>Ga0097691_1000056_pt1 | contig 100895 bp, 102 predicted proteins | sample NGESurdeep072012_8_FD_72858 | JGI IMG/M metagenome (GOLD analysis project Ga0097691, IMG submission 72858) | Arctic peat soil microbial communities from Barrow, Alaska - NGEE Surface sample 210-1 deep-072012 | ecosystem: Environmental > Terrestrial > Soil > Wetlands > Peat ... | reverse complement strand
TAGCCAATGAGCAGAATAAGCCCGGGCGACCAGCTCAGCGTCACCTTCGGCGCCCTAGCCGACCCCACCCGGCGGGCGATCCTCGCCCGGCTCGCCAGGGGTGAGGCTTCGGTCACGGAGCTGGCGCAGCCGTTCGACCTCAGCCTTCCGGGGGTCTCGAAACACCTGAAGGTTCTGCAGCGCGCTGGGTTGATCACGCAGGGGCGCAACGCGCAGTGGCGGCCGTGCCGCCTCGAGGCGCCGCGCCTGAAGGAGGTGTCCGATTGGGTGGGGGAGTACCGGAGGTTCTGGGACGAAAGCTTCGAGCGTCTCGACGAATACTTGGAGCAATTGAAAGCGGAGAAGAAGTCAGATGGCTGATAAGAAGACTGGAGGCAGCACCATGGCGAAAACCGAATACGTGATGGAACCGGGAAGCTTCGAGATCGTGATGACGCGGGTGTTCGATGGGCCGCGCGAGCTGGTGTTCAAGGCGTACACGGATCCGAAGCTGTTCGCTCAGTGGTGGGGTCCACGCGAGTACACCAACCGGATCGACAAGTTCGAAGCGCGCCGGGGCGGCGAGTGGCGGATCGTCCAGAGCGACGGCAGCGGCCACGAGTTCGCCTTCCGCGGCGTCCACCACGACGTGGTCGCTCCCGAGCGCATCGTCGCGACCTTCGAGTTCGAAGGCGTGCCGGGCCACGTGCTCATGCAGACGGCAACCTTCGAACCGCTCGGCGACAAGACCAGGGTCGTCCAGCAGGCTGTCTTCCAGTCGGTCGCGGACCGCGACGGCATGATCGCCTCCGGTATGAAGCGAGGCTCCGACGACTCGATGGATCGCCTGGCCGAGCTCCTGGAAAAGATGAAGGCCGGCAAGGCGTAAAGGGCACTCTGCGAAAGGCCGGGCGGCTCAGCCCGGCCTTTTCTTTTGTCTAGTCAGGCCGCGACCACGACGGTGATCGTGAAGTTGCGGTCCGGGCAGCTCTGTTTGGCCATCGCCTCGCAGGTCGTCGCCCCGTGGGCGTTGAGCTCCGCCTGGCCGGCGCCGGCCGCATTGAAGGTCGCCGTGTAGGTGTCGCTCCCGCCTGGTCCGCTCCTGACCTGCGGCGTCCGTTCGGTATTGACCACCGAAAGCACCGAGGGATCGGTGGTGGTGACGTCCCACACCAGCGACGAGCCTGGAACCGGGAAGCTGTCCACCAGCTGCACCCGAACCGTGTCCCCGAGCCGTGCGTGGATCGTCGTCCCGGCGTCCTTGTCGCCAAGCGTGACGATCTGTCCGGCGGGGGGGACGGCGACCCCTCCACAGGAAAAGATCGCCACGGCCAGCGGCGCGGCCAGGAATCGCATCACAGAGATGACGTTCCGGCCGGGCGCCACGTAACGCAGCCGCCCGCCACCTAGACTCGATCGAGAGTTGAAAGCGCCCCTCGCCACCCCCGAACCGCCGTTCGCCCCTGAGCGCCCGCGCACCCTGGAGGCGCACGGCGACCGGCGCGTGGACCCCTATTACTGGCTCCGCGAGCGAGATAACCCCGAAGTCATCTCGTACCTGGAGGCCGAGAACTCGTACGCGGACGCCGTCATGGCTCCCACGCTCCCGCTCCAGGAGCGCCTCTACCGCGAGATCGTGGGCCGGGTGCAGCAAACCGACACCTCCGCGCCGGCTCTGTTCAAGGGCTGGTGGAGCTATACCCGGACCGTCGAGGGCCTCGACTATGAGATCTACTGCCGCCGGTCGGGAAGCATGGAGTCCACCGAAGAGGTCGTGCTCGACGCCAACGAGCTCGCCAAAGGCCATGAATACTTCGACCTCGGGTACGTCGAGCGCAGCCCCGATGAGAGGTTGGTGGCTTACGCCGCCGATCTCGACGGCTCCGAACGGCACGAGCTTCGTTTCCGCGACCTCGCGACGGGCGCGGACCTGGAGGACGTCATCCCGGGCGTGTATTACGGCTCCGCCTGGTCGGCGGACAGCAGGACCTTCTTCTACGTCATGCCGGATGCCGCGGTCAGACCGTTCCAGGTCTGGCGCCACGTGCTCGGCACTCCAACCACGGATGACGTGCTCGTGATTCAGGAGGACGACGAGAGATTCGAGTTGACCGTGGAGCTGACCAAGAGCGAGCGGTACGTGCTCGTGACCAGCACGAGCCAGGTGACCAGCGAAACCCGTTTCCTGCCCAGCGACCAACCCGAGTCTGAGCTCCGCATGATCGAGCCGAGACGTCATGGGATCGAGTACGGGATCGACCACCAGGGTGATCGGTTTCTCATCCTGACCAACGACGGCGCGCGCAACTTCAGAGTGATGGCGGCCCCGCTCTCGAGCCCGGGGCGCGCGTCCTGGATAGAGGTCGTTCCGGAGCGGCATGGTGTGCGTCTCAACTACACCGATGCGTTTGCGGGCCACGTCGTGCTCGGCCAGAGGTCCGACGGGTTGCAGCGGCTGGAGGTGCTGGACTGCGCGACCGGTGTGCTTCACGTCGTGGAGCAGCCAGACACCGCGTACACCGCCTTCCCCGGCTTCGACCCCAACTACGACAGCTCGGTCATGCGCTTCTTCTACACGTCGCTGACCGCACCCTTTTCCGCAGTCGACTACGACATGAGCACGCGGCGGCGGACGTTGGTCAAGGAGCAGCCCGTCCCCGGCTACGATCGCGACGCCTACGTGACCGAACGTCTGTGGGCCGCCGCGCCAGATGGAGTTCGGGTTCCGATGTCGATCGTCTACAAGCACGGCCTGAGGCGCGATGGATCGAGTCCGGCGCTGCTCAACGGTTACGGCGCCTACGAGCTGTCCAGCGACCCAATGTTCGACCCGGTGCGACTCAGCCTGCTCGACCGTGGATTCGTGTTCGCGATCGCGCACGTGCGCGGTGGCGGCGAGATGGGGAGGGAGTGGTACGAGGATGGCAAGTTTCTGCGCAAGACCAACACGTTCAGCGACTTCATCGCCTGCGCAGAGCGCCTGGTCGAGCTCGGCTACACGAGCCCACGCCGGCTGGCGATTCGAGGACGCAGCGCTGGCGGCCTGCTGATCGGTGCGGTGCTGAACATGCAGCCCAACCTGTTCGCGTGCGCGGTGGCGCAGGTCCCCTTCGTCGACGCCCTCACCACGATGCTGGACGACAAGCTGCCGCTCACCGTCAACGAGTTCGACGAGTGGGGCAACCCGGCCGAGGCCGACTTCTACCGGTACATCAAGACGTACTCGCCATACGACAACGTGAGGCCGGCGGAGTACCCGGCGCTGCTGGTGACCACGGGCCTGAACGACCCGCGGGTCTCGTACTGGGAGCCGGCCAAATGGGTCGCGAAGCTGCGTTCCCTCAACCGGAGCGACAACGTGCTGCTGCTCAAGACGCAGATGGGAGTGGGTCACTCGGGCCCGTCCGGGCGCTACGAGTCTTGGCGCGAAGAGGCCTTCATCACGGCCTTCGTGCTGGAACAGGTGCGGTCTTGACTTGGCCCCGGATCGGGATTACCCTAGCCGCCTCATCACACCCATCCGGGTGTGTCTATTTTTGCGGGAGAGTGCCAATGGGCGGTAACAGGAAGGTCTTCGCCGGCGAGGGCGAAGCGTGCCTTCTTACCGCACATTGAGTCTGCTTCGGTAGCCAGAACCTAGAAACCAAGAAGTTCACCGACAGAGGACCGTGCGGTAGTTGGGCACCGCCACGGTCCTTTTTATTTGCCTTCGGGAAATTTCCATGGAGAAAGTGATGTCCACGAGAGCGATTGAGATTCGCGGGATTCAGAAAGCGTTCCGGCGCCGGGAGCGCGAAGCCGGCGCGCCCTGGTGGCGGCGCGAGTGGAAGGACAAGGTCGCCCTTCACGAGCTCGACCTGGTCGTCGAGGCGGGGGGCGTGACCGGCATCCTCGGGCCGAACGGCAGCGGGAAGTCGACGCTCATCCGCATCCTCGGCACTCTCCTCACCCCGGATGCCGGGACGGCGATGGTGTTCGGGTGGGATGTGGTTGCGCAACCGCTTTCGGTCCGGCGCCACGTCAACCGCGTCTCCGTCGAGGCCGCCTTCTTCAAGGAGCTCAGCCCCTGGGAGAACATGCTCTATGCCGCTCGCCTGTACGGCGGCGGAGCCGCGGGCACGCGCCAGCGTGTGATGGAGATCCTGGACAAGCTGGGTCTGCCCCTCGACACGGTCGACCAGCCGATGAAACAGCTGTCGCGCGGGCAGCAGCAAAAGGTCGCCATCGCGCGAAGCTTCCTGACCGCGCCGTCTCTTCTCTTGATGGACGAGCCCACCACCGGGCTCGATCCTCGCTCGAAGAAAGAGGTGCAGACCCTGCTGCACATGCTCCGCGCCGAGCACGAGGTCACTGTCCTGCTCTGCACGCACGACATGGCCGAGGCGGCCGAGCTCTGCGATCGCGTGCTGATGATGGACGGAGGCCGCGTGCTCGCGGACGGGAGCCCCGATGAGCTCTGCCGGTTGCACGCGAACGGCAAGCCCGACCCGACCCTGGAGGACGTCTTCATGCACCTCACCGGAAAGACCCTCGAGGTCGCCGAGGATAAGGAGGAGCGGACATGAGCGCCGGAGTAGGGATACGCCACACCGAGCTCAACGCGCTCTTCGGCTTCGCGGAGCGGCAGCTTCATGTCGTCAAGCGCTACTGGCTGTGGGAGGTCGTCTGGCTCTTCTACAGCCTGGTCAGCGTGCTCTCGATCGGCTTCCTCGCCTCGGGCCTCGGGTCGCTCGGCGCCCAGAACGCCTCGTTCGACATGCGCAAGGCGCAGCTCTATCTGCTCATCGGCGCGCTGCTGTGGGGCTACCTGTCGCTGGTCTTCATGGAGGCCGCGTACGCGATCGCCTGGGAGAGGTGGGAGGGCACCATCGAGTACACGTTCATGGCGCCGGTGAGGCGCGTCACCCACCTGATGGGGATCTGCCTCTTCGCCATCGGCTACGGCCTCATCCGTACGTTCGTGGTGCTGCTCATCGCCGCGTTCATGTTCAACCTCGACTTCTCACACGCGGACATTCCGGCCGCGCTCGCGGTGCTCGCAGCGTCGACCGTGCCGCTGATCGGCCTGAGCATCCTGACCTCGGTGCTGCCGCTCCTCTCACCGCAGAAGGGCGAGCAGATGTCGGTCGCGCTGCAGGGCTTCCTGCTGCTCGTCTCTGGTGTGTACTACCCGCTGACCGTGCTGCCGGTTGCGATGCAGGTCGCGGGGGCGGCGAGCCCGCTCACCTACGCGCTCGCCGGCATGCGGCGCAGCCTCCTCGACGGGGCAGGGCTGCAGGCCCAGCTGCCGACGATCGGCATCCTCCTGGGCATGGGCGCCGTGATGATCCCGGTCAGCATCCTGGTCTTCGGTTGGGCCGAAAACCGCGCGAAAAGGCTCGGCCTGTTGAAGCGAAGTGGGTAAGGAAAAGCATCCAGGAGCGTTCGCGGACCTTCAGGCACATCCAAACTAATGTTCGGGACTATCACCTTTCAGCGCACCATCTAGGGCGCCTCGCGCACCCGAACACAAGATGTCGTGGTCGCCCCCCTGCAGAGCTGTCCAGGCCTCTCTACATGTTGTGGTAAGGGTATTGACAGGCTGAGCACGCACCGTTAGTGTTCGCGGCGAATCGCGGTGATCAGTGGGGAGAAGTGGTGAGTCAAAGCAACGCTGAAGCATACGTCGCACCCTACGTCCAGGTACAGCACGCCATACACCTCCTCTACGCCACTTCTCCCCGCAGCCGCGATGGGCACTCGGTGCCCGCCAACCATCGATTCGACAAAGACGGCAACCGTCTCCCGCTCGAGCTTCATGGCTGCGGATGCAGCCTCTGCGCCCGCAGGCAGCGTGACCGGCGTCACTTCTGGGAGTCCCGATGAGTGTTCACCGGGGCGCACAGGGTGAGGGTCGACGACAAGGGCAGGCTGGCCATACCCGCGGCCTTTCGCAAGCAGCTTCAGGAGGGGAGCTTCGTCTCGGTCAGCCAGGACAACGTCCTGGCGATCTACCCTCCGGACCTCTGGGCCGCCCTGGCTCAGGAGCTGCGCAGCCCGCTGCCGGGACCGGACCAGCGCGCACTCGCTCGTACTCTCTATCCGATGTCGGACCCATTCGAGCCGGACGGGCAGGGACGGATCAGCCTTCAACCGGAACAGCGCCGGTTGGCGGGGATCGAGACACCGTCGACGGTGGTGGTGATCGGGACCGGGTCCCGGGTGGAAATCTGGCCCGAGGGCCGATGGGACAGCTACAACGCCGACGCACAAGGTCGCTTTACCGAATTCGCTGACAGGGTGATCTCAGGGCACTGAGTCCGCACCAACCCGCACTTTTACAAGAGGTAATAGAGCTGCTCCAGCCCCACCTCAGGGCGGTCGCGATCGACTGCACTGTGGGGCAGGCGGGCCATGCCCGCCAGATCCTGGAGAGGATCACACCCGGTGGCCGGCTGCTCGGGATCGACCGCGATCCAGTGGCTGTCGAGGCCGCGCGGGTGGCCCTGGCCCGATTTGGGCCTTCGGTTGTCCTGGTTCAAGGGCGCTTTTCCGAGCTCGGCTCGATCAGCGCCGAAAACGGCTTCGAAAAAGCCGACATGATCCTCTTTGACTTCGGCCTTTCCAGCAACCAGTTAGATGACCCGGAGCGCGGCTTCAGCTTTCGTGGAGAAGGTCCGCTCGACATGCGCATGGATCCCGCCGCCCCTGTAACAGCGGCGACCATCGTCAACGAGTCGGACGTCCGCGAGATCGAACGAATCCTCCGGGAGTACGGCGAAGAGCGATGGGCTCGCCGGATCGCACAATTCATCGTGGCGCGGCGCCCGCTGCGTACCACGCGCGATCTGGCCGAGGCCGTCGAGGCCGCCGTTCCGAGGGCCGCGTGGCCTCGCGACATCAACGTTGCGACCCGGACGTTTCAGGGTCTGCGCATAGCCGTCAACGACGAGCTAGGCGAGATCGAAGCAGGATTGCGAGCAGCTCTTAAGACACTTACACCCGGTGGCCGTATGGCGACGATCAGCTTCCACTCCTTGGAAGACCGTTTGGTCAAGTCATTCTTCAACGTCGAGTCAAAAGACTGCATCTGCCCACCCCAGCAGCCAGTCTGCACCTGCGGCCACCGGGCCACTCTTCGCACCGTCACCCGCCGGCCCGTGCGGCCATCCGACGCGGAGGTCGCGGCCAACCCGCGAGCGCGATCGTCGCGCCTGAGGGTGGCGGAAAAGCTCTGACCCAACTCAAGTCCTGGTGGCCGGCCAACCCCTCCCGGCCACCAGGCACCAACCTCTCGCAGAACGAGCCTCCTCTCCCCGTCGGGGAGAGGGGCTTAAACCCGTAACAACGGCCGCAGCACAACCGCACCACACGTCCAAGAAATAGATGAGGCATACGTTTTGATATCGACCCGAATATTGGCGCGACGGCGCCTGAGCACATCAGGCGTAAAGCCGGCCCCCGCCCCGCGGCGGAGGCGGCGCACGCGCGGCTTCGTGCAGGTGGCGAGCTCGACCGCGGCCGAAAGGCTGCACCTGAGCTCGTTCGGTCACGCCTACCTCGGCCTCGGTGCGGTCCTGATCGCGGTCCTCTTCTATCTCGGTCTCGCCGCGGAGATCACCCAATCCTCCTATGACATCGCCCGCCTCCAGGCCCAGCAGAGCCAGCTGCTCGCCGAGCAGGATCAGCTTCGCTACCAGGAGGTGACGATGCACGCGCCGGCACAGGTCCAGCAGCAAGCCGCGCAGGGCGGCATGCAGCGGGTGGTGCCGTCTGGCTATGTCTCAGGCCAGCCGGTGGCGATCGACCTCACCGCTCCCGTCGGCGCCTCCGCAGGGGACTCCACGCCGCTGTGGGCGCGCGCGGTCGCGGCCGTCGTCAACACCGTTGGCGGCACGCGCGACGTGCTGGCGGCCACCAAGTAGTGGCGATCGGGGTCCGCTCGCGGGCCCCACGCGTTGAGCGTGTTGGCTCCACCCGCCTGCGCATCCTGTCGATGGTGCTGGTCGCCCTCTGCCTCGCCGGGATGGTGTGGTCGCGCCTCGCGTACTGGCAGATCGTGCAGCACGGCCAGCTCGCCATGCAGGCGCAGGCTCAGTACCGAGAGGTAGTCCAGCTGCCCGCTGTGCGCGGAGCGATCTTCGACCGCAACCTGACCCAGCTGGTCGTCAACACGACCGTCTATTCGGCTTTCGTCTCGCCCGACCAGGTGCCTTCCGGCTGGCGCGACCAGGTGGCCGCGGCGCTGGTCTCGATCGTCGGCGCCGACCAGACGAAGGTCATGACCACTCTGGAGTCCGGCGCCAAGTTCGCGTACATCTCGCCCCGCCGCTTCTCCAAAGACAAGGCCGACAAGCTGACGGCGCTCAAGCTGCCCGGGGTCGGGCTGGAGCCGGAAACCCAGCGTTCGTACCTCCCCGGAATCTCGGCGGGCACGACCCTGGCCTCGAACTTGCTGGGCTTCGTCAATTACAACGGCGACGGGCAGTACGGACTCGAGGCCTACTACCAGAAGGTCCTGGCCGGCACGGCCGGATACATCTCGAGCTATCGCGACCTGGCCAACCGGGAGATCGTGCTCGGCTCGCACACGCACCAGGACCCGGTCAACGGGTCAGATCTCGTGCTCTCGCTGGACGCCAACATTCAATACGCGGCCGAGCAGGCCCTGGCTGACGGCGTGAAAAAGTACAACGCCGAAAGCGGCAGCGTGCTCATCATGGACCCGACCACGGGTGGCATCGTCGCATCCGCCGACTACCCGAGCTACAACGCCAATGACTTCGCCCACACCGACACCGCGCTCTTCAAGGACAACGTCTCGAGCTACGTTTACGAGCCGGGGTCCGTGATGAAGGTCGCCACCCTCGCAGGCGCGATCAACTCGGGAGCGATCACGCCAAGCACGGTGATCAATGACCCGGGCTATCTGAACGTGGGCGGATACCGGATCTACGACTGGGACCGCAAAAACCACGGCAACATCACGTACACGTACGTTCTTCAGGACTCGCTCAACGTCGGCGCGATGAAGGCGATGCAGGCGGAGGGCCATGACGCTTTCTACAACTATCTGCAGGGCTTCGGACTGACGAAGCCAAGCGGAATCGACGTGGCCGGCGAGACCACAGTCGCGCCGCCGTCGGCCGCATCCATGGCTGATGCCCAGTACGCGACTGCTTCGTTCGGCCAGGGGATCGACGTCAACATGGTTCAAATGCTGGCGGCGGTCAACGTGATTGCCAACGGCGGAAAGTACGCCCCGCCTCACGTCGTGGATCGGATCGGCACGTCGATCACCCCGCTGCTGCTCCAGCCGCAGCGCCAGGTGATCAGCCCATCCGCGGCGGCGCAGATGACCGCGATGATGGAGAACGTCGTCCAGCACGGCTCGGGATTTACGTCACGAGTCAAGGGCTTTGAGCTCGACCAGACCGGCAAGACGGGAACCGCTCAGATCCCGGTCAACGGCCAGTACACGCAGGACGTCTGGTCTTCATTCGTCGGCTTCCTCCCGGCACAGCACCCTCGGTTCACGATGCTTGTCGTGATCCGCAAGCCGCACGCCGCCGGCAGCGATCGCGACTGGACGCTGAACGACGGTTACATCACCGCTGGGCCCATCTGGCAGAAGATCGCCCAGGCCATGGTCATCGACTGGCACATAACGCCCGACCCCCACTAACGGTTCTACTAAGCGTATGAAGCTGTCTCTCCTCGAGATCCTCGAGGCGACCGGCGGTGGCGAGGTCGGCGGCACCCAGGTCGGCAACACGTTCTCGACCTTTCACACCGACTCGCGCGAGGTCGTCAACGGTGGGGTCTTCTTCGCCCTTCGTGGCGCAGAGATGGATGGGCACCGGTTCGTCGATGACGCGATCAAGCGTGGAGCGACCGCGGTCGTGGTCGAGCGGCGCATGAACGTCCCGACCGGGATCGCCGAGATTCGCGTACCGGACACGTGGGCGGCTCTGTTCGCGCTCGCCTCCTACACGCTCGGACATATCAGTCCACTGGTCGTGGCGGTGACCGGCAGCAACGGCAAGACCTCGACCAAGGAGATGATCGCCGCCATCCTCAGCAAGCACTACAACGTGATGAGGACGAGCGGCAACCTCAACACCGAGACCGGCGTTCCACTCACGATGCTTGCCCTGCAGCCCCATCACACCGCGCTCGTCCTCGAGATGGGCATGCAGCGGCCGGGCGACATCGCTCGCCTTGTTGCCCTGGCCCGACCGACCATCGGAGTGATCACCAACATCGGGACGGTCCACATGGAGTTCTTCAGCTCGCGCGAGGAGCTCGCGCGTTCCAAGGGAGAGATGGTGGCGGGGCTGACGGAGCACGACACGGCGATCCTCAACGCCGACGACCAGTTCTTTCCGATGCTGGTGGCGATGACCGCCGCCCGCGTCACCAGCTTCGGCATGGCGTCCGGCGATTTTCGCGCCGACGGCTATCGGGCGCTGACGGGCGGCGGGGGACAGTTCTCCGTCAGGAGGGTCGAGGTGCGCCTCGCGCTGGAGGGCCGGCACCAGGCCGCGAACGCCGTCGCCGCGCTCGCGGCGGGAGTGACCGCCGGGGTGACTCTCCAGGACGGCGCCGACGCGCTCGCCAACGTGGCGGTCGAGCATCGCCTCCAGGACCTTCCCGCACCGGGCGGTTACTCCGTCATCGACGACGCCTACAACGCGAGCCCGGAATCGATGCTTGCCGCCTTCGAGGCGCTCGCCGAGAGCCCCCGCCGCGGGAGGCTGCTCGCAGTGCTCGGACAGATGGGGGAGCTGGGCGCGCTGTCCGAGGAGGCGCATCAGCGCGTGGGCCGCCGCGCCGCCGAGGTGTTCGACGCCGTGTGCGTGCTCGACGGTGAGCGCGCGCGGGCGCTGGCCGAGTCCGCCGGCGCCGAGCTGGTGGCGAGCCGGCCCGCGGCTCGGGACTGGGTTCGCCGCAACGCACGCGAGGGAGATCGAGTCCTGGTCAAGGGATCTCGCTCCACGCACCTGGAGGAGGTGGTCCGGGAGCTGACCGAACCTTGATTCTCGATCTCATAACGTTTGTGGTGACCTTTGTCATCGCCTTCGTCCTCTATCCGCCGTTCATCCGCGCCCTTCGGCGGATGAAAGCGGGGCAGGTGATCCAGACCGAGCTACCCGATTCCCACCAGAAGAAGGCGGGCACCCCCACTGCGGGCGGCACCCTCTTCGTCGCGGTCGGGGTCATCGCGGGCGTGCTCGCATCGCTCGCGGGACACAGCGGCGCGATGCCCGCGGCAGGTGGGCTGCTGGTCGGCGGGCTCATCGGGTTTGCCGACGACCGCAGCAAGCTCACGGTCGGGACGCGCGGCATTCCCGCGCGGCTCAAGTTCCCGCTCCAGGTCTTGCTCGCGGTTCCTGTCGCCTGGCTTGCCACCGTGCAGGGCGCGCCGCATCAGCTCTTCCTCCCGGCCACGCCCTGGCTGGTGTTTCCATTCGCGGTGATCGCGATCGTGGCCACCGCCAACGCGGTCAACCTGACGGACGGAATGGATGGGCTCGCGGGCGGCCTGTCCGCGATCGCGGTGGGAGCCCTGGTGCTCTTGCTTCCGGGCGCGCCCGCGGGCGAGAAAGCCGTGGCGATGAGCCTGTGCGGGGCACTCGTCGCCTTCCTCGTCTTCAACCGCTACCCGGCGCGCGTCTTCATGGGTGACACCGGCGCGCTCGCCATCGGCTTTGCGCTCGCGGCCATGGCGATTCAGCAAGGGATGTTGGTTCTGCTGCCGCTTCTCGCACTGGTGTTTGTACTCGAGACGCTGTCTGTCATCATTCAGGTGGCCTATTTCAAGGCCAGCGGCGGACGCCGAGTTTTCACGATGACCCCAATTCACTACACGTTCCACCACGCGGGTTGGTCTGAGAACCGCATCGCGCTCTCCTTTTGGGGCGCGGGGCTCGTCTCGGCGCTGGCCGCTGCCGGGGTGGCGCGCCTGGTCACGTGACCGCCCTCGTCGTGGGCGCCGCGCGCAGCGGGATCGCGCTGGCCAACCACCTCACACGTGCCGGGGAAACCGTGCGCGTGGTCGATCGCAAGCCGGCCCCGGAGCTGCGCGACGCCATCTCCAGGATGCCTCCCGGTGTCGATTTCAGGCTCGGCGACGAGACTGGCGTCCTCGACGGCGTCAATGTGGTGTACGCAAGCCCCGGTGTGCCGTGGGACGCGCAGCTGCTCAACGACGCGCGGTCGCGCGGCATCGAGGTGTCGAGCGAGATCGATCTCTTCCTCAAGCTCTGTCCGGGCACCGTCGTCGGGATCACCGGCACGAACGGCAAGACGACCACGACTGCGCTCACCGGTGTTGTGCTCGCCGCCGGCGACAGGCCCGTGGTGGTGGGCGGAAACATCGGCGACACGGTGCTCGACCGGCTCGAAGAGATCACGCCCGAGCACTGGGTCGTGCTCGAGCTGTCGAGCTTCCAGCTCGAGTCGATCGACTGGCCTCGCCTCCATGCCGGCGTCATCCTCAACATCACGCCTGACCACCTCGACCGGCATGGAACGTTCGAGCACTACGTCGACCTCAAGGCGCGCGCGATCGAGTACGGCGGCCGGGACGATTTCGCAGTCCTCAACGGTCGCGACGAGAGGGTGCGCGGGCTCGCGTCACGCACACAGGCCAGAGTCGTCTGGTTCGACCAGCACAAGCCGATCCCGCCGATGCCGCTCCCGGGCAGGCACAACATGGAGAACGCGCTCGCGGCCGCGGCCATAGGAAGAATCGCAGGCCTCTCCGACGAGGCGATCAACAGCGCCATCCGCTCGTTCAAGGGCGTCGAGCACCGGCTCGAGCTCGTCGGCGAGTGGGCGGGCGTGCGCTGGTACAACGATTCGAAGGCCACCAACCCCGACGCCGGGCGCGTCGCGTTGAGCTCGTTCCCCGGCGCGCCGGTCGTGCTCATCGCGGGCGGGTACGGCAGCGGCTTCGAGCTGGGCCAGTGGGTGGCCGATGTGCTGGCCAACGCGGAGGCCGTGGTGCTGATCGGCGCCTCGGCCGGCCTGCTGCAGGAGGCTCTGCGAGCGCACCCCAAGGTGGTCCGCGTGGCAAGCCTGGAGGAGGCGGTCGAAGCCGCGGCCAAGCTCTCGCGCCTCGGCGGGGTCGTGCTGCTCAGCCCCGCCTACAAGAGCTACGACATGTTCAAGGACTACGAGGACCGGGGCAACCAGTTCAAGACCCTGGTCCACAAGCGGTTCGCGTCTTGAGCTTCGCGACCACCGGCCGCGCCCAGGGCGCCCGTTCAGACAGAAAGCAGCCAGACCGGCTGCTGCTTTTCACGACGGTGCTCCTGTGCGGGGCGGGCCTGGTCATGGTGACCAGCGCGAGCGTGGCCTTCGCCTACACGCAGCACCAGTCGGCCTTTTACTACGCCGAGAGGCAGGCGGTGTGGATGACGCTGGGTTTCGTTGCGCTGTTCGTCCTGAGCCGCGTCGACTATCACCGGCTTCGCCCTATCGCACCCGCTGGCGCGGTCGCGGCAGCGCTGCTGATGATCCTCGTTCTGGTTCCGCACCTCGGCGTGACCGTCAACGGCGCTCGCCGGTGGTTCGACGCCGGACCGCTCGGCACATTCCAGCCTTCGGAGCTCGGCAAGCTCGCCTTCGCCGTCTTCATCGCGCACTGGATCGACCGGCATGCGTCTTCGATCGGTGATTTTCAGAAGACGTTCCTGCCCTTCGCCGCAATGCTCACGGGAGTGCTGGTGCTCTTGATGCTGGAGCGCGATCTCGGCACCTCGGTCATCATCGTCGGAATCTTCGTCAGCGCCTACTGGGCAGGCGGCGGACGGGTTCGCCACATGGTCTTGCTGGTGGCCGCGTTGGGCCTTGGGTTCGTCGCGCTGACCGTTCTCGAGCCGTATCGCTTCGCCAGGTTGACCGCGTTCCAGAACCCGTTCAGCGATCCGCTCGGCTCCGGCTTCCAGGCGACTCAGTCGCTCTACGGCCTCGCGTCAGGGGGATGGTTCGGAGTCGGCATCGGGCATTCGATCGAGAAGTACGGCTGGCTGCCCGAAGCTCACACGGACTTCATCTTCGCGATCGTCGGCGAGGAAACCGGGCTCATCGGCACGACGCTCGTCATGCTCGGGTTTCTCTTCTTCGGGCTGCGGGGTTACCGGGCCGCGCTGCGCGCGCCGGATCGGTTCGGCGTCGGGCTTGCAGCGGCGATCACGACGTGGATCTGCTTTGAGGCGTTGTTGAACATGGCGACGGTGACCAACACGCTCCCCATCACGGGCGTGCCGCTGCCGTTCTTCAGCTACGGCGGAACGGCGGTGGCGACGACGCTCGCGGCGGTCGGCGTCCTGCTCAGCATCGCCCGGAGTGGCACAGGATCTTCACTCGGGAGGACAGATGAGGCTATTGATCGCTGGCGGCGGGACCGGAGGACACCTGTATCCGGCGCTCGCGGTCGCCCGAGCGTTTCGCGCCGAGGAGCCTGACGGCGCCGTGCTCCTGGTCGGACGCACCGGCGGCCCGGAGGAGCGTCTCGTGCCCGCGGCGGGTTTCGAGCTCGCGACTGTGAACGTCCGCGGGCTCGACCGTGACGCGGTGTGGAAGAACCTCGCCCTTCCGGCGGTCCTTCCGGCGTCGCTGCGAGCCGGCCTCCGGATCGTCGATCGCTTCCGTCCGGACGTCGTGCTCGGGATGGGCGGCTACGTGATGGCCCCGGCGGTCGCGGCCGCTCGCCTGCGTGGAATTCCGTATGTCCTGCATGAAAAGGATGTGCGCCCAGGCCTGGCGACCCGAATCTTCGCCGGCGGGGCGGCGGCGATCTGCACCACCTTGCCAGGGACCGAGAAGCGCCTCGGTGGCCGCCGCGTGACGCTGACCGGCGTCCCGCTGCGCGAGGGGTTCACCTCACGTGTCCCGGAAGTTCCGCCACGCCGAGTGCTGATCACCGGCGGCAGCCAGGGCGCGCGCAACCTGAACAATGCGGTCTGGTCTGCCCTCGACGAGCTGTGCAGCCGGTTCGAAGAGGTGATTCACGTGGCCGGCCGTCAGGGTGCAACCGGTGTGTCGGAGCACTCGCGTGCGCGCTATACGGGGATGGCGTTCACTGATGACATGGCGGAGCTGATGTCGCGCGCGGACCTGATTGTCAGCCGCGCGGGTGTCGGCACGATCGCCGAGGCGACCGCCGTCGGGCTGCCGATGATCTTGATCCCGGGGACCTTTGGCGGCGGCCACCAGGAGGAGAACGCCGCCGCGATGGTCGCCGCCGGCGCCGCCGTGCGGCTGGGAGATCACGAGCTCAGCGGCCCGAGCCTGGTGTCGACGATTGAAGGACTCGACGTCGAGCGATTGCGTGCGCTGGCGAAGGCTTCGGCCTCGGCCGGCCGGCGTGAGGCCGCGCAGCGGGTGCTCGCGGTGCTCCATGAGGTGGCGCGCCGGCCGGACGCGCGCGGGGCGCCGTCAAATTGAGGGTCCACTTGATGGGCGTGGGCGGTGCGGGCGTGTCGGCCCTGGCGCGTGTCTTCCTCGCCCGCGGCGACGAGGTCAGCGGCTGTGACACGAAGGTGTCGGACACGACGGAGGAGCTCGAGGACGCCGGCGTGCGGATCATGATCGGCCACGATCCCGAGCACGTCCTGTTCCAGGACCTGCTGGTGTACAGCGGAGCGATCAAGGGCTCGCCCGAGCTCGACGCCGCGCGGGCGATGGGCCTGGCGGTGCTCAGCCGGGCCGAAATGCTGGCCCAGCTGATCAACGAGTCGGACTCGATCGCCATCGCCGGAACCGCCGGAAAGACGACGGTGACTCACATGCTGGGCCACATCCTGGTCACCGCAGGCTACGACCCGACCGTGCTGGTCGGCGATGGCGCCAGCGCGCGCGCCGGGCGATCGAAGTGGCTGGTGGCGGAGACGGACGAGTCGGACGGGACCCTCACGCTTCACCATCCTCGCCGCGCCATCGTCACGAACATCGAGCTCGACCACCCAGACCACTTCAGGGATGTCAGCGCGGTGCGCGATCTCTTCCAGTGGTTCATCGCGAACCTGCCGGAGGATGGCCTTGCGGTGCTGTGTGCGGACGATGAGCTCGTGCGCGACCTCAAGCCCAGGGCGCGCCGGGTCACGTACGGCTTCCGGCAGGACGCGACGTATCGCTGCGAACCCGTTCGCCCCTTCCCGATCCATCACGACGGGCGCGAGCTGGGCCGCGTCAACTTGAGGCAGCCCGGCCGCCACAACATTCAGAACGCGACCGCGGCAGCGGCGATGGCAATGGAGATCGGCGTGCCGTTCGGCGACGTGAGGGCGGCGCTGGAGTCGTTCCCCGGCGCGCACCGCCGCATGGAGCTGCTCGGCGTCTTCCAGGGCGCGACCGTCTACGACGACTACGCACACCACCCGACAAAGGTCCGCGCAACCATCGAGGCGGCGCGCGAGCTGCGTCACAGGCGGCTGATCGTCGTCTTCCAGCCGCACCGCTACTCGCGCCTCGCGGCGTTCATGTACGACTTCACGCGCTCTTTCGAGGGCGCAGACAAGGTGCTGGTGCTGGACGTGTACAGCGCGGGCGAGCAGAACCCCACCGGCGTCCAGGCAGCGGACCTGGCGCACCAGATGCCGAACGCAACTTATGCCGGCGACTTCAAGACGGCGCGCGAGATGCTCGAGGGCCTGGTCGGGCCGGGCGATCTCCTGCTCCTGATGGGCGCGGGCGACATCAACAAGCTGGGCGATGAGCTGGCGCACCGCGTCTAAGGTCAAGTGGCTGGCCTCGCTGCCCGGGGTGAGCCAGGACGAGCCGCTCGCCTCGCGGACATCCTTCGGAATCGGCGGACCCGCCGACTTCTTCGTCGAGCTTGGCCGGCCTCAGGCGCTCGAGAACTTGATCGAGGGCTGCGCCGAGCGCGGCATTCCTTATCTGCTGCTGGGCGCGGGGACCAACCTCCTGGTCGCCGACGCCGGCGTCGAAGGGCTCGTCCTCAGAGTCGTGAACCGCGAGCACCACGTGGATGGAAGGGTGGTGCGGGCTGGCGCGGGGTTGAAGATGATGCGTCTCGCCCGCATCGTCGCCGACGCCGGGCTCCGCGGGTTCGAGTTCGCGATCGGCGTTCCCGGCACGGTCGGCGGGGCGGTCTACCAGAACGCCGGTTGCTGGGGCAAGGAGTTGCGGGAGGTCCTGGTCGAGGTCGAAGGTTTCATGCCTGGAGCCGGTAAGAAGACCTGGAAACGCGCCGACCTCCAGTTCGCCTACCGCACTTCCGCCCTGCGTGAGGGAGCGCTCAAAGGCGGGCTCGTGGTCGAGGCGACGATCCAGCTCGAGCGTGGCGATGGGGAGGAGGCCAAAGCGCTGATGGCCAAGCTCACCAGGGAGCGCGCCGAAACTCAGCCGATCAAGACCAAGAACTGCGGCAGCGTGTTCAGGAACCCGCCGGGCGATTCGGCGGGGCGGCTGGTCCAGGCCGCCGGCCTCAAAGGCGCTCGCGAGGGCATGGCCGTGGTCTCGCCGCTCCACGGCAACTTCATCGTCAACGAAGGTGGAGCCACGGCGGCCGATGTGAAACAGCTCATCGAGCGGATCCAGGCCGAGGTGAAAAGGCGGTTCAACGTCGAGCTGGAAACCGAGGTGGAGATGGTGGGGAGGTTCAAGCGGTGAAGGTGGCCGTGCTGCGGGGCGGGAAGTCGGCGGAACGCGAAGTCTCGCTCCTGTCCGGCGCGCAGGTTGAGAAGGCCCTGCGCAAGCGGGGCCATGACGTCAGCGGGGTCGACATCGACCTCAACACCTGGGACGTGCTGAGGGACGGCGCCTTCGACTGCGTTTTCAACGCCCTTCACGGACGGCTCGGCGAGGACGGCACGGTCCAGGGCATGCTCGAGCTGCTGGGACTCCCGTACACAGGCTCCGGGATCCTGGCGTCCGCGCTGTGCATGGACAAGGCGCGTGCGAACACGATGATGGCCGCGGCCGGGCTGGACATTCCTCCTTTTGAAGAGGTCGAGATCACGGACGGCGTCGCAGCGGATCTTGTCGAGCGGCTGGTCGCGGCCTTTGGGTTGCCCCTGGTGGTGAAGCCCGTCCGGGAGGGCTCGACGATCGGCCTCACCATCGCAAACGACGTCGACCAGGCGGCGAGCGGTCTCATCCTGGCCGGGCGTTACGACCGGCGAGTCCTCGTCCAGCATTTCGCAGCCGGCATCGAGATCACGGTAGGTGTACTTGCCACTCCCGACATCCAGGTGCTGCCCACCCTGGAGATCGTGAGCGACAACCCTGTCTACGACTACGACGCCAAATACACAGCGGGCAAGTCGCGCCACATCATCCCGGCTCGCATTTCCGAGGTCGCCCAGCGCGAATCTGCGGAGTCGGCGCGGCGCGCCTTCATCGAGCTTGGCTGTGCCGGCATGGCGCGGGTCGACATCATCGTGGACGCGGACGGCACGCCATGGGTGCTGGAGGTCAACACCGTGCCCGGCCTCACCGAGTTGTCGCTCCTGCCCGATGCAGCGCGCGCAGCGGGCATCGCGTTCGACGACCTTTGCCAGCGGCTGGTCGACCACGCCGTCGGCCGGCACGAGCGCCGCGTAGGACCTCCCTCGGGATGAGGTCGCGCCGCCGGCGGAGCCTGTTCGCCATGCGCCCGCGGCGCGGCCTCGAGCAGAGCGAGCCGCTCAAAGGCCAGCTCTGGACGCGCTCCGAGCAAAGCGTGCGCGAGCCTGACGTGCATTGGGCCTGGCGTGGGCTAGCGGCGGGTGCGGCAATCGCGGAATGCGCGCTGCTCGCCTGGCTGTGGTTCGGCCCTGCGCTGTCGGTGCAGACAGTTTCGGTCGAGGGCATGCAGCACATGACTCGTGCTCAAGTGGCGCGGGCGGCGGGGTTGGGAGGGGGGACCTCGATCCTTTCCGTGGATGGAGAATCCGCGCGCCGGCACCTGCTGAGCCAGACGTGGGTGCGCGCGGCGACGGTGGATCCGCAGCTGCCCGGGACGGTCCTGATCACGGTGAGCGAATGGCAGCCCATTGCCGGATATCACGCGGGAAAGAGCGGCAAGCTCTTCTACCTTTCGGACCAGGCGGTGGTGCTGGGCCCGACGACCACCGAGGGAACGCTGGTCGATGTGCAGGGGCCGGCCGGAGCCGACCCACGGGTCGGCGACCACCCGCTGGACGTGCAGCTTCTGATCGCGCTCGTCAACATCCAGCGCGGCCTCCCGGCCCTGATCGGACAGGAGGCGTCGGGCTTCGTGTTCGACTCGTGCGGTGATCTGACGCTTGTCGCGAAGCACGGCTGGAAGGTTTACTTTGGGCGCGTGCTGACACCCGAGGAGTTCGCGACGCTGCGCGACAAGCTGACCGCGCTGAAGGCCATCGCGGGCCAGGTCAACTACAACTCGGCCGACCTCGAGTACGTCAACGTGATGAACCCGGCCGAGGCGGCGGTTGGCTACAAGTCGCGCGAGCCGGCTCCTCCGTCACCCGCCGCGGGCGCAGCCCCCGCTCCGACGCCGCCGGCCGCCGTATGCAGGTAATCGTCGTTGCGGTCCTGTTCGCGATCGTGGGCATCGTCCTGGGGGTGCTGTCGCCGGTCACGATCCCGGTCACGTACGCGCGCTACACCGCGATCGCCGTGCTGGCCGCCCTGGACTCGATCTTCGGGGCGTTCAAGGCGTACATCGCAGGCACGTTCGAGCCGCGCGTCTTCTTCAGCGGCCTGGTGACCAACATGCTGCTGGCCGCGGGCCTGGTCTATTTCGGTGACAAGCTGGGAGTCGACCTGTCAATCGCGGCGATCGTCGCCTTCGGGGTGCGGATCTTCAACAACCTGGGAGCGATCCGCCGCCACTACTTATGAACCTGTCGTACTAGTCCGGTCCTCGTGAATGAGCTGCGAACCTGACCATCGGCGGGAGGGTCAGCATCCGCTCGTCATCGCCGCGAACGATCTGCCAGCCGCCCTCATGCACCATCCAGTGATGCCGGTGACAGAGCAGGATCAGGTTTTCGAGGTCGGTCGATCCTCCATGGATCCAGTGCACCACATGGTGCGCTGCGCTCCGCGATGCCGGGCGGTCGCAATCAGGCCACCGGCAGCGGCCGTCGCGCGCCACCAGCGCCCGCCGCCCGGGCTCTGACACCACGCGCTTGGAGCGCCCCACCTCGATCACCAGCGACTCGGAGTTGAGCAGGATACGAGCGATGCTGGAGTCGCAAGCCAGACGCTCGATGGTCTTGGAGGAGACCGGAAGTGAGTGCTCCATCTCCGCCGCCGGCGCGCCCGCCAGCCCGAGCAGGGTCTCGAGCGAGGTGGTGACCTGGATCTGGGCTTGCGAGCCGCCACCCGAGGCAAGCTCGACCAGCGCGTCCGCGTTGCGCTGCTCCTGATCACGGTGGTCATGTGCGCCCGATCTACGCGCCAGCGGCGCGAAGGCAGCCAGCACAGCAGCCCCGCCGATCGGGTCGAGCTGGCCGCTGATCAGCAATGAGCCATCCATCCAGGTGCTCAACTTGAGCCGCCGCTGCTGAACCTGCTCCGCCTGCTCGGCGGCGTAGGTCTTGGGATCGGCGGCGTGCCGGGCGTGGTGGCAGATGTAGAAGAACTTGCCGGGTGAGCTCTCTTTCGCCTTCTCGACCAGGACCTTCTCGTCGAAGCGCTCTCCGAGTGCCTCGGAGGTACGTGCCATGACCGCGAGGTGGGCGAAGCCGATCTCACCATCGACCACAGCCTGGTGGCTTTCCGGCAGCCGAGGCAGAGCCTCGCCGACAGCGATGGCGTTGGCCGCCGCGCCAGCAGTCGTGTGGCAGTTGAAGCGGATCCAGTCGACCGCGCTGACCGACCCATCCTCGTCCCAGGCATCGCTCGCGGCAAGCTCGGCCGCCTCGCGGGCAAAAGCCAGCTCCTGGAGGTCGATCACGCGCCGGCGCTGAATCAGACGCTGGCGCAGGAGGTCGTTGGAGACACAGACGTCTTGCGTCGCGAGCATAGAAACAGACTACCAAACATACGTTCGCTTGTCAAGAGTTTTGACTCAAAAAGTTGCGCAAAAAGCGCACCAACTCCCAGCCCTCATCCAGACCACTGAGACCCCGGCACCCACACCCTCTTCCCAGTCACTTTACCCGCGCCCTTCAAGCCGCCCAGACACCGCCCCGACACCCTCTTCCCAGGCCTCTTTCTCGCGCCCTCTATGTCTCCCAGCACACCCTTTAGCGCCCCAAACCGTCAGGGCTCGTTGAAGAAGCACGACTCGGCTCCGGTGTGGCACGCCGGCCCGGCCGCCCTCACCCTCAACAACACCGAATCGAGGTCGCAGTCAAGGCGCGCCTCGAGCACCTCCATCGTGTTGCCCGACGTCTCACCCTTCCGCCACAACCCTCGCTCGCGCGAGTGGAACCACGCCTGGCCGCTCTCGCGCGTGCGCGCCCATGACTCCTCATCCATGTAGGCGAGCATCAGCACCTTGCCGGAGTCGGCGTCCTGAACAATGGCAGGCACGAGTCCTTTCGAAAAGTCGGGTTTCATGGCCTGATCTCCAAACCCCTGGCCGCCAGCTCTTGTTTCACCCCCGCGATCGACAGCTCCCCGAAGTGGAAGACGGATGCCGCGAGCATCGCCTCGGCGCCGCCTGCGGTCAGGGCCTGATACATGTGCTCGACGCTGCCCGCGCCGCCCGACGCGATGACCGGGAGCCGCACCGCCGACGTGATTGCCTCGAGCAGCGCGAGGTCGTAGCCCTCGTGAGTTCCGTCCCTGTCCATCGACGTGAGCAGGATCTCGCCCGCCCCGAGCTGCTCGCCGAGGACCGCCCACTCGACCGCATCGCGTCCGCTGGTGCGCCGCCCGCCGTGGCTGAACACCTCCCAGCCCGCGGGGTTTGAATGTGCGCCCTGCGCGCGCCCGGCAGCCGCCGCCTTGCGCCTGCGGGCATCGATCGCCAGCACCACGCACTGCGAGCCGAAGACCTCCGCGCATTCACCGATCAGGTCGGGATTCTCGAGCGCCGCGGTGTTGACCGAGACCTTGTCCGCGCCGTGCGTCAGCAGCTCAGCCATGTCTTCGACGCTCCGCACCCCGCCCCCCACCGTCAGCGGTATGAAGACCTGGTCGGCCGTTCGCTCGACGACGCCGAGCAGAATCTTTCGCGCATCCGACGAAGCTGTGATGTCGAGAAACACGATCTCGTCGGCGCCCTCTCGGTCATAGGTCGCCGCCAGCTCCGCGGGGTCGCCCGCATCCCGCAGATTCTTGAACTTGACTCCCTTGACGACCCGACCATCGGTCACGTCGAGGCACGGAATGATTCGTTTGGCGGGCATCAGCTGCAGTAGGTCACGAAGTTCTTGTACACGCGGAGGCCGTCGGGCCCGCTCTTCTCCGGGTGGAACTGCGTGCCCATCACGTTGCCCCTGGCCCCTGCCGCCGCGGCTGAATGCTCCGTCCAGGCGATCGCGCTGTCCGACGCAGACGGCGTGTACGAGTGGACGAAATAGAAATACGAAAGGTCCTTGATGCCCGACCACAACATCGAGTCGTCACTCTGCTTGAGGCGGCACCAACCGATCACCGGGAGGCGCGCGCCGTTCTCGACCTTGACCACCTTTCCCGGCAGCAGCCCGAGGCCTTTGTGGTGGCCGTGCTCCTCCGACTCGTCGAAGAGCAGCTGGTAGCCGAGGCACACGCCGAGCAGCGGCTTTCCCTTCTTGGCGAGCTCGACGATCCGGCGTCCCAAGCCGCGCTCGGACAGCTTGTCCAGTGCCGGCGCGAAAGCCCCGACCCCAGGCAGGACGACACCGTCGGCCTTCGCCAGGTCGTCGGGATCCGCAGTGAGCTTGGGCTCCGCGCCCACGTGCGCAAGCGCCCGCTCGACGGAGCGGATGTTGCCGACCCCGTAATCGACGATGGCGATCATCCCAGCAGTCCCTTCGATGACGGCACGCCCGCCGCGCCGCCCGGCGACATCGCGTCACGCAAGGCCAGGCCAAGCGCTTTGAAGGTCGCCTCGGCGATGTGGTGGCGGTTGCGCCCGCGAATCGAGTCGACGTGGATGGTCGCCCCGAGGTGGATGGACAGCGCCTTCCAGAACTCCTCGATCACCTCCGATTCGAGGGTCCCGATCCGCCCGCGCAGCGCCACGTTGTACGAGAGATGGGGACGCTTGCCGAGATCGATCACGACCCGGGCGAGCGATTCGTCGAGCGGCGCATAAGCCGCCGCGAACCGCCTGATGCCGATCCGGTCACCGAGCGCCGCCGAAAGCGCCTGCCCGACGACGATCCCCGCGTCCTCGACCAGGTGATGCGCATCCACGTGCAGATCGCCGGACCCACGAAGCGTCAGATCGAAACCGCCATAGCGAGCGACCTGCTCGATCATGTGATCGAGAAACGGCAGTCCGGTTGCGATCTTGATCCGCCCGCGCCCGTCGAGATCCGCCTTCGCCACCAGGCGCGTCTCCTTGCTCTTGCGCGCGACCTGGCCCTTACGCGTGACCCTGACAGCTCTATTCAAATCGAACCTCCACTGCGTGCGCGTGGGCTCCGAGCCCTTCCAGCTCCGCGAGGCGCACGCACGCTTCGCGCAGCATCTCGAGATCGCCGCGATTGAGACTCAGGACGCTCGTCCGCTTCAAAAAAGTGTGGACGCCGAGGGGCGAACCGAACCTCGCCGCGCCCCCGGTCGGCAGAGTGTGATTCGGGCCCGCAACGTAATCGCCCAGCGGCACGGTTGCATACGGGCCAACGAAGACTGCGCCCGCGTTATCGACCTGCGTCGCGCGGTGGCTTGCGTCCTCGGTGACGATGAGCAGGTGCTCCGGCGCGAAATCGTTGGCCAGCTGCATCGCCTGGTCGAGGTCGTCGGCGACGACGATGCAGCAGCTGGCCTTGCGGATGATCTCCTTGCGTTCGAGGCCGCCGACCAGGTTCTCCAGCTCTTCCTCCACCCGGTCCGCGAGGTGCGACGAATCGGTGATCAGCACCGCCCACGCGAGCGGGTCGTGCTCCAGCTGCGCGGCCAGGTCGGCGGCCACGAAATCCGGCCTCGCCTTCTCGTCCGCGATGACCATCACCTCGGTCGGGCCCGCGATGCCGTCGACTCCCACGGCGCCGAACACCTCGCGTTTCGCAAGGGTGGCGTAGATGTTTCCCGGCCCAGCAACGACGTCGACGCGAGGAATCGTTGCCGTGCCGTAGGCGAGGGCGGCGATCGCCTGCGCGCCACCGACCCGGTAGACGGCGTCGACGCCGGCGATGTGGGCCGCCGCGAGGATGGCCGAAGGAACGGTGCCGTCGGCTCGGGGCGGAGTCGCCAGGACCACCTCGGGCACTTTGGCGATGCGCGCGGGTATTACGGTCATGAGCACGGTCGACGGATAGGCGGCGCGACCTCCAGGCGTATACAGGCCGGCGCGCCGGACAGGTCGCGTGATCAGCTTGAGGCCCGGCAATCCGCTGGAGCTCGGCTGCACCTGCCGCTCGTGGAAGGCCCGGATCCGCTCGGCGGCGAACTCGAGGGCCGCCCGGTCTGCAGCCGGCAGCTTGCCGGCGGCCGCAGCCAGCTCACTCTTCGGCACCTCGAAGTTTTCGCCGGCCTCCGGCGCCCAACCGTCGAACTTCGCTCCGAGCTCCCGCAGCGCCTCGTCTCCTTCGGCTGCGACACGCGCACAGATGTCCGCCACCACGGCTCGCTCCTTTGTGAACTGCGAAAGGTCGAGTCTCCGGCGCGACATCGGAGAGTCCAGCCACGAGCCGACGTCGAAGCGCTTCACGCCCATCAGCCCGCGGCCTCCCGAAGCCGCCCGACCGCCGCCTGCACCGCGGCGGTCCGTGTCTTGAGACTGGCCTGGTTGGCGATCAACCGGGCAGTGGACGCCCCGAGGGTGGCGGTCACGCGAAGCCGGTTTTCCTTCAGCGTGCGGCCGGTCGCCGTGAGGTCGACGATCGCGTCGACCAGCCCGACCTGTGGCGCGAGCTCGACCGATCCATGCAGCTGCACCACCTCGACGGCCTGGCCGCGCGCTTCAAACCACGCGCTCGCGGTGCGGGGATATTTCGTGGCCACCCTCAGCTGCGGCGGCCATGTCTCAGGGCCGTTGAGCTTCGATGCGAGAGGCACCGCGAGCACGAGCAGGCACCCGCCGAACTTGAGGTCCACCAGCTCGTAGTGCTCACCGGGCGTCTCCCAGAGAATGTCCTTGCCGACGATCCCGAGGTCGGCCGCCCCGTGATCCACATAAGCGGGGACATCGGCCGGCCGCACGAGGATCACCCGGACAGAAGCGCGATCGACGAGCAGCTGGCGTCCAAGCTCATCGGCGCTGAGCCTGGCCACACCGGCGCGCGCCAGCAGGCGCAGGGCGCCCGGCATGAGCGCTCCCGTCGGCACGGCGATCGACACCTTGCCGGCCGTATCCGTTTTGCGCGGCGTCACGCAAGGCCTCCGGCGAGGCGCCCGGCGACCTGCTCGGGTGGGAGCCGGCGCGTGCGCTGTCCGCGAGCGGTCCACGAGACGCTCGATTCGTTCCGGCAGTGGATCAGGTTGACCGCACCCACCGTGCGCCACCACGCTTTCGACGCCGCCTGGTCTCGCGCCTGCGTGTCGACGACTGCGCGCATCCCGAACAGACGCAGAGTCGAGCCAAGCCTGAGCGCGGTCTTCAAGCCGGAGCCGTTCCACGCCAGGGCTGCGTCGATCCGCGGCAGAGCCGGTGGCCGGGCGGCACGCATGAGCATCTCCCAGACCAGGTCGAGCTGAACGACAAAACCTGTCGCCGGAGCGGGCCGTCCGAAGCGCGCCAGCAGACCGTCGTACCGCCCCCCCTGCGCGACAGGGCGCCCCACATCCGGGCCGTAGCCCTCGAAGATGATCCCGGTGTAGTAGTCGAAGTCGCGGATGGCGCCGAGGTCAAGGCTCACGACCTCGCCCAGCCCATGCGCGACCAGGATCTCCAGCACCTCGGCGAGCTCCGCCAGCGCTCGCTCGGAGCGCCGGTTCCGGACCAGACCGCCGGCGGCCTGCAAGATCTCAGACCCGCCGCGCAGCGCCGGGAATCGGAGCAGCAGATCATGCTCGGCGGAGCGGAGAGGGGTCTTCTCGAGGAGCGATTCGAGCGCCACGAAGTCGCGAACGGCGAGGGCGGCGCGGACGGCCGACTTGACCTCATCCGGCAGCTTGACCGCGTCCATGATTCCCTGGAAGAACTCGGCGTGGCCGACGTCCACCTGGTAGCGCTGCACTCCGCTCGCCTGAAGGCAACGGGCAGCGAGCGCGATCACCTCCGCATCCGCCACGGTGCCCGGAGCCCCGACCAGCTCGGCCCCCACCTGGTAGGTCTCGCGACGTTGGTGGAAGCGGCCCTCATCCGTCGACAGGACAGGGCCCGCGTAGCAGAGCCGCAGCGGGAGCGGCGATCCTCTCAGCTTTCCGGCGACCAGCCTCGCCACCGGCACGGTACGCTCGCCGACCAGGCCGATGACCTCACCGCGCGCGTCCGCGAACTTGAAGAGGCGGCGTCGCTGGTCGGCTCCGATGCCGCGCTCGAACACCTCGGTGCTCTCGACCATCGGCGTGATCACGTGTCGGTAGCCCCAGCGGCGCATCTCGGCGAGGACCGATTCCTGTGCCTCTCGGAGCACCTCGGCTTCTTCCGGCAGGCGGTCGCGAAACCCTGGGACGCCGCCCAGGTGAACTACATCGGTTGACTCGCGACTACCGCCGGTGAAGAGACCTCCGGGCCGCGGCCACGTGAGATTCGCTAGCTGTCATCTTCGTCCTCGTCATCGCCGTCGGCTTCCGCTTCTTCGCTGAAGTCGACCGGCTCCGCTTCGTCCTCGACGGCGTGCATGCCTTCCTCCAGGTCGTCGCTCGCCGCGGCCGCGACCAAAGGCTCCTCTTCGTCGTCCTCGCCGGCAAAGACCTCGACGTCGCGCGAGAGCAGGCTCTCCTTGGTGTAAGGCCGGAACTCCACCTCGCGCTTGCGCCGTATCGCGAAGCTCGGCTTGCCCACGAACTTGGGGTCCTGGTAGGTCTCGCGGACGATCAGCTTTACCGTGCTGCCTTCGCATCCGGTGACCCCGCCCTGGTAGCGGTTGCCGCCACGCATGAACTTGATCAGGCGCCGCGCCAGCTTGGCTTCGAGCGTGCCCAGCCTGACGCCGCGCGACGTCTCGGCCGCGATGCCGTCGTCGTCGATCTTCAGCTCGGCCACGTCGCCGGCGGCGACCTTGGAGCAGATGTCGGGCGACGCGCCCTCGAGCGCGGTGATGATCGTCTTGCCCATCTCTTCGACGAAGAGGTTCAGGTCGACTCTCGTGCCGCCGACCTTGAGGCCTTCCTTCTGGTGAAGCAGCGTGTTGATGCGCGCCGCGTTCTTCTTCGCGATGGAGTTCATGGGATTGAGCTTGAGCGCGGCCTCGTAACTGGCCTTGGCGTCTTTCAGCTTGCCGAGCTCGGAGAGCGCCTTGCCCAGGCGGTTCTGTGTTTCTTCATCAGCACCGAAGTCCTCGATGATGGTGCGGTTCAGCTTCACGGCCTCATCCCATTTGCCTGCGATCGCCAGCTGGACGGCCTCGTCCGCATACTGCGATCGCGGCTTTAGGTGCTCACCGGTTTCGGTCTTCAAATGGGGGCGCTCCTGTGACGTGGCGCCGGGGCGGCATGGTGCATTGCCCGGCTGGGAAGAGAGTACGAGTATAAGTGGGACGGGAATGCAGTAGAGGATCGGCGCCATAGACAATCACCCGGTGCGGTCTCTGCTGAGGGCCTCCGCGCTGGCCTGCACCACGCTCCTGCTCGCGCTGCCGGCCTGCTCCGGCGACGCCGGCGGCACGCCGCCGGCGAGGACGATCACGATCGGTGCCGACCTGCCGCTGACCGGCGCCGAGGGCCAGGCGGGCACGTCCACGCTCAACGGAGTTCGCTTCTTCGTCCAGAGCCACCCGACGCTCGACGGGTTCACCATCACCGTCGACGCGCACGATGACCCTGCCGTCGCGTCGCGTGATACCGCCCGCGCGCTGCAGAACATCCAGAGGCTGATCGCTGAGCCTGGGGTTTTGGCAATGATCGGGCCGGTCGACTCGAACGTCGCACGCGCCCAGATCCCGGTCGCCAATCTCGCCCACCTTGCGCTTGTCAGTCCTGGCGCGAGCAGCCGCTGCCTGACCAAGGAGCCCTTCCTGCCCGCAGCCCTGAACCCGGCGCGGACCATGATCACCTGCGCGGCGGCCGGGCTCCCCTCCCCCGCCGACCTCCGGCCAACCGGGGTCAACAACTTCTTCCGGCTCTCGACCACCGATGAGCTCCAGGGTCCTGCCGCCGCCGACTATGCCATCAGGCAGCTGCACCTTCTGAGGATGGCTGTGCTCACCGATGGCGAGGGCTACGGGCAGGCCCTCGGCGACGCCTTCACAGCCAGGTTCAACCGCTTGGGAGGCACCGTCGTCACGCATGAGGACCTCGATCCTTCGAAGCCGATCGACGCCACGGCCCTCCTTCAGGCGGCCAGGAACGATGGCGCGCAAGGCCTGTACTACGGGGGCACTTCGTCGAACCACGCATGCGCCTTGCGCAGCCAGATGGCCACAGTGTTCGGGGCGGATTCGCCTGCGCCACTGCTCGGTTCGGACGGCATTGCTCTCGACCCCGCCTGTGTGAGCGACGCGGGCGCAACCGCCGCGAGCATCTACGCAACGGTCCCGGCGGTCGACGCGGAACAGCTGGACAGCGCTCGACCTGTCATCACTGCGTTCAAGGCCAAATTCGGGCGTCCTCAGGATTTCGGTCCTGAGACGATCGCGGCCTATGACGCGACAGGGGTCGTCTACGACGCGCTGGATCGGGCGATCAAGGCGGCCGCTGGAAACATGCCGGCCCGCGACAGTGTCGTCGCCGAGCTTGCGGCGACCACCGCATTCACCGGCGCGACCGGGATAATCGGCTTCGATTCCGCGGGCGACACCACGGTCCGGCAGCTGTCGATCTACCGGCCTGCGAGCACAGACCCCGAGGTCCCCTGGACCTGGGTGACCACCATCGATTATAGCGCCGCACTCCCATATTGACATAGGACCGCACCCACGTTTGGAGCATTTTGCCAGAGCGAGGCAATCCCAAGCTTGACTTGCAGGCTATGTCGAGTTCAAAGTTCTGACCGGAGTAGTGGTTCGGCCATCCCATGTGGCCGCATTCGTCGCCGGCGCACTCTCGCCCCGACCGTGTGTTGAGTTGGGAAGAGGGCGGCGAATGAGGGGAGGGTAGTGGTCCTGGATTTTGCGGGCCTCCCCATAAACACAAAGGGGAAACATATGGTTCGAGCTCGAGGACTCGCGGTCCTCATCATTGCGACCTTCGTCGCATTCGCCTGCGGCGGCAGCAGCGGCGGCAGCGGCTCCAAGGGAGAGATCGACATCGCAAGCGATCTCCCGACCTCGGGCTCCGATGCATCCAGCGGTCTTCCGACCCAGGAGGGCGCCAATTTCGCCGTCACGCGCGCGGCCACCGTTCGGGGCTTCACGCTGAAGTTCGTGCCCTTCGACGACGCCGTCAACGGGGTGCACGACCCGGCGCATGGCGTGCAGAACGTCCAGGCGATGATTTCCAACAAGCTCATCCTCGGCATGGTCGGACCCTTCAACTCCAACGTCGCCAAGGCCGAGATCCCGGTCGCCAACGCGGCGCCGCTCGCGATGATGAGCCCGTCGAACACCAACGAGTGCCTGACCCAGGATCTCCCTTACTGTCAGGCGGCCAACGGCTTCACTGCGGCCAGCCTCCGCCCGAGCACTGTCAACAACTACTTCCGCGTCGCCGCCCCCGATACCTTCCAGGGCCCGGCCATGGCCGACTTCGCCTTGAAGGCAGCCCCCGCGGGCCTCGGCATCACCAAGATCGCGGTGTGGGATGACGAGGAGACCTTCGGTACGGGCGTCGCCAACAACTTCGCCAAGGAGTTCGCGGCCAAGGGCGGCACCGTAGTCGACCGCAAGAGCTACGACCCCAAGGCCAAGAGCGACTTCCACGACTTCCTTGCCTCTGCCAAAGCGAATGGCGCGCAGGGAATCTACGTCGGCGGCACCTCGGCCACCGGCGCGTGCAAGGCCCGCGGCCAGATGGCAGGGCTCTTCAACCCCGACATCTACTACCTCGGACCGGACGGGATCGGTGACAAACAGTGCCTTACCGACTCCGGCTCGATGGCCACCGGCAACATGTACGCCACCCAGGGTGTGGCGGACGCCACCCAGAACCCGAGCTCAGCCACCATCGTCACTGCCTACAAGGCGGCCTACCCGGGTGCCAGCAACATCGGCGCTTACACCTTCGCGGGCTACGACTGCGCCGCGATCCTCATCGACGCCATCGGCCGTGCGATCGACGCGAACGGAGGCAACATGCCGACCCGCGCGCAGGTCATCGCCCAGATGGCCCTTACGAAGAACTTCCAGGGCTTGACCGGCGTCATTACACTCAACGCGGCCGGCGACCAGACGACACCAACGCTGCAGTTCCAGCAGGTTCAGTCCGGAGCGTGGGTTTTCAAGAGCCAGTTCGCGGTTGGGGGAACTTCTTAACCCCAGTCAACTCGTAGCGGTTTTAGAGGAGGGGGCGGCAGCGCCCCCTCCTTATCATTGGGAGACCTTGGGAGGGGGGAGGCCTTGATCGGAGCCCTGGCCCGGATGCCGTCAACGTTGAGAACGTTCGGCAGCTCTCAGGTTTCCAACCTTGTGGGCCTGTTGATCGTCGCCGGCGCGCTCGTCCTGACCCTGCAGCACGTGCTCCAGCACAGCGCCTCGTTCTTCTTCCAGATCCTCATCATCGGCATCGCCGACGGCACCATCTATGGCTTGATCGCGCTCGGCTACACGATGGTCTACGGCATCATCGAGCTGATCAACTTCGCCCACGGCGACGTTTTCACGCTAGGGGGGTACTTCTCCCTTGCGCTGTTTCCCATTTTTGGGATTGCGGAAGGCAAGCCCGGCTTCGGATACGTGATCCCGCTACTGATCGTCGCGGCCATCACGATGCTGCTGTGCGGAGTGGTCAACGTCGCGATCGAGCGGGTCGCCTACCGCCCGCTGCGCCATGCCCCCAGGCTTGCTCCGCTGATCACCGCGATCGGCATGTCCTCGATTCTGGAAGGCGCCATGTACCTGTGGCGCGGTCCGTTCAGCCTCCACTACCCGGATCTGCTGCCGCTGACGCGCTTCAACATCGGTCCGGTCAACATTGGCGTCAAAGACCTGATCGTGATCGCGTTTGCAGTCATCCTCGTGGTCGCATTCACGCTCTTCATCAACCTCAGCAAGCTGGGCAAGGCGATGCGAGCGACCGCCCAGGACAGGGACGCTGCACAGTTGATGGGCATCGACATCGATCGCACCATCTCGGCCACGTTCTTTATCGGGGCTGCGCTCGCTGGGGCGGGGGGGATCACCTGGGGGCTCTACATCAGCAGCGTGGATCCGTTCCTCGGCTTCATCACCGGGCTGATTGCTTTCACCGCTGCAGTCTTCGGCGGCATCGGCAACATCCCTGGCGCGGCTCTCGGCGGCCTCCTCATCGGCCTGATCCGAGCATTCTCCGACTCCTATTTCGATTCGTCATGGACCGAGGTCCTCATCTTTGGGATCCTGATCGCCACCCTGGTATTCCGGCCCACCGGCCTGCTGGGCATGCGGGTTCCTGAGAAATGAAGGGACTGCGCGCATTCGTACGCGAGAACTCCCGCAACCCGAACGCCATCGCCTACACAGTGATGGCCATCGGCGCCCTGGCCTTTCCGGGAATCGTCCAGTTCGCCAACGGCGGCAACGGAGATTTCCTGGTCAGCCTCGCCGCGGATGGAGGCGTGTACGTACTCCTGGCGATCGGGCTCAACGTCGTGGTCGGCTTCGCCGGCCTGCTGGATCTCGGATATGCGGCGTTTTTCGCGATCGGCTCATACACCTACGGCATGCTCGCTTCCGCGCAGCTGATCAGCTCGCCCATTCACCACGCCGTTCACATCCCGTTCTGGATCGCGCTGTTGATCGGCATGTTCGTCGCCGCGGGGGCCGGCGCCCTTCTCGGCGCCCCTACGCTGCGACTCCGGGGTGACTACCTCGCGATCGTCACTCTCGGGTTTGGCGAGATCGTGCCGAGGTTCTTCCGCAACATGCGGGACTGGACCAGCGGCGTGAACGGGATCAGCGCTCTCGACGTTCCCACACTACCGTTCTGGCTCACCGGTCCATGGGCCAGCACGCAGCTCGCGATCGAGCACAACTTCCGCTTTGTGTCCTTCAACCCAACCGCATGGTATGTGCTGATAGTCATCCTCATCGTCATCTCGGTGATCGGCGTCAACAACCTGTATGGCTCACGGCTTGGCCGTGCCTGGATGGCGGTACGGGAGGACGAGACCGCTGCCGCGGCGATGGGAGTCAACACCGTCAACACCAAGCTCCTCGCCTTCGCAATCGGAGCGTCCTTCAGCGGATTCGCAGGAGCCTTTTACGGCGCCAAGCTGTCACTGGTGAGCCCCGACAGCTTCGGCTTCATCGTATCCATCACCATCCTGTCGATGGTGGTGCTGGGAGGCATGGGCAACATCCCGGGCGCGATGATTGGAGCCCTTCTCCTCTACAGCGTCCTGTATTACTTCCTGCCCGCCGCTCCCGCCCAGGCGGCGGCATTGGCCCACAGCCTCGGGATGGACTGGCTCAACCAATCGTCGCCCAACGGATGGCCCGGAATTTCCGAGTTCATCCACCGGCTGCAGTTCATCATGTTCGGTCTGATCCTCGTCGGCATCATGCTGCTGCGCCCTCAAGGCCTGCTGCCAAGCCGTCTCCGGGCCCAGGAGTTGAAGCGTGGCGTGCACGACGAATCCGCGGTCGTTACTGCATGAGCCTCCAGACCGAACTGCCGATCCTTTCACTCCAGGGCGTGATCAAGCGGTTCGGCGGTCTGACGGCCGTCGACCAGGTGAGCTTCGACGTACCTAAGGGCGCAGTGTTCGCCCTCATCGGACCGAACGGCGCCGGCAAGACGACGCTTTTCAACTGCATCACGGGCATGCATGTACCCACGGCGGGAAAGGTCGTCTTCGAAGGCCGCGACATCGCCGGCACCAAGCCGTACCGGACGGCCCAGCTGGGCATCGCGCGGACCTTCCAGAACATCCGTCTCTTTGAGTACATGAGCGCCCTCGACAACGTCAAGGTGGGCGAGCACGTACGCATGAAGGCCAAGCTCTGGGATGCCATCTTCCGCACCCCGTTTGCCAGGCGCGAGGAACGCGACGTCTCCGAGCGCGCGATGGAGTACCTCAAGTTCGTCGGCATCGAACGCTACGCCGACAACTACGCGCGCAACCTGGCCTACGGACAGCAGCGGCGGCTCGAGATCGCGCGAGCCCTGGCCACCGAACCGCACCTCCTCCTGCTCGACGAGCCCGCGGCCGGCTTCACCCCGCAGGAGAAGGTCGAGCTGATGAAGCTCGTGGACAAGATCATTGCGCGCGGCATCACGGTGTTCCTGATCGAACACGACATGAGGGTCGTGATGGAGGTCTCACAGCAGATCGTGGTGCTCGACCACGGCGAGAAGATCGCCGAAGGGCCGCCCGCGGAGGTGCGCAAGAACCAGCGAGTGATCGATGCCTACTTGGGCAAGTCGGCCTGAGCAGAATGATGGAGGAGAATCGACAAGATCCGGCGATTCGGCCTCCAGCAGGCTTCTAATGGCTCTTCTCGAAATTTCTGGAATCGACGTCTTCTACGGCCGTGTCCAGGCCGTGCGTGGCGCTTCGCTTGAAGTCGACACCGGAGAGGTCGTGGCACTGATCGGCTCGAATGGCGCCGGCAAGACCACGACTCTGCGCACCATCTCAGGACTGCTTCACCCAAGCGCGGGCACGATCAAGTTCGGCGGCAAAGACATCACCCGCACCGAGCCGCAGAACATCGTCAACCTGGGCATCTGCCAATCGCCTGAGGGCCGCCGGCTGTTTCCGCGCATGTCCGTGCTGGACAACCTGAGGATGGGCGCGTATACGCGCAAGAACGCGGTGGAGATCAAGCGGGACATGGACCGCGTGTTCGAGCTTTTTCCACGCCTCAAGGAGCGGTCGAACCAGATCGCCGGCACACTGTCGGGTGGAGAGCAGCAGATGTGCGCGATGGGCCGGGCGCTCATGGCCTCGCCCAAGCTGCTCATGCTCGACGAGCCGTCTCTCGGCCTTGCGCCGATCCTGGTCGACACGATCTTCGACATCGTCCGCGAGATCAACGCCCGCGGGATTCCAGTGCTGCTGGTGGAGCAGAACGCCCACAGAGCACTGGAAGTGGCGCACCGCGGCTACGTCCTCGAGACAGGCGTGATCGTGAAGACGGGCACAGGCAAAGAGCTGCTGGAATCCGAAGACGTACAAAAGGCCTATCTGGGTATATAGCACGTCTCCCCGCAGGGGAGCAATCAGTAGGTCCCATCCTGATCGCCGCTCTGCGCGCAGGGTCAGGGAGAGGGGCTAACGAAGAACGCTCCCATCAGAATCAACGCCCCGGCTGATAACTCGCCACGAACAGGTAGACCAGCACCACGGCGAATGCGCCGTATTCGAGCACGACGTTGCGGGTGAAGCTGTCCTCCACCGTGTGACGGACCAGGCCCCGGTTGATGTACCAGGCGAACAGGAGCATCACCGCGAAAGTGCCCTCGTTCACCACAAGGTAGATCGATAGTGCCGTGATCGCCCAGGCCAGGAACGTGACGACCTGCGCCACAAACAACGCGAAGATGAACGCTCGCCGCGGCGCGACTGCCGACCCGTTGATCCGGAAGCTGCGATACGAGGCCATGAACGTGATGGTGAAGATCCAGAACAGCTGCAGGATCGCGTTGAAGTGGAGTGACACGATGACCAGGTACGCGCCGGCGAGGGCGAGAATGAGAATCGTCTCCTGTAACACGACGTGGCCACGCTTCTCCTCGTCGCGCAGCCGCAGGTAGTCGAGGCGCGCAGCCACGACAAATCCCGCCCCGAAGAAGGCTGTCAGCACCAGGTACTTCCAGAGCTCAGGCACGAGCAGGGACAGGCCCGCAAGGGTGATCGCACCCAGGGCGACCGGAATGTAGTGCTCGATCCGCGGGAACTCCTCCATTCCGCGCAGGTAGCCGAGAAGCGCGGGCGCGGCCACCACGACCAACCCGAGGCTGAGCGCCCACACCTGGCCCTCGCCGAGCAGCTCCGACTTGAAGCCGAGCGCGATGGCGACCAGGACGACCCCTGTGAAGAACAGGAAGCTGCGGTCGCGCTCCGACTTCGTTGCAGACAGGGGCGGCGCCAGCCGCTCAGCGGGAATCGGGGGAGTCTTCATTTACGGTCTGGAAGTCTAAGTCCCCGCGCGACCGTAGCGGTCCTCCAGCCTCACGACGTCATCCATCTCCGGAGTGGAGACCTCGAAGATGTCGGTGTCCTCAACGGCGGTCAGCCGGTGTCGCGTACCGGGACTGATGTGCAGTGTGTCCCCCGCCTTCATGCGGTGAGTCGTCAGGGAGCCATCCGGCCCGCCGAGCTCGATGTCGATGGCGCCCTTGACCACGTACTGGAACTCGTCCTTGAGCTCGTGGTACTGCAGTGAAAGGGCCTCGCCCTTGTTGACGTGGAGAACCTTGCCCGCGTAGCGGTCGGTGATCCCCCACCTCAGCTCGTAGCCCCACGGCTTATCGACCTTCGATGCTTCCGCCCGGCCAAGCTCAGGACGGAACATGTTGCCTGATTCCGACGATGTCCTCGACCGCCGCCAGCCGCGCTTCGACCGACGCGCTGTCGGCCGCTTCCGAGTACACCCTGATCAGCGGCTCCGTACCGCTCGCCCGCAGCAACACCCAGCTGCCGTCCTCGAGGTAGAACTTGAAGCCGTCGTCCGAGCGGACGCGCTGCACGCGGACTCCCGCAATCTCGTCGGGTTCGTTCTTCTCGAGCGTCTCGAGAATCCGTTTGCGGTCCGTGTCGTAGGTCTCCCTGACGAGGTGGATGTCGTGCCGCGCGTAGGCATGCGGTCCGACGCGGCGCTCGAGGTCGGCGAGAATCGCGGACAGCGGCTTGCCGGCCTTGACGATCATGTCTGCGAACAGCAGCCCGACCAGGATTCCGTCGCGCTCTGGAATGTGGCCGCGGACCCCGAAGCCGCCGGACTCCTCGCCGCCGAGCACGGCATCCGTCTCCATCATCTTCGGGGCCACGAACTTGAAACCGACCGGCACCTCGAAGACCTTGGCGCCGAAGTCGGCGCCGAGCTTGTCGACCATGGCCGTCATGTTCACCGTCTTGATCACCGGACCGCGCATCCCTCGAACCTCGAAGAGGTAGAGCATCAGCAGCGCGAACACCTGGAGCTGGTTGATGAACGTTCCCTTCTCGTCGATGATCCCCACGCGGTCTGCGTCGCCGTCGGTGCAGATGCAAAGGTCCTGCCCACCGACCTTCATGAACGCGAGCGCGGAATCGATGTTCGGCCTGATGGGCTCGGGGCTGATGCCACCGAAGAGCGGGTTCCTCTGGTTGTGCAGCTCGGTGACGTTGGTGCGCCCGCCGCCGATCAGATCGACGACGTAGCCGTAGCCCGAGCCGTACATGCACTCGTGGACTATCCGCAGCCCGGCTTCCTTGATCGCGTCGACGTCGACCATGCGCGCGATTTGCGTGTAGTAGGGCTGGCGCGGATCGATGGTCGACACCAGCTCGCGCGCGGCCCGGTGATCGACTGGCGGCACGCCGGTGAGGGCGTTGATCCTCTCTTCGAGGTCCGCGATCACCTCGGTCGGCGCGGAGCTCCCGGTCTCCGGCTTGTACTTGATTCCGTTGAACTGGTACGGGTTGTGACTGGCGGTGACGACGGCCGCGCCGGTCGCCTTGCGGTCGATCACGGTCCACGACGCGACCTGGGTCGGCGACGGACGATCGAAGATGAGGGTCCGCACCCCGTTGGTCGCGAATATGTCCGCGACGGTGCGCGCGAAATCTTCAGAGGCGAAACGGCAGTCGTAGCCGACGACCGCGAGCGGATCGTCCGAGCGGGACTTCATGTACTCGGCCGCGCCCTGCGCGACGCGGCGCACGTTTTCGTATGTGAAATCGTCGGCAATCACTCCGCGCCACCCATCCGTGCCGAACTTGATCCGGTCTGCTGCCATTTGCGCTCCAAAGAATAGTCACCGGGGCCCCCCGAAGTCGAAGACCTCGTGGGGTGGTTATAAGTAGCGGGTCTTGCGCGCCCGCCTGAGCGCCTCGACCACCTTCCGGACGTCCTGAGCGTGAGAGCGCGGAACGACGAGCAGCGCGTCTTCAGTGTCGACGATGATCAAGTCCTTCACGCCGATCGCGGCGATCAGCCGGCGATCACCAAAGATCAGGCTGCCAGTCGTGTCGACGAGAACCGCTTCGCCGTCGACGGAGTTGCCGTGGGCGTCGGCGCGGACCCGGTCGCCCAGCTCGGACCAGTTGCCGATGTCCGACCAGTCGAAGGTAGCCGGTACCAGAAGCAAGTTGTCGGTCTTTTCCATGACGCTGCGATCGATGACCTCGACCGGCAATCGCCTGTACAGCTGCGACGCGGACTGCTCGTCGCCTTTGGCGCGCGCCTCGAGAACCTTTCGCAACCCGGTCAGATGCTTGGGCGCATGCCGCTGCATCTCCGCAAGAAAGATCCCCGTCTTCCAGGCGAACCATGCGACGTTCCAGTAGTAACCACCGGACTTGAGGAACCGTTTTGCCGTCCTCAGCGCAGGCTTCTCGATGAACTGCTGCACGCGGCGAGTTCCGAGCGGCCCGGGCCGCGATGCATGCAAGTAGCCCAGGCCGGTCGATGGGTATCTTGGCTTGAGGCCGATCGCGATCAGGTTGTCTGTCAAGTCCGCAGCGTGAAGCGCAGCGCGCAGTGCGCGCGATACCTCAGGCCGTCCCCTGACGACATGATCAGATGCCATAGCCAGCATTACGCCAGTCGCGTCGAGCTGATGCAGCGTCAATGCCGCAAGCCCGTAGGCATTGGTCGTGCCTCGCGCTACCGGCTCGATGATCATGTGATCGGAGTCGACTTCTGGAAGCGCCGCGCTGATGATTTCGCGCTGGCTGAGCTCTGTGACGATGAAGACCTCGTCTACAAGGCCGCGGACCCGGTCGTAAGTGTCACGCAGCAGCGTCCTGCCACCACGGGCCAGTGGAAGCGTGTGCTTTGGTGTGAGCCGGCGTGAGCGAGGCCACAATCGCGTGCCCGCCCCTCCGGCCGGAATTACGGCGTAATGCTTCTGGCTCAAGCCTTTTGCGACAACTCTTCCGCGAGCTCCTTGGCTCGCGCGGTCGACTCCCACGGCGCGTCGATGTCCGTGCGACCGAAGTGGCCGTAAACCGCCGTCTGCCGGAAAAGCGGGCGCCGCAGGTTGAGCTCTTTGATGATCCCGAGAGGGCTCAGGTCGAAGAGCTTGCTCACCGCGGTCGAAATCGCCGAATCCGGCAGCTTGCCGGTGCCAAAGGTGTCGACGCGGATCGCGACGGGCTTCACGACTCCGATCGCATATGAGATCTGCACCTCGCAGCGCGATGCCAGCCCGGCGGCGACCACGTTTTTCGCGACGTACCGCGCTCCGTATGCCCCGGCTCGGTCCACCTTGGTGGGGTCCTTGCCCGAGAAGCAGCCGCCGCCGTGGCGGGCGTAGCCGCCATACGTGTCGACCATGATCTTGCGGCCGGTCAGCCCGGCATCCGCGACGGGCCCACCGACCACGAAACGGCCGGTCGGGTTGATGAACGTCCGGATGCCGTTGGCGCGCAACTCGGCCGGGATGACGGCGTCGATCACATGTTCGGTGATGTCGGCCCGCAGCTGCTCAGCGCCGATTTCGTCGTGGTGCTGGGCCGAAAGCACGACGTTATCCACGCCGTCCGGCCGGCCATCCGCTCCATACCGGACGGTGACCTGGACCTTGCCGTCCGGCCGGAGGTAGCTGAGCGTCTTGTTGCGCCGCACCTCGGCCAGCCGGTGCGCGAGCCGGTGGGCGAGCGTGATCGGCAGCGGCATCAGCTCCGGCGTCTCGTCGCAGGCGAAACCGAACATCATTCCGGAGTCGCCCGCGCCCCCAACGTCAACCCCCTGCGCGATGTCCGGGGACTGTTCGTCGATGCTGGTTACGACGCCGCACGTCTCAGCGTCGAAGCCGTACTTGGCGCGCGTGTAGCCGACCTCGCGAACGGTCTGCCGGATGATGCGGGGGATATCGACATAGCAGTCGGTCGTGATCTCGCCGACCACGATCACCAGCCCGGTCGTGACGATCGCCTCGCAGGCGACGCGGGCCAGCGGATCCTTGGCCAGGATCGCGTCGAGGATGGCATCCGAGATCTGGTCGGCGAGCTTGTCCGGATGGCCCTCGGTGACCGACTCGGACGTGAACAGCGTCGATTCCGCCATGGCAGCAAAGTCCTCCACTGAATCTCCCGCGCCGGCAAGGACAATCCCCAAGCGCCAGGTTCATACCTCTGGGACGGGCGAATCCTACTGCAATTCCAAGTAGTGGATTCCTGAGTGGCGAAACAGCCTCGAGCCGCGCTGAGACAGCAACTTCGCGGTGGCCACCCGCGCGGCCTCCATCACCGTGTCGAGGTGCTCGCGCTTCATCTCCCACGTTGCGGTGGCAGACGTGACCGGACAGAGCACGACAATGCGTGTTCGATCCCGAAGTTGCTCGTAGTCGGCGAGCATCTGGTGGTGCAGCGACAGCTGCAGGGTTCGGGCGATCAGCTCTGGCAGGGTCGTGGGCACGACCGCGTACTCACCTCCGCCCATCAGGCTGATGGCGAGGATCTCCTTTGCCCCGTCGGCGACGGCGATGTTCAAGGGCGTGTTGTTGACCACGCCGCCGTCGAGGTGCTCACGATCCGCGATGCGCACCGACGGGAACAAGCCCGGGATGGCGGTGGAAGCAAGCAGCGCGGGCGTCAGCAAACCTGAGCGGAACACCGCGGGCTTGCCCGCGTTGAGGTCGGTCGCCACCACCGCCAGCGAGATGCGGAGCTGCTCGAAGGTGGTCACGCCGGTCAGTGCCTGGGCCCGCTCGATCAGCCGGCGGATGTTCTGCTGCGGCAGAGCGCTCACCTGGTCCCGCCTCAAACCCGAAAGGATCATGCCGAGCGGGTGTGCGCGGAAGACCTCGACCGCCTGCCGTGACATCCAGACCTCGCGCAGCATCATGGTGCCCGCCAGCGACGGATAGGCCGCGATCGCACTGCCGTTCAGGGCGCCCACGCTTGTGCCCACGACCGCAGCCGGAGGATCCACGCCGGCCTCGAACAAGCCCTGAAGCACCCCGACCTGCGCGGCGCCTCGCGCGCCGCCTCCGCCCAGCACCCACGTGCGCCGAGCGGGTCCGAAGATGGTCTAGGTTCCTTCTTCCCAGGACGAGAGGTAGTGCTCTTGCTCCGCCGTCAGGGTGTCGATTTTGATTCCCATCGCGTGGAGCTTCAGCCGCGCCACCTCGGCGTCGATGTCAGCCGGCACGTCGTATACCTTGCGCTCCAACGTCCTGGCGTGCTTGGCCAGGTACTCCGCGCAGAGCGCCTGGTTGGCGAAGCTCATGTCCATCACCGCGGCCGGGTGCCCCTCGGCGGCGGCCAGGTTGATGAGCCGGCCCTCGGCGAGCACGTGGAGGCGCCGGCCGTCACCCATCTTGTATTCCTGCACCGACGGCCTCACCTGGCGCACGCCGGTCGCGAGCTGGTCCAGCGCCTTCAGGTTGATCTCGGAGTTGAAGTGACCGGAGTTGGCGAGGATCGCCCCGTCCTTCATCGCCTCGAAGTGCTGGCGGTCCAGCACGTTCACATCACCCGTGACCGTGACGAAGATGTCGCCGTCGCGTGCGGCCTCGTCCATCCTCATGACCCGAAACCCGTCCATGGCCGCCTCGAGGGCCTTGACGGAGTCGATCTCGGTGATGACCACGTCGGCGCCGTGACCTTTCGCCCGCGAGGCCAGCCCACGACCGACCCAGCCGTATCCAGCGATGACGAAGGTCTTCCCGGCGAGCAGCACGTTGGTCGCGCGAATGATCCCGTCGATCGTCGACTGGCCGGTCCCGTACCGGTTGTCGAACATGTGCTTTGTGTCGGCCTCGTTGACGGCGACGATCGGGTAGCGGAGCACCCCCTTGTCGGCCATCGCGCGCAGCCTCACGACCCCGGTCGTGGTCTCTTCGGTGCCACCGATGACTTCCGGGAGTTGGGCCTGGCGCGACTTGTGCAGCACCGACACCAGGTCGGCGCCATCGTCCATGGTGAACGATGGGTGGTGGTCGAGCGCCGCCTCGATGTGCTGGTAGTACGTGTCGTTGTCCTCACCGCGAATGGCGTAGGTCTTGATCGCGTGCTGCGACGCCAGCGCGGCGGCAACCGCGTCGTTGGTCGAGAGAGGGTTGGACGCGCACAGCGCGACGTCCGCGCCGCCGGCTTTCAGCGTCAGCATGAGGTTGGCGGTCTCGCTGGTCACATGAAGGCACGCGGCGAGCTTGAGTCCTTTCAGCGGAAGCTCTTTCGCGAATCGCGCTCGGATCAAGGTCAGGACCGGCATCTCGCGCGCCGCCCAGTCGATGAGGTCCTGGCCCTGCGCGGCCAGGTTCAGGTCTTTGACGTCACTGCCTTTGGTACTGACTTTCAAGTCTCTTCTCATCTCCTCAATACACGATCTCACTGGCCACTTCGACGCCGTCGAGGAGCTTCCGGCCGCCCAGGTCCTTCAGCTCGATGAGTACCTGCACGCCGACGACCTCGCCGCCGAGCTTTCGTATCAACCGGACCGCGGCGGCCGCCGTGCCGCCCGTGGCCAGTACATCATCGACGATCAGCACCTTCTGGCCGGGCTCGACGGCGTCCGAATGCACCTGCAGCTCATTGGCGCCGTATTCGAGCTGGTAAGCGTCGCTGATCGTTTTCCAAGGCAGCTTTCCGATCTTGCGGATCGGGACGAAGCCGGCATTGAGCTTCACCGCGATCGCCGCGCCAGGTATGAAACCGCGCGCCTCGATCGCGGCGACCAGGTCGGGCTCGGGGTCCGTCCACCGCTTCGACATCATGTTCACGACCTCGCGGAAGAGCTCCTTGCGAGCCAGCAGGGGCGTGATGTCGCGAAAGGTGATGCCTGGCTGCGGGAAGCCGGGAACGTCCCGGACGTACTGCTTGAGCTGCTCGGGCGTGGTCATACCACCGATCGGAAGTATTCCAGGGTCCGGGTCAGACCGTCCTCGAGCGCCACCTCGGGCTCCCAGCCGAGCAGCTTGCGAGCGTGGGTGATGTCCGGCCTTCGCTGCTTCGGGTCGTCGACCGGCAGGTCGCGGTGCACGATCTCGCTCTTCGACCTGGCCAGCCGCACGATCGTTTTCGCCAGCTCCAGCACGGTCACCTCGTGAGGGTTGCCAAGGTTGACGGGCATCTCGTCCCCGCGCTCGAGCACGAGGAGCACGCCACGCACCAGGTCGGACACGTAGCAGAGGCTGCGTGTTTGGGAACCGTCGCCGTAGACGGTGATCGGTTCGTTCTTGATCGCTTGGGCCATGAAGTTGGGCACCGCTCGACCGTCCGAGACCTGCATGCGCGGGCCGTGCGTGTTGAAGATGCGAATGATCCTGGTGTCCACCTCGTGGGCGCGGTGGTAAGCCATCGCGAAGGCTTCCGCACAGCGCTTGGCCTCGTCGTAGCAGCCCCGAGGCCCGATCGTGTTCACGTTGCCCCAATACGACTCGGGCTGCGGATGGACGAGCGGGTCGCCGTAGATCTCGGAAGTCGAGGCGAGCAGGAACGTGGCGTCTTTGGCGCGCGCCAGGCCGAGCATGTTCATCGTGCCGAGAGTGCCGACCTTGAGGGTGTGGATCGGGTTCGCGTCGTACTGAGGCGGCGACGCCGGCGAGGCGAAGTGCAGGACGTAGCGAACGTCTCCGCCCATGAAGATGCCCTGGTTCACATCGGCTTGGCTGAACTCGAAGTCCGGATGCCCTTCGAGCGCGCGCAGGTTGTCGCGCGAGCCGGTGATGAAATTGTCCAGCGCCAGCACACGCATGCCTTTGTCCAGAAGGGCCGCGCAAAGGTGAGAGCCGATGAAGCCGGCCCCACCCGAGACCACGGCTCGAGGCTTGGCGGTGTCGTTACTCGCGGCCAATTCCTCGATACGTGAACCCGTGGCCGCGCATTACGGGAGGGTCGTAGATGTTGCGGCCGTCGATGATGACCGGCCTTCTCATCGAGTGCTTGACGCGTGCCAGGTCGAGGTAACGAAACTCGTTCCACTCCGTGACCACGACCAGTGCATCGGCGCCGGCGGCTGTCTCGTAGGCGCCATCCATGTACTCGATGTCCGGCATGATGGTGCGCGCGCGCTCCATCGCCGCGGGGTCGTAAGCGCGCACCGTGGCACCGGCGGCGAGCAACACCCTGGCGATGTCGAGGCTGGGCGCCTCCCGAAGGTCGTCGGTGTTCGGCTTGAACGCCAGCCCGAGAAGGCCGATCACCCGGCCCGGAAGCTCTTCGAGGCAGTCCCTGAGCTTGTCGATCACGAGCATCCGCTGGTCGCGGTTGATGTCCATGACCGCGTGAAGGAGCTCGGGGTGATAGTCGAACCGTTCGGCGAGAGCCGCCAGTGCCTTGACGTCCTTCGGGAAGCACGAGCCCCCGTATCCGATGCCGGCGTCGAGGAAGCTCGGCCCGATTCGCTTGTCGAGTCCCATGCCCTCCGCCACGAGCTTGGCGTCGGCGTCGACGCGCTCGCAGATCCGTGCGATCTCGTTGATGAACGAGATGCGCGCCGCCAGGAAGGCGTTGGACGCGTACTTCACCATCTCGGCTGTGTAGATGTTCGGGGTGATCAGGATCGGAGCGTCGAGCGTGCTGTACAGAAGGGCCACCTTGTCCGCGGCCTCTCGGTCGTGGCTGCCGATGACGACCCGGTCGGGGTGCATGAAGTCCTGGATCGCCGAGCCCTCCCGCAGAAACTCGGGATTCGAAACGACGGCCGCCTCGTGTCCTCGGTTTGGCTTTTTCAAAACGGTCGAGACCATGTCACCGGTGAGGGGAGGCACGGTGGACTTGTTGACGACGACCAGCGGCCCATCCATGCAGTTCGCGATCGACGTCGCCGCCGCCTCGACATACGAGAGGTCGGCCTCGCCGCCCTCGCCTTCAGGAGTGCTCACGGCGATGATCGCGTATTCGGCGCCGGGGATGGCGTCCTCGTATGCGGTGGTGTAGCGAAGCCGGCCCGCCCTGGCGTTTCGCTCGACGAGCTCATTGAGCCCCGGCTCGTAGAAGGGAACGTGATGGTTCTTGAGCTGGGCGATCTTCTCGTGGTTGATGTCGACGACCACCACGTCATTGCCGAGGTCGGCGAGGCAGGCAGCTGTCGTAAGCCCCACGTAGCCGGCGCCGATGACCGCAACCTTGCTCAAATCGAACGGATTATCTCAGTTCGAATCTCTTCTCCCACCGAGGCCTTGGAACCCGCATCGGACTGGGGAACGCGGGTTTGGATTCGGAGCGATACCCGCATTGGACTGGGAAATGCGGGTTTGGTGTGGGCTTGAGCCAAAGCGCTTCGGACCTCGGCCACCACGCTTTTCGGCCGGCGCAGGACATCAGCGGCTGTGAACATAAACACTGGGTGCCAGGCGCCGCCAGCTCGCACCTTCGAGGTGCCAGCGGGAAAGACCCGCGAGCCGGGCCGCTGCCACTGTAAACGGTCCGCGAGTGAGCTCCTTGGGGACGGCGGGCTGCCGTGGAACGAGGTCAGCATCTCCCGCGCCGTCACCCACCGCAATCCGACTTGTCAAGGAGCTCCGGAACCCGGCATCCGACTGCGGATGCGGGTTTGCTGACCCTCCTGATACCCGCATCCGCCAGTGGATGCGGGTTCTCTACGAGCCCAGCACCGACTCGTATGCGGCGATCGTTTCCCGGGCGGCTCGGCGCCAGCTGAACGCCTTTGAACGCTCCAACCCGGCCCGGCGCCACCGCTCCGCCTCCCCGATCATGCGAGCCGCGGCGCGGCCGAGCGCGCCGGCATCGCCGTCATCCACGAGCAGCCCCGCCTCGCCGACGACCTCAGGAAGGCTCGAGTTGCGAAAGGCTGCCACCGGGCACCCACACGCCATGGCTTCGAGACACGGGAGGCCGAACCCCTCGTACCGGCTCGGGAACACGAAACAGCCGGCCGCGCTGTAAAGGTCCGCCAACCCTTCGTCGTCGACGCGTCCAAGCTGCCTGGCACCGGTCAGGCTCGAAGGGGCCTGGCGCCCTGGGGCGCCGGCGACCACCAGCTCGAGCTCCGGGTCGACCTCGCGGGCCGCAGCCCACGCGCGAAGCAAAGACCCAGGATCCTTGCGCGCGTCGAGCGCGCCGACGAACAGCAGATAGCCTGGATCCACGTCCCACCGATCCTTGACCCGCTCCGGCGCTCCCGGCCTCGGCTTGAACACATCGTCCGCAGCTTCGAGCACGACCCGAATCCGATGCGGGTCGACTCCTGCGATGCGAGCGGCGTCCTCGGCCGTCGCCTCGGAAACCGCGATCACCGCGTCCGCGCGCCGGAGAAGACGCTTGCCGAGCCAGTAGCGGAAACGCTCGCCGCGCATCCGCGGCCCGCCCCAGGCCCATGGGATGAGGTCGTGCACGGTAACGGCGACGGGGCACGGGGATCGTCCCGGCAGGCGGAGGTCGATCGCGTGGTAGAGGGCAGGGCGGATGCGCTCGAGATCCGTGCTCAGCGCGACGGCTTCCTCGTAGCCGGCGAGCTGACCGCGGTAACGGCGGCGGGAGCCGGCCAGGCGATAGCCGCCGGGCGGCAGCTCCGGTTCGTCCAGGCGCGCGTCCAAGAGGAGGGTGAGCCTCTTGTCAAACCCTTCTGCGATCAGCCCTTTGAGCAAGCCCCTGGCGTATGAACCGATGCCCCGGCCCGCGCTCGGACCCTGGAGGGAACGCACATCCAACAGCACCCGAGATGAACTCAAAGGTCGAGCCATCATAATTTGGCCGCCATGGAAGCTCTGGATATGGTCATCGTCGGCGGTTGCGGGCATGTCGGCCTGCCGCTCGCCCTTTCGCTTGCGGATTGCGGTTACAGGGTGGGCATCGATGACATTGATGCAACGAAGGTCGCGTACGTCAAAGCCGGCAACGTCCCATTTCTGGAAAACGGCGCGGACACGCTGCTCAAGAAGCTTCTACCCACCGGGCGGCTGGAGCTTGCGTCAGACCCTAGCCTCGTGGAAAACACCGAAACGGTCATCCTGGTCATCGGCACCCCGATCGACGAGTTCATGAACCCTTCGGTGCGGATCTTCGACAAGGTGCTGGACGAGCTCATGCCGCATCTGAAGAACAGCACGATGATCGTTCTCAGGTCTACGGTCTTCCCGGGTACGACCGAATCGGTCGAAAGGCGCCTCCGTGCCGCAGGCATCCAGGCCGATGTCGTCTTCTGTCCGGAACGTATCGCGGAGGGCCACGCCCTTGAGGAGTTGCGGACGCTTCCCCAGCTCGTGGGAGCTTCTTCGGATCGCGGGTTCGAGAGGGCCAGCGCGCTCTTCGAGCGGCTCGGCGTAGCAACCGTGCGCACCAGTCCGCTCGAGGCCGAGCTCGCCAAGCTGCTCACAAACACCTGGCGCTATATGAAGTTTGCGATCGCCAACCAGTTCTTTCAGATCGCGCATCGGTCGGGGGTCGATTACAACAACGTTCTCGATGCGATCCGCCACGACTACCCGCGCGCACAGGACCTGCCCGGTCCTGGATTTGCCGCCGGGCCCTGCCTGTTGAAAGACACGATGCAGCTGTCTGCCTATACACCGGACCACTTCCCGATGGGCCAGGCCGCGATGCAGATCAACGAGGGGCTGCCCAACTACATCGTCGACACGCTCAACTCGCGGCGGCCTCTGCAAGGACGCACCGTTGGAATCCTGGGCATGGCCTTCAAAGGTGAGTCCGACGACCCGCGCGCCTCGTTGGCCTACAAGCTTCGCAAGCTTGCCGCGTTCAAAGGTGCGCAGGTCCTCTGCACGGACCCATTCATCGAAGACCCTTCATTCGACTCGCTGGAGAAGGTCCTGAGCGATTCACACGTCCTCGTCATCGCCGCCCCGCACACCGCCTACAAGAAGCTCGACCTCGCAGGTCGCGATGTCGTCGACATCTGGGGCATCACGGGCCCCATCCGATTATGAGAGGGAACGCGACGTTCCCTCTCATCGCGCCGCTGCGCGGCGCTGCTCTCCCTTTCGCGTCAGGATGGGACTAATTTCATTGGCTCCAGGCCGTGTTTGGTGGCCAAATGCCTCGTGGGTTAGACGGCCTGGCGAAGCCAGGCCTGCTTGCGACGCATGAAGGTCCTCGTCACCGGCGCCGCGGGGTTTATTTCCGGTTACCTGGTTTCCGAGCTCTTGCACGCCGGTCATGAGGTGATCGGCGTCGACAACTACAGCAAGTACGGGCCTCTCAAGCGAAGCTTCGACAGCGACCCGCGCTACCGCCTCGTCGAGGGCGACGCGAAGGACGCGGTACTCCTGACCGAGCTCGCCGCCGACTGCGACCAGCTCGTGGCGGGCGCCGCCATGATCGGAGGCATCTCGTACTTCCACGAGTTCGCCTATGACCTGCTCGCGGAAAACGAGCGGATCTGCGCCGCGACCTTCGACGCCGCGATCAGCGCTCACCGTCTCGGGCGGTTGCAGAAGATCACGGTCATCTCCAGCAGCATGGTGTTCGAATCGGCCACGACCTTTCCCACTCCCGAAGGCGCACAGGCAACCAGCCCACCACCCAGATCGACATACGGGTTTCAGAAGCTCGCGACGGAGTTCTTCGCGCATGGTGCGCACGAGCAGTACGGCCTTCCCTTCACCATCGTGCGACCGTTCAACTGCGTCGGCATCGGCGAACGCCGCGCCCTGCGCGATCACCAGGTCATGAGCGGCAACGTGAAGCTGGCGATGAGCCACGTCGTCCCCGACCTGTGCCAGAAGGCGTTGAAAGGCCAGGACCCTCTGCACATCCTTGGCGACGGCAGCCAGGTGCGGCACTACACCTATGGCGGCGACCTGGCGCGTGGGATTCGCATCGCCATGGAATCGGAAAATGCCCTCAACGACGACTTCAACCTCTCGACCGCTCAATCCACGACCGTCCGCGAGCTGGCCGAGGTGATCTGGCGCAAAGTCCACGGCCCGGATCGCCCGCTCAACCTCGTGTCGGACGCGCCGTACGAGCACGACGTGCAGATGCGTGTGCCGGATGTGCGCAAGGCGCGCGAGGTGCTCGGCTTCGAGGCCACGACCTCGCTCGACGAGATGCTCGACGAGGTGATTCCCTGGATCGGCGAAGAGATCAAGGCGGGCAGGATCTGATCGACGACTCGACTCCGGCGCTCAGCATCGTGATACCCGTCTACAACGAGGGCGAGAACGTCGTTCCAACCCTCCGGGGAGTCGTCGAGAAGACCCGTTCCAGACCGCTCGAGGTGCTCGTCGTCCACGACTTCGACGAGGACACCACGGTGCCGGTGGTCAAGCGCTTGCAGGCGGAGATGCCCCAGCTGCGTCTTCATCGCAACACGCTGGGACGCGGCGTGCTCAACGCGATGAAGTCAGGTTTGCGTGCAGCCAGAGCTCCCTACGTGCTCATCACGATGGGTGACGGCTCGGACGATCCTGACGACATCGACCGGATGTACCAACTGGCTCGCGCGGGAGCGGACGTCGTGGCGGGGTCGCGATACATGCGCGGCGGGCGTCAGCTCGGCGGACCTCTCCTGAAGCGATCGATGTCGCGCGTGGCCGGGCTGTCCCTTCACTGGCTCGGTGGGATCCCCGTGCATGACGCGACCAGCAACTTCCGGATGTACTCCAAGCGCCTGCTCAACCAGGTGACCATCGAGTCGACCGGTGGCTTCGAGCTCGGCATCGAGCTGACCGTCAAGGCATACCTCCTCGGCATGACGGTGGCGGAGGTGCCTACGACCTGGCGGGACCGCACCGCGGGCACGAGTAGGTTTCAGCTGTGGCAGTGGCTCCCGCGGTACTTGAAGTGGTACCAACGCGGGGTCGCAGGTAGGTTCAGGAGGTCTGCTTGAGCGGTCTGTAGTTCCGCTTGTAGTAATCCCAGTACTCGCCCGATTTAAGCGGCCGCCACCATTCAGGGTGTTCCTGGTACCAGCGCACAGTTCGCTCCAGGCCTTCAGCAAGGCTAACCCTGGGTTCCCAACCGAACTCTGTGATCCGACTGATGTCCAGGGCGTAGCGGTAGTCGTGCCCAGGCCGGTCGGCGACGAACTCGATGAGGCTGCTGGGTTTGCCGATGATCTGCAGCACGGCCTGCGCAACATTTAGACCGGAGGTTTCGGCGCCCGTGCCCACGTTGAACACGCTTCCGACCGGCGCCTCGTGGAGAACCATGTCGATTGCTCGGCAATGGTCCTCGACATAGACGTAGTCCCTCACCGCGGAACCGTCGTTGTACAGCGGCAGCGGACGATCGTCGATTGCGTTCGTGATGAGCACCGGGATGAGCTTTTCCGGGTACTGGTACGGTCCGTAGTTGTTCGACCCGCGCGTGACGAGAAGTGGCAGCCCGAAGCTTTCGGCGTAGGCGCGGGCCAGGTGCTCGCCCCCCGCCTTGCTCGCGGAGTACGGGCTGCGAGGTTTGAACCCGTCATCCTCGCGCGATCGGCCAGTGGGCACGTCGCCGTAGACCTCATCGGTGCTCACCAGCAGGAAGACCTCGTGACGATGCTTGCGCGCGGCCTCGCACAACACGGCCGTTCCACGGACGTCTGTTTCGATGAATGCGAATGGATCCATGAGCGAGCGATCAACATGTGTCTCCGCGGCGAAGTTGACAATGGCGTCCGCTTCTGCCGCCAAGGAGTCGACGAGTTCGGCGTCGCAAATGTCGCCGTGAATGAACCGGTAGCCGGGCTGGCCGTCGAACTCGACGAGATTGGCCAGGTTGCCCGCATACGTCAGCTTGTCGAGCACTGTGATCTCGACGTCAGGACGCGTGGTACGGATCAGGCGCACGAAGTTGGAGCCGATGAAACCAGCGGCCCCGGCGACGAGGAGCCGGTTCAGCGAGCGTTCGCTCACTTGATCGCGGGTCCCGCCGTCCAGTCGTATCCGATCTCCGGATCGTCGTGGGGGATCCTGCCCTCGTCGTCCGGCGCGTAGACGCTCGAGGTGATGTAGAGGATGTGGCTCAGGTCGAGAGCGCGGCATCCGTGAGCAACGCCCGGTGGAATCCGGAGGCATTTCGCAGCGGTGTCTCCCATGAGGAACTCCATCAGCTTGCCCTTGGTCGGCGACCCGTCTCGCGTGTCGTAGAGCGCCACCTTGATCGCGCCGATCACGTACCACCAGTCCGTCTGACGTTGGTGAATGTGCCACGCCTTGGCGGTGCCGGGATACATCAGCGAATGGCTCCACTGGCCGAAGTGGTCGAAGAACTCGTCGTTCTCGCGAATGACCTCGCGGAAGAAGCCACGCTCGTCTGCGTGAGTGACCAGGTCCTTGATCACGACGCCGTCAATCACCTTTAGTTTCAAGCTCCCTCCTGCAGGTTGGCGCCATTCGCGCGCACGAAGTCGTTGGCCGCGTAGTACGCCGTCATCGACTCTCCCGCGTCTCCCCAGAAACCTTCGAGGATGTCGTACTCCATGACGCCCCGTTCCAGATACCAGTTGTTGACGTCGGTGATCTCCAGCTCCCCACGACCAGACGGCTTGAGCTTGGGCAGGACCGACCAGACCGTCTCGTCGTAGAAGTACACGCCCGTCACGGCGTAATCGCTCGGGGGGTGTTCCGGCTTTTCGATGATCTTTTCGATGCGCCCGTTGCCGTTCAGCTGAGCCACGCCCAGGTGGCGCAGGTGTTCGCTGTCGCTTTCCTTCGAAAGCACGACCCGAGCGCCGCGCTCCTGCTTCCGGAACGCTTCGGCGCAGTGGCGGATCGAGCGCCCGAAGATGTTGTCGCCCAGGAGGACCACGACGCGGTCCCCGCCCACGAACTTCTCCGCCAGGCCCAGCGCCTCGGCGATGCCGCCAGGCTTGTCCTGGTAGGCGTAGAAGAGGCGGTCGATCCCGAACTCCTGGCCGTTGCCGAGCAGACGGAGGAACTCGCCGGCGTGAGTTCCGCCCGTGACCAGCATCATCTCGGTGACGCCCGCCACGACCAGCGCCTCGATGGCATAGCTGATCATCGGCCGGTCGTAGATCGGCAGCAGATGCTTGTTGGTGATGCGGGTCAGGGGGTGCAGACGGCTGCCCGTCCCCCCCGCGAGGATCACGCCTTTCATCAATGGCGGATTCTAGGTGGTGGCTTCCACGCCGGGCAGCCGAAGGATATTCGCGGCATCGGCGGCCGGAGCCAAGGAGAGGGTGGCGCAAGGAGGAGCGCACCGTGGTGCGTGACGACGCGGCGCCGGGCCCCTCGACGCCGGCTTCAGCGCCGTAGGCGCCCGGCCGCCTAGGCCGCGAATATCCGAGGAGGCCCGGCACGGATGCCACGGCAGGGGAACCCTATGCTTCAGGCGATGGGAGGAGATCCGGGCGCGCCCGCCCCGGGCGCGGCGCAGACGCGCTTCTCGGCCGACGGCTTCTGGTGGTGGGACGGCGCCCAGTGGCGGCCGGCGCTGTCCGAGGACCGGCTCTGGCGCTGGAATGGGCAGACCTGGGAACCGGCCCGCCTCGGCGCATCCCAGACTTCGCGCGGGGGCGTGGGAGCCGCGGTCGGGATCACCGTGGTGGCTTTCATCGGCGTCCTCGTACTGGTCTCGCTCCTCGTCATCGTGATCCTTCTGACCATGGGCAACCAGATCACCAACGTGTTCTCCAACGTGGTGGCGGCGCTCAACGGTGGGTAGGTACAGCGCCTGAACAGGAAGTAAGGCACAAGGTGTTGTGGCAGACTGGCCGCGACACCGAGCATGCCGAGACCCGACAACTGGCCACGAACGATCCTCCACGTCGACCTCGACGCCTTCTACACGTCCGTCCACCAGCGCGACGATCCGAAGCTTCGCGGCATCCCGGTCGCCGTCGCCGGCCGGTCTAAACGGGCGGTGGTCATGGGCGCCTCCTACGAGGCACGGGCCTTCGGGGTGCGCTCCGCCATGCCGCTGCACGAGGCCTTGCAGCTTTGCCCCCAGCTGATGGTCGTCACGCCAGACGGCGCCCGCTACCGCGACGCGAGCCGCGCGGTGCACCAGATCTTCCGCCGCTTCACCTCGCCGGAGCTCGTGGAGGGAATCGCTCTCGACGAGGCCTACCTGGACGTCACGGCGCGGACTCGACACGGGACTTCCAACGCCGAGGACGTGGCCCGGCGGATCAAATTCCAGGTCCACACCGAGGTGGGCCTCACTGCGTCGGTCGGCGCCGCGACCTCCAAGCTGGTGGCGAAGGTCGCCAGCGGCACCCACAAACCAGACGGCCTCTACCTGGTGCCTCCGGGGGCGGAGGCCGGCTTCCTCGCCCCTCTCCCGATCGGGGTCATCCCTGGCCTGGGACCCAAGACCGAGGAGCGGCTGAACGCGATGGGCCTGCGCACCGTCGGAGAGCTGGCCACCTACGAGACGCAGAGGCTGGTCCAGGCGCTGGGCGTGGGAGGAGCCGTGCTTCAGCGATTTGCGCAGGGCCGAGACCGGGCGCCGGTCGATGGCAGCAAGCCTGCGAAGACCATCTCGGCCGAGACGACCTTCGAAAAGGACGTGAGCGATCGCGGAGAGCTGGAGAAGGCTCTGCGCGAGCTGACCGATCGAGTCGTCGAGCGGCTGAAGGCGGAGGACGTTCGCGCGAGGACGATCTACGTGAAGCTGAAGCTGCCGGACTTCAGGCTGGTGAGTCGCCAGGTGAGCCGGACGAGCCCGACCGACGACGTCGAGACGATCTTCCGCGCCGCGCGTTCGGCGCTGGAGAAGTCGCATGTGGAGTCACGCCCGGTGCGTCTGATCGGGGTGGGCCTTTCGGGCCTCGAGCACCCTGCGCCCGACCTGCAGCTGACGCTCTTCGACTAGGCGCGGTCCGGTCGACGACCGGCCGCGGCAGAGCCGCCAGGACCTCTCCGACGGTCGTCCACCCGAACTTCTCCCGCGTTCGCGCGATCAGCGCGCGGAACACCATCGCTGTCGCACGTGCATCGTCGAGGGCCGCGTGCGCCGGAGTGACGTCGAGGGCGAGCTCCTGAACCAGTCGCGCCAGGCCCGGCGTCTGACCTTTGGGAAACTCCAGCACGAGCCGCGCAAGGGCCGACGTGTCGATGATGGGGTGCTGGAGCGGGCTCTCGAGTCCGCGACCGACGAGCCAGGTGTCGAAGGCGTCGTGGCTGTGCTCGACCAGCACGGCGCCGTGAGCGAAACGCAGAAAGGCACGGCGCGCGTCACGAAACTCCGGTGCTCCGATCAGCATCGAGCGGTCGATGTGATGGCGCCTGTGGGCGTACGGGTTGATCGGCGCCTGGCAATCGACCAGCGTGTCGAAGAATGAAAGCGGGCCGTCGAGCCGGAACCGCTCGGCCCCGATCTCGAGGACCAGGAACGGGGCGTTCCCGGTGGTCTCGACGTCTAGGGCCACGAACTGAGCGTCGCCAAGGTTCGTCTGCGGCCCGACCTCCGGCTCGTCGACCGCGATCTCTTCCCACGGGACCGGCTTCATGGCCCCGCGCGGCTTGACGAAGAACGGCTTGGAGCTCATCTCGAGAGCGCCAGGGCTCGGCGGGCCCAGGCGATCTCCTCCCCGGTCAATCCGCGCAGGAGCAGCACGGCCGCGCCGTAGACGGCCACGCCGACCGCAATGGGAATCGCCATCGCGACGCCGCCCAGGTCTTTCAGCGGGAAGACGGCGATGCCCATGACCAGACCGGCCAGCACCACGCGCCAGCTCAGCCGCCAAACGGGCACGCGACCGATGTGGCGCGCGGTGAGCGTCCAACCCGCCACCCCGAGGACGATCTCCGTCAAGACCGTCGCCCAGCTCGCTCCGATGTACCCGAAGGTCGGGATGAGGGCGAGGTTCATCGCAACGTTGGCAAGCAGGCTCCAACCCGCGGCCCACGTGAACGAGGCCTGGTGGTCGGTCGCGCTCAGCGCTCCGATGAAGGCGTTGTTCACGAACGCGAAGCCAAGCGACAGGGCAAGGATCCGCAGGGCCGGCTCGGAGCGATCGTAAGTCGGGCCGAACAGGGCCTGGTTCAGCGGATGCGCGAGCACGAAGATGCCAACGCTCATCGGCCAGCCGACGAGCAGCAGTGCTTTGAAGAACCGGCTCACAGCGTCGAGCAGCTCGCCGGGGCGTTCGCGGTGGTAGATCGAGAGGACGGGGAACACGATCGACAGGAAGGTCATCGGGATGAACAGGAGCGCCTCAAACGGTTTGTACGCGGCTCCGTACCAGCCCGCCTCGACGTGCGGCCTGAGCGCGTATATGAGCGGCTGGTCGATCCGGAAATAGAGGATGGTGAGGACGAAGGTGAGGGCAAACGGCAGCCCCTTCCAGAACCACTCGCGGAGCAGCTGAGGCTCAAACCTCCAACCGATCACCGCGATCCGCTTGAGCGCAAGCACCACCACGAAGTACGAACAGCTGAACGCGTATTGCGCCGCGTAGGCCCAGACGAAGTAGGTGAGACCGCGACCCGTCTTGATTCCAAAGAACACGAACGCGAGAAGAACGACGCTCTCGAGCACCACCGCCACAGCCTCGTAGCCGAGCTTCTGCACCGCGTACAGGCCGTTGCGCAGAAGGGTCGAGTAAGAGGTCAGCACCATGAGGAGAAAGGCGGGAATCAGCAGCGACCCCAAGCCGTTGGCGGCAAGCGCAATCGCCAGCAGGCCCAGGCTCAGGACCGACATGACGAGCCGCAGCGACATCACGTTGCGCAGGTAGCGCTGGATCTCGCCCGGGTGCCGGGCGCCCTCCCGAACGAACAGGACGTTGAAGCCGAGGTCCAGCACCACGCTGACGATCGCCGTGTAGTTCACGAGAGTCGCGAACGCGCCGTAGGGAGCAGCCTTCAGGTAGCGGATCATCGCCAGCACCGTGACCAGCGCCACCAGGCGCGCGACCACCTTGGCGGCAAGGACGAGAACGGTGTTGCGGAGGGCCCGCGAACCCAACCCGCTGCTCGGCACGGGCAGGTCGGCCATTGCGTCGTGATCTGGCAACTGCCCAAATCGTACATATGAGAGACTCCTCGGCCGATGGAGGAGCGGATCAGGATTCTCAGCGGAATGCGCCCGACCGGGCGTTTCCACCTCGGCAACTACCTCGGAGCCGCCAAGAATTGGGTCGAGCTTCAGAGCCGGTACGACTGCTACTACTTCGTCGCCGATTATCACGCTCTGACGACCGAGCCTGACGGTCACACGGTCGAAAGCAAGATCTTCGACCTTGCCGCCGACCTGATCGCGGTCGGCATCGACCCGAAGCGCAGCGTCCTCTATCAGCAGTCGAAGGTGCCTGAGGTCGCGGAGCTGGCTCTTCTACTTTCGATGGTGACCCCGCTGGGCTGGCTGCTGAGAACGCCGACATTCAAGGAGATGGCGAAGAAGCATCCCGACAACGTGAACCTTGGGCTGCTCTCGTACCCGGTCCTCCAGGGCGCCGACATCGTTCTCGTCAAAGGACAGGGCGTGCCCGTCGGGAAGGATCAGCTCCCCCACCTCGAGCTCATCCGCGAGGTCGTGCGCAAGTTCAACCGCACGTACGCGCCCGTCTTTCCAGAGCCGCGCGCGCTGCTGACGGAAACGCCGGAGGTCAAGGGCACCGACGGCAAGCAGCGGATGTCGAAGACCACCGGCAACATCGTTGGCGTGACCGACGAGCCGGCGGTCATCCGCAAGCAGGTGAAGAGCATGGTCACCGACGTCAAGCGCACCTACATGACCCAACCTGGGCACCCGCGAACGTGCAACGTGTGTGCGTTCTACAAGTTCTTCTTCGACGACTGGCAGCACTACTGGGACCTGTGCCGGAAGGCGAAGATCGGCTGCGGCCAGAAGAAGGAGCTCCTCGCCGAGCGGATCATCGAGACGTTCCGGCCGTTCCGCGAGATTCGCGCGGAGCTGAGCCCCGAGCAGGTGACCAGGATCCTCGACCAGGGCAGCGAGGCGACGCGCGTGGTAGCGCGCCTGACCATGAAGGAAGTGCGCCACGCGGTGGGTTTGCCGCTTTTACAGCACGACCTCGCAGCCCGTTAACATTTGGGCCGCATGGCGCTAGAGAGAGTCACGCGGCGGACTTTCATCGGTTGGTGGATGGCCAGCATCTTGACCTCCCTGACGGTCGCCGGCATCGCTCCGATCCTCGTCTTTCTCTGGCCGGCGCCGCCCAAGGGCCAGAAGAAGGGACCACTGACGATCGCCCTCGACACGCCCCTGGACCAGATCAACGACGGCCAGGCGGTCAAGTTCAACGCCCCGACCAGCCCCAACTCGGCGTTCATCATGGCCGACGGGGGAGGCGACAACGCGCCGGGCGACCTTGCCTTTGGAGGCTTCGTTGTCAAGAACCAGGGCAAGGTCGATGTCCTGGCCATCAACTGCTCGCACCTCGGCTGCTCGGTCGCGCTGAACGCCAACGCCAACTCATTCGACTGCCCATGCCACGGATCTCGTTTCCATCTCGACGGCACGGTGCTGCACGGCCCGGCCCAATTTCCCCTGTCACACCTGTCCTGGAAGCAGGGTCAGGATGCCCAGACGATCGAGGTCGACGGCATCATTTTGGGCTTCTGAGGCTGTAGCCCATGGCCATCCCGCACCCTCGCGAGATCCAGCTTGCCGTCGTGCAGTGGCTCGACGAGCGCTACCCATTCACCAAATCCATCGACGAGGCGATGTACCAGCGCGTCCCCAACTTCGCCAACGCCTTCTATTACTGCTTCGGCGGGATGGTCTTCGTCCTGATCGTCCTGCAGCTCCTGACCGGCATCCTGCTGGCCATCTACTACGTGCCGGACGCTCGCGGCAATCCGGCCCCCGCGTACACCAGCGTGAACTTCATCCAGAACACCGTGTACCTGGGCTGGTTGATTCGCGGCGTCCACTTCTGGGGCGCCAACATCCTGATCATCATGGTTCTGCTCCATATGGCCCGGGTTTACTGGACCGGGTCGTATCGAGCCCCCCGGGAGCTGAACTGGATGGTGGGCATCATCATGCTGCTGCTCATCCTCGTCCTCGCTCTCAGCGGCTACCTGCTCCCGTGGGACACCAAGGCCTACTTCGCGACCGAGGTGACGATCAAGATCGCCGGCTCAGCTCCACCGGCGGCGCTGGGCGCTTTCATCAAGACGGTGCTCCAGGGCGGTCCGGTCGTGGGTCCACCCACGCTCCAGATCTTCTTCACCGCCCATGTCTTCCTGCTGCCTGCTTTGATCGTGCTGCTGATGTATGTCCACTTCCGTTTCATCCGGGCACACGGAATCTCGGAGCCGATGTGAGATGAACGAGAACAACATTCCGAAAGGAGGTCCGGGCGCCGCGACGGCCGCCAACGAGATCCCGCTCATCGAGGTGGAGCACAGCGGCCACACGCTCGAACCCGAGTGGAAGCGCCTGCCGATCAGAGCGGATCACATCCTGTATCCGCTGCTGATAGGTATTGCCCTCTTTCCGATTCTGATGGGCTCCGCCGGTCACCACCTCGCCGACGACATGCCCGACGACGAGACCCACCCCTTCTTCCCGGACCATTTCTGGCCGTACCCCGTGATCATCATCTTCATGATGATCACGGTCGGACTGCTCGCCGCCTTCGTGCAGAAGAACCTCCAGCTAGAGCAGTCCGCCGACCCGCGCGCCGTCACCATCCCGCGGCCCGACTGGTACTTCCTCTTCCTCTTCCAGTTCATCAAGCTGGGTAACGAGCTCGTTTTCTCGATCATCATCCCGACAGTCGCCTTCCTAGGGCTCCTCGTCTGGCCGTTCATCGACGCGATCGCCGGCCCGCGCGTGGCCCGGAGGCTGGGCTGGAAGAGGTGGCCGGTGCCCGGCCGGAACATCTACACCGGCACCGGCTTCGTGGTCTTCCTTGCGATCATCGCGCTGCTGGAAGCGTGGGCACTTGCAGGGCCCACCTTCTGCCTGCCGTGGCTTACCGGACCGGTCTGCGGAGCGTAAGTCTGAGAAGGAACCAAGGGTTCCTTCTGCGCGCAAGCGCGAGCAGGAAGTGACGTACTGATTGCATTGCTCATCTTCCTAAAGGTTGGGATCTTTCCTAATAGTTTCTCCACGCAACGATTGGCAGACGAGATAACAAAGTTGCAGCCGGGTTAAACCCGGCTGCCCGTGCGACGCTAGCGGTTGGGTTAGGTTCGGCTGTCGTACAGCTGCTTCGTGAGCTCGATCTGCGCCACGTGCTCTCTGGCATGGCCATAGTTCGAGAGCAGCCATTCGAGGCCGGGTCGCGGCGGGCGGTCTTTCCGCGGCCTCAGCTCCGTGAGGTCAGCCACCGTGAGTGCCCCGAGATGTTCGTCGAGCTCGCGATCTGCCTGGTCCAGCAAAGCGACCAGGTCCGCGGCCTCCGCCTCGGCCCCGAACTCTGACTCCCGGTCGCGCTCCGTCGGCAGCGACCGCACCGCGCGGATCATCTCCCGCTCCGAACCGAGCGTGTGAACGATGAGCACAGCGACCGAGTTGGCCAGAGGCAGCGGCTTCCAGTTGAGCGTGCCCTGGTCCAGGCCGCGCAGGTGTCCGCGCAGCTGGTCGTGCACCGAGTGATACAGCGTGCCGAGGGTGTTCGCGATGGTCCTGGCGCCGGCCTCGTCCATCTATACCTTCTCAGTGACCCGATATTCGAGGTAGCGACCGAGCAGCAATCGCGTGTGCGCCTCCAGCGCCGGCAGCACGCTCAGCACAAGGCCAACGACCGGATATGCGAAGTACTGAAGGTGAATCGCCACCTTCTTCCAGAGCGGCCAGTCCGCGGGCTTGGGTGGGAGCAACAGGATCTCGAAGTACAGGAAGAACACCACCGTCGAGAGCGTCGTCGAAAGGAGGATGCCGGAGTACGTCCACAGCGTCTGACCCAGGTCGGTCAAAGAGAAGTCCGTGCTGACCCAGATCGGAATGGAGGCGCCGAACATGAGGAGCACGGGCAGGAAGATCCAGTTGAGGTGGTTCAGGAACAGGTTCATGAAACGCCGCAACCTCAGCCACAGCGGGATCTCAGGGTGCTTGAAGAGGCGCGCCAGAACATAGGGCACGTCAGTGATACCCCAGGCCCACCGCTTGATCTGGTTGTACTGGCTCATGTGCGTCGAGGCGTAATCGCGCGAGTTGGGCGAATCACCGTAGAGCGGCAGGTACACAGACTTGACAGAGAAGCGCTCGCCGAACGTGAAGAACGCCTTCCAGTAAAAGCGCGAGTCTTCCGGAATCACGTCCTTGTCCCAGTAGCCCACCCTGCGCACGAATTCCAGCGTGCACGTGTAGCTGCTGAACGCGACCAGCCGGTGCGGCCGGGAGTGCAGGAACATCTGCCACTGGGAGGTGCTGGCGGACATGATTCGCACGGCCATCGGGACCTGCCAGATGTTGTTGTGGAACAGTGGCACAGGCTGCCAGATCGCATAGTCGCGGAGCGCGGCACGGGCGTGGTGCCAGCTGATCCAGGCGAAGTACTGCGGATGGACGCGATAGTCCGAGTCCAGGTCGGTGATCAGCACCTGGTCGAGGTTGAAGCCCTCCTCCGTCAGCACGCGGACCATCCAGCGGCCGCCCCAGTTCATGGCCGCGGACTTGCCGATCACGATGCCCGGCTCCAGGGGATCCTTGATGTGATAGAAACCTCGCAACCGGGCGCCGAACTTCTCTTTCAGCCGGGCCACGTTCTCCCAGCCGGGCTTGTCGGTTTCGCGGGTGATGATGCCGATCATCGTCAGCTCCGGCGGGTAGTTCGAATCCACGATCGCCTGGACGGTCCGCTCGAGCACGTGGTACGGCTCCGTGTACGTCGGGATGACGCACAGGTGGTAGTACTGAAGCGGATCTCCAACGCCTTCCGGCCGGTCCGTGCGGCAGGCCGCCAGCCAATCCTTGGCCATGTCGCGGCGCATACGCCACATCGTGCTGTACACGCCGGTCACGACCGTCACCGCGCGAATCAGCCAGTAAACGTCGAACAAAAGGACCGCCGACGCGACCAGCAGTGCCCCGGGCGTCCAGAACAGGATCGGAATCCAGGCGGGGGCCAGCAGCATGATCCACGTGACCAGGCCCGGCGCCGCTTCGAAAAGCCTCGCGCCGAATTGCCGCAAGGCATGGCGGAACACCGACTCAGGGTGCTCTGCCGAGACTGTCGCCATAGGCCGATTATGGCGGCCCTCCCGGTGCGGAATACCGGGGAGGCCGGGGGCCTTCTACTTGGCATGGAGAACATGAAGCACTTCGACGGCCCGACTTTCGAGGCTGACGTGCTCCACGCAAGCGAACCTGTCGTCGTTGACTTTTATGCCGACTGGTGCGGCCCGTGCCGGATGATGACGCCGGTGGTGGAGCAGCTGGCAGGCGAGTACGCCGGCAAGGTGACAATCGGCAAGCTGGACGTGGACGTCAACCAGGACATCGCCATCCGCTATGGCGTGATGGGCATCCCGACCCTCGGCCTGTTCAGGGGCGGCAAGCTGGTCGACCGCCTGGTCGGATACCCAGGCGGGGCGGGCCCGATCAAGGACTGGATCGAGCGGAACGCCGGTGCAGCCGGCAGCGCGGCGGCGACCGACAAAGCGGCCGCCAACTAACCCGCCCCCGGACAGCTGAACCGTGCGGGGCGTTGCCCCGAACCTGCTTTCCCGTTTTCGGGCATTCCGCACGTGTGAATGAGACGGACCCAGCCTGTTTGTCCGTGTGGTTGACACGAATCTGGACGGTCTGTGGATATCCCACCTCGTGTTAACCGCACATAATCGGCCGCTTCCAATTCGTGAGGGTCGCACCGTGAACCGGGGCCGGTTCGGCCCCTAGGATCAATTTTCGAGCCCGTCAAGTCCAGCAGGTTCGGGGTTCATGGAGGGTGTTCATGGCGATAGAGACGAAGTCCGGCAGCAAGACGAGCCCGCGCGAGGTGATCGAGCGCGCGAAGGCAGAGGGCGTCGAGGTCGTCGACGTCCGGTTCATCGATCTGCCGGGTACCTGGCAGCACTTCAGCGTGCCGATCGGCGAGCTCGAGGTGGACAGCTTCACGGATGGCCTGGGCTTCGACGGCTCGAGCATCCGCGGGTTCCAGGCGATCAACGAGAGCGACATGCTGCTCATGCCGGACCCTGATTCAGCAACCATCGACCCGTGCCTCACTCACAAGACGCTTTTCCTGATCTGCGACATCGTCGACCCGATCAGCCGTGAGCCCTACACGCGAGACGCGCGGTTCATCGCGAAGAAGGCCGAGGCTCACCTGAAGAAGTCCGGCATCGCCGACATGAGCTACTGGGGACCCGAGGCAGAGTTCTACCTCTTCAACTCACTGCGGTTCGACCAGAACGCGCACAGCGGCTACTACTACATCGATTCCGAAGAGGGCATCTGGAACTCGGGCAAGAACTCCGAACCGAACCTCGCCTTCCGCCCGCGGCACAAAGAGGGCTACTTCCCGGTGCCTCCGACGGACAAGTTCCAGAATCTTCGCTCCGAGATCATGCTCAAGCTGATCGAGGCCGGTGTGCAGGTCGAGGTCCAGCACCACGAGGTCGGGACGGCCGGCCAGGCCGAGATCGACATGCGCTTCGACTCGCTGACCAAGATGGGCGACAAGATGATGGTCTTCAAGTACGTCATCAAGAACGTCGCCGCGCAGCATGGCTACGTAGCGACCTTCATGCCGAAGCCGCTCTTCCAGGACAACGGATCGGGCATGCACGTGCACCAGAGCCTCTGGAAGGATGGCGAGAACCTGTTCGCCGACGCGAAGGGTTACGCCGGATTGAGCGAGATGGCGGTGCACTACATCGGCGGCCTGCTGAAGCACGCGCCGGCTCTGCTGGCGATCTGTGCACCAACCACCAACTCATACCGCCGCCTCGTCCCGGGTTACGAGGCGCCGATCAACCTCGTCTACTCGAAGCGCAACCGCTCGGCGTGCGTGCGCATCCCGATGTACTCGACGAACCCGAAGACGAAGCGAATCGAGTTCCGGTCCCCGGACCCGGCGGCCAACCCATACCTGGCATTCTCGGCTTGCCTCATGGCGGGCCTGGACGGCATCAAGCACAAGATCCTTCCGCCGGAGCCCCTCGACAAGGACATCTACGAGCTCGAAGGCGAGGAGATGGCCAAGATCAAGAAGGTGCCGGGCTCGCTGGCGGAGTCGCTCGACGCTCTGGAGAGCGACCACGCGTTCCTGCTCGAAGGCGGCGTGTTCACCAAGGACGTGATCGACACCTGGATCGAGTACAAGCGCAAGAAAGAGGTCGACCAGGTGGCGCTTCGGCCGCACCCGTGGGAGTTCATGCTCTACAGCGACGTCTAACAAATCGATCACTCTCCATGAAAGAAAGCCCCGGGGAAATCCCGGGGCTTTCTTTTTTGATGACCTACGCGGCGACCAGGCCGGATTTACTCCGGCCGTCCCTGACCCTGACTGAATATCAGCAGGCGTCGTGTGGCGAAATTATTCGAGAAATCCCAACCTGCAGGAAAAAGAGCCATGCAATCAGTGGGTCCCATCCTGCTCGCGCCTGGCGCGCAGAGGAAACCTAGGTTTCCTCTCATACCCTTACATCCCCAACATGGCGCGGGCGCGTAGGGCGATTGAGATCGCGACACGAGTCTCCGGCTCGTCCAGCTGGAGACCTGTGAGCGTCTGGATCCGCTCCACGCGGTAGGACATCGAGTTGATGTGAATGCCCAGCTGCCGGGCGGCCGCGCGCCGCACCCAGCGGGCGGCCGCCAGGGCTTCAAGCGTCTCCAGCAACGGTGTATCCCTCGACTGGGCGTACTCCAGCAGCGTGCCGAGCAGCTCGTTGACAAAACGCCGCAAGGCATCCGGGCTCTGGACCTCGAGCAGCAGCCGGAAGGCGCCCAAAGATCGATAAGAGGCCACGCGACCGCGTCCGCCCGCGCGGCGCGTCAACCGCAAAGCCTGCCTCGCTTCCACATGCGACCGAGCAAGCTCGCTGACCCCGTTCGCCAGGTTGCCGATACCGACCGATGCCGTGCCCGGCTTCATCACAGGCGCGGCGGCCGCGAGAACCTGGCCGGCCAGCTTCTCGACCGTTGCAAGGTCTGAGGCCACCTCGTCGGGGACGAGGAACACCGCCGACGCCGAGCGCACGATCGTCAGCGTGCCCGGCATGCGCGAGCGGATGAGCCCGCTGAGAGCGGCGTCCAAGCGGTCGAGCTCGCCTCGCGCGCCCAGCGCCGCCTCCGTCTCGTCGTCATCCGGTTCGAGGACGATCACCCAGGCGCGCTGCGGCAGCCGGTGACCCAGACGTTCCGCCTGGCGGGCCACCCGCTCCGCCTCATCGGCGTCGAGCGCCCCGGCGAGCACCTCTTCGACCAGGTCCCCACGCAGCCGCCGCTCGACCTCGGCGGTCGCACGCTCCTTCGCCAGCTCGAGCGCAAGCACGGTGGACCCGTGCTCCAACGCCCGGCGGCGGCCGGCCGAATCCACGGTCTTCTCATCGACGCTTACAGCCAGAAGACCCAACACGTCGGGGCCGGCGCGTACGGGCACCACGTCCAGCGCGCGCGCCGGCCGGCCTGCGTGAATCCGGACCTCGCGCGAACCGGCCTGGCCGAGCGGGCTCGGAACATGGATGCGCGGAGGCATGCCATCCGACGCCTCCCCCGCCCCCCGGATTCGGTAACCGTCTCCCGAGTAGAGCCCTGCCCGGCCGCCGGCGAGCGAGCTGACGACCTCGAGGATCGGGGTGATCCCCGCCCCCTCCAGGGAGAGCTTGGTGAATCGCTCGTGGATGTCGTGCGAGAGCTGGATCTCAGCAAGCTGGACCTCGGTGCGGCGCTGCAGCTCGCTGCGCTCCAGGATCCCGGCCACCTGCCCGGCGATGGCGCGGAGGAAGTCGATGTCCGACGAGTTGAAGTCCCGCTTCTCGGTGCTCTGCACGTTGAGGACGCCGACGAGCCGCGGTCCCGATTCGATGGGCACCGACAGCATCGAATGGAAGCGGTCCTCGTCGAGGCCCGGCACCCACTTCCAGTGCGGCTCCTGGCTCACGTCCGGCACGACGGCCGGCTTCCTGCTCTCCGCCACCCACCCGGTGATGCCTTCACCGACCGGCATCACGACCTTGCCGACCATGCGCTCGTTGAGCCCGTTGGTCGCAGTCAGCCGCAGCTCGCGGCCGCGCGACGTCAACAGGTACAGGGAGCAGACGTCGGTACCCGTGGCCAGCGTGGACTCGCGGATGATGAGGTCGAGCAGCTCGTCTCGATCCTCCGTTGCCGCGGCCGCCTGCGCCAGCCTGACCAGGAAGCTGAGCTCGCGAGAGGCGAGGCTCGTGTCCCCATTGGCGATTGCCACACGAACATCGTTCACCTTGCGGCCGCCCTTCAACTTCGTATTAACCACACAGCCTATATCCCCGTTGCTAGTGTGACTTATACAGGGTCGCGGCGAGCGATCAATCCGAGCGAACCGAGTTAGGCTAGGCGAAAGCCTTGACCTCTCCACACACCGGTCACTGGCGGGAGCATTTCGCGGGCGTCGACCTGCCGGTCCCGATCGCCGGCGGCGGGACGGTCACCGGAATCAACTTCGACAACGCCGCGAGCACGCCGCCCCTGAAGCGGGTCCGCGACGCCGTGACCGGTTTCGCGGACGTCTACTCGAGCGTGCACCGCGGCACCGGTTACAAGTCACGCCTCGCCACCGAAGCGTATGAGCAGGCTCGCGAGCTCGTCGCCCGGTTCCTGAGTGTGGACGAGCGCTCCCAGGTCGTCATCTTCGTCAAGGGCACGACCGACGCTCTGAACCGGATCGCAGCCAAGCAGGCCAGGCTCGACGGCAGGCAGGTGCTGGTTACCGAGATGGAGCACCATGCCGACCTTCTTCCGTGGCGACACCGCAGCGGCCACGTGATGGTCGGCCTTTCCCCAGACGGGCACATCGACCTGGAGGCGATCGAGCGGGCGTTGAAGCACGGCGACGGAAAGATCGGTCTGCTCGCGGTGTCCGGGGCGTCCAACGTCACCGGCTTCGTCTCGCCCATCCACGAGATCGCCGAGCTGGCCCATCGCCACGGAGCTCTCGTCTCGATCGACGCCGCGCAGCTCGCGCCTCATCACCGCATCGACATCCGGCCGGCAGGCGACCCGGGCCATCTGGACTTCGTCTCGCTCTCGGGCCACAAGATGTACGCGCCCTATGGGGCGGGCGTGCTGGTCGCCCCTCGCGACTTCTTTTCAGGTGCGCCTGAGGTCATGGGCGGCGGAGCAATCAGCATCGTCACCTGGGATGACACCGTCTGGGCAGACCTTCCCGACCGCGAGGAAGCAGGTTCGCCCAACGTCATCGGCGCCGTCGCGCTGGGTGTTGCGATCGAAACCCTGCTCGAGCTTGGCTTCGACGAGATGTTGCGTCACGAGGTCGAGCTTGGATCGGCGCTGCACGCGCGGCTGAGCCGGATCCCCGGAGTCGGCGTGCTCGGGGAAGCGAGCCCAACGACGACGGCGCCTCGCCTGGGCCTTGCGAGCTTCGTGGTGGAAGGGCTGCATCACGGCCTGGTCGCGGCGGCGCTGAGTCACGAGTGGGGAATCGCCGTCCGCAATGGTTGTTTTTGCGCCAACCCGTACGTCTTCCACCTGCTGCACATGGATAAGGAAGCAGTCGAGGCGGTCGAAGGCGAGGTCACCTCGGGCCACCGGAAGGCGCTGCCAGGCGCGGTGAGGGCGAGCCTGGCGCCTTACAACACCTCGGAAGAGCTTGACCGGTTCGTCGAGGCGATCACCCACATTGCGCGCGGTAGGCTGAAGGCGACGTACGAGCAGGCTGCCGACGGGACGTTTTCGCCCGCCGGAGGCTGGCCTCGAATCCCGAGTCCAATGAAGGCGCTCGCCAAGACAGGAGGACGTAGGTGATCAAGCTGATAGTCGAGGTCCTTTTGGCGATCTTTCTGCACCCGGTCGCCTTCGTCCTTTGCATCATCAACATCGTCAACCGCACCGACCTGAGCGGGCTGTGGAAGGTGTTCTGGATCATCATCAGCTTCTTCTGGGGCATCGGTCCGATCCTCTACCTCCTGCTCGGCCGCGGCAAATTCTGGTAGCCGGAGGCCGGCCTCAGGAGTCTCCCCCGCAGGACGGCTAACTTTGGTAGCCAACCGGGGTCACATTCCCAGACGGTTATCGGAGATTCCTGAGCCGGGCTTCGGCTAATCTGCATATGGATAGGGTGGGTAGCCGACCAGGTACCCGGGTGCGCACAAGCGTCCTGACCGAAGGAGCCGCGAACGGCGCCGCCGAAGGAGCCGCGAACGGCGCCGCCACGAACGGGTTGCGCGCAAAAAAGAATGGGGCGAGCACGCATCGCCCTGGGACCAACGGCGTTGCGACGGTGCAGCCGGTGGTCAAGCTGGCGCGCGTCACGAAGTCTTTCGGCAAGACTTCGGTGCTCAAAGAGATCAACCTGTCGGTCGCTCCAGGGGAGCTCGTCGAGGTCGTGGGGCCGAGCGGGTCGGGCAAAACGACCCTCCTCCGGCTGGTGCATGGCCAGCTTCGGCCGAACGCGGGGCAGGTCTGGGTCGAGGGCCGTGGCCTGCATCGCTGGTGGCGGCGCGGCCTGGGCCGGGTGCGCCGGGATGTCGCGTTCGTGTTCCAGGAGCATCACCTCCTGCCGCGCCTGACGGCCTTCGAGAACCTGACCCTCGCCCTCCAGGTGACCGATCCCCAGCTGCCGTTCAAGACCATCAAACGTCGCGCGCTGGAAACCCTGGAGTCGCTGGGGCTCGCACACAAGGGGAACTCCTACCCACGCCAGATGTCGGCCGGCGAGCGCCAGCGGATTGCGGTTGGCCGCGCGCTCGCGGCGAAGCCGCGGGTGATCCTGGCCGACGAGCCCATGGCTTCGATCGACGACGACAACGCACGCATCGTCATGCGCCTGCTCGAGGACGCGGCCGCGGCGGGAACCGCAGTCATCGTTGCGAGCCACCGGCATACGTTTCCTTCGAGCCGGATCCTTCGGTTGCCGGCAGGGACGATCCTGTTGAACGGATCGCGCAAGGCCGCTTCCAACGGCAACGGCAACGGCAACGCCAACGGCCATGGCAATGGCAACGGCAACGGAGCCCATGCCGCACCCCCGCTGTGGCGCCTGCTCCTTCCGATCAACCAGCGGCCTCGCAAATACGCGTCCAAGCCCAAGCAGCTGCCGCTGTGGCGACGCCTTGTCGCGCTGACCGCGAACACCCATCGCCTGGTCGTCCTGAGCGGCCTGCGGAGCTGGAGTCGGGACGTGAGGCTGACCGCTCCGGCGATCGGATCGATGGCCCTGCTGCTCCTGCTCTGCGGAACGCTCGCCATGGTCGGCCTCGCGATCGAGCGCGTGGGCGTCCAGCAGGCCGCGGAGGCTTCGCTGGTCCGCGTCTATCTCGCGCCGGACTCGACTCCCGACGCTGTCTCAGCGCTCACAGCACGCTTGATCGCCGACCCGCGCGTCTCGTCCGTAACCTCTGTGAGCTCGGAGCAAGCGTTGGCGGAGGCGAGCGCCCGGCCGGGACTCGACAACCTCGCCAGCCTGAGCACGACCAATCCCTTCCCGGCGAGCCTCGACGTACGGGTCAGCATGGTGACCCAGGTCGGAGCCGTCGCGGCTTCGGTGAAGGACGATCCCGCGGTCGACCCCTCTTATCCGACCTCCTACGATCCCAACACCTATTCGCGCCTTCGCCACGTGGCCCTCGTCGTGGGAGGCGTCGGGGCGGGCCTGGTGCTCCTGTTCGGCCTGGTCGCATACGGCGTGATCGCAAACGCGATGCGGGGCATCGCCACCGCCCGGCGGCAGGAGGTCGCCGTGATCCGGCTCCTGGGCGCGCGGGGCTGGATGCTGCGAGGGCCGTTCGTCGTCGAAGGGCTCATGATCGGCGCGTTGGCGGGAGCGCTGGCCGCCGCCGCCGTCGCGGGCGCCTGGCTGCTTGCGACGCGATTCGAATCCGCGACCTACTCGCAGCTGCTGCCGGGTGTCGACGCCACGGCCGTCCAGTACATCCTCGCCGCGGTCATGGCGGCCGGCCTCGTACTGGGCGCAACGACGGCGATGCTCGGCTTCCGCAAAGTGCCGGCGTGAAACGAGCTGTGAGCGCCGTTGCGCTCGCCCTGGCCGTGATGGCCGTTCAACTACCGGCGGCCGGCGCAACCGACGCTCCTGCGTGCTCCTCCCCATCGGCTGCCTCCGCGACACGCGTCACGTGTCCGGCGGCGACAGCGACCGATCCCAACCAGGCCGCCTACGACCTGCTGCGCACGCGTCTGGGAGGCGACCTGGCCGGCGCGCTCACGACTCAACAAAAGCTGATGTCGGTCCTCAACCAGACGTCGGCCGGGATCGACATCCTGAACAACCAGATCACCCAGGAGGAGACGGTGATCACAAACCTGCAGGATCAGATCGCTCAGCTGGACACGCAGATCGCGGATACAGAGGCGCGAATCGCTGTCGAGAAGGAGCAGGTGGCCGCGATGGCGCGGGCGATCTACCGCCAGCCGGACTCTTTCTGGATGCTGATCGCGCGCACAGGGAATCTCAGCCAGGCCCTCCAGGCGACCACCGACATCGTCGTCGCCGGCCAGCGAGCCCATGCGCTCCAGGCCCGTCTCGAAGCCGACCTTTTGAAGCTGCAGGCGGACCGCGACGCGCGCCAGGCCGACCTCGATCGTGAGAACGCGACGCTGGACCGGCTGAACACGAGCCTGGGCACGTTGAACGACATGCTCGGCACGCAGACCGACATCAGCAACCAGGTGGCGGACGTCATCACGCAGATACAGACCGCCGACAACAGCCTCCAGGACCAGGCCCCGGACGTGACAGCCGCGCTCGCCACCCTGCTCGAGTCGCAGGAGCAGGACCTGCAGCTGCAATCGAACCAGGCGGCCTGGGACCAGGCGCACGTCGGCGTCGGCCTCGCGCTCGTCTCACACCTGCTCCCCACAGGGATGAGGGTCGCGGGTCTGATCCTCTCGTGGCCGATGGCCGGTGGGCGAGTCACCCAGCCGTTTGGACCGAGCGATCTCTTGCTCGAACCTCCGCTCGGCAGCTACGCCCATTTCCACACCGGGATCGATATCGCCGCGCCGTTCGGGACAACGGTGACGGCAGCGGCAGCCGGCGTCGTGGTCGCGGTCGGTCACTCGAAAATCGGCTACGGCAACTACGTGGTGATCGGCCACGGCGGCGGCATCATGACTCTCTACGGTCACCTGTTCGAGACCGACGTCGTCGTGGGCGACACGGTTGCACGCGGGCAGCGCGTCGGGCTCGAGGGTTCGACCGGGTGGTCGACGGGCCCGCATGTGCACTTCGAGCTGCGCGTGAACGACTCGGTGGTCGACCCGATGCCCTATCTGTTGAAGTCAGCCGGCTAGATCAGGTCTGGATCTCCGCGTAGGCGTCAATCAGGGCGAACGTGGCGTCCGGCTGTTCGATCTGAGGTAGATGTCCCGTGTCCTTGACCACCTCGAGTCGGGCGTCGCGGTCATCCCTTCTCGACCTGCTCATCCGCATCGTGGGAGGCCGCGAACTCGAAACCGCGTGATTGGTGCCCACGTGATTGGTGCCCCCGGAGGGAATCGAACCCCCGACCTTGACGTTAGGACCGTCCTGCTCTATCCCCTGAGCTACGGGGGCGGCACGCTTGGAAGTCTATTGAGTGCGGCATGACCCGGTCCACCAGGCGGTGGCCGTGATCAGAACTATTTGGGCCTCTCAGCCGTTTCCCAGGAAGCTCACATTTGGCGTTCAGAGGCGGTGGCGAGACTTACACCATGGAAAGCAAAAACACGATCCAGGACAGGGTGCGGGCCCGCGACGCCGCGATGCGCCTGCTCAACCGGCTGACCGCCGGGGCCGCCGTCAGCGCAGTCGTCGGGGTGGGCCTGCTGGGCGCGATCGGCGCGTACACGTTCCCGGGCACCGCGAGCACCTCGACCTCGACGGCCTCGTCATCATCTTCGACCAGCAGCTCATCCGGCCTGCAGACGTCGACCACCCCGGTCCACAGATCATCGAGCTCCGGAGTGGCGGTCTCGGGCGGATCCTGATCTTGTGAACAACACGATTCTCTGGTACGCGACCCGCGGTGCTGGGGCGGTCAGCCTCGTCCTCCTCAGCGCCGTCGTCGTGCTCGGAATCCTGTCCGTCCTCCGGGTCCAGAGCACGGGCTGGCCTCGCTTCCTCACCGTCGGCCTGCACCGAAACCTCGCGCTCATGACCCTCGTCTTCCTCGCGCTGCACATCGTGACGGCCGTGGTCGATCCCTTCACCCATCTCGGATGGCTCGCTGCCGTGGTCCCTTTCTCGTCCTACTACCGGACCTTCTGGCTCGGCCTGGGGACGATCGCCTTCGAGCTGCTGCTCGCCGTTGTGCTGACCAGCCTCGTGCGCGGATTGATCGGCCAGGTCGCCTGGCGTCTCGTGCACTGGCTCACCTACGCGTGCTGGCCGTTCGCGGTCCTGCACGGGGCCGGCACGGGGACCGACGCCTGGTCTGCCTGGCTGTTCACCTTGCAGGCGATATGTGTGGGCGCCGTGCTGGCCGCCATCGCCTATCGATTGATGGCCGGCTCGCGCGATCCTCTCGCACGAGAGCGATCCTCCTTCCTCGCCGATGTCGATCGCAGGGAGGGGCGGTGAGCGCGCCGCGCCTGCTCGATGGGCCCAACCCGTCGATAGGACCCGAGCGACTTGCCGCGCATGTTCGCCGTCTGGGACCGCTTCCGAAAGGCGGCCACGGACTGATCGACCTGCTCGGTCACACCGGCCTCACCGGGCGAGGCGGCGCCGGATTTCCGGTGGGCCTCAAATGGAAGGCGGTCGCCGCGGCTTCGCACGGAGGTGCCGTGGTCATCGTCAACGGAGCCGAGGGCGAGCCTCACAGCAAGAAGGACCGCCACCTGATGACCTCGCGCCCTCACCTGATCCTCGACGGCGCGATGCTCGCCGCGGCTTCGCTGCGCGCGAAGCAGGTCGTCATCTCTGTCGGCGAGGACCACCACGCCGCCTTGCGGTCGATGACCGAAGCAATCAACGAACGATCCGACCACGAGCGCCGGCTGATACGCATAGTGGCGGCTCCGGGCCGCTACGTCGCCGGCGATTCGAGCGCCACCGTGCACCTCGTCGACGCCGGCATTGCGACTCCGACCACCACCCCACCCCCACCTCACGAGCGCGGCGTCGGCGGAGCGGCCACCCTGGTGCAGAACGTCGAGACCCTCGCACATGTCGCTCTGATCGCCCGGACCGGAACCGCAACCGAGACTGTTCTGGTCACCGTTGCGGGCGCCGTGCGCGCTCCCGGCGTGCTCGAGGTCAACCTCGGTACCCCGCTGGGCGAAGCGGTGCAGCTGGCAGGCGGGCCGTCTGAGGCTGCGCGAGCTGTGATGCTGGGCGGCTACTTCGGCCGGTGGATCGAGGCCGCCGAAGCCTGGTCGCTGCCCATCGATCCCCACGGCCTGCGGGAGCGCGGGCTGTCGCTCGGGTGCGGCGTCATCGGCATCCTGCCCGCCCGACAGTGCCCGGTTTGCGAGGTCGCGGGCATCATGCGCTACCTGGCACGTGAGAGCTCCGCCCAATGCGGGCCGTGCTTCTTCGGCCTGCGAGCCCTGGCCGACGCGTGCACCCGGATAGCGGAGCGCGGCACAGACCCGGGCGACCTGCAGCGGTTGCAGCGCTGGTCAGGCGAGGTGCAGGGTCGCGGCGCCTGCAAGCACCCGGACGGGGCGGTCATGTTCCTGCAGTCCGCTCTGAAGACGTTCGGAGACGATTTCGCCCACCACCCGGCCCACTTGCGGCGGTCGGCATGACCAAGAAGCTCGAGCTCGTCGTCGACCGCATCAAGTGCGATGGCCGCGGCCTGTGCGCCGAGATCCTGCCGGAGAGGATCCGGCTCGACTCCTGGGGCTACCCGATCGTCACGCCGGGTCCGCTTCCAGAGCACCTGATGGACCTTGCGGAGCGCGCAGTCGACGACTGCCCGGTCCTGGCCATCACGCTTCGGCGAGCTGCTGTCCAAAGGCCAACCACAAAATGAGCAGCTCTGTGTTGGGCATCGCCGACGACACGGCGCTCGGGGGCTCCCTGCGCGTGATCGTCACCATGCCCGGCTCGCTTCGGGCTGCCAAGGCCGCGGTCGACCTGGTCGTTGCGGCCATGGACCTGGCCGCCAGCCGCTTTCGCGACGACAGCGAGCTGAGCCGCCTCAACGCCTCGCCGGAGCGTGACGTGACCGTCAGCCCTCTGCTCGCCCAGGCGATCGCGGCCGCTCTGCGGGGCGCCGAGCTGAGCGGTGGGGCCGTCGACCCGACCGTCGGATCGGCGGTCAGGCTCGCCGGCTACGACACGGACTTCGCCCAGGTGCCGGCGGACGGCGATCGGATCCGCCTGTATGCGGAGCGCGTCCCGGGTTGGCGCGCCGTGCGCCTTGACCGCACCGCCCGGACCGTACGCGTGCCTCGGGGAGTCGAGATCGACCTTGGCGCGACCGCCAAGGCGCTGACCTCCGACCTGGCCGCGGCGGCCGCAAGCAAGGCGATCGGTGGAGCTGGAGTGCTGGTCAGCCTCGGCGGTGACATCGCGGTCGCAGGTGAAGCGCCGACCGAGGGTTGGTCGATCCAGACGAGCGACGACAGCGCAGCCCCGATCGACGAGACCCAGGAGGCGATCAGCATCACCTCGGGCGGCATCGCCACTTCCAGTACCACCGTCAGGCGGTGGACGCGAGGCGGCGTGGTTATGCACCACATCATCGACCCGGCGACCGGTCTCCCAGCCGACACCTGCTGGCGCACCGTGAGCGTCGTGGCGGCCAACTGCGTCGATGCCAACATCGCGTCGACGGCAGCCATCGTGATGAGCCGAAGCGCAATCTCGTGGCTGGAGGCCGGCCACCTGCCGGCCCGCCTGGTCGATCTCTCGGGCAACGTCCTGCGGGTCGCCGGGTGGCCCCAGCGCTCGGCGAATTCCGACCGGTCTCCCAATGATCTCTGAGCAAACTCCCAGGAATCAGGATCAGCATGGGGGCATGAACAAGGACGGGGCGAGAGTCCTCGTCGTCGACGACGAGCCGAACATCACCGAGCTGGTTGCGATGGCCCTCCGCTACGAGGGCTTTTCCGTCAAGACGGCGGCTACGGGACGGAGCGCGCTCACAGCCGTCACCCAGTTCTCACCCGCTCTCGTGATCCTGGACGTGATGCTGCCCGACATCGATGGGATCGAGGTCTTGCGGCGGCTCAACAGCTCCGGCAACAAGGTTCCGATCATCTTCCTCACCGCCAAGGACGCGACCGAGGACAAGGTCCACGGGTTGACGATCGGTGGTGACGACTACGTGACCAAGCCCTTCAGCATCGAAGAGCTCATGGCGCGAGTCCGCGTGGTCTTGAGGCGCCACGGTAATGATGCCGACAGCGGGAAGCTGACGCTGGCCGACCTGGAGCTGGACGACGAGGCCCATGAGGTGCGCCGCCACGGCCACGTCGTCGAGCTGACCAACACCGAGTACCGGCTGCTGCGCTACATGCTGATCAATGCCGGCCGGGTGCTCACCCGCAGCCAGATCCTCGACCACGTATGGCACTACGACTTCGGAGGAGACGCCAGCGTGCTGGAGACGTACGTCAGCTACCTTCGCCGGAAGGTCGACCGTCACGACCCACCACTCATCCAGACGGTGCGCGGCGTCGGGTACGTCTTACGAACGCCACGAAAATGACGCTGTCCCTTAGAGGGCGGCTGCTCATCGGCGTCATCACCCTGGTCGCGGTCGGTCTGCTGGTTTCTGACGTCGCCACCTACGCCCTGATGGATCGCTCGCTGGTGGGGCGGATCGATGATCAGCTCCAGCAACCCTCAACCGTGGTGGCGGCCCGGGCGGTGATCGGCGGCGTTCTGTGCCACACGCGCGGTCCGGCGGCGGTCGGCGATTTTCCGGCCGGAAGCATCACCGAGCTCGTCAGCGCCGACGGCACGGTCGCCATCGCTTGCGTAGTTCCGTCGGGAGCCTCCGTGTCGACAGCCAGCCCGGTCCTTCCGAAATCGCTTCCCAACGCCGGCGAAGGCATCCCTTACCAGCCCTTCACGGTCGAGGGTACGGGCGGCGTCGACCACTACCGGATGACCGACTGGCCCGAGAACTCACTCGGCGGCCAGTACGTGGTCTTCGCCATCCCCCTGACGCCGGTCGAATCCACGTTGAGCCAGCTTCTGCTGCTGGAGGCGCTGATCGGCCTGGGAGTGCTCGCAGCGACAGCGATCCTCGCGCTGCTCATCATCCGGATCGGGTTGCGGCCGCTGCAGAAGATGGGAGGGGTCGCGGCCGACATCGCGGCGGGCGATCTCACCAAACGCGTCGAGCCGGCCACGGCCAACACCGAGATCGGAAGGCTGGGCCTCGCGCTCAACGGCATGCTCAGTCAGATCGAGGCGGCGTTCGCCGAGCGCACCGAGTCCAACAACCGGCTGCGCCGCTTCATCGCGGACGCCTCGCACGAGCTGCGCACGCCCCTGACCTCGATTCGCGGCTACTCGGAGATGCTCCGGCGCGGCGCGGACAAGTCACCCACCGACGCCGAGCTGGCCCGCCGCCGGATCGAGGAGGAGTCGGTTCGCATGTCGACCCTGGTCGACGACATGCTGCTCATCGCGCGCCTCGACCAGGGCCGCCCGCTCGAGAGGAAGCCGGTCGACCTCCAGGCGATCGCGGCCGACGCGGCTAACGATGCACGCGCGGTTGCGCCCCAGCGCCACATCACGTTGACGGCGCCCGGCCCGGTCGTGATCGAAGGTGACGATCTTCGCCTTCGACAGGTGGTCGGCAACCTGGTTCGCAACGCGCTCGTGCACACACCGCAGCAGAGCGCGATCGAGATCGGCGTGTCGACCGTGAACGGAAGCGGGATGATGTCGGTGGTCGATCATGGCCCCGGCCTCGAAGGCGGCGACATGGCGCGGATCTTCGAGCCGTTCTTCCGTGCCGACCCCAGCCGAAGCCGAGACAGCGGTGGCGCGGGACTGGGCCTCTCGATCGTCAGCGCGGTGGTCACCGCGCACGGCGGAAAGGTGAACGTGAGGAAGACCAGCGGCGGTGGCGCGACCTTCGAGGTCGAGCTGCCGCTGGCCTCCTCGTCGAACTAGGCCTGGCTCCGGTTTGGTCGCGAGGCGGGCGGGGCGCAGGAGGCGACCAGCAGGGCCACGCACACCAACAGCGGGGCGAGCCTCAGTCTCACCATCTTCCAAGGTTTCTCACAGTCAGCCTTGAGAGGAGAACCGCAACCTGAGTCTCAACAGATTGACCCCTCCGCTTCCCCCAAGTAGGTAGGGGGCGCTTCGCGCCCCTTACTTGCGGGGGAAGCTACCTCGCCGGAATCGGAACGGCCGGCCTCGAATCGCCGGCCCCGATGCGGCGGTGAAGCCACGTCAGCGGCCGCGGCGCCCACCAGTTGGCCCGGCCCAGGATGCGCATGATCGATGGGACGATCAGGATGCGCACGATGGTCGCGTCGATGGCGATCGCGACCGCGAGGCCGATGCCGATGGCTTTGATGATCACAAAGTCCGAGAGACCGAAGGCGAGGAATACCGCGACCATGATCGCGGCTGCTCCGGTGATCAAGCGGCCGCTCTTTTCCAGTCCCATCGCGACGCCCGACTGGTTGTCCCCGGTGCGGCGGTACTCCTCCTGGATACGGCTGATCAGCAGCACCTCATAGTCCATCGACATGCCGAAGACGATGCTGAACAGGATCACGGGAACGCTTGGATCGATCGATTGAGGGGTGAACCCGAGCTGTTGACTCAGGTGTCCTTCCTGGAAGATCCAAACCAGCGCGCCGAACGAAGCGGAGATGGAAAGGAGGTTGGTCAGCACGGCCTTGAACGGCAAGACCACCGAACCGGTGAGCAGGAACAGGACGATATACGTCACCAGAACCACGGAACCGATCGCGATTGGAACCCGGCCGAGGATGAAGTTGACGACGTCGAGGTCAAATGCGGTTTCTCCGGTGGAGAGAACCTGACCTCCGGTCACGTGCTCGGCACGGATCGCCTTGGCGATCGCCCGAGCTTGATCGCTCGTCGGCGGCTGGTTCGTGACGACGTTGAGGAGCAGGATGTGGCTGCCGCTGCCGATGACCAGTGCCTGCTGCAGCACCGCCGGAAGCGAAGACTGCGGTCCGGACAGAAGTCGCTGGTAATCCGCCTTGCCGAGGCTCGGGTCGATGTCGACGATGCTTTCAACGCGCAGTACATTGGGCAGCGAGGCCAGGCGGCGGCTCAGATCGTAGACCTCACCCACGTGGTCAGAGGTCAGCGCAATCGAGTCCGGGTAGTACACGACCGCCTCGATCGAGGTCTGGTCCTGCCCCGGAAAATCTCGTACGAGGGTGTCGTAGCCCTGACGCGCGGTATTGGCAGGTGGCAGCTGGTCCACCCCGCCCTGGGCCATCCGCAGCTGAACGAATGGCGTTCCCGCGAGGATGAGGATCGCCACTGCCGGGACCAGCACGACCCACGGCCTCCGCATCACCCAGATCGCCATGGAATGCCACGCGCCCGCTCCTGCGGGCCTTTGCGAGGCGAGCCGTCGCCGCAACCAGGCGGGCCAGTCGACCCGATCGCCAAGCACGGAGAGAGCAGCGGGCAGGAATGTCAGGCCATACAGGACAGCGATTCCCACCACGATCGCGCCCGCGCCTCCCATGGAGGCGAGGAATGTGCCCTGGAAGAAGATCATCGCGGAGAGTCCGATCGCGACCGTGACGCCGGAGAATGTGATCGCCCGCCCGGCTGTCGACATGGAAGTCGCAATAGCTTCTTCCCGCGTCTTCCCGGCCGCGAGCTCGTCACGAAACCGGTTGACGATGAAGAGCGAATAGTCGATCGCGACGCCGAGACCGATCAGCGTCACGACGTTCGTCGCGTACTGCGAAACGTCTGTGAAATGCGCGAGGAACACGGTGCCGGCGAATCCGCCGACGATCGCAAGCAGACCGACTCCGAGAGGCAACAGCGCGGCGACAATCGCGGCAAAGATCAAGACCAACAACAGGAGGGTCACGGGAAGCGCGACGACTTCGGCGCGCTGCAGGTCCGCCTGGAGAGTGGCGTTGAAGGAAGTGCTGATCGGCACGTTCCCAGTCACAACAACGCTGAGAGCACCGGGATGAACCTCGCTCGTGACCTCGTCGATGTAGGTCTCCGCCTTCACCAGGCCGTCCTTCAGGTCCACTATCACCAGAGCCTTGTGCGAATCCCGCGAGATGAAAGCGGCCTGCTCGATTTGCGGAACGTTGTAAGGCGTGCGAACCGCGGCCACGCGCGAATCAGAGCCAAGTGACGCCACCGCGTCTTGAAGCGCCGACCGAAACCCAGGGTCTGAGGCGGTGAGGCTGCCACTGCTGAATATCAGCGTGAAGCTGGAGCCGGCGGGGGCCCCCTGAGGGTGAATTTCATCGTTGATGAGCTTGTTCGCCTGCCCGGCAGGTAGGTCTGCTCCAAAGTTACCGCTGCTGGTGAGGCGGGCGCCGGTGAGGATGGCGACGACCGATAGGCCAAGCAGCAGCGCCGAGGCGATGAGCGTGGCCCAACGGAAGCGATAGACCAAACGGCCCCAGCGGGCAAACATGGGCACTCAAGATACCGGGTGGGGTAACTCCTTCTTCCGTCAGCCTCGGGCTATTTCACGCGTGGTGCGTAGGCCGGATTTACTCCGGCCGTCCCCGGCTTGGCATTCGCCTGCCATTCGTAGCCAGGCGTATCTATTCAGAAATCCAATCCCGGCGAAGATGAGCAGCCCCGTCGGCGGGAACACGACCGGGCGATGCACTCAGTAGGTCCGATCCTGCTCGCGCTTGCGCGCAGAAGGAAGCGCCAGTTTCCTTCTCATTTTAGTTTCCACTGAATGCCCTTGAGCACGGGTGCGGCCTCGTTGAGGAAATTCTGAAAGTTGTCCTGCCGCGTCAGGAGGATCACGGCGTAGTACACGCTTCCGCTGGCGTTGGTGCCCACGAACATCGACGTGGCCGCGGGAAAAGACTGCGAGCCCGAAGTCAGCGTGAAGCAGAGCGTCCAGAAGATTCCTTGCGGGCCGTCGAGGGAGCCTGTCGTCGTCTTGCCGCCCGGGCAAGGCTTCGTGTCCGGGTACTTGCCCGTGAACAGCTGGTCGACGCCGTCCTTCTGCTGCTGCGCGGTCTCCGGCGGGTTGGACGCAGCGCTGCCCACGGTCATCACTCCGGCGCCGCTCGGGTCGGCCAGCGTGATCTGCTCGTTGTCCTTGGAGTCCACCACCCATCCCGCGGGCACCGGGAGAGTCAATCCGTCGTTCGATGACGTCGGCCCGGTGAGCGAGCTCGGCGACGCGATCGGGCTGGGTGAGCCGGCCGGAGTCGGGCTCGGCACGTCGGAAGTGATGCTGCCGGTGATGCTCGCCTTCCCGCTGTTGAGGAGCGCGATCGCGGTGCCACAACCGGCCATGAGCACGATCAGAGCGAAGATCGCGGCCAGGATGAGCACCCACGGCGTGCGGTGGACGGGAGCCTGGGGGAACGCGGCGTTGGGCGTGTAGTAAGGGCTCGCATAAGCGACCGGAGCCGGCGGTGGTGAGGCATAGGCCAGCGGTGGCGCGGTCGAAGTGGGCGCCGGCGGCGCACCCTGTGGCGCAGCCGCAACCCACCCAGGAGCTGGCGGCGGCGGCGGCGCGGCGGCCGGGCCTGGGGGCTGGGGTGGAGCTGCGATCCAGGATGGGGCCGGGGGCGGCGCGGGGGCTGCTGTCTGCAGCGGCGTGCCGCACGCCTGGCAGAACTGGTTGCCATCGGGGTTCTGGGCGCCACATCTGGCGCAGGTGAGCGCCACTTACGGCTTGGCCGGCGGGCTTGCCGGCGCCTCCACGCGCGGGCGACGGCCGCGCTTGACGGAGGTCGGCGCAGCTGTCAGCGCCATCCCGCAGCTGGGGCAGAAGCCGCTTGCCACGATGTGCATGTGGCAGCTGGGGCAGATGGTCTCCGCATAACCCATGTGCGCGGCCTCCTCGAGCAGCGCGTGGTGGAGCAGGTAGCGGATGTAGATCAAAAGAGCGCCGACGATTGCCGCCTGCCAGATGAGGATGAAGAGAGCGTTCACCGAGGTCTCTTGCATCAGCTGCGTGCCGGCCGAGAAGGCGATGTGGGCGATCACCGCCATCGCGACGCCACCGATCTCACGGCCGGCCAACCGGCCTCGCCGGTAACGCCAGATCGTGGCTGCGATCATGCCGGTGGCGCTGCCCTGGAGCAGTGGCAGGAACACGGCAAGCGTCGTCAGCTCGTAGATCCAGTTGCCCGGCGCGACGTGAGCGGGCAGGCTTGTCAGCACGCTGCTGAAACCTATGAGCGCCTGCGCGAGACTGAAGCCCAGCCCAGCCGCCACACCGAATACCAGCCCATCGACGGTCTCTGGAAAGTCGCCGCGGTTGGGGAGAAACAGCGCGGGCAGCGGCTTCAAGGCTTCCTGCACGACGGGCAGAAGGAGTCCGACGATCAGCAGCCCACCCACGCTCACGCCGGCATTGTTGAACGGGTTGCCGCTGTACTGGAACGGGTTGTAGACGATCCGCTCGAACACCGTGGCGACGATGCCGACGATGATCCCGCCACCGAGCGTGAAGCCCAGCACGATGGCCGGCTCGTCGCGGTAAACCTGCGCCTCATATAGATAGATGAGGTAGAGGACCGGCACGAGGAAAGCCGACACGAGGATCGCCGCCGAGATCAGGCCCGCAAGGTAAAGCACCAGGATGCCGGCGACTCCGGCGATGAAGGCCCAGCGAAACTCGTGGATCTTGTGATGGCCGAGGTGCGGAAACAGGGTCGTGAACACCGAAGGCTGCGCCACGTGCTCGCTCGGATGCGCCGCGTAGCGATGCTCGCGAGTTTTCGGGTTGCCGATCTCGTTGCTGGTTCCCTGGTGAGCGCCGCAGCGCGTGCAGAAGACGCCGTCAGGGACGTCGTTGGAACAATGCTCACACCGCACGGGCGGTAAGGATAGGGCGGGGCGCCGCCGTTTAGTACCTGCTTAGCGGGCCGGTTCAGCCTCCGCCGGTTGCTGGGGAACCCAGCCCCGGATGAAATGGCACGAATAGTGGCCCGAGTGCTTGTCGAAGTAGTGCTGGTGATACTCCTCGGCGGGCCAGAAATGTGCCAAAGGCACGATCTCGGTGACGATCGGCCGGTCGAAAAAGCGCTGCGCATCCTCTTTCGACTTGCGCGCCGCCTTTTCCTGCTCGGGGTTGTGGAAGAAGATTGCCGACCGGTACTGATGACCGTGGTCCGGGCCCTGGTAGTTGAGCGTGGTCGGATCGTGCATGTTCCAGAACGCGTTGATGAGCTCGTGGTACGAGACCTTGGCGGGATCGTAGGTGACCTCGACCGCCTCGGCGTGACCCGTCCGGCCCGAGCAGACCTGCTCATAAGTTGGGTTGTCGCGCGTACCGCCGGAGTATCCGGAGACCGCGTCGATCACGCCCGGAATCTCGTTGAAGAGATGCTCGACGCCCCAGAAGCAACCGCCCGCAAAAGTAGCCTTTTCCATCTCATCTCCATGGTAGAGCCTGGCATTCGTGCATCGGATGTGCCCGATACAGTGTCAGCGGGCGGCGCGGCGTTACCATCTGCCGCCTCACGATGAACACGCCACGCAAACGCCGATGGCTTCAGATGGCGGTGGTCGACATCGCGCCGCTGCGCCGTCACCGCGATTTCCGCCTTCTCTTCATCGGACAGCTGGTGTCGTTCTTCGGCACCATGATCACGTCGGTCGCCGTCCCGTACCAGGTGTACCAGCTCTCTCACAGCGTCCTGTTCGTCGGCATGCTGGGGCTTGCGGAGCTGGCCGCCATCCTCATCTTTGCGCTTCTGGGCGGTGCGCTGGCAGATGCCGCCGATCGGCGGTTGATGGTGCTCCTCACCGAGGCCGGCCTCATGGTCGGCAGCGTTCTTCTCGCCGGGAACTCGCTCCTGTCCCATCCCGCGTTGTGGCTGATCTTCGCCATCGTCATCCTTCAAGCGTCGATCGACGCGCTTCAGCGACCGTCTCTCGGCGCGATGCTGCCAAGGCTCGTGGAGGTCGACGAGCTGCACGCCGCGGCGGCGCTGGGCAACGTCCGGGGCACGTTGGGGATGATCGCGGGGCCATCTATCGCGGGCGTGCTCGTGGCGGTGGCCGGCTTGCCCGTGACGTACCTCGTCGACGTCGCGACGTTCGTGATCGGCCTGGTCTGTCTCGCGCTCATGAAGGAGGTGCCGCCCCCGGTCGATGCCGCCCGCCCGAGCCTGCGACGGGTGGCGGAGGGAATCCGGTACGCGCGCAGCCGCCCCGAGCTGATCGGCACGTACGTGGTCGACATCGTGGCGATGCTCTTCGGGATGCCGATGGCCCTCTTCCCGGCCATCGCCCAGACCCTCGGCGGTCCCAGCGTCCTGGGCCTCCTCTACGCGGCGCCGTCGGTCGGCGCCTTGGCGTTCGCGGCCACGAGCGGATGGACGCGACGCATCCACCGCCACGGCATGGGCGTGATCATCGCAGCAACACTCTGGGGCGTCGCGATCATCGGGTTCGGAGTCGTCCCCGGCCTGGCGGCAGCCCTCGTCTTCCTCGCGCTTGCCGGCGCGGCGGACTCCATGAGCGGGGTGTTCCGGCAGGTGATCTGGAACCAGACCATCCCCGACTCGCTTCGGGGGCGTCTCGCCTCGATCGAGCTGCTCAGCTACTCGGTCGGGCCGACGCTCGGCAACTTCGAGGCCGGCGTCGTGGCGTCGCTGACGAGCATCCGGTTCTCGATCGTGTCGGGTGGCCTCCTGTGCGTGGCCGGCTGCGTGCTCTGCGCTGTGGCCCTGCCCGCCTTCCGCAACTACGACGCTCGGGGTTACCATCTCGCGCCAGATACAGATCCCGGCGGCGTCAAGCGGGAGTAGCGATGACCCCAGGACAGATCGTGTTGGCGTTGACCGTGGCCACGGCGCTGCTCGCGCTCTGGGCAGCCGTGTTCGCAACCCGCGCCGACAGGGCATCCCGCCGGGCGATCAAGGTTGCCGACGCCCGGTGGGAGGCGATGACCAGGCCCGTGCTACATGTCACGTTCGTGGGCTCGCCGGCCGTCGGACAGCCGATCGAGCTCGAGGTCGAGAACCTGGGCGGCACGCTGACCGCCGGCGCAATCATCGTGCAGGCGGCGGATGACCTTTACGCCGGCGAGCTGACCCTGCCCGAGAAGGCACCCCCCAGGAGGATCGTTTTGCAGCCGGCCATGAAGGCATGGCAGCGAACCGCCCAGCCGCGCTGCCTGCTCCTGGTCGCCCGGGATGTGAGCGGCCGCTGCTGGGACTGCGCGGACGGCAACAAGCCGATCAAGGATCCGCGCAAATGGCTGGCCGGCCAGCTGAGGGATCTCCGCCTTCAGGGCGTGGTGGACTTTCCAGGGTTGACCGGCGTAGCGAAGGGCTAGTGCTCCAGGTCTAGGCGCGCGTTTAGTTTCAGCGCGACATTGCCGTGCAGCGCTTTGGAGATCGGGCAACCTTCCTTGGCCGCCTCTGCCTCTTTTTGAAACTCGGCGGCGTCGATGCCGTGAATGTGGCCGACCGTCGTCAGGGTGATGGTCGTGATGCCGGTGCCGGGGACGAACTCCACCTCCGCGGTGGTGTTCAACCTCTCGACCTTGTGGCCCGCCTTGCTCAAGCCGTTCGAGAAGGCCATCGAGTAGCAGGCGGCATGCGCGGCGGCCAGGAGCTCTTCCGGACTTGTCCCGCCATGATGGCGCTCCGCACGGCTGGCCCACGTGACCGGGAACTCGTCGAACGTACCGCTCGCCACCTTGACCCGACCCTTTCCGGTGGGCAGGTCGCCCTCCCAAACAGCATCCGCACGACTCACTGCCGCCATGACCTTCACCCCCAATTACAAAACGGGCCAATCTGCCGTGCGCCAAAACTTACTACTTCTCAAACCCAGGAATGCCAGGGCGCTTTGGGCCGAGGGACCCCTCACAACTCTTAACGAGTTATCTGAGTATGCCCGCGAACCCGAGCCTAGGCTGACGTCCTGATGAGCATCACCGCCGGGCCTCCGTTGGTGCCGCCGCAGGTCTCGCCCGACGGCAGGTGGATCTGGGACGGACGCCAGTGGCAGCCACTCCCGGAAGCAACCTGGCAACCGGCCGCCGAAGCGGTGATTCCACAGGCGGTCGCGGTTGCGGCTCCGATACAGCGGAGAGTTCAGTTCAGCCCGGTCGAGCTTCAGCCGCAACCGGCCACCTTCAGCTACCCCGTAGCCGATACGCCAATCACACCGCTGTGGGCAGAACCTGCCCGGTCCGGACTCACCATTTACCTGTATGTGGGAGCGGCGGCGGTGGTGTTGCTGATGCTGATGATGATCTTGAGCTCGACGAACATCATTCAGCTGCCGTGGCCGGGCGGCGCATCGAGCTCCGCCGGCCCGACTATCAGTCCGTCGCCAAAGACCTCGGATTACACACGAGCCGATCGTTTCCTGACCGTCTATCTCGCGCCTGCGCTCCCCAGCGTCAGCCACACCCTGCCGGCTCTGCAGTCAGCCTGCACCGGCACCCTGTCGAGCGGCTGCCTCACCGCGCTCAACGCAGCCAGACAGCAGACGACCACTCTGCTTTCGACGATCGACAGCGGGGATGTCCCGCCGTGCATTGCCACCAGCGCGAAGGCGGCGCGATTCGACCTCCAGAGCATGGCTGACGGTCTCGACCTGTCCCTCAACGGTTACCAGGACAACAATGGCGCGGAGGTCTACCAGGGCATCTACCACTTCGCGTACTTCGGCCGGTCGCTCAAGGCGGACCCCGCCGCCATCAATGCCCAGAAGGCGCATTGCAGCAAGGTGATCCCCTCGTGACCAGTCTCTTCATTGAAAGCGTCCCGCTTTACAACTCTTAACGAGTTAAGTTGACAGGGGGCGCGGATCGCCGCCTAGGCTGACCCGTCATGAGCGTCGGCCTCGGTCCTCCGCAGATTTCCCCAGACGGGAAGTGGGTCTGGGACGGCCAGAAGTGGCTGCCGATCCCACCTGTGGAAGGTGCCGTGGCCGCTCCCGCGGCGGCGTCGATTCCGTATCTCGCGCAGGAACCTCAGCCGGCGGCGGAGGTCGTCAATGCGCCGGTCGAGATCAGCCCACCGCTGTGGCAGCAGCCGGCCTCTCCAACTCAACTGAGCCCGTACCGGATCGGCGCCGCCGGGGCCGTGGTGCTGCTCATCATCGTTGTGCTGTTGAACGCAACCAACATCATTTCGATCCCGTGGCCGTGGATCGCAGCAGAGCCGACGGTGACCATGATTCACGGGTCGCCGCAGCCGATCGTCTCGGATTACGTCCTGGCCAACACCTTCCTGAACAACGCGCTCGGACCGGCGATAGTCAGCCTCGCCAACACGTTGCCGGCGGTGCAGGCGTCCTGCGCTCCCGCCACGAACTTGTCCAGCGCGTGCCACACGGCGATCAACGCGACCAACACGCAGATGCTCAACGTGCTGTCCGTCATCGCCCACGCGGGCATCCCGAACTGCATCGCGGTCGGGATGAAGGCGCTGCAGAACGAACTCCAGGGCATGTCGGGCGGCATCGGTGTGGCCCTTCACGGGTTCCAGGACAGCAGCAGTGACGAGGTCAATACCGGCATCTATCACTTCGCCGTGGTTGCTCAATCGCTGCAGCCGGACGCGAACACGATCAACGCCGAGGTGGCGACGTGCCCTAAGGTGCTCCCCTCGTAGCGGCCACAAAGCCGATCGCCGATTCAATCGCGCAAACGCCTCGGGTCAAGCAAAGCTCGGCTGTGCCGGGCCTCGTCTTAATACGCATTGATGAAAATGCCACTAACGTCGTTATGACTTTCATGGAGCTGACCCGCCAGCAATGAGCACCCACGTCGCCGGCCTCCGCTCGTGGGCGTCGCGTGCCTCGGGAATGCGCAACGTGAGGATCGCGGGCATTGCGATCCTGATCACGGCCGCCATCGTCGTGTCGGCGATCCTGCAGGGCGACGTGCCCGAGGTCCTGGAATCAGGCACCTTCTGGGTGCGCCACGTCCTCCACCGGTACACGTACCTGGCCAGCTACGGGCTCCTGTATATCGAGGAGTCCGGGATCCCGCTGCCTGCGCCCGGCGACATCTTCGTGATGTACGTCGGCGCGCACGTTCCCCGGAACCTGGCTTCGTGGGTCGTCGCGTGGTTGGGGCTGATCGGCGTCGTCGTGCTCGGGGCGACAAACCTGTTCTTCGTCTCCAGGAAATTCGGCCGCCGACTCGTCCAGAGCCGCTACGCCGAAGCCATCCACTTGAGCCCCGCGCGCCTGCGGAAGGCGGAGCAGTGGTTCCAGCGCTACGGCGTGGTCGCCATCATCTTCGGCCGGCACATCCCTGGGTTCAGGGTGCCGATCACTGTTGCGGCGGGCGCGCTGAAGGTCGGTTACCCCACATTCGCGGCGAGCGTCGCTATCTCAACCGCAATCTGGGCGGGCATCGTGATGGCCATCGGGGTCAACTTCGGCCCGCGCATGGAAGCGTTCCTGAACGTCCACCGCGTGACCTACTGGATCTGGGCCGGCGTCGTCATCATCATGATCGGCGTGATCGTGTACCGCATCCAGCAGGCCGCTCCGGCCGCAGAGCGCCCCGCCTAATCGGTTGACCGGGACCCTCTGGGCGAACTCGCTCAGCTCGTCAAGCCGCACGGCCACCAGCGCAAAGCCTCGCTGCAGCCGTCGGTAGAACGTAGGGCGCGAGAGGCCCAGCCGTCGAACCCTGAGGCCGGCCGTCCTCATGGGGGCATGTTCGCCGTTGGTCGCGACCGTCGGATTCTTCATCGGCCTTTCGATCGCGATGGGGCGTTGCGAAGCCGTCATCTACACGGGCCCGTAGCCGGGTATCGTCTGCAGAAGTGAGCACGGCCGGCCGGCAAACTCCAACCTCCCGCATGCCGCGGCCGCTGGTCTACAACTTCCCTCACACGACCCGGCGGTACTCAGGGCCGTCCCCGCTCGCATTCTCGCCCGACGGGTCGACGCTCGCCTATGTCTCGCCCAAAGACGGTCCAGCGGTGATGTGCGAGATTCCCGTGACCGGAGGCACCCCACGGACGTCGATCGCGATGGACGGGTGCGTGTTGCACGGCATCGCGTGGTCCGGCTCCGGGGATCTTTACTTCTCGGCGGATCGTGGTGGCACGGAAAGGTGGCAGGTCTACGTGCGCCGTCCGGACGGGAAGCTCGAAGACTTCGCCGTGAGCGAAGGCGATCGGGTGCAGCATCACCTGTCGCGCAACGCGGTGTCGCCGAATGGTAGGTCCGTCTTGATCAGCACCAACGCCCGCCAGGACACCGACGTCGACCTCGCCGTGGTCGACGCGAACAGCAGGCAGCAGCGCCTGCTTCTCGCCGATCCGGCATGGAACGTCGGCGGCGGTTGGTCGCCCGACGGCCGCTGGCTGTGCGCGATGCGCGTGACGCAGAACACCGACCAGGACCTCTTCGCGATCGACGCCGACTCTGGCGAGGTGGCCGAGCTGACCTCGCACGAGGGCGAGATGCAGAACGTCCCGGCGGGCTGGCTCGCCGACGGTCGTGTCCTGGCGATCACCGACCACGGGAGCGACTTCCTCCACCTCGAGGCGATCGAGATCGCAACCGGTGCTCGCGAGGTGTACGACCAGCCCGATTGGGACGTCGAGGTGGCGGCCACGTCAGCCGACGGGCGGGGCGTTGCGTGGAGCGTGAACGAGGACGGCTACTCGCGCCTGAGATGGCGGATCGCAAGCGGCCCCGTTGGTGAGCGAGAGACGGGCGGAATGGTCGGCGACATCGTGGTCGCGCATGACGGCGCTCGCGCCGCTTACACGCTGTCTCCGGTGGACGGCCCGCAGGAGATCCATGTGGTGGACCTCGCGACGGGAGAGGACAGTCTCTTGCTCAAAGGCGATCCGGCTCCTCAATACGCCCTGCGGCCGGAGTCGATCAGGATCCCCGGAACCGAAGGGCCCATACCTGCGTACGTGTGGCGGCCGGCGGGAAAGCCGGACCGCGGACCGGCCCTCCTGGTGATCCATGGCGGACCGGAAGGCCAGTCGCGTCCGGTGCTCGCGTTCCCGATCCTTCTGCATCTCATGAGCAGAGGCGTGAGGATCGTCGTCCCCAACGTCCATGGGAGCACCGGCTACGGCAAGGCGTGGCAAACTCGGATCCACCGCGACTGGGGCGGGATCGACCTTGCCGACTTTCGGTCGATCGCCGAATGGATGCGCCGGCAGCCCGATTTCGACCCGGATCGACTGGGCGTGTGGGGCGGTTCCTATGGCGGCTTCGCCACGCTCACCTGCATCACGCGCCTGCCCGAATACTGGCGGTGCGCGGTCGAGCTCTACGGACCATCCAACCTCGTGACAATGCTCGAGAACGATCCGCCGAACTGGGCCCGGTGGAACCGGCTCTGGATCGGCGACCTGGCGACCGATCGCGAGAAGCTCATGGAACGCTCGCCGATCACCTACGTGGAAAACGTGCGCTGTCCGCTGCTGGTGTTTCAGGGCGACAACGATCCGCGCATCCCGCGCGAGGAGTCCGATCAGATGGTGAAACGGCTCCGTGAGCTGGGCCGGACCGTGGAGTACGTGACCTTCGCGGGCGAGGGCCACGGGTTTACCGGCCGCGACGCCGCGCAGCTGGCACACGACCGAACCATCGACTTCTTCGAGCGCCACCTGCTGGCCTGAGCGGGCCCTGGATTCTACGGGGGCTCGGACCCATGCATTCGGCTGGGGTTGTGACTGGCGCATTTGCCGAAGACGTGGTAGCGGGGGCGGCGTATACCTTGGACATGTCGATTGCAAAAGCTAAGGATCATGAAAGCTCCCACCAGACTCCTGGTTTGAGCGCAGGGCCGGGGGGTGACGAGACCTTCCTGGACAAGCCATACATTTCCATCCGCTGGCGCGGCGTGCCGCAAATCCTCTACGCGGAATGGAAAGGGTTCGCGACGAGCCCTGAGTTTCGCGCAGCGCTCATGACTGGAGTTCGCGCGATGCGAGAACGGCACGTGACGGCTTATGTCAGCGACGCGCGCAAGGCCAAGATGGCCCTGCCTGAGGATGAGCGCTGGGCGAGGGAAGTTTGGTTTCCTCAAGCTGTTGCGGCGGGCCTGAGACGGATGGCGATCGTGACGGCGGCAGCCGGGCTCAGCAAAATGGAGTATGACGACGCTGCCACCGACATGGACAGCCATGGACTGTCGATGCGTACGTTCGACTCGGTCGCGGCGGCGACAACCTGGGCCCTGACCGGGCTCCGCGGCATCTAGCTCAGGGCTGCTTCAGCCTCGCCCCGCATCACTTCCTGGAGGAGTGCGATGCGGTTCAATCGACAGCTGCGGCTACAGAGCCTCGGTGGCGACCGCGGCCAACTGCTTGGGGTGGTAGGCGCTGAGTGCGTTCTCGAACTCCACCATGAGCTCGTCGCTGGCGTCCACGGCGTCGCGCCTGGAGCCTGCCTCGACTTCGAAAGTAAGCGTGTAGCGACCCTCATGCCCGGCTGCCTGCTCGAGGCGAATGAAGCCGGGAACGCGCGTGATTGAGCGCACGTCGGGATCTGACTGGAAAAGCGGTCTTTCGATCTCTAGCGGGACGGAAACAAGGAATTTCATGCGCGTGAAGATAGCACGAAGTTACGGCGTTGAAAATTGTGTGAACCACACGTTGTTTTTCGGCAAAAGTGCCAGGTCAACACGAGATGCAGAGGCATGTGCGGGCCGCGTTAGGTGGCGCTGGCGAACAGGACCATCACGCCGCGAACCTCGTCGAAGGCCATCGGCATGTTGAAAGCGCCGGAGCGCGTCAGCGGCAGCACCGGCCCGCCGGCGACTTGAACGCTGTCCCACGTGATCGAGTTCCAGGCCCAGGTGGTCGTCGCGCAGGCGCTTTCATCGCACGCCGAGCTGTCCTGTTGCACAACCAGGACGTGGGCGCCCGCCTCGTCGTACCCCACCGTTCCCGCGGAGATCTCCGGCTGGAAATGCGGCTGCCAGCGCAGGCCGTCCCAGGTCCAGGTGGCATCGCGGCCGACGTAAACGAGCTGGCGGTGCACCTTGTCGTAGACGGCATGCGCGTCTGCGCGGGCCTCGCTGGCGTCAATTCCACCTGCCACCTCCTTCCACTCGCTTCCATCCCATATCCACGTAGCCGCGGAGAGCACGTAGACCAATGCGTCGCGGCCTTCGTCGTAACCCACCGCGAATGTCGATGATTCGATCCCCGAACCGGGCGCCCGGATGCTTGGTCCGCCGGGCAGCGCAAGCGATGCCCAGTCGGATCCACCCCAGGCCCATGCCCTTCCCGCGCCGTTGACGTAGATGACCTGCCCGAGCCGGGCGTCGAACAGCATCGCGCCCTGACCGGCTGCCGTCGGGCTGGATTGCGTTTGATGCGCGGTCCATTCACTGCCGTCCCACGTCCACGTGCGGTTGACGCTAGCCACGCATCCGCCCTGGAATCCCATCACCAGGCTTGTGCACCCGTGGTCCCAAAGCACCATCACGCTATGCGTCCGGTCATACGCCATGTCCGCGTAGTTGCTGGACGGCCCCGCCGCCGGCACCGAACGCATCGTGTAGGTGTTTCCATCCCACATCCACACCGCAGCAGGCCCTCGGCGCGCAGCGCCGTAGAGAGGCGGCGTGGAGGGCAGCCCGCCCCGGATCGAAAGCCAGGTCGCGATCGACCCTCCAATCAGCAGCGTGGCAATCCCGACTATCGCGAGCACACGAGATCGCGGACTGCGGGCTGACCACCGGCTCGGCGGGCTTGATCCGGACACCTGGGTCGGCCACATTCAACGCACTTTAGAGCCGCCCTTTCTCCCGCGTCAGCGTGGTGGCCCACCAGCCAGCGCATGCCTCCCTTCGTGTCAACCACCCGATAACGATCCAGGCCTTTCCGGTGTGAAGCACCGTAGGAGGGGGACCTTGGCCAAACCTAGGCTGACTACTCGAGCAGGCCGCAAGGCTCGAGCGCAAATCTTGACCAATCGGGGAGGAGAAGCCTTTGAATCTTTCCATTTATCTCGACGTGATCCCGACGCCGACGTGGCTGGATCCCGGCCATACGGCGTGGCAGCTGGTCGCGGCGACGCTTGTCGGGTTGATGAGCGTTCCAGGGCTGGCGATCCTCTACTCCGGTTTGATGAAGCGCAAATGGGCGCTCAACTCCGCACTCATGGTCCTTTACGCATTCGGCGCGACGCTCGTCGTCTGGAGCTTCTGGGCCTACAAGATGTCGTTCGGAGCGCCGCTCACCGACGTGCTGCACTTCATCGGCACGCCCGGAACGATCCTTTCTCCGACCGACCTGCAGGGCCAGGCCGTGATCCCGCTCTTGGTGGGCGCGATCCCCGCACTCAAGTTCCCGCTCTCCGCACTCGCCTATTTCCAGTTCGTGTTCGCGGCCATCACCGTCATCCTGCTGGCCGGCTCGATCCTGGGACGTACGAGCTTCAAAGCCTGGATGGTCTTCGTACCGGTGTGGATCACGATCGTGTACTCGGTCAACGCGTTCAGCATCTGGGGCGGCGGCTGGATCGGCGCGTTCCCCTCCTGGCTGAGCGGCGTTGCGGGGGCGGGCGCTCTGGACTTCTCGGGCGGATATGTGATCCATGTCGCCGCTGGGGTCTCAGGCCTGGTGGCGGCCTCCGTCATCGGTCCGCGACTTCTCACCGACCGTGAGAACAACCGGCCCAGCAACCTGATCGCGGTGATCACAGGCGCAGGCCTGCTCTGGCTGGGCTGGAACGGGTTCAACGGAGGAGACCCCTACTTCGCGGGAGCCGACGCCTCCGCCGCCATCCTCAACACGAACCTCGCCGCGGCCACGGCGATGATCGCCTGGATGTTCCTAGACGTCTTCATCGTCGGCCGGGTCACCGTGGGCGGCCTGGTCAACGGGATGGTTGCCGGCCTGGTCGGCATCACGCCGGCCGCCGGTTACGTGGACGGTTACGGCGCGTTCGCGATCGGCATCGCCGCCGGCGTCATTCCATTCTTCACCTTCAACTATCTCGTCAAGCTGCCTCCGTTCAATCGCATCGACGACACGCTGGGCGTCATGCACACCCACTTGATCGCCGGAGCGGTCGGCGGGCTGATGGTCGGACTCCTGGCCAATCCCAACGTCGTCATCTATCCCGGCACGGGCGGCACCGCGCCGATCGCCGCCGCCGGGTTGTTCTTCGGCAACCCCAAACAGCTCGTCGCTCAGATCATCGGCCTTGTCTTCATCCTGGTCTGGGACGGCGTTATGACCTTCGCGATCCTGAAGCTGATCTCTATCTTCATCCCACTTCGACTCACCGATAAGCAGCTCGAGATCGGTGACGAAGCCGTCCATGGCGACGCTGCATACGAGCTGATGCCTGTCCCGCCGGCGGCGCCTTCGATACCCGGGGTTCACGCACCTGTACCGGTGCCGACGACCGCCTAGCGCGCGACCAGAACCTGCTTGGGCCGGGACCCCGCCGGGGTCTCGGCCTTTTTTTCTCCCACGCCCGTGGCTATTCCAATACCTGACCCGTCGCAACTTTGGTCCTGGGGTCCAAGGGCTGATGTCGCGACCGCGGTCGGCAGAAAACAAATGACCCCAACGGATCGCCTCTCCGGCTCCGGTTCCAGTCTTGCGACCAGATCCGGCTCCGTCGAACGTGTCCCTCGGGGCCAAAACGAACACTAGCGGAAATCGAGAGCCGTGCCTGCCGGTGATTTTTGCGTAGCCAGGCTACTTCCCGGTTTCCGAGACCGGCGACCTAGAGCTCGATCAGGCCGAGACGCGCTGCTGCGATCACCGCCTGGAGCTTGGAGTGCACACGAAGCTTTTCGATCACATGGGTCACATGCCATTCCACGGTATGAGGGGCGATGCCGAGGAGGTCGGCCAGCTCCTGGGTGTTGTGGCCGTTGGCGAGCAGCCGCAGCACGTCGAGCTCGCGAGGCGTGAACTCGGCAAGAAGCTTCTCCCGAGCCTGCCTTTCATTCCCGAGCTTTCGCTGACGGGCGATCGCCTTGGCGAAGAGACCGACCGGTATCAGAACTTCGCCGACCGATGCCCTGCGGACGGCCTCGATGATCTCGTCAGCGGTGGCGGACTTGGTCAGATAAGCGATTGCCCCCGCATCGATCGCGTCCAGCAAAGCGTCCTCCGACTCCTCGGCGCTGTGAAACACGATCGCTGTGCTTGGGACCGCAGTCCGGATCCTGGTGGCCGCAACCGGCCCACTCAGGTCCGGAAGGTTGAAGTCCATCAGAACCACCGCCGGCCTGTGCTCGGCGGCGAGGAACGCTGCCTCATCGCCGCGCCGAGCGATGCCGACCACCGACAGATCGCCTTCGCTGTTCAAGACGCGCGCGATCGCCGACGCGAGAAGCGGATGGTCCTGGACGACCAGCACGGTAATCGCCGCAGTCGGGGATTCGCTCACGGCTGAACCTTCAAAGTTGCGCGACCGGGTGCTAAGGGCACGCCAGTGAACCTAATGAACCGTCGTCACATTCACCGTGACCTGCGTCCCAGTTGTGACCTAAATCACGAAGGCGCGAACAATCGCGGCCAGGCGCGCCGGGTCCAGGACCCGGATCAATCCGGGCGCGGTCTCGAGGATGCCTTCGGCGCGCAGGTCTCTCAAGGCACGACTCATCACCTCGCGCGACGAGCCGATGGAATCGGCTAGGTCCGCGTGAGTGGCCTCGACCTCGAGCCGCCCCACCACGAGCTGCGATTGAGCGGCACGATCCAGGAGGTCGTAAGCCATTCGTTCGCGGATATTGCCCAGCGAACGGACGGCAATCAGCCGGTACGCCTCCCTGATGCGCATGGCGAGGTGCATGGAGATGGCTGCAGAGACATCCAGCTCCGTGGACGCCAGGGTGCGAAGCACTTCGCTGTCGAGTTTCACCAGCGTTGACTCGGTAATGAGCTGGACGAAAATCCATGGTGTCCAGCCGATGGTCGTCGTTGCACCGACGAGCTCCCTGGGTCGAACGATTGCGATGGTGGTCTGCCTGCCATCAGGGAGGCTCCAGAACGCTCTGGCCAATCCACTTTCGATCAGATAGCTCGTCGAGGGCCCCAGGGGCCGGAGTGCGATGGTGCCTGCCGGATGCACGACTCGGTTCGAGCCGTCCAGCAAACGCCGGCGATTGGCCTCGGTCAACAGCGAGATGAAGTCGACCGAGGTTGTAAGTGTGGCGAGCTTCGCCGTCAGATCGACTGCGCCGCCTGTTGTCGGATCAGGCGGCTCGCCTTGCACCTTATCGCTCATCTCGTATCGATCGGACCGTGAAGCGGCAGCCATCTAGCCCTCTAATTGAGGAACCCTCCCAGGTGCTGCTCGAACATGTCGGGGTGGGACTTGAGCGCTCGAAGCATGATTTCGCCATCGAACTCCCGCGCGTCGTACTGACACAAGGTCACGAGTGGATATCTCCTGCACATCACCTCGTAGGCTTCTTCGTAAGCCATCATTTCGGCGTCCGACGCAAACATGGGACGCTCGCAAGCCATTTCGCCAACGACACGCAAGACGGTCGGGCCGCCGGCCAGAGCCTTTCCGAAATCCCGCTCCCAGCCGGCTATGACCTGCGCAACGGTCGCACCCGGCCAGCTGGCGATGGTGAGCCGCCCACTGTCCCGGGCCGCAGCAAAATCGATGGCCTGATCCGTCAACGCCCTGTTATAGCGGTCTAGGACGGGCCCGGTGGCCGCGAGGAAACAGGGCTGCCCGGCCCTGAGGCCATCGGCCAGGAAGGGAACCGAAAGCCTGAGCCCGCCTAGGTCGGTGCTGTAGATGGGGGCGAGATGAGTTCTCAGCGGAACGGAGGCGCCGCCGACGTTCACCGACGAAGTTTCAGTGGCCGCCGGCTGTGAGTCGCCGGATGGCTTGCCGAGAAACGCCACGAGGTCGGGCTGTGCAAAACGCCGCTCCCGCCGGCGCCCGACGCGCTGAGCCGGCAACAGGCCGCTGTCGCTCCAGCGCCGGATCGAGGCCTCGCTCACCCGGAGGAAACGCGCTGCTTCTTTTGTATTGAGCAGACTGGTACTTTCCATTACTTTGCTCACCAGCAGATAAGTAGTATTGCATATCACGGAGATCGACGTGCGGCGCCCTGGCAGTCCTTAACTCAAGATTACAACGCTTAACCACCGAGGCTCAGGAATCGGGCTGCTTCTCCGTTACACCTTTTGTTATGCGCCCAATCCTCGAGTTCGCCGGCGTGACTCGAGCGTATGGCCCGCGCCTTGCGCTCGATGACGTCCACCTGGCGATGGAGCCAGGTGAGCTGGCGTTTCTAGTCGGCCCGAGCGGCGCCGGAAAGACGACCCTCTTGAAGCTGATCAACCGCGAGCTTCGACCCACCTCGGGTCAGATCTGGGTGGACGGAATCGCCGCCCATGACTTGAAGGCGTCCCGCGTCTCGCAGCTGCGCCGCCACGTCGGAGTGGTTTTCCAGGACTTCAAGCTTCTGCCCCGCCTCACCGCGAAGGAGAACGTGGCGCTGGCGCTGCAGGTCGGCGACCTGCGCATCTCGGACGACGAGGCTTCGGAGCGCGCAATGGATGCGTTGGAGGCAGTCGGCCTCGGCGATCGGGGAGGCGCTTTTCCCGACCAGCTCTCGGGCGGTCAGCAGCAGCGCGTCGCCGTCGCCCGCGCGGTTGTCGGACAGCCTCGCCTGCTCATCGCAGACGAGCCCACCGGCAACCTCGACCTCGAAACCTCCTGGCAGATGATGGATCTGTTCGCGGACATCGCGGCCTTCGGCACCGCGGTGCTCATCGCGACTCACAACGTGGAGATCGTCACCCGCCTTCAGCGGCGGGTGATGACGTTGGTGCAGGGCCGCCTGGTGCGCGATCAGCCCGCGGGCGGGATCGGGAGGATGGCGTGGCTGGCGTCCTCGTAAAGGGCCACTTCCCGCGGCGGCGCACAGTTCAGATCGTCGTCGCCAACGTGTTCCGTCACGTGTTCCGCGGCGCGGCTCGCAACTGGTTCCGCAACGCGGGCAGCACCACACCCGCGCTGAGCTCCATGACGCTTCTCTTGCTGTTGTCGGGACTGGTCGGGCTGGTCGGCTTCGCGCTCAACAATCTCGAGCAGGCGCAGGCAAGCCAGGCTTCCCTGATTCACGTGTACATGCGTGAAGGCGTGCCATCGGCAGACGTCGATGCGCTCTGGGATCGTCTCGCGAGCGACCCTCGCGTCGCCAGTGTCACTTACGTGACCAAGGCCGAGGCGCTGGCGCGCGCGCAGCAGATCCCCGGCCTGCCCCAGATCGCCGCCGCAACCGACAGCAACCCATTTCCGGCCAGCCTCGATGTACGGGTCAAGAGCATCGATGACGCGGCCGCGATCGACAACCTCGTGCGCACTGACATCGCCGTCGACGCCCTCAATCCGACCTCGTACGACCGGGGGGCTTATCAACGCATCCAGGCCGTCCTCTTCGGCCTCGGAGTGGCGGGGGTAGCGTTCCTGCTGCTGCTCGGCTTCGTGGCGATCACAGTGACCATGAACAGCATCCAGGCCGCCATCCACTCCAGGCGCGACGAGGTCACGATCATGCAGCTCGTCGGAGCGCCGCGCTGGATGGTGCGGGGGCCGTTCATCGTCGAAGGAGCAATCACAGGCGCCCTGTCCGGCGCCGCGGCCGGACTGATCACCTTCGGGCTGGCGGTCGCCGGGATGACCGCAGCGCCCGCCTCGTTCACGCAGTTCGCGCCTGGCATCACCGTCCTGGTCGCGGCGATCGCCGCCGCAATCGTGTTCTTGACCGGGCTGGGGCTCGGCTCGGGGTCGTCCTTGATCAGCGTGCGGCGGCACCTGGAGTCGTGAAGGCGCTGCTGCTCGCAATCGGAATCGCGCTGTTGGTGCTTGGCGCGGCGCCTGCGGGTGTCAGCGCCGACGCCTCCTCGCCCGATCCCCTCCAGGAGCAAGCCCTGGTCGACCAGATCCGAGCCCAGCTGGGCAGCAACCTGGCAGACGCAATCGCCGCCCAGCAGCAGCTGAAGCAGTCGCTCGTGGACAACTCCGCCCAGCAGCAGGACCTTCAAGGAAAGATCGCCGACGTCCAGGCCAAGATCGCAGACCTTGACGTTCAGATCGCCGACGCTCAGCGGCTCGAAGCCCTGCTCGCGCAGCGAATCACCGCCGAGCAGGCGCAGCTGCACGAGCTCGCCCGGGCTGTGTACGAGCAGCCGACCTCGGTCCTGGTGGTAATCGCCGAGGCGCACAGCTTGAGCGACCTGCTGACGCGCGTCGCCGACCTCAACGCGGCCGGAACCCGCGCTTCAGAGGTCAAGGCCGCGCTCGGCCGCGACCTGGCCGACCAGCAGGTCCAGCGCCAGAGGGAGCAAGCCGCGCGAGACGAGCAGATCAAGCAGCGCGACCAGCTCGATTCAGAGCTCGCGCAGCTCCAGGTACTCCAGGCGCAGGAGGAGAGCTCGCTGGCCCAGCTTCAGGAGAAGATCGCGGAGACGCAGGGCGAGCTGTACTTGCTCAGCCGCCAGTCGACGCAGCTGGCGCAGCAGGTCACCGACATGCTCCAGCAGCAGCAGGACGCGATCATCTCGGCGGCCATGCAGGCCGTCTGGACGCAGGTGCAGCTGTGGAGCCAATCCAACAATCTCGGCCAGATCCCGACGAGCGCCGGCCATTCGACGAAGTACCGCTTCATCTGGCCGGAGCCCCAGGCACAGATCTCCCAGGGCTTCGGTCCGAGCACGTTCTGGTTCGAGCCGGCGTACGGGCAGTACCCCCACTTCCACACCGGCATCGACCTGGTGGAGCCATTCGGCTCGCCGGTCTACGCAGCCGACGACGGAGTCGTGGCGCTGGTCGGCAGCTCGAGCAGTGGTTACGGCATCTACGTGGTCATCGCCCACTCGGGCGGCCTCGACACCCTCTACGGCCACCTGTCCACGGCGCTGGTCAAGGTCGGGCAGGCGGTGACCCAGGGCCAGCCTGTCGGGCTGGAAGGATCGACCGGAAACTCCACCGGCCCGCACGTGCACTTCGAGCTCCGTATCAACCAGAAGCCGATCGACCCGACGCCTTACCTCCCGCCGGGTCCGCCCTCTGCGTTCAATGGCTAGGCCGGCCTCCACGTCGTAGACAGCAGTACTTCCCGGTGATGCCGGCCGATCAGACGGGTAATTTCTCCAGCCCTCGACGGCCGGTTGCCATCGCTGGGATCGAGCTGGCCCAGGCGATCGTGGCCCTCGCCGCGATGGGCATCGGCTACTGGATGCTCCAGAGAAACGTCGGGGCGACCGCTCGATCAGGCTCTATTAGCAGGCCAGGTCGTGGTCGTACGTCGCGACGTACTGAACGAGCCAGACCGGCGCGCCCGTGAACCCGATCGAGCCGCAGGACTGCTTGGCACGCTTTGACGTGCGCTGGCCGGTGGCCACCCAGTTCGCGTCCACCGGCGCCTGGTAGCCGCCCGTGATGGCCGTCCATTGGGACGCCGTCGAGTAAACGCCAACCGGAACAGACGTGGACTGGCGCAGCGTCGCGACGATTCCCTGGATCGTGTAGTTGTTCAGTGTCAGGTCGCTGGTGGACCAGCTGTTGGCCGTCTCCACGTCGAGCCACCAGGCCGTTGGAGAGGCAGCCGACTGCGCTGACGCGTAGGCGACATCCCGCTGAGCCTCGCTGCATCCGACAGCCCAGGCAGTCTGTTGTGAAGCGGTACCGGCGATGGTGATTGAAGTGTTGGCGCAGGCCTGTGTCGAGTGGCGGCCGTCGATCGCGGTGTAGGTCGGGTCGTATCCGGTGTTGATGTAGACCGCGGCGTTGCCAGTCCTAGCAGCCGCGGCATACTCGGCCGCCAGGCAGCTGTTGTAGTAGGTGAAGGGGTACCCGGCGTTGACCCCTACGATGCCGAAGCTTGCCGCCGGTGCGGCGGAGCCGCACTGGACATACGAGTAGTCATATCCAGTGGTTCCGCTGACATATGCCTTGAAACCCGCCGACGCGCTGGCATTCAGGGCCAGGATGATCCCTGCTGCGATCGGCACGCTGAACACGAGCTTCCGCAACATCAGTCATCAACCTAGTCCTCAAGCTCGAAAACATCAAGCCCCAGAATGTCAATTTGTCTCTAGAAGGCGAAGCACTCCATGAGGTTGCCGATCTCGCTTCGCCCATCGCGCGGAGGGGCGGGAGGGCCGGCCGCCGCGCCGCCGGCCGCCTGGTAGTTGGAGCCCACAGGCGTGGCGGCGTCGAACGTGTGGTTGACAGACGCCAGCGTGGGCAACCCGAACACCGCCTCGATGAACTTGAGGACCGAGCTGTGCTCGTAGACCGTCGGCTCGAGGTGCCCTGGCTTCGCCCATGGGGAGATGACCCAGGTCGGAACCCTGATGCCCAGGCCGAACGCGTCGAGCTGCGGCGAAGGCACATGGTCGAAGAAGCCGCCGGACTCGTCATACGTGAGGATGTACGCGGAGCTGTTCCACGCCGATGACTGCATCAAGGCGGTGATGAGCTCTTGCTGGAGGCCCATCCCGACTGACACGTCCGCCGGCGGGTGCTCATCCAGGCCCCGCGCGTAGCTCGGGATGATGAACGAGACCTGCGGGAGCTTTCCGAGCCTGAGGTCTGCGAGGTATTCGCCCTTGCTCCCGCGCGTCCTCTGGTCGTGCGCCCAGCGCTTCCAGAAGACGAAGACGTTGTCTGTGTTCCCGAAGGGCACGCTGTCCATGGACATGTTGTAGACCTTCCAGCTGATGCCGGCGGCTTCCAGGAGATCGAGGATGATCGGGTAGTCGAAAACTCCGTAGCCCCAGATGCCGTTGGTCGTGATTCCGCCGGAAGTCCCGGCGGCGAGATAGAAACGGTTCGGCCAGGTGGGCCCCATGAGCGAGCAGAAGTAGTTGGTGCAGAGACTCGAGCTCTGGAACAGGCTGTAGTAGAAGGGCAGGTCCGCCTGCGTGTAGTAGCCCATGCAGTTGAGGCCGTCGGTGGTATAGAAGCCATCCATCTTCCCGCCGTCGTACTCGCTGTGCATCGCGCCCCACGAGTGGCCTATGTCGGGCGTGGTGAGGCTGGTGAAGTGGAAAGGCGCCACCGACCCTCCGTTTCCGTCCGGCTGCGAATAGCCGGAGGGCACGCCATAAGGTCCGACGAACGGCGCGAATCCGTAGTAGTGATCGAACGAGCGGTTCTCCTGGACATCGACGATAACGTGCTTGATTGGGGTGCTGCCAGGACGGCCGGTGGGGGCGGTCGATGCGCTGGTTCGAGGCGCAGAGCTGCCCGCCGGACCGCACCCGACGAGCGGCACGGCAAGCCCGGCGAGGCCGAGAGCACCGGCAGCTTTCAAGAACTCGCGCCGCCCTATCCGCTCGCGGAGGTACGCCGGCCTATACATGCGCCGCGCTCGTCACAGCCGGAAGGGTCAGGCGGACGGTTGTGCCGGAGCCCAACGCGCTTTCGATGGTCAGGGTGCCGCCGTGGACGGCGACGATGTCGTGCGCGATCGCCAGGCCCAGGCCCGAGCCCGGCGAGTTGGCCCCTTTCACGAATCGGTCGAAGACGCGGGGCAACAGTTCAGGCGGGATGCCTTCACCGGTGTCGGTCACTGTGATGACCACCTCGCCGCCGGATGCGCTGACCGCGACTCTGACCGTCCTGCCGGTTGGGGTGTGACGGATGGCGTTTGATAGAAGGTTGCCGAGCACGCTTCGGATCCGGGCCGGGTCGATGCGAACAATCATCGGCTGGTTCGAGACATCGGCGCTGAGCGTCACGCCTGCCGCAGCCGCTTGAGCCTTGAATGATTCGACCGTCTCGGCGGCGAGCGCCCCGAGGTCCGTCGGCTCCTTGTGCAGGACCAGGTTGCCGGCGTCGGTCAGCACCAGCGTTCTGAGATCCTCGATCAGTCGGTCCAACGCCTGCGTCGCATCGAGGATGGGCGCCAGGTGCGCGGCATCGCCCGGATACAGGCCGTCCGCGATGGCTTCCGCCTGGCCCCGGATCACCGAGAGCGGGGTCCGCAGCTCGTGAGCCACGTCGGCCAGGAAGCTCCGGCGCTGCTCGTCATTCGACTTCAGGCGCGCGGACATCGCGTTGAAAGCGCGCGCAACGGAGCGGAGCTCGCTTGGTCCATGTTCACTGACGTGCGCCGAGTAGTCGCCCGCCTCGATCCGCCCCGCCGCGTCGATCAGGCTGTCCATCGGCCTGGTCATCCGCCGCATGCCGGCAAAGCCGGCCAGGGCGGCCAGGAACACGAATCCAAATGCGACCAGAGCGACCGGCAACGGTCCCAGCCGGGCAATCATGCCTCCCGCCGCCGCGCCGGCCAGAACAGCGAACGCGAGCACCGCCATGAAAAAGCAACCTATGCGGCGGATAAATGCAGGTGGCCCGCGGCGGTCCCAGCGTCGGGGGGGAAACGGCTCGCCTTCCGGCCACCACGGCGGCCGGCGGCGGGGCGGTCGACCCGAGCGGCTATTCATCTGTCTGATGGCTCGGCGAATCGGTAGCCGACGCCGAAGACCGTGGTGATCCGGAAGGGGATCTGGGCGAATGGCTCGAACTTCTCGCGGAGCCAGCGCACGTGGACGTCCACCGTCTTGGGGTCGCCGTAGAAGCGATTTCCCCACACAGCCGCGATGATCGCCTGACGTG
>Ga0097691_1000055_pt1 | contig 101121 bp, 97 predicted proteins | sample NGESurdeep072012_8_FD_72858 | JGI IMG/M metagenome (GOLD analysis project Ga0097691, IMG submission 72858) | Arctic peat soil microbial communities from Barrow, Alaska - NGEE Surface sample 210-1 deep-072012 | ecosystem: Environmental > Terrestrial > Soil > Wetlands > Peat ... | reverse complement strand
TCTCGGGCGTCTCATGTCCGTCGACATCGGAGTGTGTCGCCGTCGGCTCGACGGCTTCCGGCGCCGGCGTCGACACGACAACTGACGGGGGGGCAACCTGGACCGGTCAGACGGTCTCCACCGGCTCGATCGCCCTGACCGCGGTGTCATGTGCCACCACGTCGGACTGCACGGCCGTGGGATCGGCGTTCAACGGCACGACGACGGTGGGCGCCATCCTCGCCACCTCCGACAGCGGGACGACGTGGAGCGCCCCGACCCTGCCTAGCGGAGTGGGCGCGCTGACGGCCGTCTCGTGCCCGTCGGCCACCGTGTGCGAGGCCACCTGGAGCACGTTCAGCGGCAGAAACGTGAGCGCCACTGGCATCGTCGCCACGACTGACGGCGGGACGATCTGGTCCATCCAGACCGTCCCCTCCGGGGTCAGTCTTTCCGGCGTCTCGTGCGCGTCGGTCACCACCTGCGAGGCGGTGGGGGGCACCACATCCAACTCTGGCTACGTGCTCACCACCACCAACGGAGGGACGACCTGGACACCCCAGACGTTGCCCGGCGGCGTTAGTGGGCTGTTCGGAATCTCCTGCCCTTCCGTGTCGTTCTGCGCGACAACCGGGTTCGCCGTCTCGGGATATTCAGTCCTCACCACCACCGACGGTGGGATCACCTGGACCGTAGTGACCCTGACGAGCAGTTCGAACTCTCCTACCTCGATCGCCTGTGCAACGGCGACGACGTGCGAGGCCTTCGGCACGAATTTCAACTCCAGCACCAGCGCCGCTGATGTCTTCGCCACCACCGATGGCGGGGTCAACTGGACGCCGCAATCCCTGCCCGGAGGGGTCGGCCCGTTCGCGGCCGTATCCTGTCCGACAGCAATCTGCGTCGCGGTGGGCACTGGCTCGACCGGCGCCGCCGTCTCCACTTCCGCCGACGGGGGGGCCACGTGGACCGCCCAGCCACCTCCGACTGGTGTGTCCGGACTGACGGGGGTTTCCTGTGCGTCGGCGGCCACGTGCGAGGCGGTCGGCGTGTCCTCGACCGGACCAGCGACCGCCCTCGTCACCACCGACGGCGGGGCGACCTGGACCAGCCAGACCCTCCCCGTCGCCCAGGGGACCCTTGACGGCATCTCGTGCGCGACGACCACCACGTGCGAGGCGGTGGGGGGCAACGTCGTCCTTGCCACCACCGACGGCGGGGCCGTCTGGGTCAACCAGAACGTCCCCGCTGGGGTGAGCAGTCTCTCCGGCGTCTCGTGCGTGTCGGCCACCACCTGCGAGGCGGTGGGGTACAACTACAACACCGTCACGAGCACGAGCACCGGCGTCGTCCTCGCCACCACTGACGGAGGTGGCACCTGGGTCGCCCAGACCACTCCCGCTGGGACCGGTACCCTCACAGGCGTCTCATGCGCGACGGCCACCGCCTGCGAGGCGGTCGGCGCCACGACCTCGTTCGGCCCCACCATCCTCGCCACCACCAACGGGGGGACGACCTGGACCACCCAGTCCGTCCCGTCCGGGGTCTTCTCACTCGCCGGCATCTCGTGCGTCTCCACGACGACCTGTGAGGCCGTCGGTGGTGCCCTGTCGGCGGCGGGCGTCGTCTCCACCACCGACAGCGGGGCGATCTGGACCATCCAGGCCGTTCCGCCCGGCGACTCCAACCTCGCCACCGTCTCCTGCACGTCGGCATCGGACTGTGTCGCCGGTGGCTCTGGCACCGGCGCGGTCGGCGGCCTCCTCCTCTCCTACGGGCAGCTCGCCATCCCCGTACCGACGGTTACCTCGATCAGCCCGACCACGGGCCCGGCCGTAGGGGGTATCACGGTCACGGTCACCGGCAGCGGCCTCACCGGGGCCACCGGGGTCTCCTTCGGGACGGCGCCCGCCACCTCCTACCAAGAGGTGAGCGATACGGAGGTCACCGCTGTCGCACCGGAAGGCACCAGCACGGTCGACATCACGGTCACGACCCCGGGGGGAACGTCGGCCATCGGGGCCAGCGACCTGTTCACCTACCAGGCGGCCATCGCCCCGACCTCCCCGACCGGCCTTGCCGCCTCCCTCGGCAACGGAACGGCCACCCTTTCCTGGTCGGCCCCGGCCTCTGACGGGGGCAGTGCTCTCACCTCCTACGTGGTCTCGGCCACCGACACCACCACGTCCACCACCCTCCCCGCGGTCGTGGTCTCGGGCTCCCCACCGTCCACGTCCACCACGCTCACCGGACTCACCCCCGGGGACGCCTACTCCTTCACCGTGGCCGCCACCAACGCGGTGGGGACCGGGCCGGCCAGCTCGGTGCTCTCCGTGCTGCTGCCCGCCCCCTTCCATGCGCTCCCCCCGGCCCGCATCTGTGACACCCGCACCACGACCGTCTCCGGGATCACCGACCAGTGCTCGGGGAAGACGTTGGGGCAAGGCTCCACGCTTATCGTCCAGGTGACCGGCACCGGCGGGGTGCCCCAAGGGGCCACGGCAGTGGTCGCCAATATCACCGTCACCAACCCCACCAACCAGAGCTACCTTACCGCATGGCCCGCCGGGACCCCTCGACCGCCGACCTCCAATCTGAACTTCTCCTCCGGCCAGACCGTCCCCAACCTCACGACCGTGCCCCTGTCAGCAAACGGAGCCCTCGACATCTACAACGCAGCCGGTACGGTCGACGTCATCGTGGACGCCACCGGTTACTACGGACCGGGCACCGTCTCGAGCCCGGGGGTGGGATTCACCCCCCTCGTCCCGGCCCGCATCTGTGACACGAGGCCGACGAACGTCTCGGGGGGAGCGGCCGACCAGTGCACGGGCAAGACCCCCGGGGCCGGGGCCGACCCCAAGACCTTGACCGTCCAAGTGACCGGCAACGGCGGGGTGCCTGCCGGTGCCACGGCGGTGGTCGCCAACATCACCGTCACCAACCCCAGCACCCCGGGCTACCTGACCGCCTATCCCGACGGCACCACCAGGCCGCTCGCCTCCAATCTCAACTTCATCACCCGCCAGACCGTGCCCAACCGGGTGATCGTCCCCCTGTCTGTTTCCGGGGCCATCGACATCTACAACGCCAATGGCTCTGTCGACGTCATCGTGGACGTCACCGGCTACTACTCCTCCTCCTCCACCGGAATGTTCGAGGCCCTTCCCCCGGCCCGCATCTGTGACACGAGGCCGACGGCCGCCTCCGGGCTCACCGACGCCTGCACAGGCAAGACGGTCGCCGCCGCCGGAACGCTCACCGTGCCCGTCACCGGCATCGGCGGGGTGCCGACCACGGCCAGCGGGATCGTGGCCAACGTCACCGTCACCGGCACCACCGCGGGGAGCTTCCTGACCGTCTACCCGGCCACCTCCACCCGGCCCCTCGCCAGCGATCTGAACTGGACCCCGAGAACGACCGTGCCGAACCTGGTGGTGGCCGAACTCGGCACCAACGGCGCCCTCGGCATCTACAACGCCCAAGGCTCCACCAACGTCATTGTCGACGTGGCCGGCTGGTTCACGCCCTGACAGGTGGTCCCGGACCGGGACCACTTCGGCCAGTGCAACATCCGGCACCTGGCGTGAGCCCTTTGGACGACCCACCGGCGACATGCCGGATTCGAACCTTTGCGCGTCATGCACGTGCGCTACCAATTTTGCCGCCGGCCCATGCTGGACCACGATGACACCCGGCCCCGCCGTTACGGTACGGAGCCGCACGGATCGACCCGTCAGCCGATCGGCACTCCCGGTGAGGTCGATTGAGCCCGCTCGAGGGCTTTCCACCCACTGAGCTCCTCTTTTCGCTTCACGTCGACGCCATGTCCCCCCCGTACCCCGAACAGCCGCTTGGCGTACAACAGGTAGGTCACGACCAGGACGTTGAGTACGAAAGCGACCACTTTCAGTACGCTCACCCGCAGGTAGAGCTCATACACCTCATAGGGGATCAACACGGTGGTGGCAATCAAGGTGAGGTACTCGGCCCAGCGCTTGTTGAGCCACAGCCCGACTCCCTCCACCGCTTCGAGGCAGGCATAGGCGAAGAAGATAAGGGCCAGCACGATCAGGTGGGTCGGCGTGTAATCGAAGGCCTTGCGTAGGTAGCCGAGCACGCCCCGCACCCGGAGTGCGGCCGCTCCCCCGCCATTCAGGGCGTTCATGATGTTCTGATAGTCGTCATGAAGCGCCTTGTTGTGTCCGGCGAAGGTCAGGAACACGATCCCCAGGAACGTCAGGATGACGACGTGGATCGCCCGGTCGAGGGCGATCAACCGCAGGACGTAGCGGTCCCGCAGCGCCGGACCCCGCAGCGGCAGCTCGATCTCGTCCCGGGTGGGCACCCGGTCCGTCGCCGGATTCTCGGGTAGTGGCACCGGGAACCAGGCGTCGCACCGCAGACACCGGCACCAGTGCACGCCGTCACCCTCCCGGACGATGAGCGCGTCCTCGGGGGTGACCGTGGCGGCATCGTCGCCGACCAGGGCGTGGCCGCCCCACGCACAGGTGAAGAGCTCATAGCGGTAGTCAGGTCGCTTCGTGCGGGCCACAGGGTCACAATAGATCCCGACCGCGGAATGACAGGAGATCCGACGATGACCAGCGTGGGTGATGCACTCGCAGAGATCGACGAGGTCGGCTACACCATTCTCGAGAACGCCATCGAGCCTGACCTGATCGATGCACTCAACGACGAGCTCGTCGGGCTCGAGCGGCACCTCGGCGCCGTGCCGGCCACCAACTCGTTCGAGGGGACCAAGACGGTCCGCATCTACAACCTTCTCGCCTACCAACCGGAATTCGCCCGGATACCGGTGCACCCGGCAATCCTTCCGGTCGCCGAGAGCGTGCTCGACCCGGGACTGCTCATTTCGTCGCTTTCCTCGATCGCCATCGATCCCGGCGAGACGGCCCAGCCGATCCACGCCGACGACCAGGTCATCCCCCTGCCCAAGCCCCACCCGGCGACGGTGTGCAACACCATGTGGGCGCTGACCGACTTCACCGAGGCCAACGGCGCCACCCGGGTGATCCCCGGAACCCACAAAGCCGACTGCTCCCCCGATTACGGCCACCCTTACGACAGCGTGCCAGCGGAGATGGCCAAAGGGAGCGTGCTCGTCTGGCACGGCAGCCTGTGGCACGGCGGCGGGGCCAATACGACCGACACCCGGCGGGTGGGGATCGCCATGAACTACTGCGCCGGGTACATCCGCCAGCAGGAGAACCAACAGCTCGGTCTGCCACTCGCCAAAGTCCGAACCTTCTCTCCACGACTCCAGGAGCTGTGCGGTTTCGGCATCTATCACGGGCTCATCGGCCACATCGACAAACAGGTCCCCAGCCGCCTCCTTCTTGAGGCCAAGTCCGACCCCCGCCTCCTGTGGGACCTGGCCTGACAGGATCGACGCCCTCAGCCGTCGCTCAGCCCCCGTCGCTCAATCCCTATCGCTCAGCCGTTCGGCCACAGGTCCTCGGGCTCACACCCCTTCGTCTCGGGAACGCACCAGAACAGTCCGGCGGCCAGCGAAGCCGGAAGGAACAGAACCACGGCAGCCAGCGAGAACCGATTGTCCAGGTCGGCCACCGCACCGAACGCCACCAGGCCACCCACCGCGCCGAGCACTCCGGCCACCAGTACCCATCCGGCGACCGAGGCCCGCACCCCGGTCGGAAAGAGTTCGTTCACGAATGCCCCGGCGGCCGGTGCAAACACCCCGCCGGCCAGGACCCCGAGGACATAGCCGACGACGAGGGCCACCGAACTCCCGGAATAGGCGAGCGTGGCGCACAGTGCGATGCCGACCATGCCGAGTGCCCCGGTCGGACGCCGGCCCACGTGGTCGGCCAGCCAACGGCCCACCAGCAGTCCACCGAGGCCGGCCACCCCGGACACGACCACCATGGCCGCCGTCAGCCCTCCGGCCAGGTGCCGGACGTTCTGGGCATAGAGGAAGATGAAGGTGTTGGCGGGTCCGGTGACCACCGCAACCATGAAGGACAACCCCACCAGGACGAGCAGACGGGTCCGGAACCGCAGCCCGACGGCCCCGATGACCGGCATGGGGTGACTGCGTGCAGCCGTTGCCACCGCGTACCGGTCCGATTCGGTGACCCACCGGGCCACGAGGGGGACCACGGCCAGCGGGACCACGGCGAGGGCGAAGACGCCACGGAACCCGAGGGCGGAAGAGGCCAGGCTGTGGATCACCGCGGTCAGCCCTGCCCCGACGCCGTAGCCGGCGGTGACCAGGGCGACCGCCCTGGCCCGCTGGCCGCTGCCCGTCTGCTCGGCTGCCATCACCTGGGACAGGGCGTTGGTGGCGCTCAGGAACGGCCGCCCGAGCGCGAACACGGCCACGAACCACCAGTAGCCAGGGCTGGCTGCGGCAGCCACCGTGGCCACCAGGCCGACCACCACCGTCATCACCAGCATCCGGCGCCGGCCGAACCGGTCGGCCAGTCCGGTGAGCGGAAGCGCGCCGATCGACGACAGGCGGATGATGGCCAGGCCGATCCCGAGCTCCGTGCCCGACAGCCCGGCCTGGTCGGTGAGCGACGCGTTGTGAGAGACGTGCCCGAACGTGCGGGCCACGTCACCCAGGGCGGCCACCACGCCGAACTGCCCGAATCCGGAGGCCAGGGCGCACAGCGCCACACCGAGCACTACCGGGTCGCGCCACCGGTGAAGGTGGAGGACCGGCGTGGGGTCGTGGGCCGCGGGGTTCGGGGCGGGCTGGCTCATTGCTGGATCCACCTGCTCACGGGCACGCCCGGGGACGATCCCCCGAGCGTGCCCGATCGTGGAGGCGGCGGGCGGAATCGAACCGCCGTACGGGGCTTTGCAGGCCCCTGCCTAAACCACTCGGCCACGCCGCCATTAGTGCCCGGTGATCCTATCCCCCCGGATGGGATGCTTAGATCTGTCCATGCGGATTGGATTGATCGCCCCACCCTGGACACCCATCCCCCCCGTGCTCTACGGCGGCATCGAACTGGTGGTCGACCAGCTGGCCCGTGGTCTGCAGGACGCCGGCCACGACGTCCTGCTCTACACGACCGGGGACTCGACCTGCCCGGTGCCCCGCCAGTGGGTGCTCCCCGAAGCCGAGGGCCAGCGCATCGGTATGGCCGTTCCCGAGCTGCGCCACGTGATCCACGCCTACGAGGCCGTCTCCGAGTGCGACGTGGTCCATGACCACACGATCATGGGGCCGTTCCACGCCGAGCACTACCCCGACCTGCCCGTCGTCACCACCATCCACGGACCGTTCAACCTGGACCTGACCGATCTCTACCAGGCCACATCAGGCCGCGTGCCCCTCATCGCCATCTCCCATGCCCAGCACCGGGCCGCACCGCAGATCCCAGTGGCCCGAGTCATCCACCACGGGATCGAGGCATCCCAATTCCCGGTCGGCGATGGCGCGGGCGACGCCGACGGTCCCTACGTCGTGTTCCTCGGCAGAATGGCCGACGACAAGGGGTGCCACCGGGCGATCCACGTAGCCCGCCGGGCCGGCATCCGCATCCTCATGGCGGCCAAGATGCGCGAGCCGTGGGAGATGCAGTACTTCGCCGAGCAGGTGGAACCCCTCCTCGGACCGGACGCCGTCTACCTGGGCGAGGTCTCCCACCAACGCAAGCTCGAGCTCCTGGCCGGGGCGTCGGCCCTGCTCTTTCCCATCCGCTGGAACGAGCCGTTCGGCATGGTGATGATCGAGGCCATGGCCTGCGGCACGCCGGTACTGGCCTTTCCCGAGGGGGCGGCCCCCGAGGTGGTCACTGATGGGACGACTGGATTCCTGTGCGACGACGAGGACGCCATGGTCGAGGCCATCGGCCGCCTCGGCGAGCTGAAACGGGAGGACTGCCGTCTGGCCGTCGAGGGCTACTTCTCCACTCACCGCATGGTGGCCGAACACATCGAGCTGTTCGAGTCGATGGCCAGCTGAGCGACGCTGCCGCGCCCGGTTCCGGTCATCGATGCGGCCGGCGGTCGGAGTTCAGTCGTCTTTTTTGAAGAACAGCCACCAGACCACCAGCACCAGGGCGATCAGGCCGACCACTTCCACTACGCCCCACAGCAGGGTGGCGATCACGTGGAGCACGCCAAGGGCCAGCCACACCACGACGACTACACCGCCGACGAGCGCGACCGTGCGGAGGGTCGACCGTCCCGATCCCTCGTCCTCTGCCATTCCTCCAGGGTAACTCCCAGGGGACCCGAAACGCGGGCGCCACGGTGGTACGTTCCGTCGATGTCCCTACGGGCGAGTCGACAGCAGCTCATCGAGCGCACTGACCTGCAGGGGGATGACTTCTGCCGGGCCTACTCGGCGGCGGCCGACGAATGGATCTCCGGGCTGTTCGACAAAGCCGGCGGGGGCGACCCACGGGGCATGGCCTTGGTAGCCGTCGGAGGCTATGGACGGGGAGAGTTGTGCCCGTTCAGCGACCTCGACGTGGTCCTCGTCCACAAGGGCAGGAAGGACATCGCGGCCACCGCCGACCGCATCTGGTATCCGGTGTGGGACGAGGGCATCCCCCTCGACCACAGTGTGCGCAAGCCCTCTGAGGTCCTCGACATGGCGGGCGAGGACCTGAGGGTGGCCCTCGGGCTGCTCGATGCCCGGGTCATCTGTGGCGAGGCCAAGGTGGCCGAGCCCGTCCTGGAAGGTGCCCGGGACCGCTGGGTCCGCCAGAAGCCCCCGTGGCTCGGCGTGCTGGCCGAGAGGGTGGCCGAGCGCCATGCCACGAGTGGCGACGTCGGCTTCCTGCTCGAGCCCGACCTGAAGGAGTCCCACGGAGGCCTACGGGACATTGCCGCATTGGCCGCCCTGATGGAGGCGGTCCCGGTGTTGGCCGACTATGTCGACACGGTGGCCATCGAGCACGCCCGTTCGATGCTGACGGCCACCCGGGTCGAGCTGCAGCGGCGGTCGGGGCGCGAGCTGAACAAGCTGCTGCTCCAGGAACAGGAGCAGGTGGCCAAAGCCATGGCCCTGGCCGACGCCGACGAGCTCATGTACGAGGTAGCCACGGCCGGGCGCACCGTAGCCTGGGAGGGCGACGACGCCTGGCGGCGGCGGAACGCGTGGTCCCGGGCCCAGGGCAAGGGCGGTCGGCGGAATCGGGACCGGGACGCCGGGCCGGCCGTGGTGGGGCTGGTCGGCGAGCCAGGTCTAGGTGCCACCGGTGACGAGGTCGTACTGCTCGAAGACGCCGACGTCACCGGTGACACCGCTCTCAGCCTGCGGCTCGCTGCGGTCGCCGCCGAGCGCAACCTCCCCATCTCCCGAGATGCCCTCAACCTGCTGGGTCGACGAGCTCCCGAGGTGGTCACTCCATGGCCCGACGAGCTGCGGGACACTCTGGTCCGGGTCCTGGCCGCCGGTCCAGCCGCCATCCCCGCCCTCGAGGCCCTCGACCAGCGGCGCCTGTTCGAGCGCTATCTGCCCGAGTGGGCCACCGTGCGCAACAAGCCCCAACGGAACCCCTACCACCGGTTCACCGTCGACCGGCACCTCCTCGAGGCCACGGCCAACGCTGCAACCATGGCCCACCGGGTCAGGAGAGTGGACCTCCTGCTGCTCGGCTCGCTCCTCCACGACATCGGTAAGGGCTACCCCGGCGACCACACCGACGTCGGCATGGTGGTGGCCGCCGACATCGCCGCCCGGATGGGCCTGCCGTCCGACGACGTGGCCACCATCGTGACCATGGTCCGGCTCCACCTCCTGCTGCCCGACACCGCCACCCGGCGGGACCTCGACGATCCGGCCACCGCCCAGCGGGTGGCCGACGAGGTGGGCGACCGCACCACCCTCGAGTTGCTGGCCGCCATGGTCGAGGCTGACAGCCTGGCGACAGGTCCCTCGGCTTGGGGGGCCTGGAAGGCCGGCCTGGTGGCCGACCTGGTCGAGCGGGCCAGCCGCCTCCTGGCCGGCGAGCCGGTGGCCCCACCCGCCCCGCTGATCACCGAGGAGCTCCAGGTGGTCATGGATACCGTCCGGACCCACGGGGTGCCGGCACTGTCGATCGAGGCCCCGCACGTCACGGTGGTCGCCCCCGACCGCTCAGGCCTCCTGGCCGAGGTGACCGGCGTCCTCGCTCTCCACGGGCTCAACGTGCGCTCGGCTGTGGTGGCCGGTGAGCACGGCGTCGCCGTCGAGACGTTCACCGTGGAGCCCGACCGGGGCCGCTGGCCGGCGTCGGCCAAGCTCTCCAACGATCTCGCTGCGGTCATGGCCGGCACCCTCGACGTCGACACGCAGCTGGATGACCGGGCCCACACCTACCGCAACGCAACCAAGGTGCAGGTGGCCCAGCTGGTGTCCACCCAGGTCACGATCGACAACAACGCGTCGGACTTGGCCACGGTGGTCGAGGTGCGGGCCGAGGACACCGTCGGCCAGCTCCACCGCATCACCCGGGCCCTGGTCGAGTGCCACCTCGACGTGACCTCGGCCAAGGTGTCCACCTTCGGCGCGGCCGTCGTCGATGCCTTCTACGTCCGGGGACCCGATGGCCGGAAACTGACCGAGCCGGACCAGATCGCCGCCGTCGAACGGGCCGTACACGCCCATGTGAGGACCTCAGCCACGGCATGAGTTGGCGGCCGGCAACCGAACGGAACCCGTGGAGTCGGTACCGGCGTACCCCCTGGTAGATTCGGTCGTGAACTCCCGATGTCCCACTCCCACTCCCACTCTCGCTTGCGTTCCACCTCCGCAGGCCGCAGCCGCTGGCATCTGGTCGCGCTCGGAACCGGGGTGGTCCTGATCGCCGTGGGCGTCGCCGTGGCCGTGGGCGTCGCCGTGGTCGGGCACTCGTCCGGCAAGGTCTCGGCGTCGCCCACCACCTCTCCGGCCGGCAAGCCGGCCGCCTCCAACCTCCCGCTCAACGTGGTGGCCGTGACCCCGGCGGACGGGGCCTCGGGAGTTCCGAGCGACGCCACCATCACCGTGGTGTTCTCGGAGGCGCTGTCCACCCACTCCCCTGTGCCGACACTGAGCCCGGCCGTGCCCGGCACCTGGGAGCAGGCCACACCGACCACCTTGGCCTTCGTGGCGGCCGCACCGCTCGTGCCGTCGTCGTCGGAGACCGTCACCGTGCCCGCCGGCACCGGTGGCATGCTGAGTACCGCCGGCCGGACCCTGACCCAGGGGGCCACCGTGCACTTCGGCGTCGCCCCCGGCACCACGCTGCGCCTCCAGCAGCTGCTGGCCCAGCTCGGCTACCTGCCCGTCTCCTTCACCCCGGCCGGCCCGCTGTCGGCACCCCAGGAGCTGGCTCAGCCCCAGGAGGGCACCTTCGCCTGGCGCTTCGCCGAGCCGGCCTCCCTCATGACCCAGTGGACGCCGGGCACGTCGGACGTGCTGACCAAGGGCGCGGTGATGCGCTTCCAGGACAAGCACGCCATGACCACCGACGGGGTGGCCGGTCCCGCCGTGTGGACCGCACTGCTGGCCGACGACTCCGCCGGGGCGATCGACACCGATGCCTACAACTACGTCTTCGTGTCGAAGTCCCTCCCTCAGCGGACCACGGTCTACAGCAACGGAGCGACCGCCTACTCGACACTGGCCAACACCGGCGTCGCCGCGGCCCAGACGGCGTCGGGCACCTTCCCGGTGTTCGAGCACCTGACGGTCACCACCATGCGGGGCACGAATCCGGACGGCTCGAAGTACGTGGACCCGGGCATCCCGTGGGTGAGCTACTTCAACGGGGGCGACGCCCTGCACGGATTCGTCCGTTCCAGCTATGGCTTCCCCCAGAGCGACGGTTGCGTCGAGATGCCGCCGGCCAACGCCGGGGTGGTCTTCCCGTACACGCCGATCGGCACCCTGGTCACCGTCAGCTGACGCCGCCCCTCAACGCGGTGGCCGGTCCGTTCATCGAGCGGACGGGAACTCGGGCGGCCGTCGCTCCCGCACCGCTTGAATGCCCTCGGTGACGTCGGGCCCGAGGAACCCCAGCATCTCGAGGGCCAGCGACTCACCGAACACCGGTGCCGCCTGCAGCATCCACTGGTTCATCACCCGCTTGGTCCACTGCACGGCGGTGCGGCTGCCGGCGGCCAGCTTCCCGGCGATGGCCAGGGCCTCGTCCAGCACCTGGTCGTCGGGAACGCACCGCGTCACCAGGCCGATCCGCTCGGCCTCGGTTCCGTCCACGAAGTCGGCGGTCATCAGGTAGTACTTGGCTTTGGCCATCCCACACAACAACGGCCACAGCAGGGCCGCATGGTCGCCTGCCGCCACGCCCAACCGGGCGTGTCCGTCGGACAACCGCGCCGTCTCCGCCATCACACTCACGTCGGCGAGGAGGGCCACGGCCAGGCCGGCACCGACAGCCACACCGTTGATGGCCGACACGATCGGCTTCACCGAGGCCAGCATTTCGTCGACCACCGCCTTGGCGTCCCGCCACTGCTCGAGGGTGACGGCGTAGTCGGTGGTCATCGACTCCACCATGGCCAGATCGCCCCCGGCCGAAAATGCCGTTCCCGCGCCGGTGATGACCGAGACGGCCACCGTGTCGTCACGGTCGACCACCCGCCACACCTCGGAGAACTCGCGATGCAGCCGCTCGTTGGCGGCATTCAGCACCTCGGGGCGGTCGATGGTGATCAGCAGTACCGACGGCGACGGGCGCTCGAAGCGCAGGTGGACGAAGTCGTCGTAGGTCGAAAACGCAGCCGGTATCGGATCGCTCATGGATGCATCATGGCCCGGCGATCGGGAGTCGGGGAACTCAGTTCCCGAGCAGCGGGTGGTGCAGACCGAGCTCAGCCAGGGACCGGCCGGGCTCGCGCTGGTCGACCACGTCCGGTTCGGCGCCGGCCAGCCGGAACACGTACAGGTTCCAGAAGGGGGCGAGCTCGGCCGGCTCGATGTCGGCATACAGCCGCTCTTCGACGTCGGTGCACCGGGTGAAGCCGGCCGCGGCGAACTGCTCTGTCCACCACTCGAACGAGGCGATACACAGGTGGCCCTCGACCAACTCGCCCTCGGCGTCGACGGCCAGGTCGGGTTCGGGCACCGGGCCCCGGTAGTCGGAGCCGAGCGACCAGTAGTGGTCGACCCGCTCAGGACGGACCTTGCCCTCGAAGTGCCCGTCAGGACCCGACCGGTTGGGTCCGAACGACGGGATGGTGGCGTACAGGTAGCCGCCGCACACCCGGGCCAGTTCGGCCAGCGCGTCGGGCACCCGATCCGGGGGTAGGTGTTCCAGGATCTCGAGCGTGGTGACCAGGTCGAAGTTCCCGTCCGCCCAGGGCAGCCCGGCGAACAGGTTGGCCACGCGCACGTGGCCCACCGCACCGGGTGCGGCGTGGTCGATGGCATACGGGCTCAGGTCACACCCTTGGGCGTCGATCCCCCGCTCGCGCAGCACCTCGACCAGGTAGCCAGTGGCACAACCCACGTCGAGGGCGGTCTCCACCCGGAAATTGCGCCACAGGAGCCACCCGGCGATGTCGGCGTTGGAGGCGATCCGGTCGTATCGGGCATAGCCAGAGCGGCCCTCCCGGTCGCCCTCTGCGTCCCGGCCCTCGCCGAAATAGGCACCACCGTAGGCATCAGGCACCCCGGCACGGCGGGCTTCGGCCACCGCAGCCGCCCGCTCGGCGGCATTGGACAGCTCGCCCCCGACCCGAGCCACCACCGCCCGCACCCGGTCGTGGCCGGCAGCCACATCGATCAGCGCCTGGCGGGCCTTGTCTGTGGCCGAGCGGATCCGGGGCGATGTCATCAGGCCTCCGACCCGGACAAGCATTCGGCCAGGGCCCGGAAGGCACGTCCCCGGTGGGAGACTGCGTGCTTCTCGTCCGGAGTCATCTGGGCGAAGGTCCGACCGTCGAATCCGTCGGGGGCGAACAGGGGGTCGTAGCCGAACCCGCCGTCGCCCCGGGCCTCGGGGGTGATCACCCCGGTGACCTCTCCCTCCACGAACAGTTCGGACCCGTCGGGGAAGGCCACGAGGGCCACACTGCGGAACCGGGCCCGCCGGTCGGCGGGCGACGTCGCCCCGACCCGGTCCAGTTCGGCGACCAGCCGGGCCACATTGTCGGCGTAGGTGGCCCCCTTTCCGGCAAATCGGGCCGAGTAGACACCCGGCGCCCCGTCCAGGGCCTCGACCTCGAGGCCAGTGTCGTCAGCCACGGCAGCCATGCCGGTGGCCCGGCACAGGGCCACGGCCTTCAGGCGGGCGTTGTCCACGAGTGTCTCCCCCGTCTCGTCGACATCGGGCACGTCCTCGGGTCGGGGAACCAGGACGAGGCCCGGGACGTCTCCCAGGATGGCGGCGATTTCAGCCGCTTTGTCCCGGTTGGCGCTGGCCAGCACGAAGGTGCGCTCGGGCACGGCGTCCCCCCCCGGTCAGCGGGGGGTCGGGGGCTCGGCCAGGGTGGTCGTCTGCAGGTCGAGCAGCTGGGCGATGCCGTGCTCGGCCAGGCTCAGCATCTCGTCGAGCTCGGCCTTGGTGAAGGGCATGCCCTCGGCGGTGCCCTGGACCTCGATGAACCGACCCGACGAGGTCATCACCACGTTCATGTCGACCTCGGCCCGGCTGTCCTCTTCGTAGGGGAGGTCGAGCATGCACACCCCGTCCACCACTCCGACGGACACCGCGGCCACCGCCTCGGTCAGCGGATTGGCCCTGAGCGTCCCTTTCTGCACCAGCCTCGTCATGGCGTCGTGGAGGGCCACGTAGGCCCCGCAGATGGACGCCGTCCGGGTTCCACCGTCGGCCTGGAGCACGTCACAGTCGACGGTCACCTGCAGCTCGCCGAGGGCCACCATGTCGCACACGGAGCGGAGGGACCGGCCGATGAGGCGCTGGATCTCCTGGGTGCGCCCGGACTGCTTACCCTTGGCCGCCTCCCGGGTGACCCGCTCACCGGTCGATCCCGGGAGCAGCGAGTACTCGGCCGTCACCCAGCCCTTGCCGGAGCCCCGCATCCACGGCGGCACCCGCTCCTCGATGGACGCCGTACACAGCACCCGGGTGCGGCCCATCGACACCAGGACCGACCCCGGGGCAAAGACGGTGAAGTCCCGCTCGAACGAAGCGGTCCGCAGCTCGTCGATCCCCCGTCCGTCGGCCCGCTTGGCCTTGCTCGCCTCACTCACAGTGTGAATTCCTTTCCGATCGCAGCCTGTTCCACCGGGCCGCCGAAGGCGGCCTCGGCCTCGTCGGCCACCGCCCGTGCGTCGACGGTCGGCCACCGGTGGGTGATGACCAGGCGCCGGGCGCCTGCCGACCGCGCCGCCTCCCCGGCCTGGCGCCCACTCAGGTGCCCGGCCGTCCCCTCATGCTCGGCGGTGTAGGTCGCCTCGCAGAGCAGCAGATCGAGGCCCGTGCCTAACGCCGACGGAGACCATCCCGGTCCCGTATCGGCAGAGTAGCCGAGCGCGCGATCGGCCCCATCGATGCGCACGGCCAAGGTCTCCTCGACGTGGTCGGTGCGGTGGAAGGCACACGAGGCCTCGCCGATCCCGGCCCGGTCCCCGTGGGTGATCGTGTGCCAGTCGAGGCAGTGGGTGCGGCCGGACCCGGCCTGGTCGACCACGTCGGCGGGTGCGTAGACCGCCAGCGCGCCCCGCCGGCCCCCGAACCGGGCCTGGGTGTCCATGGCGAAAAGGTCGGTCCAGTGGTCGGGGTGGTGGTGGGAGATGACCACGGCGTCAACCTCGGACGGGTCGACCAGGGTCTGGAGGACGGCGAAGGTACCCGGGCCAGCGTCGAGGACCAGACAGGTGCCGCCTACCCGGACCAGGTAACCGCTGGCGGCGCCGCCAGGACCGGGCCAACTGCCGTCACAGCCCAGGACGGTCAGTGTCACCTCGTCACCGGGGTCGGTCACGGCGGCTGGGCGTCGGGGAGGCACCTGGTCAGGTTACGCGCACCTGTTGCCGCCCGGGATGACTGACCGCAGAGGGTGACCGACACCGGGATCCGTGGCCGAAAGTGGGCAGGAACCTCAAGCGGTGGAACGGGTCGGCGGTCGGGACACTTCACCACCTGGTCGGGTCGAGCGACTAGAAGTACGTGATCTGCTTGGCTCGGGCCTCGACGACATCGAGGTCGTCGGTCCAGGCACCCGTCGACAGGTACTTCCAACCGGCATCGCAGCACACGGTGACGATCACTCCCGACTCGAGTGCGGCCGCCGTCTTGACGGCGCCGGCCAGGATGGCTCCCGACGAAATGCCGGCGAAGATGCCGACGTCCATCAGCCGGCGGGTCCACTCGATCGACTCGCGGGGGCGGACGATCCGCTTGCCGTCGAGCAGGTCGGACCCGTGGTTGTCCAGGAAGATCGGCGGGATGTAACCGTCGTCGAGGTTGCGGAGCCCGTCGACCAGCTCACCGGCCGGTGGCTCGATGGCCAGGACCTTGATGTCCGGATTCTGCTCCTTCAGGTAGCGCCCGACCCCGAGCAGGGTGCCCGAGGTGCCGAGGCCGGCCACGAAGTGGGTGACCTCGGGGCAGTCCTTCCAGATCTCGGGGCCGGTTCCCTCGTAGTGGGATCTCGGGTTGGCCGGGTTGGCGTACTGGTACAGGAACGTCCACTCGGGGTGCTCCTCGGCCAGGGCCCGGGCCCGGCGGACCGCCCCGTTGGATCCCTCAGCGCCGGGCGACTCGATGATCTCGGCACCCCATGATTCGAGCAGTTGACGGCGCTCGATGGACACGTTGGTGGCCAGCACCACCTTGAGCCGGTAGCCCTTGATCCGGCAGACCAGCGCCAGGCCGATGCCGGTGTTGCCCGACGACGGCTCGATCAAGGTGGCACCCGGCAGCAGTGTGCCGTCGGCCTCGGCCGCCTCGATCATGGCCAGGGCGATCCGGTCCTTGACCGAGCCACCGGGGTTCTGGCCCTCGAGCTTGATCAGGATCCGGACCTCAGGGTTCGGGCTCAGCGCCGAGATGTCGACCAGCGGCGTATTGCCGATCAGGTCGAGAACCGAGCCGTAGGCGGGCATCGGGGTATCTACGCGCTCTCGGCGAACGCCCCGCCGGCCACAGCCGGGAGGATCGAGAGTTCGTCGGAGGCGCCCACCCGGGTGTCCACACCCGACAGGTACCGGACGTCGTCGTCGTTGATGTAGATGTTCACGAACTTGTGGAGGGCACCGGTGTCGTCGATCACCTGTCCGGTCATGCCCGGGTACTTGGCCACCAGGGCACCCAGGACCTCGCCCACGGTGGCACCCTCGAGGGTGACGATGCGCTCCCCTCCGGCGTGGGGCCGCAGCACGGTCGGGAGGTTCACTTGGACGGGCACGGGTGCTCCTTTGCGTAGCCACGGACCGGACGGGACCGGGTGGTGCGGACGGGCGGCCCCACACGATGGAAGCCCTGGTGGTGGGCGTTCCGGCGTGGCCACGAAACTTGACCTGACAGGTGAGGATTCTACCGCTCGAGCAGGCGGACCGGTTCTTCCTCGACCGTCGAATCGACGATGCGGAAGCTGCGGACCATGGGCTCGGAGTCCCGCAGCGACACCAGCACGTAGTGCCACGACGGATCGGGAGCCTGGACCACGTCGGTCGGCGATGGGTAGGCCTCAGTGTGGGTGTGGGAGTGGAAGACGCCGACAATGGCACCTCCCGCGGCCTCGGCGTCGCGGTCGGCCCGCAGGTGCTCTTTGGGGTCGACTGTGTACAGCTTGGCCGAGGCGGCCAGGTTCCGGGTCGGATAGCAGGTGGTGACCCGGCCGGTATCGGGGTCACCGCCAAGGAGGCCGCAGGCCTCGTCAGGCAGGCCGACCAGGCAGTGGGCCACCAACTGGTCGTGGACGGCGCGGGGCACGGTGAGCATCGCCGCTCAGGCTAGAGGACGGGGCTCCACGGTCGGGCGACTACCGTCGATGGCCGTGGCCAAGAAGAAGCAGACCGCTGCCGCCTCGGGCGGCAAGGCCGGCGGCGTAAAGGGCGCGCCTCAAGAGATGAACCGTCTGGTGGCCTCCAACCGTCGGGCCCGCCACGACTACGAGATCCTCGACACCGTCGAGGCCGGCATGGTGCTCCAAGGCTCCGAGGTCAAGTCGCTACGCGAGGGTCGCATCGCCCTCCAGGACTCCTATGCCCGCATCGACGACGGCGAGATGTGGCTCTTCGGCGTCCACGTCCCGCCGTATGCCCAGGCCAACGGCTTTGGCGCCCACGACCCCGACCGGCGGCGCAAGCTGCTGTTGCACCGCCGCCAGATCGACGAGTGGATGGGCAAGTCGAAGCAGAACTCGCTGACCATGGTTCCGCTCAAGATCTACTTCAAGGACGGCCGGGCCAAGGTGGAACTGGCCCTGGCCAAGGGTCGGCGCCAGTACGACAAGCGCCACGCCATCGCCGCCCGGGACGCCGGACGCGATGCCGCCCGTGAGGCGCGGTCGGCGACCAAGCACCGCGCCTGAGCGAAGGCCAGCGTCGGGGCCATGTCCTACCGGTAGACTGGTGATCCGGTCGCACACGGTGTGCAGTCGGTGGAGGACCCCAAGGGGGTGACAGGCTTCGACTCTGGTCGTCGATGTAGGAGAAGCGAGCCGTGGTCTCCGGATCCACGTTAAAGAGCCGGAACCAAAAATAAACGCCGAGCCTCAGCTCGCGCTCGCAGCCTAGAAACTGCGACGTCCTACCGGTCTCAGCCCCACGGGCCGGAACAGGGCGCCATCTAGTGGGACTCACCTGACCGACTGCGCCGACGGGTCGACAGGGACAATTCAGTCGGATACGGACCTGACCTGCCGCCGGTAGCGGAACAGGTCCCGACAATCCACCGCCGGCTGCGCTCGGAGAAGACCTACTGAGAAGCCGGAGGACGCGGGTTCGATTCCCGCCACCTCCACGGATGCCCTGGCCTGTTTTCCCGCAGGCCGGGGCATCTTCATGCCCGGCTTCGAGCGTGGGCCTGCGGCACACGTCTGTTGGCAACACCGGTTGCATCGGGCCACATTCCGCCAGGTCAGACCCCGTAACATCTGTTGCATGAGCGACGCCATCGATCGAGTGATCGCCGATGTGAATCGCTACTCCGAAGCCGGCGAGCGCTTGGCCGCGCGCCTCCACCAGCACACCGCCTGGAACAACGAGGACATCGAGCGGCTCCGGTCTGGCATGTCAGTGACCGACTCGTGTCAGGTCACCGGCTCGGCGGACCGCAGCCGGAATCTCACGCGCATCCTGGCTGAATTCGAGGAGAGCCGGCGGGCGATCCGGTCCTCGACCGTCCTCGTATTGATTGAGGAGGGGATGACCATCAGCGAGATCGGTGTGGTCTTCGGCGTCTCACGCCAGCTGGCCAACCGACTGGTCAGGGACGCGCGAGCTACGTACGGCGCGGCGGAAGCTTCGGCGTAGTCCCCCGCACCGGACCCGCTCCTGGACGCTCATGGTCAATCCAGCCGGCTCATTCCAGTTTCAGGGAGCCGGCCCGGGCTACGCCAGCTGGTTCGTTACCCGACTCGGCAACCGATCCTGGAAGCGGGGCGAGGGCACCGTCGTCGCCCGAGCCAACCCCGGCCTGCCACGGCCGGACGTAGGCGACCCACACCACCGCGACCGCCAGCAGGGTGGCGCACAGGGTCCACCCCAGGGCGGTGGTGCTCAATCCCGCATATTTGAGACCTGAGGCGAAGATCACAAAGGTGATGCACGGCCGGATGTACTTGTCCGGGGCATGGGACGACAGGTACGCGCCCACCAGGACGGCCGGGATGCTGCCGATGATGATCGAGGCTGTCACCGAGAACTGCACGTGCCCGAAGATCAGGGCTCCGAGCGCGGCGGCCATGGTGAGGGGCACGGCCTGGGTCAGGTCGGTGCCCACCAGCTGGTTGGCGCCCAGCATCGGATAGAGAAACAGCAGCAGGACGATCATCAGGGAACCGGAACCGACCGAGGTCAGCCCCACGATGAGGCCACCGACCATGCCGATGATCACCGTCCGCATCGGGCGCACGGTCAGGTCGTGGACAACCCCTTGACGCTCCTGGCCGGACCGTCGGTCCAGGTAGTACCGGAGCACCATGGCCGCCGCCCCGACCAGCAGGGCGGCACCGAGAAGCTTCTCGATGTTGGCCTGGGACGTCGTGGAATGGCCCATCAGGTGCAGCAGGTACGAGCCGAAGAAGGCCATGGGCACCGAGCCGAGCACCATCCAGCCCACCATGGTCCAGTTGACGGTCTTCTTGGCGATGTGGACGGCGGCGCCGAACGGGCGCATGAAGACCGCCGCCACCAGGTCGCTCGAGATGGCCGTCGACGGCTTGACGTTGAAGAGGAGGATGAGCATCGGTGTCATCAGGGCTCCACCACCTGCCCCGGTGAGGCCGACGAGGAAGCCCACCACGGCGCTGCCCAACACGATGTACGGATCGATGTGCACTAGCAATCACCTCTTTTCCCTATGGATAACCTATACCATATAGACTCACTAGGATCAAGTGGTACCCGCCCCAATGGAATGCCAACCCGTCGGTGAGGCGACCATACGAGGCGTCAATTCTCTACCGATGGGGACCTTCGCTTCCTGGTCGTGAGCCAGGACGCCGAACCCCTCGTCGAAGTCGCGCTGTCGGCTGGCCAGTGCACCCATGATCCCGAGGGCGAACGTGGACGACTCGTGGACCAGGAAGGGAAGCGCACTTCGGTCGATGTCGGCTCGGGCCGTCTCGGCTGCGGTAACGGCCGTGTCGTTGCGGGGAAGGGGGTCGATGAAGGCTCGCTCGCCGAAAACATCGTCCGGGCCGAGGGGGGCGACCACCACCGACCCTTGCCGGAGCTCGACCGTGCCAGACACGATGCCGTACATGTGTGATCTCTCACCTTAAGAACGGTGGATTCGATCGCACCCTGCAACCACCGGCGCCGGTCCCTCGGGCCGCCATCACGTTCGCCCCCGGGTTCCTGCGGACTCGACATCTCGACATCAGCGTCCGCGTCCACCACGCGACTGCAGTGGACGCGGACGGACCATCCATGTCCGAAGAACTCGACCCGGAGCCAAACGATGCCTACCGACTGATCGGAGGTGTGACCCGGAATTCAGCGCATCGTGCCGCCGGTGTCATTGTCAGCCGGCAACCGCCGCGGTCACTCGGTCCAGAGGGACCCTGGCAATTGTGACCGCGTTCAGCGGGATAGCCAGGCCTCGGGATCCGAGGTCAGTTCCTTGACCTGGACGGGAAGGTCGCCCGACACGATGCCGGCGATGGTCACCTCATCCAGTACCGATCGCAGGCTGGCGCGCACCGCCACCCAGACCGCCTGCAGGTGCTCCGCGGCCCCCTCGTAGTTCGCGGCCTCGGGACGCAGACCCCGGATCTCAGCCAACGGTCCATCCAGCGGGCGGATCACGTCGGCCACAGTGATCTTCTCGGCCTGCCGAGCCAGGCGGTAGCCGCCGTCTGGGCCTCGTTGGCTGGTCAGGAGACCGGCACGCCGCATGTCGTTGAGGATGCTCTCCAGGAATTTGGCAGGGAGCCCTTGTGACGTGGCCAATGCCTCGGAGGTCAGCGCCGTGTCGGCTGCGGCCAGAGAACACAGGGCACGCACGGCATAGTCGACCTTCGCTGAGATGTACACATCATTGATTCTTCCAGATGTGGGAACTCCGACACCGGACAGGCCGCGAATCCCATCCAAGCCGCGACTCCCCCGGCCGGCGGTCCACCTCAATCAGCACCTGGGCGACGACGACACGAGCGATGCAACCCGCCACCTCTGGCCGGTGGTAAACACGCTACCGAGCAGGTCCGTCTCCGGCCGGGCGATGACCGATCTGACCATGACGGCGCCCTCGCCGCCACCTTCAGGAGTCAGTCAACACCGTCTTGAGCTGGACCATCTCCTCGAGCCCGGCCCGGCCCCCCTCCCGCCCGAATCCGCTCTGTTTGACCCCACCGAACGGGGTGCCCGGAGTCAGATTGCCGAATCCGTTGGTCACCACCACACCCGACTCGATGCCGGACACCAGTCGCTCGAGACGATCGGGGTCGGCCGTGTGGACGTACGCGGCCAATCCGTACGGGGTGTCGTTGGCCTTGGCCAGGACCTCAGCCTCGGAACTGAACCGCAGCACGGCATGCACGGGTCCGAACACCTCGTGGCGGGCCAGGTGGCTGTCATGGTCCACGTTCCCGAACACGGTGGGGGCGACGAACCAACCGGCCGCCAGGTCGCCTCCGAGGCGCTCCCCGCCCACCAGAAGCGTGGCTCCCTCGGATCGGGCCCTCGCTGCAACACCGAGTATCCGCACCATGGCTGCCTCCGTCACCACCGGTCCGACGAAGGTGACCGGGTCGAGCGGATCGCCCACCGGGAGAGTGGCGAGGACGGTCAGGAGGCGGTCGACCACGTCGTCATAGACGTCCTCGTGCACATAGGTCCGGGTCGGCAGGGCACAGCCCTGCCCGGACAGTAGGGCCGTCCCCGACCGGGCGGCCAGCGTGGCGGCGACATCGAGGTCGGCGTCGGGAAACACGATGTTCGGCGACTTCCCGCCCAGTTCGAGGGCGACCGGCGTCAACGCGCCGGCCGCGGCGGCCATGACCTGTCTGGCGGTAGCCGAACCACCGGTGAAGGTGAGTTTGTCGATGCCGCGGTGGGCGGCCAATGCCGCGCCGGTCGCGGACCCACCCACCACCACATTGAGAACGCCCGGTGGCAGACCGGCCTCGAGGGCCAGCTCGGCGAAGCGCAGCATGCCGAACGGGGCCAGCTCGGGTGGCTTGGCCACCACGGCGTTGCCGGCGGCCAACGCCGGGCCGCACTTCTGGCCCATCCCGACCATCGAGCCGTTCCACGGCGGGATCGTCCCCACGACCCCGTACGGGACCCGCCGCACCGTGGCCGTCCCCCGGTCCACTGCCAACGGCTCGTTGTGCACTCCAACGGCCAGGTCGGCAGCGCTGCGGATCCATGCCGCCGAATAGCGACCGGGACGGAGGACTGACACCGGCGTGCCGTTGTCGGGGGCGGCCAGTTCGGCGGCCTCGTCGCGGTGCTCGTCCAGGAGATCGGCGAGGTTCGCCAGCACCTCCCGCCGTCCCTCGGGACCGAGGCCGGCCCATCCGGGCTGGGCGGCCCGGGCGGCGGTCACCGCAGCGTCCACGTCGTCGGCCCCGGCCATGCCGACTTCGGCCTGGACCTCGCCGGTGGCGGCGTAACGGTGGTGGTGGATCCCGGCGCCTGCGCTCGGCACCCAGGAGTTGCCCACCAGATGCCCCTGGGCGGCCAGGCGCTGGACCGTGCCCGCAGCCGATGAGGTCCTCATGGGACCACGTAGCCCCCGTCGACGGGTAGGGCCACCCCGAGCACGAACGACGCGGCCGGGGTGCACAGCCACACCGCGGCCTCCGCCACTTCGGCTGCCTCCCCGATCCGGCCAATGGGGTGCAGTGCCTTCAGATGGGCGTCGATCGACGGCTGGCGGCGGATCGCTTCGTCGACCATCGGGGTCCGGGCCGTGCCCGGGCAAATGGCGTTGACCCGGATGCCCTGGGCTCCGTAGTCGAGTGCGGCCACCTTGGTGAGGCCGATGACCCCGTGTTTGGACGCGGTGTATGCCGCCTGATGCTTGTAGGCCACCAGACCGACGCCCGAGGCGGTATTGACGATGGCCCCACCGCCGCGGGCGAGCATGGCCGGGATCTCGGCCTTCATGCCGTAGTAGACGCCGTTCAGCATGATGTCGAGCGTTCGGTGCCACCCGTCGTCGGGGTAGTCGGCCAACGGGGCCATAGGGGCGGCGATCCCGGCATTGTTATGGGCGCAGTCGAGCCCGCCGTAGGTGTCGATGGCGAAGGCCACCATCGCCTGGATCTCGGACTGGACGCTCACATCAGTGCGTACGAACGCAGCCATTCCGCCGGCCGACTCGATCAGCGCCACCGTCTCGTGACCACCGGCCTCGTCGATGTCGGTCACCACCACGGCTGCGCCCTCCCGGGCAAAAATGCGGGCCGACTCGCGGCCGATGCCCATGGCCGCGCCGGTCACGACGGCGACCTTCCCCTCCAATGCTCCCATCCGGGCAACAGTACCGGCGGCGATCGGAGCGGGTACGTTTCCGGCATGACGCGCTTCGCAGGAAAGGTGGCCCTGGTCTCGGGGGCGGCGGGCGGCATCGGCACCGCCGTCGCCGACCGACTGGCCGCCGAAGGGGCCGCCGTGGTCCGGGCCGACATCGCGCCATCGGACAACGGAATCCACTGCGACGTCACCGACGCCAGCTCATGCGCCAGTGCCGTCGCCCACGCCGTTGACACCTTCGGGCACCTCGACATCCTGGCCAACGTGGCCGGCATCGGCGCGGGCGCCCGCATCACCGACGTGGACCCCGACGACTGGCGGCGGATCATCGAGGTCAACCTCACCGGCACGTTCCTGCTGTCCCAGGCCGCCGTGCTCGCCTTGGTGGAGTCGACCGGGTGCATCGTCAACCTGGGCTCCGTCGCCGGGTTGCGGGCCACCCCCTACAACGCCGCCTACTGCGCGTCGAAGGGCGGGGTGATCATGTTGACCAAGTCGATGGCCATCGAGTTGGCCAAGGACGGTGTCCGGGTCAACGCCGTCTGCCCGGCCTCGGTCGACACACCGTTCCTCCGCAACTTCGAGCTGCCCGAGGGGGCCGACCTGTCGCTGTTCGCCCGCGCCGCCTCGCCCATGGGACGGCGGGTGGAGCCCGGAGAGGTAGCCGCTGCCGTCGTCTACCTCGCGTCCGACGAGGCCCGCACGGTCAGTGGCACCACGCTGGTGATCGACGGTGCCGCTACCGCCTGACGTCGGCCAGCGTCACCGACTCGGTGTCGGCGCCTGAACGCAGTACCCGCCCCGGCCGGGCGCCGGTCGTCGTCCCCGAGGTCACCACCTCGGTACCGGCCACCAGCACGTGGTCGATACCGGTCGAGTCGGCCACGAGTCGCTCGCCCCCGCCAGGCATGTCGGCCACCAGGTAGGCGGGGCCGCTGTCGACGGTGGCGGGGTCGAAGACGACCAGGTCGGCATGCCATCCCGGCTCGATGCGGCCCCGGCCTCGTAGCCCGTAATGACGGGCCGGGCGGTCGGTCATCATGGCCACAGCCTCCTCGATGCCGAGCAGCCCACGCCGGCGGACCACTTCGCCGAGCACCCGGGTCGGGTAGTTGGCGTGGCACATCAGATCGAGGTGGGCCCCGGCGTCGGACCCGCCGAGCATCACCCGCTGGTCCTTCCAGACGTCGACCCGTGCAGCCCATCCCTCGTCGCTGTGGCCGAGGGTGGGAGTCAACGAGGGCAGCACCACGTACAGGGTGAGGTCGTCGGGAAGTACCACGTCGAGCAGGACATCGATCACGTCGGTCCCCCGCTCCTCGGCGATGCTGCCGAGCGACCGCCCGACCCACGGGGAGCCGGCGTCGGCCACCTCCATCATGGTGAAGTCGGCCAGCACCCCGATGGCCCGCCCAGCCAGCTTTTCCGCCCCGGACCGCAATTGGGCACGGGTGTCGGGATCGGTGGTTGCGGCCCGCCGCCCGTCGGCGTCGAGGGTCATGACGTCGCGCCATCCGGGGACGCCGGGCAGGATGGTGTTGCTCCGCATCCGCATCATGTCAGGCAAGGCCAGTGCGACGACGTGGGCGCCCTTGGCCGCGGCCACGTCGGAGGCCCGCAGTTGCCCCTCCCATATCTCCTCGCTGGCCAGGCTGCCGAGCAGGTTCCAGTTGAGCGGCCGGTCGGCGGCCAGTGACATGTCGGCCATCAGTTCCACCCGGTCCTCGGGGATCGGGCCGATGGATGGGATGAACTCGAGCGTCGTCCCCTCGTGGTTGCGCAGGACGGCGGCCAGCGCCACGAACTCCTCGGGGGCCGCACAGCTCGACGGCACCGGCCGGTGGTCCCCATCCAGGTGCCCCTCGCCCAGGGAGGAGGAGAAGCCGAGGGCGCCGCCGGCCAGCGAATCCCCAACCAGGCGAGTCATGGCCTTGAGCTGGGTGGCGTCGGCCCGGTCCGAGGACGCGGACTCCCCCATCACCACCCGGCGGACCGTCGAGTGGCCGACCAGGAAGCCGGCGTTGACCGACAGGCCGACATCCAGCCGGTCGAGGAACTCGGCGAAGCTCCCCCACGTCCACGGCCCACCGCCGAGCAGTGCGGCGCGGGGCATGCCCTCGACCACCGCCATCATCGACTGAATGTACTCAGCATCCTCCGCGCCGAGCGGGGCGATCGAGAAACCGCAGTTCCCCCCGATCACCGTGGTCACGCCGTGCTGAACCGACGGGCTCGCCGTGGTGTCCCACAGCAGCTGGGCGTCGTAGTGGGTGTGAATGTCGACGAACCCGGGGCACACCACGCGCCCAGTGGCGTCGATCACCCGGTCGGCATCCTCGGTGACGTCCCCGACGGCCACCACCCGACCGTCGCGCACACCCACGTCAGCGATCCGGGCAGGTTCCCCGGTCCCGTCAATCACCCGGCCGCCTCTGACGATCAGGTCGAGCACGTCAGGTTGCCTCGAGCAGTTCAGCCACGGCCTGCTCGACGACCGTGCCCTCGAAGAAGGCGGGGTTGGTACCGGTGTAGAAGCGGGCCGGGTTGGTGAACACGAAGTCCTGGAAGGCGCCCTTGTCGATCCAGCCGTTTTGGACCATTTCGTACGCCTCCTCCAGGACCTCGGACACGTCGGGCAGGTCCCAATGGGCGATGTCCGAGCCCAGCATCACTTGAAGCTCGGAACCGAACGGGTTGACCGCGGTGTTGAAGGCCAGCGAGGTCATCGGGTCGTCGGCTTCACACCCGAACCAGAACCGGTCGGCATAGAGCGCCTTGATGTCCGAGGGACGCTCGATGGCGCACGCCGACCACTCGTCGAGCATGTCTTCGGGCTCGGACGGACGACGGGTCACTGACGACGGCAGGCGTCGGGCGTCGGGGGCATAGCGGCCGAGCAGTTCGAGAATGAGGCCGCGGTCGATGAGGGCCGGGTCGAGGTTGGCGCGCAGGGCGGCGAGGTTCCGCTTCTCCCAGTGGCCGACGATGTCGCTGAACAGGGCCGCGGCCCAGGCCACCCCGCCCTCCAAGAAGGCGAAGTTCATGGTCGGGAAGCGCCGGGTCACCCCACCGAGGAAGAGCGACTTAGCCAGGCTCTGCTGCCCATCGGCCAGCATCGACAAGTGGTTGGCCACGTAACTGGTCGGCGACCGGTAGGGCGTCATTCCGATGAAGCCCGAGTGAAAGGCGATGGACACGCCGAGCTCTGCGGCCTTGGCCCACACCGGGTCGTAGTCGTGGGCCGAGTCGAGGCCGAACTGGTCGAGCCAGAACGCGTAGCGGGACACCTCGGGATCTTTGTCGGCCACTGCCTCGAAGGGTCGCTGTACGTACCCGGCACACAGCACCGCCTTGAACCCGAGGCCGTTGACTGCGTAGTCCAGCTCCGCCACGGCCTCCTCGGGGGAGTGCATGGGGATGGCAGCCACCGGGGTCAGTCGGTCGGCCAACGGAGCGAAGGTCTCGGCGTTGCAGCGGTTGAGAGCCCGGCACGCCCCGCGCCGGAACCGCCCGTCCTCGGCGTGGAGGAAGACCAGGCCGAGGCTCGGGTACACGACGCCGAAGTCGATCCCCGTCTCGTCGAGGCGTTCGTAGAGGAGCCCCGGGAACAACGCGGTGGCAAGGTCGATGGTCTGTCGGGTCGGAGTGCTCCACCACGGGCCACGCGGCGTCCGGGTCGCGACACGCTCGGCCGGCGTCTGGTCGTGCCAGGGGACGTCGGTGCCCCCGTAAGGGGGTACCAGGCGCCGTAGTGCCGGGTCCTCCAGACTCAGTCCTTCCTGCTCCAGGTAGGGTGCGAGGGTAGGCAGGTGCTCCGCCATGTGCCCGTCGCTGTCGATGACCGGATGACCGAGCCGGCCATGGATCTCCCCCGAGGTCGCCATGGCGACAATCTAGGTCTCTGGTGAGGTCTGGTCGAAGGTCATCGCCGATAGAAGGACACGGCGCCGAACTGATCGGCAAGGATGGGCCGGTGACACACGACCTGGTGATCCGCAACGGCACCGTGGTTGACGGCTCGGGCCTCGGCTCCTACCGGGCCGACGTGGCCATCGACGGCGACCTCGTCACCGAGATCGGTCGGGCCGTCGGTCAAGGCACGCGGGAGATCGATGCCGAGGGACACGTGGTGACCCCGGGCTTCATCGATGGGCACACCCACATGGACGCCCAGGTGTTCTGGGACGCCACCGGCTCGAGTTCGTGCTGGCACGGCGTGACGTCGGCGGTCATGGGCAACTGCGGCTTCACCTTGGCGCCGGTGCGTTCTGCAGAGCGGGCCCTCGTCGTCCGCAACCTCGAGCGGGCCGAGGATATCGACCCGGCCGCCCTGGCGGCGGGCATCGACTGGAGCTTCGAAACCTTCCCCGACTACCTCGACGCCGTCGACCGCCTCCCCAAGGGGATTCACTTCGCCGCCAACATCGGCCACTCGGCGCTACGCACCTGGGCCATGGGAGAGCGAGCATTCGAGCAAGAGGCAGACGCCGAGGACCTGGCCCTCATGGCCGGCCAACTACGCGAGGCCCTGGAAGCCGGGGCCATCGGATTCTCCACATCGCGCACCCAGCACCACGAGACATCCGACGGTCGACCCGTGGCCTCACGCCTAGCCTCGTGGGACGAGGTGGCCGCGCTGGTCGGCGTGCTGGGCGAGCTCGGTACCGGCATCTTCGAAGGCGCCGACGCCGGCATGTCGGCCCCCGACCCCGAGGTACGGGCCCTCGCGCTCGACCGGATGATCGCCTTGGCGTCGGACACCGGCGTCCCGATGACATTCGGGCTAGTCGCCACCCGCGGCGCGGGCTACCTCATCGACTTTCTCGACGAGGCGGCCGACCGCGGCGCCAGGATGATCGCCCAGACACACTGCCGGGGCATCTCGGTCCTGCTCTCGCTCAAGACGCGCCTGCCCTTCGATCTGCTTCCCGCCTGGGCCGACCTACGGTCCCGGCCGGTCGACGAGCAGTTGGCCATCCTGGCCGACCCCGACCGCAGGACCCTGTTCGTGGAGTCCGCCGTGCAGGCCGACTACGCCGCCTATATCGGCGTCGGTGCCCAAGCCCGGCCCCCCGACTTCGAAGGCATCCGTGTCTATCGACACGGCCTGCCCCCCAACCCGTCAGTGGCCGACGTGGCCCGGGAAAGGGGTATTCACCCGGCAGAGGCCATGATCGACTTGTGCGTGGCCACTGGCGGTGACCAGCTGTTCATCCAACCCAGCCTCTACCCACAGGACGAGGGAGTGCTGCTGCGGGCGCTGCGCCACCCCCGGGCGGTGATGACCTTCTCGGACTCGGGCGCCCACCTGAGCCAGATCGCCGACTCGTCGATCCACACCCACCTCCTCGGCCACTGGGTCCGGGATCGGGGGGAGTTCACCCTGGAGGAAGCCGTGCGCATGGTCACGCTCGCCCCCGCGCTCGCCTGGGGCCTTTCCACCAAGGGTCTGCTGCGACCGGGCATGGACGCCGATCTCAATGTGTTCGACCCCGAGACGGTCGGGCCCGCGGTCCCGACGATCGTCGACGACCTGCCGGCCGGTGGGCGCCGGCTCGAGCAGCGGTCTGTGGGGTTCCTGGCGACGCTGGTGGCTGGTCAGGTCACCATCGACCAGGGGACGGCGACCGGGGCCACACCGGGGCGCCTGTTGAGGAAGGGCCGCGCCTGAGCCGGGGCCCGACAGCCGGATCCACTCGCTCCCCCGTCCGCCTGCCACTTCGTCTGGCCGTCACCTCATCCGCCCCGCTCCTTCATCCACCCCGCTACTTCATCCACAGGGTTCGGGACGTACGGCGCAGGATCACCCACCGGCCCTCGTAGTTCACGGCGTCGTCGAGGTAGCGGATGCCGAGGGTGAGATCACCGCGGTCCAACGCCGGGTCACTCAACTGGTAGATCACGGCGTAGGTGTCGAGCACTGCCTCACCGGGGCCCGGACCGAGTCGGATCAATGGGTCGGCGATGAAGTGCATGCTGGTCGGAAAGGTCCGCGGCGCCCGCATGCCGGTCAGCCACTCACCCAGTGTCTCGGTTCCCCGGGCGCCGATCAGTTCGGCTTCCGGGTGGAACAGCTCGGCCAACGAGTCGACATCCCGTTCATCGACGGCTCGGGCGTACCGCTGCAGCAGTTCCCGCAACTTCTCGGGAACCCCCACCGACACGCCGTTCCCGGATTCCGGCGTGCTCACAGGACCGCCACCGGGTTGACCGGGCAACCTGTCCCCTTCGGGATCCGCAATGGCGACATGGTGAACAGGAACTCCCACCTCCCGAGCGCCGCGCACCGCTCCCCCAGTGGAGCCAGCCGGACATTGTCGATCAGATGGAGACCCATGGCCACGATCCCGATCTGGTGAATCGGGAACGGCCAGTCGGGGGTGCCCACGAAGGGCATCGGGTCCGAGATCCCGTCGCTCCCGAGAACGGCAACCTCCCGCTCGGCCAACCACGGGAGGCACTCGGCGTGGAGGCCCGAGAACCCGTCGAACCCGCGGGTCGCCCGTCGCCTCGCCTCCCGACCCCAGGCCACCAGCAGGATGTCGCCCGTCCCGGCCCGAACGCCCTGCGACGCTTCGGCCGACTCGAGATCCGCAACCATGACCACCTGCCCGGTGTCGAGGTAGTCGCAGCCGAGCGTCCGCGGAATGTCAAGCAGGATTCCCCGGCCCACCACTCCGTCGGCCAGGGTCAGCACCGTGTTCGAACGTGCCCCGTCGCTGCGGACCTCGCTCGCCGGGCGGCCGCCGTACATCTGGCCCCGCACGAACATGTGGGAAAGGGCGTCGACGTGCGTGGTCCACAGTCCGTGGACGTCGAGGGCCAGGTGATCCCGGGCCGCCTCGTACCCGGCGATTCCGTTGGAGTCTCGAGCGTCCCCCGAGGCCAGCATGTGGTGCTGGACGGGATGGGGATGGTCGGGCAGCGGCTCGGTGGCCAGATCATGGGCCAGGCTCACGGTCTCCCCGGACATGACCGAACGGGCTGTTGCCACCCGGTGCTCGTCGGTCAGGAAGTTGAGGGTGCCCCGTTGGTCGTCCGCTCCCCAGCGCGACCAATTGTTGAGTGACGCGAACATGGCGTCGAGCTCCTCGGTGGTCGGGACGGGGTAGTCGGTGGCCATGGGGTCATCCTGTCAGGAGGGGCAGCGGGTGTCACCGACCGGTCGACGAGCCTGCCGCTGGCGGCCAGCCCGGCAGCAGTCCGAGGTCCCGGCAGATCTCCTGGGCCTCGATCCACTGACCGTTGCGTGCCCGGGCGTCGGGACTCGTGACCAACCAGGCGGCCACCGCTCCCACCACGTCGGGCGGTGCCCCCAGCGATGCGTCGAAGCCGAATCCGGCCATGTCGAGCGCGATTCGCTCGGTGGCAACGAAGCCGGGGCTCAGGTTGAAGGACAGGATGCCCCGGTCGCCGAGCTCGACAGCGACCATTCCGGCCATTCGGTGGAGGGCACCCTTGGACATGCCGTAGCCGAGCCCCCAACCGCCGCTGCCGGCCGGCTTCGAAGGGTCCATGGTGCCCGAGCTCGACGCAAGGTTGAGCACCACGCCGTACCCTCGCTCGACCATGCCGGGGAGGACCAGCTTGGCCAGCACCACCGGAGCCATGACGTTGGCCTCGAGGTGTCTGTCGAGCAGTTCGACCGGGGTGTCAAGGATCTGGTCCATGTGGCCGGGGCCGACGTAGCGCCCGTTGTTGACCAGCACGTCGATGCGGTCCCAGCGCTCGAGGACGGTGGCCGTGGCCGTACCCAGAGATGTGCGATCGAGCAAGTCGACGTAGATCGGGAGGGCCCGGCGTCCCTCGGCCTCGACCAGCGCTGCCGTGGTGTCGAGCGACCCCGGTAGCGGCGTGGTGTTGGAGGCGGTCACCGTGGATGAGTGCTCACGGGCCTCTCCCTCGTGGACGGTGCGGGCCCCGATGGCCACGTCGAACCCGGCCCGGGCGAGGTGGACGGCGATGGCCTTCCCGATCCCCCGGCTGGCCCCGGTCACGAATGCGACGCCTGGCGTGGATTCCGTCGTCATGTCCCCATCCCATCGTCCGATCGGACGGGCGCAGCGCCCGTCATCGGCCCCATTGTCGCAGTAGCCTGCCCGTTGCACCCGAACCCGGACGAGGAGCTCACGTTGACCACCATCGCCGCCAACGGCATCGAGATCGCCTACGAAACCTATGGCGATCCGGCGTCACCGCCGCTCCTGACCATCCACGGCCTCGGCGCCCAGATGACCGACTGGCCACAGGAGTTGATCGACGGCCTGGTCGGTGCCGGATTCTTCGTCATCACCTTCGATAATCGGGACCAGGGTGGCTCGACATGGCAGGACGGGGCCGGCCAACCCGATCTCGGCGCCCTGCTCGCCGACTCCAATTCGCCGGTCCCCTATCTGTTGTCGGACATGGCAGCCGACGCCGCCGGTCTCCTCGATGCCCTCGGGATCGAGAGCGCCCATGTACTCGGCGTGTCGATGGGCGGCATGATCGCGCAGCAGTTCGCCATCGATTTCCCCACCCGGACGCGGTCCCTGACCTCGATCATGTCGACGACCGGTGCGAACACCGGCCCGCCGACCCCCGAAGCCATGGCCGCGCTGCTCGTTGAGCCGGTCACCGAACGCACGGCTGCCATCGAGCAGTCGCTCGCCGGCTCGCGGGTCATCGCCTCGCCCGGCTTCCCGTTCGACGAAGTGGGGATGCGGGCACGGGCAGAGGTCCACTTCGATCGCGGTCACCATCCGGCAGGCACGGCCCGTCAACTGGCGGCCATCCTCGCCTCACCTGATCGGGCCGCCGCCCTCGCCGGGGTGTCGGTTCCGTCCCTGGTCGTCCACGGTGCGGCCGATCCCCTGGTGACCCTGCCCGGCGGCGAGGCGACGGCCGCCGCCGTGCCCGGGGCCGAACTGTGGGTCGTCGACGGAATGGGCCATGACCTGCCGGTCGCCATCATTCCTGAGTTGTGCGCCCGCCAAGGTGCGCTACTCGCTCGGGTCGCCTGAGCCCACGCCGGCGGGCCAGCCCCACAACGCCACCGGGATCGCGGCAGCAACATCCTTGGTCATCTCGGTCCAGGCGGTAGCGGTAGCGTCGACGCCGGGGCGCACCAAAGGGGGGAGGACCGATGAGAACTACGGACACCGGAAACAGGATGTCGCGCCGCAGTCACGGCGTGTGGGGAACGTTGGTGACGGTGGTTCTGGCCACCGGACTGGCGGCCTGCAGTTCGTCAGCGGCGTCGACTTCCTCGACGACCGGTGCGGGCGTGTCGTCAGCCATCCCCGCCTTCTACACGCCGCCTTCGCCTCTTCCTTCGGCCCCGCCGGGGACCCTGATCCGTGCCGTCACGGTGAGCGGCGTGCCCGGTGTACCCAAAGGCGCCAGGGTGTGGCGAATCCTCTACCACTCGACAACCATCTACGGGGCCGACGTGGCCGAGTCGGGGTACGTGATTGCGCCGCCGTTCGCCCCGCCGACCGGCGGCTACCCGGTCATCGCCTGGGCCCACGGCACCACCGGATTCGCCGCCCCGTGCGCGCCGTCATTGTTCACCGATCCGAGCGGCGGGATCGGGCCCTACCTCCTGCCCTCGCTCGATCGCTACCTGTCGGCCGGCTACGTCGTGTCGGCCGCCGACTACCAAGGCCTCGGCGTGTCCGATGGAGTCCACCCCTACCTGCTCGGCTCGAGCGAGGGACGGGCGGTCCTCGACGCCACCCGGGCCACCGGTCACCTCGCCGGCCTCCGGACGGCCGACACCGTCGTGATCTACGGACACTCCCAGGGCGGTCACGCCGCCCTCTTTGCCGCCGAGATGGCGCCCACCTACGCGCCCGACCTCCACGTCGTCGGCGTGGTGGCCGCAGCACCGGCCACCGGGCTCAGCACGCTCATCTCGATCGTGTCCACGTCGGCCGGGGCGCAGTTCCTGCCCTACAGCATCCCGACCACCTACGCCTGGTCGCAGACGTATACCGACCTACCCGAATCTTCGGTGTTCACCCCGGCCGGTGCGGCGTTCGCCTCGTTCGAGGTCACCCGGGGTTGTTCGAACCAGGTGGCGACGGCCATCGCCGCCCACCACCTGACACCGGCGGGAGTCTTCGCCGCCGGGGCCGACTCCGACCCGTCGGTGTTGGCCCACGCCCGCCTGAACGACCCCGGCAACGTGCGCACCACCGTCCCGATGCTGGTCGTCCAGGGGACCGCCGACGGCACCGTCCCACCTCCGCTGACCGACGCCTACGTCACCACCAAGGCCTGCCCGATCGGCGACACCGTCAAGTACCTCCATGTGACCGGCGCCACCCACGGCACCGTGGTCTTCGCGGCCGCTCCAACCATCGTGTCGTGGATGAACGCCCGCCTGGCCGGCACCCCGGCACCCACCACGTGCGGACAGCCCGGTGACGTGGCCGTGCTCACGCCCTGAGTCGGCGGTTCGACGCGGGTTGCCTACGGGCCGGCCAGGATCCTCCGGGGATTGTCGACCAGCATGGTGGTGATCTGGTCTTCGGTGACGCCGTGGTCACGCAGGTACGGGAGCACGTCCTGTCCGATGTGTAGGTAGTGCCACTGGGGCATGAACTGCAGGGCCTCGGGATCTACCCAGTCGAGGTAACAGGCAGCGTCGTGGGCCAGGACCATGTGGTCGGCCAGGCCCCGCCGGCACAGTTCGACCACGGTGTCGGCACGGGCCTCGAATGTGGTGGCCAGGTTGATCCCGAACCGGTCCATCCCCAACCAGTACCCCGCCTCGGCCAATGTCGTCAGGTAGTCGATGTCGGTGGAGTCACCGCTGTGACCGAGCACCACGGCACCGGGGTCCACGCCCTCCTCGCCCATCACCCGTTGGACGTCGAGGCCCCGCTTTGTGTCGGGATGGGTATGTACGGTGATCGGGCACCCGGTGGCCAGGTGGGTCCGGGCAACGGCCCGCATCACCCGCTCGACCCCGGCGGTCAGGCCGTCCTCGTCGATGGCGCATTTGAGCATCCCGGCCCGCACGCCCGTCCCGGCGATCCCGTCGGTGATGTCGCCGACGAACAGCGGCACCATCGGCTCGGTCTCGTCGCGGCCGAGAAGCGCTCCGATGGCCGGGGTCCGGTGATGGAAGAAGAACGGGACGTCGTGGTAGGTGTAGCAGCCGGTCGCCACCACGATGTTGAGGTCGGGCACCTGGTCGGCCACCCGTTGGATCCGGGGGATGTAGCGACCCAGTCCGACCACCGTCGGGTCGACGATGGTGCGCACCCCGCTGGCGGCCAGCGCGCCCAACTTGTCCACCGCGTCGGCCACCCGGGCGTCCTCGTCGCCCCAGTCGTCGGGGTAGTTCTGCTGGACGTCGGTGGTCAGCACGAAGATGTGCTCGTGCATGTACGTCCGACCGAGGGTGGCGGCCTCGACCGGTCCGCGGACGGTCTCGACGGTCGGCATGACGGTCCCCCTTCGACAGTGCCGTACGTCCGGCGGGCAGGCCGGTGGCTCCGGCGATCGTAGTGTCCATCGCCCACGTCCGGCGGGGTGGGTCACCCGGGGTTGGCCGGGAGACCGTGGGAGGTGTCGCGACGGTCAACTGGACATTCATGTCCTGTCCCCCCCGTCGCCACCACCTTCGATGACGATAACATCTGTCAATGTATATGACAGAAGACGCACTCGCATCCTGAGCGGGTCCCGCTCCCCATCGAACAGGAGACCTCCTGATGGAACCTGTTGTCCTCTACGCCATGCCGGCCTCGCTGTACTCCGGCAAGGCCCGCGCCTTTCTCCGGAACCACGGGATCGACTACATCGAGCGGGCCCCGGGCGACCCCCGCTACAGCGCCGAGATCGAGGCGGTCATCGGGCGGTGGATCATCCCCGTGCTCCAGGCCCCGGACGGGACCATCGTGCAGGACACCGTCGACATCATCGACTACCTCGACGCCTACGTGCCCCCGGACCGCTCCGCCTATCCGGCCACGGCCGTCCACCGGACCGTCGCCCACCTTCTCGAGCTGTTCGGTGGTGAGGGGCTGCTGCGGCCGGCCATGCACTACCGATGGGACTTCGATGACGTGAACGTGCCGTTCCTCGCCAAGGACTTCAGTGCCGTGCTGGCCGTCGGCGCCGACGACCCAACACGTGACGCGGTATTCGCCTTCGCCTCCGAGCGGATGCGCAGCGCCACCGGTTCGTTCGGCGTGGCCGAGGAGCTGATCCCCGAGATCGAGCGCTCCTACGAAGAGTTCCTGGCACTGTTCGACGCCCACCTGGCCGGCTCGCCGTACCTCCTCGGTGGACGCCCGACCATCGCCGACTACGGATTCATGGGTCCCCTGTATGCCCACCTGGCCCGCGACCCCTACCCGTCGGTGCTGATGAAGCAACGGGCCCAGCGGGTGTGGAGGTGGGTCGAGCGGATGAACGCGCCCGTCCAGGACGCCAGCGAATTCGGCGATGTCGGTCCGGAGCTGTTCGCCGACGACGGCGTGCCGGGCTCCCTGCGTGTGCTGTTGGCCTACATCGGACAGGAGTACCTGGACGAAGCGGTGGCCCAGGTGGTTTCGGTCGACGCCTGGCTGGCCGACCATCCCGAGGTGAGCGACGGCGAGGTCGTGCTCGGCAAACCCAAACGACGGATCAGCGGCACCACGACCTTCCTGTGGCGGGGCCGGCCGATGACGGTCGGCGTGGTCCCTTACCGGATCTTCCTCATCAAGCGGATCCAGGACGCCTTCGCGGCGGCGGCACCGGACGAACAGACCGTCATCCGGGGGCTGTTCGACGAGGCCGGGTTGGAACCGCTCCTCGACATCCGCCCGCGTCGCTGGGTCGTGCGGGCCGACAACCACGAGGTGTGGGGCGCCATGCAGGAGCCGGTACTCCCGGGCTGAGACCCACCCGCACGTGTCGCTCCGGCGCCGTCGCGTTACAGTCCGGCTCGGCCGCCCCCGCCCGGTCCGACCCGAGGAGACCCCATGACGGAAGTCACGCCGCTCACCGCGCTCGAGGTCGCCCGCCGGGCCACGTTGGTTCCCATCACCGAGGTGGCGGCATCGATGGGCATCGACGAGGACCTCCTCGACCCGTATGGTCGATACGTGGCCAAGGTCTCACTCGACGCCATCGATGCGCTGGCCGGCCGGCCCCTGGCCAAGTACGTCGTGGTCACTGCGGTCACGCCCACCCCGCTCGGCGAAGGCAAGACGACCACGACCATCGGCCTCGCCCAGGGCATGAAGCACATCGGCAAACGAGCCACCGCGGCCATCCGCCAGTCCTCGATGGGTCCCACCTTCGGCATCAAGGGCGGAGCGGCCGGAGGCGGCTACAGCCAGGCCGCCCCGTTCGAGGCCTTCAACCTCCACCTGACCGGCGACATGCATGCCGTCACCGCCGCCCACAACACCCTGTCGGCCATCGTCGACAACCATCTCCACCACGGGAACGAGCTGGCACTCGACCTCCACAACATCTCGTGGCGACGGGTCCTCGACGTCAACGACCGGGCTCTCAGGAACATCGTGGTGGGGCTCGGTGCCGCCGAGGACGGCGTGCCCCGCCAGACGGGGTTCGACATCACCGCCGCGTCCGAGGTGATGGCCGTCCTGGCCCTGTCGACGTCACTGCGCGACATGCGACGCCGCATCGGCGAAATCGTCGTCGGCTTCGACACCGGTGGCCGGCCGGTCACCGCCGAGCATCTGCGGGCGGCCGGTGCCATGACCGTCATCATGCGCGACGCCGTCAAGCCCAATCTGCTGCAGACCCTGGAGCACACCCCGGTGCTGGTCCACGCCGGCCCGTTCGGGAACATCGCCCACGGAAACTCGTCGGTCGTCGCCGACCGCATCGGAATCCACGCCGGTGACTACCTCATCACCGAGGCCGGCTTCGGTGCCGACATGGGTGCCGAACGCTTCTTCAACATCAAGTGCCGGGTCTCGGGGCTCACCCCCGACGCCGCGGTGGTGGTCACGACGGTCCGGGCATTGAAGGCCCACTCGGGAGCCCACCGGATCGTGGCCGGTCGTCCGCTACCCGCCGACCTGCTCGCCGAGAACCCCGACGAGGTGCGGATGGGCGGGGCCAACTTGGTCAAGCAGGTCGAGAACGTCCTGCTGCACGGGGTCACGCCCGTGGTGGCGATCAACGCCTTCCCGGACGACCACGAGAGCGAGTACGACGCCATCCGCGAGATCGCGGCGTCGCTCGGCGTGCGCTGCGCGGTCACCACCCACTTCGCCGACGGCGGGGCCGGCGCCACCGAGCTGGCCCGGGCGGTGGCCGAGGCCGCCGACGAGCCCAGCACCTTCACGTTCCTGTACCCGTCGGGGTGGACACTTCGCGAGAAGATCGAGGCCATCGCCACCCGGGTGTACGGCGCTGACGGGGTCGACTACCAGCCGGCGGCCGCCAAGCGTCTCGACCAGCTCGAGGCCAACGGCTTCGGTGGGCTCTCGGTGTGCATCGCCAAGACCCACCTGTCCATCTCCTCGAACCCGGCCCTGAAGGGTGCACCGACCGGCTGGCGCCTGCCTGTCCGCGAGGTCCGCCTCGCGGCCGGGGCCGGCTTCGCCTACGCCATCTGCGGCGACATGCGCACGATGCCGGGACTCGGGTCCCACCCGGCGGCGTTCGACATCGACATCGACATCGACGACGACGGCCAGATCGTCGGCCTCTACTGAATTCCCATCGTTCGCTGGGCCATCCCCGTCGGCTGGTCGACCGGCCCTGACGATCCTCCGAACCTCGAGCAGGCCCGGCCGGTCAGTGCGGGAACGGATCCGATGCCGCCGACAGCTCCTCTTCGGCGAGGTGCATCTCTTGGGGTGACCCGCCGTGCCCGCCCGGCGACTTGTCGAGCGCCACAACAGCTACCACCGTTCCGAGCCCGACCAGGATGGCCGAAATCAGGAAGGCCAGCCGGTAGCCGTCCGTCAGGGCGACCACGGTCGCCTGGCCGGCCCCTTCGAGCTGATGTGTCCTGCCGGTGGCGATGGCGCTGAGGATGGCGAGGCCGAGGGCCGAGGCCATCTGCATGGACACGTTGACGATGCCCGACCCCAGGCCGGCGTCGGCCACCGGCACGTCGGCCATGGCGATCGACAGCAGCGGGGCAAAGGCGGTGCCGGCACCCAGGCCGATGAGCAGGAACGCCGGCAGCATCACCGCTGCGTAGCTGGAGTCGGTCCCGAGAGTGGTCAACAAGAGGAGCCCGAGGGTGCCGGACACCATGCCCGGGATCAGTACCCGCTTGTCCCCGAACCGGGTCACCAGTCGGGCCGTCACCCCGGCCGACAGGATCCCCATGGAAATCGACATCGGCAGGAAGGCCAAACCGGTCTGGACCGGGGTGAACCCGAGCACGCCCTCGAGGTAGAGGGCGCCCAGGAAGAACGTGGTGAACATGCCCGTGGCCAGCATCCCCCGGATGATGCTGGACCGGGTCAGGGTCCGGATCTGCAGAATCCGCAGCGGCATGATCGGGTTGGCCAGTCGGGACTCGAGGACGAAGAAGACAATGAGCAGGGCCACCGACGCCCCGCCGAACCCCACGGTGTGCAGGGACTGCCATCGGTACTGGGTGGCAGTGGAGATGGCGTAGATCCCGAGCATGAGAGACAGGGTGACGAGCACCGATCCGGTCACGTCCACCCCGGTGCGGATGCCGAGCCCCACGTTCTCCACGATCAACGCCCGACCGGCCACGAAGGTGAAGACGCCGATGGGCACGTTGATGAAGAAGATCCAGTGCCAATTCAGCGCCTGGGTCAGCACGCCGCCGACCAGCAGCCCGATGGACCCGCCGCCCACCGCCACGAAGATGTAGGCGCTCATGGCCCTGCTGCGCTCGGCTGCGGCCGGGAACTCGGTGACGATGATGGCGATGATCACCGACGCCGAGAAGGCGCCGCCGATGCCCTGGATGAACCGGCCCACGATGAGGACCGCCTGGGTCTGGGCCACGCCGCACATGACCGATGCCGAGGTGAACAGGACGATGCCGGTCAGGAAGACCTTCCGTCGTCCGATGAGGTCGCCAAGACGGCCGGCCATGAGGAGGAAGCTGCCGAAGGTGATCAGGAAGGCGGTGACCACCCAGGTCAGGCTGGACGCGGAGAAGTGAAGCTCATTCTGGATGGCCGGCAGGGCGACGTTCACGATCGACGAGTCGAGGGCGTTCATGAACATGGCCAGGCACACCACGACCAGCGCCCACCAGCGTCGCCGGTTGGACCGGGGCGCGTCGATAGAGGCAGCAGAATCGGCAAGGACCATGTATCCATTCCACAGGCCGAAGCACCATCCATCAAATCCGGCCCGATCACCCCCGAGCTGGCGGAGGATTGCCGCCGCCGCTGTGCGGTGTAACACTCCGCCGATGCGCCCCTTCACCCCCGAACGCCCGTCCCGGCACCGCCGTCCCGTCGGCGCGGCGGTGCTGCTCGCCCTCGTGGTGGCCGGAACACTGGCCGGGTGCTCGTCCTCCACGTCGTCGTCGACCACGACGACGGCCGCCTCGGCCACCTCGACCTCGTGCCACCGTCCGCTGCCGGCCAGCCCGGTCAAGGCCACACCGGTCACCGGGTCATCGACCGACTGGAACATCACCTCGTTCGACGGCACCGTCATACGGGCCCACTGGTTCCCGGTGACCGCGTACGTGCCCACCGCGGGCGCCGGACCCCACCCGACGGTACTGATGGGCCCGGGGTGGAGCCTGCCCGGTGACACCGACACCAGCGGTCAGGGGGTTCTTGGCGGATTGCCCATCAGGGACCTGCTGACCGCCGGCTACAACGTGCTGACCTGGGACCCCCGGGGCTTCGGCCACTCGGGTGGCCAGGCCGAGGTGGACAGCCCCGACTTTGAGGCCCGTGACGTCAGCTCCCTCATCGACTGGGTTGCCACCCTCCCCGGCGTGCAGCTCGACCGGCCCGGCAACCCGCGCCTGGGCATGGTCGGCGGCTCCTACGGCGGCGGCATCCAGCTGGTCACGGCCGCCTCAGACTGCCGGATAGACGCCATCGTCCCGACCATCGCCTGGCACTCGCTGACCACCAGCCTCGACAAGGCCGGCACGGCCAAGAGCGGCTGGTCGGGCATCCTCACCAATCTCACGTCCAGCGAGCACGTCGACCCCGAGGTCACGGCCGCCTACCAGTCGGGCGTGGTCGAAGACGCCGTCACCCCCTCCGAGCTGGCCTGGTTCGCCGCCCGCGGTCCGTCACAGCTCCTCCACAACATCCATGTCCCCACCCTCATCGTCCAGGGCACGGTCGATACCCTGTTCACCCTCCAGGAGGGGGTCGACAACTACGAGGCGCTCAAGGCGAACGGCGTGACCACCTCGATGCGGTGGTTCTGCGGTGGCCACGGGGTGTGCCTGACCCCGACGGGCGACCCCAGCGCCACCGAGCAGGCCACGCTGGCCTGGCTGGATCGCTACGTGAAGCGCGACCGGGGCGCCGACACCGGGCCCGGGTTCAGCTTCGTCGACCAGAACGGCACTTCCTACTCGGCCCCGACCTACCCCCTGCCCCAGGGGACGCCGTATCTCGCCAGTGGGTCGGGCACCCTGCCGTTGGTGGCAACGGGCGGCTCCGGCCCCATCACCGCGTTTCCGACCGGACAGCAGCTGGGCAGCCTGGTGACCTCCATCACCCCCGCTCCGGCCACCAACGCGGTCGACGTCCCGGTCCACTTCGCCCGGTCCGGGATCATCGTGGGAGCACCCCGGCTGGTCCTGACCTACTCCGGATCCGTTCCGGCCGGGACCCGGCCGACCCGGGTCTTCGCCCAGCTCGTCGACAAGGCCACCGGGGTCGTCCTCGGCAACCAGGTCACCCCGATCGACGTGACCCTCGACGGAGCGACCCACACCACCACCGTGCCGCTGGAGATCGTGGCCTACACCGCCGAGTCCACCTCGGACGTGGAACTGCAGTTGGTGGCCACTACCGTCTCCTACGGACAGCCCCGGCTCGGGGGATCGGTCACCTTCTCGACCGTCCGCCTGACCCTGCCGGTCGCCTCGTCGCTGACGCCGGTGGAGCCGTCGACCACCCCGTCGACGGTCGCCGGCTGAGCCAGCCAGACGATCGACGGTCAGTCGGGCAGATCGGCCAGGAAGGCCAGCACCGCCGCGTTGACCGGGCCCGGGTGGGTCATATTGGCGGCATGGGTGCCGCCCTCGATGGCCACCACGCCGGCGCAGCCGACCAGTCCGGCCGCCAGGGTCTCGGCCTTGGCCATGGAGATCGACACGTCGGCCGTCCCGTGGATGACCAGGGCAGGGACGGTGATCTCGCCCAGTCGATCGACGATGCTCTCCCGCTCGAGCAGGGCCTGGCCGGGGTTGCGCAGCGACTCCTGGGGACGCGACTTCCAGATGGCCGTCCAGGTGGAGGACAGCACAGGGTCACCGATGATCAGGGACGCACTGGCATCGGCCACCTCATCGGATGGTCCATCGGCCACCCAGGAATCGACCATGCCCTGATAGACGGGGATGACCTCGGCGTCCTCCGGTCCTGCCTGGGTATCGAGCAGGATCAGCGCCCGGACCCGTTCGGGGGCGAGGAGGGCGGCCCGCAGGGCGAGGAAGCCGCCCTGGGACATGCCGCCCACCACGGCCCGGTCGATGTCGAGATGGTCCATCAGGCCCAGAAGGTCGCGGGCCGAGTCCCAGTAGGTGAAGGGCTGCTCGTCGTAGATGGTGTCGCCGAAGCCCCGCTCGTCCCACGTGATGACCCGGTAGGTGCCCCGCAGGGCGGCCATCTGGTCGGCGAACATCCTCCGGTCCATGAGGAACCCGTGGCCGAGCAGCACCACCGGACCGTCGCCCCCGGTGTCGTCGAAGGCGATCGTCGCCCCGTTGACCTCGGCTTTCGCCTCGGTGATGCCCGCTACCGCCATGTGAGCTCCTCGTGTCGTGGCCTTTGATCCGAGCTGGCCTCGTCGGCTGGATCAAGGACGACGCTAGTGCGGGCACCGTGACCTACGGTAGGCAGCGACCGCAGCAGGCAGCTGTTCGCAACGGTGTCGGAGGCCACGACCGGGCCGGGTCCACCTACCGCTTGGCCCGCGGCAGACCCAGACCGACCCAGGCGATGATGTCGCGCTGGATCTCATTGGTGCCCCCGCCGAAGGTGAAGATCGTCTGGCCACGGGCCCGATGCTCGAGACGGCCGTTGAGCACCGCCCCGGGCGACCCGGCGGCCAGATAGCCGGCCTGGCCCACGATCTCGAGGAGCACCCGGTAGGCCTCGAGGGCGAACTCGCTCCCGTAGACCTTGGTGGCCGAGGCGTCGGCCGGGTTGAGGCCCTTGTCGGCCGCCCACGCCACCTTCCAGTTGATGAGCTTCAGGTACTCGGCCCTGGCCCATAGCCGGGCGAGGAGGAGCTGTACCCACTCCTGGTCCACCACCCGGCGGCCGTCGGTCAGCTGTGTCTGCTGAGCCCACTCGCGCACCTCGGCGATGCTGCGCAGGATGCCCGAGACGGGGCAGATGGCGACCCGCTCGAAGTTCAGCTGGTTGGTGATGAGCGTCCAGCCACCGTTCTCCTCGCCCACCAGGTTGCCGGCCGGTACGCGGACGTCCTCGTAGAAGGTGGAGCTGGTGAACTCGCCGGCCATGGTGCGCAGCGGCGTCCAGCTGAAGCCCGGGGTGTCGACCGGCACGATGAAGACAGACAGTCCCTTGTGCTTCGGGGCGTCGGGGTCGGTCCGGGCCGCCAGCCAGACGTAGTCGGCGTACTGGATGGCGCTCGTGTAGAGCTTCTCGCCGTTGATGACGTACTCGTCGCCGTCACGCACCGCCCGCGTCTGCAGCGACGCCAGGTCCGTGCCGGCCCCGGGCTCGGTGTAGCCGATGGAGAAGTGGACCTCGCCCCGCAGGATGGCCGGCAGGAACCGCTCACGCTGTTCGTCCGAGCCCAGCTGCATGATGGCCGGTCCGACACTGTTCAACGTGAGCAGGGGCAGCGGCACCCCGGCCCAGTGGGACTCCTCCACGAAGATCATCTGGTCGATAGGGCCACGGCCGTGCCCGCCGTACTCGGTGGGCCAGCCGATGCCGAGCCAGCCGTCGTCGCCCATCTGCTTGATTGCGGTCACGTAGTCGGGATGCCCGCCGTCGGCCGTGGACGATGCGGCCAGGTCGGCGAAGTAAGCGCGCAACGTGGCCTGCAGCTCGAGCTGCTCGTCGGTCAGGGCGAGGTGCACGGCGGGACTCTCATGGGTGCGGACGTTACCAACGTCGTCGTCGTGGGGTACCGTCCCCCCATGAGCCAGTCCTCCGCCCCCACCCCTCCCGACCAGCTGTTCTCCGTCGCCGGAAAGACCGTCGTGGTCACCGGTGGCTCCCGGGGGATCGGCCGGATGATCGCCGGAGGCTTCGTCGCCGCCGGGGCCGACGTGGTCATCGCCTCGCGCAAGGCCGATGCCGTCGACGCGGCGGTAGCCGAGCTCGCCGCCTTCGGTTCGTGCACGGGGCTGGCCGCTGACCTCTCCACCGAGGAAGGGGCACGGGCCTTCGCTGAGGCGGTGTCCTCCGATCACGAGGCCGTCCACGTGCTGATCAATAACGCCGGAGCCACCTGGGGCGCGCCCCTGGTCGACCACGACGCGGCCTCGTGGGACCGGGTCCTCAACCTCAACGTCCAGGGTGTGTTCCACACCACCAAATTCTTCCTGCCGATGCTGCAGGCGGCCGCAACGCCGGACGATCCGGCGCGGGTCATCAACATCGGATCGATCGACGGAATCCACGTACCCGTCCTCGAGTCCTACTCGTACTCGTCCTCCAAGGCTGCCGTCCACCAGCTGACCCGGCACCTGGCCCGGCATCTGGCCCCGTCGATCACCGTGAATGCCGTGGCACCGGGCCCCTTCGAGTCGAAGATGATGGCCGCCACCCTCGAAGCCTTCGGCGAGCAGATCGCGGCGGGCGCCCCGCTCAAGCGGATCGGCCGACCTGACGATATGGCTGGTGTGGCCATCTTCTTGGCCTCACGAGCCGGTTCGTACCTCACCGGGGCAGTCATCCCGGTCGATGGGGGCATCGCCACCGTCGGCTGAACGCCCCTCCGGCCGTGATCCGGGAAGATCGACTCCACCGGGAGTTTTACCACTCTACGTGGTAGTCTGGCTACTCTAGGTGTGATCCACGGATCACGGAGAGTGCGGAGGGTCGGGACATGCACGGAGTTCGAAGCAGGCGGGTCGGACTGGTCGCCGCGGTCGCCGCCCTCATGACGATCGGTCCGATGGCGTGGGGCGTCTCGCCGGCCGTTGGGTCACCGGCGCCCCAGGCCCTCCCCTCGACGGTCGCCGATAATTTCTGGCTGGTCACGGCGTCCGGAGCCGTCGAGCCTTATGGAGTGCCGTCCTTCGGATCGCCGTCCGGCCCGCTCAACCGGCCGCTGGTGGCCGTTGCCGCCGATCATTCGCGGCACGGGTACTGGCTGGTGGCATCCGACGGCGGCGTATTCGCCTATGGCGACACCAGCTTCTACGGCTCGACCGGCAACATCGTCCTCAATCGCCCGATCGTGGGCATGGCCCAGACACCCGACGACAAGGGCTACTGGATGGTCGCCTCTGACGGTGGGGTCTTCTCGTTCGGCGACGCACAGTTCTACGGTTCGACCGGCAGCATCGTCCTCAACCGCCCGATCGTGGCCATGACCCCCACCCCCGACGGCAAGGGCTACTGGCTGGTGGCGTCCGACGGCGGGGTCTTCTCCTTCGGTGACGCCGCCTTCTACGGATCGACCGGCTCGATCCAGCTGAACAGTCCGATCGCAGGCATGGCCGTGTCCACCGACGGCAAGGGCTACTGGCTGGTGGCGGGGGACGGCGGGGTCTTCAACTACGGCGACGCACCCTTCTTCGGCTCGGCCTCCGGAACGGCGACGGAGCCCGTTGAGCGCATCGTCCGGGCCACCTCGAACAACGGCTACTGGATCATCCAGCAGAACGGCACGGCCGACGCCTTCGGGGCCGCGGCCAGCCAGACCATGTTGTCCCAGGCCCTCATGTTCGAACCGATCACCCCAGGAGACAAGGCCGTCCTCTTCGCCTTCCAGCAGCTCGGGAAGCCCTACATCTGGGGCGGCAATGGGCCTGTCGGCTATGACTGCTCCGGCCTGGCACTGGCGTCGTGGCAGCACGCCACCGGCATCAGCTTCGCCCGGGTGGCCGACGACCAGTACCACACCGCCGGGGTCCCGGTGGCCATGAACCAGCTCGAGGCGGGCGACCTGGTGTTCTGGGGAACGAACACTGCCGACTGGACGACGGTGTACCACACGGCCATCTACGTGGGCGGCAACCGCGTCGTCGAGGCGACCGGCAACCAGGTTCAGTTGAATGCCATCAGCCAGTGGAGCATGACCGACGTCATGCCCAACGGCCGCCGCCCCTGACGCTGGGACCGCCGCGGCACCTCGTTCGACGAGCGGGAGGAACTCGTCCCGATCGATGCACCTCCCGGGGTGGCTGTGCCTCTCCCGGTCAATGAGACTGCACAGGTGGTCGACGACCGAGGCACTTCTGATCCTCCAGGCCCCGACGGGGCCGCCGGTACCGCTCGGAGGACGACCGGGCGATCACGCTGCCGGGTGGCCCGATGGGTCGGGCTCGTGTGCCTGACCGCGGGGCCGATCCTCGCCGTCGTCGCCCTCCTCGGTGAGCCCACGGTCGTAAGTGCACAGGCTCCGGCCACCGTGGCCTCGCTCCACGCCCATCAACTGGCCGCCTGGTTCGGCTGGGGACTCGCCATCGCAGGTGCCGTGGTCGTGCTGGTCGTCCACCTGCGGTCGGACCGTCGGCCCGCGTCGCCCACGTGATCGATGAGCCATCGCCAGACGCTCCCCTGCGGTCGACCGCCGACCGGTCCTCAGACGGTGGACAGGTGGCTGCCGATGTCCCAGTCGGTGACCGACTGCGGCAGGTAGCCGCCGATGCGAGCCGGATCCACCGGCCGGCCGTAGAGGAAACCCTGGGCGAGATTGCAACCGAGGCTGGCCAGCTCGATGGCCTGCCCGGGACGCTCGATGCCCTCGGCCACCACGCCGAGCCCGAGCGAACGACCGAGCGCGACGATGGCTTCGACGATGGCCCGGTCGTCGGGATGCCCCTCGAGTTGTTCGATGAAGGTGCGGTCGATCTTGAGCGCCTCGACCGGCAGTCGCCTCAGGTAATTCAGCGACGAGTAGCCCGTGCCGAAATCGTCGATGGCCAGGTGGATACCGAGCGACCGCAGGGACTCGAGGATGGCGATGGCCGCCACCGGATCCCGCAGGAGTGCCCCCTCGGTGATCTCGAACCACAGCCGGTCCGCCGGGAATCCGGTGTCAGCCAGGACGCCCGCCACCTCCTCCGCGAACCCCGGCTCGGAAAGCTGCTGGGGCGAGATGTTGACCGACATGGCGGGGATCGGCCCGGTGACGCCGGCGTCCGCACGCGCCTCGGCCCACTGAGCACCCTGCCGGCAGGCCTCATGCAGGACCCAGGCCCCCAGCTGCACCATGAGGCCACACTCCTCGGCCAGCTCGATGAACTCGCCGGGCGCCAGCAGGCCCCGGTCGGGATGGCGCCAACGAACCAGGGCTTCGGTACCGATCAGGCGCAGGTTGTCGACATCGACGAAGGGCTGGTAGTGGAGCACGAGCTGAGAACCGCGGACGGCCCGGTGGAGTTCGTTGGTCGTCCGCAGGTTGCGGCTGGCATCACCCTCGTCGCGGTCCTCGTAGATCACGAAACGGCCGGGACCGAGATGTTTGGCCTGGTACATGGCGATGTCGGCGCTCCGCAGGAGTACCGAGGGCGCCATCGACCCCGAGGTCGACAGGGCCACGCCGATGCTGAGCGACACGAACTGCTCGAAATCGGGCTCGGCCACCGGTGTGGCCATGGCCTGGCGCAGCCGGTCCACGATCCCGGCCACCTCCTCCTCACCGGCCACATCGCACAGCACGGTGAACTCGTCGCCGCCGAAGCGGGCCAGCATGTCGCCGGTCCGGAGCGCACCTTGGAGGCGCTGGCCGACCCGACGGAGCAGCCGGTCGCCGGCGTCGTGCCCGATGCCGTCGTTGACCAACTTGAACCGGTCGAGGTCGAGGAACATCAGGGCGACGCGGCGACCGGACACTTCGGCCTGGTGGAGGGCGTGTCCGAGGTGCTCCATGAACAGTGCCCGATTGGGCAGGCCGGTCAGCGGATCCGTGATGGCGGTGAGCGCCAGCTCTTCACGTAGGGCCCGCCGCTCGGTAACATCCTCGATCTGGCCGATCAGGAACAGCGGGGCCCCGTGGGCATCCCGCACGATCGAGCCGCTGACCGACACCCACACGAAGTGGCCATCGGCGTGGACGTAGCGCTTTTCGAAGTTGTACCGGTCGAGCTCGCCGGACAACAACTTGGCGATCAGCACCTCCGTCCCGGCGACGTCGTCGGGGTGGGTGAGGGAGCTCAGGTCCCGGCCGACCAGATCGTCCGGGGCGTAGCCGACGATCTCGCCGAACGACCGGTTGACCTCGAGAAGCCGACCATCGAGGCCAAGGCGGGCGATGCCGATGGGCGCACCGTCAAACAGCTGGCGGATGCTTTCCTCCCCCTCGGCGATCTCCTCGGTCGCCTCGGCCAGCCGGCTCATGCCCCACGCGGTGGCCTCGCCGAGGAGGAGGCACACCGGGATGACGAAGAACGCCGAGCCGAGCCCGATCGACGACACCGTGCTGGATGTCACCAGGAAGGGGTTGAGATAGGCGGCCACCAGCAGGGGAGCCAACCAGAGCGAGGTCCACCGGGGCTGGGTCAGCCCGATGAGCACGAAGATGACGACGAAGGTGACGGCGTAGTTGAACCCGTCGCGGTCGGCGTAGACGTAGCCGAGGTCGACGGCCACGAAGGCGAACGGGACCATCCACAGCACGGTCCGGCGGGGCATGCGCTTCCAGGGAATCCACCACGAGGCGATCCCGATCACGGTGGTGATGGTGCCGATCACCAGTACCGAGGTACGCGAATAGTCTCCGGGCTGCAGCAGCTCCGAGGCGAGCACCAGCGCGCTGGTGAGAATCAGCGCCATCGATGCCAACCGACCGCACACCTGACGGCTCAGCGAGCCATCTGGCTCCTTGCGCACCGTATCCGCCGCCACCAGCCAATCCACAGCCTCTCTTCGACCAAAACCCCTGGTCACTTGAGGGTTTCCCCAGTTCGGACACCTTCTCGAGGGTGCACCGCCCGTGGCGTGACCTACCTCGGGACAGGCTGTACCGTGCCTGGGTCGGCCACACCCGACACCACACCTTCGAGGAGATGCCCCATGAGTCCCTTTCCCTACACCGACCGGGTGCCGGTACACCGCACGTTGCCCGACAAAGGCCTCCCCCGCGACGAGGTGCTCAGCCTCCTGCGCGGCATGGCCACCGATGAGGACCGCACCTGGGAGACCGGCAAGTGCTCGGGCACCATGTACTGCGGGGACCACGACCACTACGACTTTCTCAATGAGGCGTTCTCGCTCTTCTCCCACGTCAACGCCCTCCAGCGCGACATGTGCCCGAGCGCGACCCGCTTCGAGTCTGAGATCATCGCCATGACGCTCGACCTCCTGCACGCCGATGCCGTGGACGGTACCGAACCGGTCGGGCTGGTCTCGTCGGGTGGCACGGGGAGCATCTGCCACGCCGTGCTGGCCTACCGCGACCATGCAGCCGCCACGCGTGGCACTGTCCGCCCCAACGTCATCAAGCCGGAGACGGCCCACCCGGCGTTCGACAAGGCCTGCCATCTGTTCGGCGTCGAGCTGCGGGTGGCACCGGTCGACCCGGTCACCACCCTGGTCGACACCGACTGGGTGGCCGGCGCCGTCGATGGCCAGACGATCGCCCTGGTCGGGTCGGCCTGTAACTACGGCTATGGGACCGTCGACCCCATCGGTGCGCTGTCGGATATTGCCCTCGACCGCGGCATCGGCCTCCATGTGGACGGCTGCCTCGGTGGATGGATCCTCCCGTTCGGCCAGGAGCTCGGCTACGACATCGCGCAGTTCGACTTCCGGGTACCGGGGGTGACGTCGATATCGGCGGACACCCACAAGTACGGCTACGCGCTGAAGGGCGCCTCCGTCCTCACCTTCCGGGACAAGGCGCTGCGCAACTCCCAGTACTTCTTCAACACCGGGTGGAGCGGAGGCAAGTACTGCTCTCCCGGCATGGACGGCTCCCGTTCGGGGGGCTTGTTGGCCGCCACCTGGGCCTCGATGGTGCAACTCGGCCGCGAGGGCTACCGGGGCTACGCCGAGCAGATCTTCGCCACCTCGGCGGCCATGCAGGCTGCGGTGAAGAGCCATGACGAACTGCGCATCCTCGGAAGTCCGACGTTCCTGTTCAGCTTCACCTCCGACGAGTTCGACATCTACCACGTCAACGACTTCATGCGGCTGCGGGGATGGCGCTTCAACGGACAGCAGTACCCGAACGCCCTGCACATGGCCGTGACCCGGCCCCAGACTGCCCCCGGAGTGGCCGCCTCCTTCGCCACCGACCTGGCCGAGGCCGTGGCCTATGCCACCGAGCATGCCGGAGACGCCCCGGCGTCGGGCGCCATCTACGGCGGCGTAGCCGGGGGCCTCAACGACGAGGCCGACGAGTTCATCCGGCTGGTCATGGCCCAGATGATGGACGAGCAGCAGGCCATCCCTGCCGATGTCTGAACCGTCCGCTCGGCACTTCCGCCGGGCCGAGTCGGATGGGAGCCCGCCCCGTTGACACCACCGGCTCCAGGCCAACGGGAGGATGCCTGGGTGCTGGCCATCGACCTCGGAACAGGCGGGCCCAAGGTGGGTCTGGTGTCGATGGCCGGCGCCATCGCCTGGCACGAGCACACGTCGGTGCCCACCGAGCTCGGACCGGACGGTGCCGCCACCCAGGACGCGGCGCTGTGGTGGAACGTGATCCGCGACTCGGCCCGACGGGCACTGGCCTCCGGCGAGGTCGACCCGTCGACGGTGGTGGCAGTGTCGTGCACCGGGCAGTGGGCCAGCACCGTGCCGGTCGACGAACGTGGCGCGCCGGTCGGGCCCTGCCAACTGTGGTCGGACACCCGGGGCGCCCCTCACAGCCGGGGCGTCATCGCCGGGCCGGTGGCCGGGTACGACCCGATAGCCGCCCTCCGGTGGATCCGTCGCAGCGGAGGTGCACCGTCGACCTCGGGGGCCGACCCGATCGGCCACATCCTCCACCTCGAGCGCGACGAGCCCGACGTGGCCCGGGCCGCCCGTTGGTATCTCGAGCCGGTCGACTACCTGTCGATGCGCTTCTGCGGCCGGGCCGCGGCCACCCCGGCATCGATGGCCGGCGCCTGGCTCACCGACAACCGGCGGCCGGACGTCCTCGCCTACGACCCCGTTCTGGTGCGGACCAGTGGCGTGCCCATAGACAAGCTGCCGCCCCTGGTGGCGACCGCCTCGGTGGTGGGCAACGTGCTACCGGCCGTGGCCGCCGACCTCGGGCTGCCGGCGGGCGTTCAGGTGGTGGCCGGCACCCCGGACCTCCACTCGGCCTGTGTGGGCTCCGGCGCCGTACTGGCCTTCCAGCCGCACGTGACCATCTCCACCACCAGTTGGATCAGCTGTCCGTTCCCCAAGAAGAAGACCGACCCCTTCCGCCAGATGGCCACCGTCCCCGGCGTCCTACCCGGTCTTCGGCTCGTCGCCAACAACCAGGAATCGGGCGGGCGGGCCCTCGAGTGGTTCCGTGATGCCCTGGCCACCACGGGCGACCCGGCGCAGGCCTTGCTCACCTACGACGACTTGACCGCCTTGGCGGCCACGGCCGCGCCAGGCAGCGGGCGGGTGGTGTTCACCCCGTGGCTGGCCGGTGAACGGTCCCCCATCGACGACCGCTCGGCACGTGGCGGCTTCCACAACCTGTCGTTGCGGACCGGACGGGCTGACCTGGCCCGCGCCGTACTGGAGGGCGTGGCCCTCAACTCCCGCTGGCTGGCCGACGGGGTCGAGCACTTCGTGGGCCGGCCCCTCGGCGCGTTCCGGGCCATCGGCGGTGGCGCGTCGTCACCGCTGTGGTGCTCGATCTATGCCAGCGTCCTCGGCCGCACCATCGAGCAGGTGTCGGAACCTCTGCTGGCCAATCTGCGGGGCGCCGGTCTGATCGCCGGGCTAACCCTCGGTGCGCTGCGGGCGGAAGAGGTGCAGGACTTGGTGCCCATCGCAGCCGTCCACCAACCCGATCCGGGCGACACCGCCGTGTACGACCAGCTGTTCGCCGAGTTCCCGAAGCTCTACCGGGCCCAGAAGGGGATGTTCGCCCGACTGGCCCGGTGACCCGGCGCCCTCAGATCAGGCTCGGTACCGGGTGGGAGACGTCGAGGGAGTGGAGGTGGGCCGGCGCCGGTCGGCCGAGCAGGAAGCCTTGAGCCTCATCGCAGCCGATCGCCCCGGCCACCCGTAGCTCGGCGGCTGTCTCCAAACCCTCGGCTACCACGGTGATGCCGAGGCGGTGGGCCAGATCGACCACCGTCCGGATGGCTGCGCCGTCGTGGCTGTCGGTCTCCACCCCGGCCACGACGGACCGGTCGAGCTTCAGCCGATCGACGGGGAGGCTCTGCAGGTGGAGCGACGGCGAGTGACCGGCGCCGAAGTCGTCGAGTGCCATTCGCACCCCTAACTCGCGCACCGCCTGCATGACCATCCTGGTACGGGCGAGGGCCACTGCGAGCGCCGGCTCGGTGACCTCGAGAATCAGGTGGGACGGGTCGAGACCCGATCGCCTCAGCGCGTCGTCCACGTCCTCGAGAAAGCCGGGATCGTAAAGCTGGCGGGTCGACACATCGACCGACATCGCCAGGTCGGGAATGCTGTGCTGCCACTCGACGCACTGTGACGCCGCCTCCTCCAACGCCCAACGGCCGACCGGCACGATCTGACGACTGTGCTCGAGCAGGGGCACGAACTCTTCGGGCTCGATGGTGCCGAGGTCGGGGTGCTCCCACCGGAGGAGGGCCTCCATGCCGGTGCACGCGATCGGCGTACCACCCTGCAAGCGGTACAGGGGTTGGAAGTCGAGCGTGAGCTCGCCCCGGGCATGGGCCATCCGCAGCTCGTCGGCCAGCTGGCGGGCGCGCCGGTGTTCCGCCCCGATGGCAATGTCGTAGACCGCATAGCGGGCCGGACCGTCGTGTCGTGCCCGGTGCATGGCCGCGTCGGCCCGGGTGAGCAGCGCGTCCGGATCCAGTCCGTCAACCACCCCGGTCATACCGATGCTTACCGAGGAATGGAGCTCGCGGTCACCCACCGCTATGGGCGCGCACATCGCCTGGTGGATCCGATCGGACAACGACCTGGCCGCCTCCTCCGGCTCCTCCAGGTCCTCGACCAGGATGACGAACTCGTCCCCACCGAGTCGGGCCACGGTGTCCGAGGCCCGCACCAGCTCGAGCAGTCGCCTGGACACCTCGACGAGGACGGCGTCGCCCGCCGGGTGTCCGAACCGGTCGTTGATGGCCGTGAAGCTATCGAGATCGACGACCAGCAGCATCGCGTGGGTCCCGCGGCGTTCGCCGACGCGGGCCGTTCGCTGCAGCCGGTCCGAGAGCAGGATCCGGTTGGGCAGCCCGGTCAGGTCGTCGTGGAGAATCTGGAGGGACACCTCGGCCTGCTGCGTCCGAAGGCGGTCATGGAGAGTCGTCCAGTGGTCGCCGAAGACGCGCACCGTGGCGGCCAGGCCTACGTCGCAGGTGCGCTGGACGAATGCCCGGGCTGCTCCCGCCGCCTCATCGCCGATGCGCAGTCGGGCGGCGTCCTCCGTCAACGCCGCGGTGCACAGATCGCGCCAGGTCAGGTAGGCGTCGACTGCCGTCGGCAGGTCGGATTCGACCATCACCATCTGCAGCGTCGAGCGGGTCAGGACCTCGCGCTCGTGGTCGGCGCCCTCCTCCCCCGTCGCCACCCATCGACCGACCGACTCGGTGGCGAGCCGGGCCGACAGCTCGACCTCGGTTCGGAGATGGGCCGGGACGTCGGATGCCACCTCGGCGGCCAGGCTCGGGGACCGGTCAACCAGGGCGGCGGCCAGCGCCACCCGGTTGTCCCCCGGGGAGAAGTACCGGTCCGGGTCCTTCCCGTCCGGGAAATCGGAAGCCGTGGTCGAACTCATCTGCCCGAGGTATCGGCACCCCCGGTGGTCAACTTGACGGGCGGTCGCAACCAAAGGTGCCGACGCGGCCCGATCCGGGCAATGTCGGGGCCCACGGGGACTGACACCGTGCTTCCCCGTAAGTTCCCCGCAGGCTCGTCCCACCCGTGGCGGGCCTCCAGGCGACGTCTTCTAGGGTGGTCGCAGCATCGACCGAAGGAGGGCCATGAAGGCAGCGGTGTACTACGAGACAGGCGGTCCCGAGGTGTTCCGCTACGAGGACGTGCCCGACCCGACCTGTGGACCGGGTGAGGTGCTCATCCGTGTGGAGGCGGTCAGCATCGAGGGAGGCGACACCCTCAACCGGTTGGGCGGCGACCTCGTGTCCGTGCCCCACATCGTCGGCTACCAGTGCGCCGGGGTGGTCATCGAGGTGGGCGACGGGGTCGACGATCTGGTCCCCGGGGACCGGGTGGTGACCGTCGGCCTCGACGGGTCGCACGCCGAGTTGCGCGTGGCCGGCCGTTCGTTCTGCTGGCCCATCCCGGACGGGGTATCGACCGAGGAGGCGGCCTCCGTGCCCGTTCCGTTCGGCACGGCCGACGACAGCCTGTTCGAGTTCGGCCGGCTACAGGCCGGAGAGACCGCCCTCATCCACGCCGGGGCCAGCGGCGTCGGGATCGCCGCCATCCAACTGGCAAAGCGGGCCGGCGCCACCGTGCTGGCCACCGCCTCCAGTTCCGAGCGGCTCGACCGCCTGGCCGACCTCGGCCTCGACCACGGAATCAACTACACGGCCACCGATTTCGTGGAGGAGGTCCGCAACGTGACCGACGGCCGGGGGGCTGACGTCATCGTCGACTCGGTCGGCGGCTCCAACCTCCAGCGGAGCCTGCACTGCCTGGCCTACCGGGGGCGGTGCGTCACCTTCGGCGACGCCGGGCGGGAGACGCCGTCGACCCTCGACATCTCGACCATGCGGGCCCAGAACCAGACGCTCGTGGGCTACTTCCTGGGGGCTGAGCTGTTCCTCGGCACCCGGGCCCACGCCATGATCGCCGGGCACCTCGACGACCTGGCCGCCGGCCGCCTGCGGGTGGTCATCGACCGCCGATTCCCACTCGAGGAGGCCGGCGAGGCCCACGCATACATCGAAAGCCGGCAGGCCTTCGGTCGGGTCCTGCTCATCCCGTGATCGTCCGCCGCGCAACCCGCGACGACATCCCGACGTTGGTCGGCCTCATCCGCGACCTGGCCACATACGAGCGTGAGCCGGACGCCGTGGAGGTCGACGACCGGCTGCTCGCCGACGCGCTCTTCGCCGACCCACCGGTCGTCTTCGCCAACGTGGCCGACGCCGACGGGGCCGTCGTCGGCATGACCGTCTACTTCCGCAACTTCTCCACGTGGACCGGGCGCCTCGGCATCTACCTCGAGGACTTCTACGTACGGCCCGAAGCCCGGGGACAGGGGGCGGGCACTGCTCTTCTCGCCGCCCTGGCCGACGAAGCCCGTACCCACGGCTACTCCCGGATCGACTGGTCGGTGCTGGACTGGAACGAGAGCGCGCTCGCCTTCTACCGCTCCGTCGGGGCGAGGCCCATGAGCGGGTGGACGGGCTACCGCCTGGAGGGCGAGGCCCTCGCCCACTTCGGGACCGACCGGGTCTGAGCCGCGGCCACGACGCTCAGATGGTGAAGGCCATGTGGGCGACCAACTTGCTGCCGAGGTCCCGGTCGCCCGAGAACCGCACCCCGTCCTCGGGGCCAACGCCGGTGTCGTGGCGGCCACCGGTGAGGCGCAGGAAGTGCATTGCCGTCAGCTCGATGCCGACCGTCGGGACGCCGTCGAGGGCATCGACCACCGCGGCCCGTCCGTCGACTTGGACGAGATAGGTCCGGGCTACCGGGCCAGTCAGGTCGATCCGTACCCGGGATCCGTCGGGCATTCCGGCCTTGCGCCCGACAATGAACCCCAGCCCGGTCGCCACCTCGTCGAGGGCCGAGGCGATGTCCCCAGCCGTTTCGCGCACCGCCAGCCCGAGGGCGAGGCGGATGTCCTGCTCGTGGAGGTAGCAGTCGAAGTGGCGGATCCGCATGAACCGACCGTAGGTCTCGTCCTTGCCGGCCGGCGTCCACGACGGGGCGTCGAAACCGGCCTGGTCCATGGCGTCGAGCTCGGCGAGGCGCTGCGACGTGACGTCTTCCATGCGGGCGACCAACTCGGGGCCGGTGAGGCCGCGGTTCGCCTCGACCCACACTTCGTTGGCCTGGGCGATGGGGTTGCGCATATGGGTCAGATGCGAGAGGTCGACGTCAGGGGCCGGTTCGCCGAGGAGCATGGCCTCGGCCCCGATGACGTGGCTGAACACGTCCCGCACGCTCCATCCGGGCAGGCACGTCGGGGTGTCCCATGCGGCGGCGTCGAGTGTGGCGGCCAACTCGACGAGCTGGCCGAACTCGGCGCGCAGGAGGTCGACGGTTGCGTCCTTGTCCACGATGGTCGCCATACCGCTCACCGTAGCGGTCCCGGATCGGTCGGCCCGGTGCCGAGGGCCCCGGTGCGTGCGCCCCGGTTCGGAGGGGCTATCGGTGGAAGTGACCGGCACCATCTGTTGACCGGGGCTAGCCTGGCCCGATGACCTCTCGACTCGCGCGCCTGGCGTTGGCTGTCGCCCTTGTGACCAGCGGGCTCGTGGCAGCCGTAGTGGCCTCACCGGCCGGCGCGTCGTCACCCACGCAGACCACGCTCACCATGCAGGGCTCCAAGTACAAACCGTCGGCACCGGCCGGTGGCACCGACGACTACCACTGCACCCTCATCAACCCACACGTCACCAAGAACTCGTACATCGTGAAAGCACAATTCTACCCGAACAGCATCGAGGTCCACCACGCCATCCTCTTCCTGATCCCGCCGAATCTGGCGCACCAGGCCGTCACCGACGACCATGGCGGCAAGGGTTGGACCTGCTTCGGCGAGTCGGCCCTGCCCGGCACATCGGCGGGCAAGCAGATCTCCAACACCCCGTGGCTCACGGCCTGGGCGCCCGGCCATGGCGAGGACGTCGAGCCGGCCGGAACCGGCGTGTGGCTACCGGCCGGAAGCATGGTCGTCGAGCAGATCCACTACAACCTCCTCCGCGGCGACAAGCCGGTCCGGGCCAGGCTGCAGCTGACCACCGTGCCCTCCTCGACCCCGCTCCAGCCGCTGCAGCTCGATCTCCGCCCCGCACCGCCGGACGTACCGTGCCCGGCCACGGTGACCGGCCCACTGTGCAGCCGCGCCGCGTCGCTGGCCAATCTGGGTAAGCGCTTCGGCCCGTCGGCCATCACCTTCGACAACATCATCGAGCAGGCCTGCGGCCGCAACCCCGTCAACCCGCCGGTGAGTGACACCACCTCGTGCACCTGGCCCATCAGCGGTGGAGACACGATCGTCCGACTCGGGGCGCACATGCACCTCACCGGTCGGTCGCTGCGGATCACCCTGGACCCGGGCACGCCGAAACAGCAGGTGCTGCTGAACGTCACGAACTTCAACTTCGACTACCAGAAGTCGTACACGCTGGCCCATCCGGTGATGACCCATCCCGGCGACACCCTCGAAGTCAGCTGCACCTACGACCCGACGCTACGTCAGGAGCTACCTCAACTGCGCAAGCTCCCGCCCCGCTTCGTGGTGTGGGGCGACGGCTCGTCCGACGAGATGTGCCTGGGACTGGTCCAGACGGTCAAGGGCGTCTACCACCCCTGATCGGTGCGGCGGGTGCCCTTCCTCAGTCGCCCGCCCAGCACCCGAGGATGACGTCGGCCACGGTCACCGCGACTGCTGACGCACTGGTCGGAGGCACCCCGAACCGGGGCGGTAGGCCGGAGTCGTCCACCAGGAGCACCTTCCAGTCCTTGCGAACCACGACGGAGCCGTCGGTGGTCTGGAACGCCGCCTGTCCCAGCGACTCGAGGTCACGCATCTTCCCCATCGACGCGGCCAGTGCGTCGTAGTAGGCGTAGGTCTGGTTCCAGCTCGACAGCTCCTTGACCGACACGTCGAACGAGCCCGTAGGCGTCGCGTTCGGATAGGCGTAGGTGCAGGCGTAGCGGTGGTCGATCCAGGTGGGGACAGTGACGTGGGCGGCCTCGCCGAGGGCGGACGTCATGTCCTGTTGGGCCTCGTGGGAACACACCTGCACCGAAATGGGTGACGGGACGGCACCGGCCGGCTTCGGCGCCCGGGTGGTCGACGGGCTCGAGCCGAGCGTCCCGCCCGAGCAGGCGGTGGCGGCCAGCCCGGTGGCGAGAAGGAGGGCCAGTGGTCTACCGCGCACGGATCGAGGGTAGCAGCGCGCACTTCGGTGACCCGGTCGCCGAAGGCGTTGCGCCACGTCACCACACCCGGTGATGCTCAGGTCCCGGGCGGTTCCAGAATCCCGACCAGCTCCACGTGTTCGGTCATGGGAAAGAGGTCGAAGGCCCGCAACGACCGGAGCGTCCAGCCGGCGTCCAGGGCCAGCCGGAGGTCTCGGGCGAACGGGGCCGGCTCGCACGACACGTAGGCCATCCGGCGCGGCGCAGGATCGAGGGCGACGAGGGCCTCCAGCACGGCACGACCGGCCCCGGCCCGGGCCGGGTCGAGTACGACGAGGTCGGGGTTCCCCAGTCGGCGCGAGACAAGGGCAGCGGTCACGTCGGCCCGCACGATCTCCACCTGTCGAAGGCCGGCCGCGTTGCGCTTGAGGTCGGCGACGGCCGGACCACTGCGCTCGACAGCGACCACGGCGCCGGCCGGGCCGACCACCCGGGCCAGGGCCACGCTGAACAGACCTGCTCCCGCGTAGAGGTCGGCCACCCGGTCGCCCGGTCCCGCTTCGAGGCCCTCCAGGACCACCCGGGTCAGCAGCGGCCCAGCTGCCGGATGCACCTGCCAGAACACGCCGGCCCCCACCGCGAACCGGTGGCCGCCGACCTCGATGTCGACATGGTCGGGCGCCCGCAGTGTCCGGCCCTTCCACACGAGACCGACGTCGAGGTCGGGAAGACCGTCGAGGCGGTCCTTGCCCGTCTCGACGAGGACCACCGGGACGCCGCCGTCGGGCGAGGCGAAGACCTCGATCTGGCGGGCGCCCTTCCATCCGACCGATCCGACGTCGGCACTGTCCACCCCGACGGTTGCGATCGGGCAATGGTCGACCGGCTCGATGTCGTGGCTGCGGTGGCGACGCAGGCCGATCCCGCCGTCCGGGCACACCGCGAAGGCCACCCGGGTCCGCCAGCCGAGACCGTCAGGGGCCCCGGCCACCTCTTCGACCTCGACACGTCGGTTGAGCCCGGCCAGCCGGGAAAGCTGCTCGGCCACCAGGTCCTCTTTCAGGCGGCGCTGGGCCGGAAGGGTCGCGTGCTGGAAATCGCATCCACCACACCGTCCCGGCCCGGCGTGCGGGCACACGGGCACGACCCGGTCGGGCGACGCCACGAGGACCTCGACCGCGTCGGCCCGCAGGAACGAGGACGTCACAGCAGTGATCCGGGCCCGCACCCGCTCGCCGGGCAGGCAGTGGCGTACGAAGACGACCCGGCCGTCAGGCGCCCGGGCCACGCACCCCCCACCGGCGGCGATGGCACCGACCTCGAGCTCAACAATGTCGTCGGGCGCGGACGCAACGGTGAACATCTCCGGTTCTTAGCACCGCCAGATCACGGGTCGGACGGCTACCGGACACCCTCGGCGGCCATGCCGGACCCTCTCAGGCCGGTCCACGGAATGCACGGCCGCCTCATCTGCTGTCAGCAGCCCTCCGCGCTCTGGCCGTCAGTCGAGGCGAATTCCGGCCTGCCGGAGTGCGGCCGCCAACTTGTCACGAACCCAGTCGCCGTCACGTTGTTCGACAGTCCACTGTGCTTCCTGGCCATCCCTGGTCCGCACCGTGATGTCCGTGGTCACCCTCGGGTGCTTGGTGGAGAGGATCCCTCCGCCACCCGCCATCAGGCCGGCAGCCAGCACCGGGCCACCAGCCATGGACTCCTCGACTTCTCGCTGGGCGACGACCACGGTGGCAACGTCCGTCAAGGGAATGCTGTGCGTGAGGCTGAGCTCGCCGTAGCCGATGCGTCCCTGTTCGATGCGGAAGTGGTGACCGTGCTTGCCGAGGGCACTGTGGCCACCGACGTACTTGCAATCGACGGGAAACGAGATCGTGACAGTGTCCAGTGCATCCGGCTCCGATGCTGTCGGTGATCCGTCGTTCATTCGTCGCTCCCCTCGGCATCCACCGATTTGGTTGGACGATAGTTGACCCGGGCGGATCATTGGCTCGGCCCACCCAGAGGCGCACGGGTAGTTCCGAACATCCACCTCGGCGTAGCCACCCGTGGCCGCACACCCGCCGCGTGGAGATCGTTCGAGACTTCTTCGGGCCTCGACCGTACTGCGCCCTTCGGGGCCGCCCCGTCGTGACGGATGTGCTTGTCCTCATCTCGTTCGTTACGCCGGACGGAGCGGTCTCCCCTGGCGTTCCCCACGTGAGATGTCGCTGTGGGAAGGATCCGCTGCCAGCTCCGACCGGAGCCTGAGGGCGTCCACGCGGCACACGAGCCGTTGACGGCGAGCGGCAACGGTCGACGGTACGGTGAGTCGCACGGGACCGTCATCGGGCGGCACCCACTCCCGGGGAGGGAAGACGTGGATATCGACGAGGCGCTCTACACGACGCGAGCCATGCGCAGGGTCAAGGCGGACCCGGTCCCGATGGACGTGCAGGCGAAGATCCTCGACGCCGCCATCCGGGCTCCTTCGGGTGGCAACACCCAGAACTGGCGGTTCCTCCTGGTTGACGACAAGGAGGTGATCGGCCGGATCGCCCCGCTCTACCAGCACGCCATCGGTGAGCTGTGGGAGACCGTCTATGCCGATCGTCTGGCGGCGGCGGCTGCCTCACCCGACGACCCCGAGAGCGTCCAGATGCTGAAGGTGCAGCGCTCCGCCCAGTGGCTGGCCGACCACTTCGCCGAGGTTCCGCTCTTCCTCTTCGCCTTCGTCCAGGGCGACCCCTCCGGAGGGTCGATCTACCCGGCCGTATGGAGCGCTCAGCTCGCGGCCCGGGCCCAAGGGGTCGGGAGCTCGCTGACCGCCGTCCTCGGATTCTGGCACCCCGACGAGACGTTCGAGATCCTCGGGGTGCCCACCGACGACCAGTGGATCATGGCCTGCTGTGTGAGCTTCGGCTACCCGACGGGCCGCTGGGGCGTGGCCACGCGCCGACCTGTCCAGGAGGTCTCATTCCGGAACCACTGGGGGACGCCGATCGGCTTCGACGTGGACCAGCCGCTGTGGTCTCCCGAGGCAATCTGAGCCCGGCACTCGCCTCAGATCGGGGCAAACCCCCTGGTCAACGCCCTGCTGCTAGAGTGCGGGACCAGAATCACGCGGCTGTAGCTCAATGGTAGAGCCTCTGATTTCCAATCAGATGACGAGGGTTCGATCCCCTTCAGCCGCTCCACGGGCGACAGCCCCGGCGCCAAAGGCGAGCTTTCTTAGTTCGCGAGCATGACCGCCGTTCCCATCCCCTCTGCGTCCAAGAGGTCGCGGGGGTCGAGGAATGCGTCAGGCTAGGTTCCCTCCGATGGCCATCCGTGGACGAGGCGACGCCAGTGTGACCGACCGACTGCAGTCGTCCCCCGGACGGTCGCCCGTCCTCCTCATCCTGGCCGCCAGCCAGTTCCTCATGACCCTCGACAGCTCGGTCATGAACGTGTCGATCCAGTCGGTGGCGAACGACCTCGGCACCACCGTCACTGGGATCCAGACGGCCATCACCCTCTACACCCTGGTCATGGCGGCCTTCATGATCACCGGGGGCAAGATCGGTGCACTCATCGGCCGGCGCACCGCGTTCACCGTGGGCCTCGTCGTCTACGCCTCCGGCTCACTGGTGACATCGATCGCGCCCAACCTGACGGTCCTCATCATCGGCTGGTCACTCCTCGAGGGCCTCGGCGCGGCGCTCATCATGCCGGCCATCGTGGCCCTGGTGGCCGACAACGTGGCCAAGGAGGGGCGGGGCGCCGCCTACGGTCTGATCGCCGCGGCCGGGGCGATCGCGGTGGCCGCCGGGCCCCTGATCGGGGGTGCCGTCACCACCTTCGCGTCGTGGCGATGGGTCTTCGTGGGTGAGGTGGTGATCGTCGCGGTGATCCTGTGTTTCGTCCGGGTCATCCACGACACCGCCCCCGAGGAACGGGCACCGTTCGACGGTTTCGGTGCCCTGTTGTCGGTGCTGGGACTCGGGCTGACTGTCTACGGGGTCCTGCGTTCGGGCACGTGGGGTTGGGTCCACCCGAAGCCGAACGCCCCGGCCATCGGCGGGGTGTCGCTGGTCTTCTGGCTGGTACTCGCCGGCCTGCTCATCATCGGTGCCCTGGTCGAGTGGGAAGTCCATCGGGAGCGGTCGGGACGTGAGCCCCTGTTCAAGCCGTCAATGTTCGCCAACATCCAGATGACCGGCGGCCTGGTGATGTTCTTCTTCCAGTTCCTGATCCAGGCCGGCATCTTCTTCACCATCCCCCTCTTCCTGTCCGTCGTCCTCGGGCTCAACGCCCTCCAGACCGGATTGCGGCTGTTGCCTCTGTCTCTGGCCCTGTTGGCATCGGCGCTGCTGGTCCCCAAACTCGCCCCTCGTGCCTCGCCCCGCCTGGTGGTGCGCCTCGGACTGCTGTCGATGCTGGTCGGCACACTGGTTCTGGTAGCCGGTCTCGATCCGGGAGCCGCGGCCGGTGTGGTGCTCATTCCCATGGCGCTCGTCGGGCTGGGGATCGGTGCCCTCTCCTCCCAACTCGGAGCGATCACCGTGTCCGCCGTCCCCGACTCGGAGAGCGCCGAGATCGGCGGACTCCAGAACACGTTCACCAACTTCGGCGCGTCCCTCGGGACGGCACTCGTCGGCGCCATACTCATCGGGAGCCTGACGTCGGCGTTCCTGGCCGGGGTCACCCACAATGAAGCCATTCCTGCCTCGGTCACCGCCGAGGCGTCGGTCAACCTCGAAGCCGGCATCCCCTTCGTCTCCGATGCGGAACTGAAGCAACGCCTCTCCACCACGAGCCTGACGCCGGCCACCCAGGAGGCCGTGGTGGCCGAGAACGCCGACGCCCGGCTCGTCGGGCTGCGCACCGCCCTCTCGGTGGTGGCCCTGATCATCGTGCTCGCCCTCTTCTTCGCCCGGATGCTCCCGGGCACGGCCATCGTGGCCGACGAACCCGGAGAGCCGCCATCACCCACCTCCGACCCCTGAGCGGCGGAATGGCGTCGCGATGCCAGTTCGCGACCCGGCATCGCAATGCCACCCGTCCCGGCGTCTTCTTACACGCTGACCTGGGATGTCACCGCCTCAACGCCCCTTGGCGACCGGAGCAACGTCGAAGCGCAGGCCAGCGGTCGCCCCGGCGCGAACGAAGGTGGTCAAGGTAGGCGTCACAAAGGCCGATACCCCACCTGTGAGGTTCGATCTCGTACACCCCACACCACGCCAGCTGCGCGACGGTGTCACCTGTGGGCTGATCGCTGAGTCAATCATGGTCCCGATCCTGCTGACGGTGACCTTCATCGACCACCAGCAGGTCCGATGGGGCTACTTCATCGGCGCCCTGGCCTGCATCGTCGTCTCCATCGCCTACCAGCTGGTCTTCACCTCCATCACCCGAGGCACGGCGAGCGTCAAGTCCCAGGCCAACTCATGGTTCGTCATCGCCTGCCTGGCCTTGGCCGGTCTGGCCTGCATCGAACTCTCCACAGCGACGCCGGCCGCCCTGTACACCCCGGCCATGCTGGTGGGCGTCATCTTCGTGGCCATCGTGGGCGACCGGCGGATGCAGTTGGTGGTCGACATCTACGCGCTGGCTCTCATCAGCGTGATCGGCTGGGTCCAGGGCCTCCGTGGTGTGGAGTTCGGGGTGTCGATGTTCATCTACGCGTCGACCATTGCGGTGATCACATTCATCTGCGCCAGGACCGTCGGATCACTCACCGAGCAGATCAATTTCACCATGGCCTTCGACTCGCTGAACGAGTGCTTCGACGAGGTCGGCCTCGACGCGCCGCCGACAGCCGACACGGTCGCCGAGATCTTCTCCCACGGCCTCCCTCATGTGGCCAGCATCCTGCCCGCCGACCGGGTGGCCGTGTTCCACCGCACGGGCTCAGTCGAGCGGTTCGCCCTCGTGGCCGCCTGGCCCGACCTCGCCACCGACTGCTGCGACCTGGCCCGCCTTCCCGCAGTGGCCGCCTCCCTCGCCCACAACACCGTCCAGATCGAACTCCGCTACTGCGTCCTGCCCGTCGGCTATGCCTCGGATGGCGAGCTGATCATGGTCATCGAGCGCTCACTGGCCGACGCCAGGATCGACGCCCACACCGCCGAAGCAGCCGACCTGCTGGCTGCCGCCTTCCTGCGGGTCACCAGCCGGGCCAACTTCGTGAACGGCCTGCACACCGAGAGCCGGACCGACCCGCTCACAGGGCTGGCCAACCGCCGCAGCCTGATGGAACGCATCGAAATGGAGATGTCCCACGCCCTCCGGTCCGACTCACCACTGACACTCGCCATGATCGACCTGGACCACTTCAAGGAGTTCAACGACCGCTACGGTCACGTCGTCGGCGACACGGTCCTGCGGTCGGTGTCCGCCATGATGGTCTCCAATACCCGCGACCAGGACCTGGTGGCTCGATTCGGGGGCGAGGAGTTCTGCCTCGTGCTGCCCGAAACCGATCTGATCGGGGGGCACCACCTGCTCGACCATCTGCGGGCGGGTGGCCGCGACTCCACTACCGAACTGGGGGTCACCCTGTCGGCCGGGCTCACCAGCTGGGACGGGATCGAGGACCCGGTCTCGTTCATCGAGCGAGCCGACCGCGCCCTCTACCAGGCCAAGAATTCGGGCCGGGACCGGGTCGTGTCTATCGCCGCCTACACCGAGTCGTAGGGCGCACGGCCGCGCCCCGCTGCCAGTCAGTCGGCGGCGGCCATCACCAGGTAGACGTTGTCGTCGACCGCGAACGAGTTGACGAGTTCATACCCCTCGACGGCCAGGGCATCCAGTTCGGACTCCAGCTCTATCCGGCGTTCCGCCACCACCAACCGGCCACCGTGGACCCGCAGCACCTTGTGCCTGGTCATCGCTCCACTCCCTCCCGTTGGACTCCGCCGGCGAGGGATCGTCCCGCTGAGTCCACCGCCAGCCCTCCCTCGCGTACACCGGCGCCGAGTCCCTCAGGCTCGGGTCGGACCCGGATGAACCACTCCTGACCCCACACTGATTCGAACAGGTCGTCGGGCATCGACAGGAAGAAGCTGTCCTCGCCGATCTGGCTGGCGTGGGCCCGCATGGCGGCACGCTTGGTCGCCACCCACGGGGTGACGTCGAGCTCGGTGGTGATCCGCTCCGACGGTTCGCCCATGGTGTCGGCGTCCTCCAGGTTGTCGTCGGGCCCGGCCTCCGACTCGGCCGCCTGACGGCGGAGCTCGAGCATGAAGCCCCTGTCCATGGTGGCCATGTAGACCACCGGGGTCCCGGCCCGATCGGCAGCGGCCATACCCACACGATGCACCTGGACGTGGTCGGGATGTCCGTAGCCGCCGTGCTCGTCGTAGATGACCACGACATCGGCGGCCTCTTCCTCCAGAACGGCGGCCAGTCGTTCGGCGGCCTCATCCAGGTCGGCGGTGGCGAAGCAGCCCGGTCGGGCGGCACTGGCCTCGCCCTCCATGCCCGAGTCTTCGTAGCCCAGGAACAGGTGACGGGCGACGCCGAGTACGCGAGCGGCCTCGGCCAGCTCGACCGTCCGTCGTTCCGCCAGGGTCTCCCCCGGATCGAGGACGCCCTCGGCGACCTCGCCGAGCTCGCCCCCGGTGGCCGTCACCAACACGACCCGATGGCCCTGTTCGGCCAGCGAGGCCATGCTGCCCCCGGTGGCGATCGCCTCGTCGTCAGGATGCGCATGAAAGAAGGTGACCGTCGCCATGCCCGAACCCTACCGGGACAGTGAGGACCCGCGGCCGGTCATCCGAGCGGGAGCTGGGGTGCCTCGGCCAACGACAGCTGCCCGGCCGCGGCCTTGGCCGATCCCTTCGACTGCTTTCCGGTTGTCGCGAAGATGCGCTCTGGCCCGAATGAGCGGATGGTCCGGTCGCCCGGGCGACCGCCGACCACCTCAATCGACTCGGTCCCGTTGTTGCGGTTGACGACATGGGCACGGAACTCCCAGGTCGCCCCCCGCATGGACAGCCCACTCACCACCACCCGGTCGCCGACCCGCAGGCCATTCCACGCCTCCGACCTTTCGAGGTGCTCGGAGGCTCGGAGGGCGGCCTTCCTGGCCCCGACCGTCCCGCCCCGGCTCATCGTCGTTCCTCACGCACGGTGCGTACCCGGTGCCAGATGAGGAGGGCCACGGCCACGATGGCCAGCACGGCGATGACGTAGGTGGCATCGCTGAACGACTTCTGGACGTGGTCGTAGGTACCCCCGAGCGAGTACCCGAGCAGCGACAGCGCCGTGCACCACACCGCACAGCCGATGACGGTGAACAGGAGGAACTTGGCGAAGGCCATCTCGGCCAGGCCGGCGGCGAAGGACACGAACGACCGCAGCAGTGGGATGAAACGGCCGAAGAGGACCAGGGGCTCGCCATGGCGGTCGAACCAGGCCTCGGCCCGGTCGAGGTCCTTGTGGGCCAACAGCAGGTACTTACCCCACTTGTCGACGGCCACCCGGCCGCCCTTGGCGCCGATCAGGTAACCGGCCGTCGAGCCGAGCACCTCGCCGAGGACGGCCAGCACGATGACCAGGATCAGCGAGAGGTGGAAGAACTCAGGTGACTGGTGACCGTTGCTCAACAACTCGTGCACCTCGCCGCTGGCCAGGGCACCACCGCCGATGATGGCCAGCTCAGATCCGACGGGGATACCCATCGAGGAGATGAAGCTCAGGAGGAAGATGGCGAAATAGCTGTAGTGGTAGAGGAAATTGGTCAGATACGAAGACATCGTGCCCACTGTCTAGCCGATGGGTGTACCGATCCTGTGACATCGCCGACTCCCCGAAGGGCCACGGGCGACGTCCGTTCGGCTACCGTCACCCCGTGCCCCCCGGACCGGACGCCGCCTCGGCTCACGCGCTCTCGTGCGTCACCCCGGACGGCGTTGAGCTGGCCGTCTACGACTTCGGCGGCAGGGGCGACGACCTCCTCCTCGTCCACGCCACCGGCTTCTGCGCCGGGGTCCTCCTCCCCTTGGCGCGGGCCCTGTCGGACAGCTTCCGGTGCCACGCCCTCGACCTGCGGGGCCACGGCCGATCGACACGTCCTCCCGACGGCGACTACGCATGGTCGGGCTTCGCCACCGACGTGGCCACCGTGGTGGACCGGTTCGGGTTGGAAGGGGCGGCCGGCTTCGGCCACTCCTGCGGCGGCGCCTCACTCCTCCTGGCCGAGCAGGCCCGCCCCGGTACGTTCTCGGGCCTCTACCTGTTCGAGCCGGTGGTGCTGCCCGACCAGCCCCAGCCTGTCTCCCTCCAGTCACTCGAGCAGAACCCCCTGTCGACCGGCGCCCGCCGCCGCCGGGAGACGTTCCCCTCAGCCGAGGACGCCTTCGTCAACTTCTCTTCCAAGCCTCCGTTTGCCGGCCTCGACCCCGATGTCCTGCGGCGCTACGTAGAGGACGGCTTCGAGGTGGTTCCGGCCGACGAGGGTGGGGACGGCTCAGAAGTCCGACTACGGTGCCGGCGGGACGACGAAGCCGACGTCTACATCCACGGCTTCAACAACGGCGCCTTCGCCCACCTGCACGAGGTCCGGTGCCCGGCGACCTTCGCCTACGGGGAGCACACCGACGCCTTCGGACACAAGATCATGGCCGCCGACGCCGCACAGATGCCCTGGGCCGTGGTCGAGTCCTACGCCGACCTCACCCATTTCGGACCCCTGGAGCGCCCCGCCGACGTCGCCGCCGGCGTACGGAAGGCGCTGGGTCCGCCGGACGGCACACCCCCGTCGTAATCTCTGCACGTGCCCTTCGAACCCCCTCGTTCGCTGTCACCCTCCAAGGTGACCTCGTTCCGCGACTGCGCCCTTGCGTTCCGGTTCACCGCCATCGAGCGGCTCCCCGACCCGGCGACGGTGTGGACGGTCAAAGGCACCCTGGTCCACAGTGCGCTGGAGCAGCTGTTCTGGAACCATCCCCAGGGTGGACGCTCGCCGAAGGCTGCCCGGGCCGAGCTGCACGCGGCATGGGACGCCCTTCACGAAGACGCCGACTACCTCTCGCTCGAGCTCACCGCCGACGATGCTGATGCGTTCCTGGCTGATGCCGAGCAGCTGGTAGACAACTACTTCCGGCTGGAGGACCCCGATGAGATCACTCCCGTCGGCATCGAGCTGACTCTCGAGGCGCAGCTGGGCGACGTCCGTCTGCGGGGCATCCTCGACCGGCTCGACCGCACACCCGATGGCGACCTGGTCGTCATCGACTACAAGACCGGCCGGGCCCCCGGACCCGCCTATGTGCAGGGCAAACTGACCGGGGTCCAGACCTACGCCCTGCTGTGCCAGGAGGTCCTGGGGCGCCGGCCGGTCCAGGTCAAACTCCTGCATCTGAAAGAGCCGACGGTCATCACCGCTGAACCTTCCGAGCGGGGCCTGCGAGGACAGAGGACCAAGACCCTTGCCGTGTGGTCCGCCATCGAGCGGGCCTGCCGAAACGAGGACTTCCGCCCGAAGACCGGCCCGTTGTGCCGGTTCTGCCGGTTCCGCGGCTTCTGCCCCGCCTACGGGGGTGATCCGTCACTGGCCGCCGCCGCCCTCGGCGGCGACAACCGGGGTGCAGCATGACCGCCGGAACGACTGCGAATGGGAGCTTCGCCACGGGACAGCCCGACGACGCCACGGGTGCATCCGGGCTCTTCGCCGTCGTCTCTTCGGTCGACGACTGGGTGGACGGCGTCTTCGAGCCGCTGCGCGGCCGACCCGTGGTGGATGCAGCCGCCAAGGTGATCACGGGAGTGGGCGACCACGGGTGGCTGTGGACGGGGATCACCGGGTGGCGGGGCCGCCGCTCCGGACTGGCCCGGCGTCAGGCCGTCCGGGCGCTCGGTGTGGCCGGGATCTCCTCGACCTTGGTCAACGCCGGCATCAAGCAGATTGTGGGACGGGACCGCCCGGATACGTCCGACCTGCGGATCTCCAACACTGGGGTGCCGGTCCGCGCCCCGAAGACCAGCAGCTTCCCAAGTGGCCATACCTTGGCCGCCTTCTGCTCCGCCGCTGTGCTGAGCCGGCCAGGCGACCGTGCCGGGAACGCGCTGCTGTACACCGCGGCCGGCCTGATCGGGGTGAGCCGGATCCACCTAGGGGCCCACCACGCCTCGGACGTGGTCGGCGGGATCATCATCGGCACCACCTTGGGGCTCGCAGTGAAGCGGCTCCGTTGACGGCGCGCCGCATCCAATGACGATGGCCGGCAGAACGGCCGGGGGAATGGAACCCGCCGGCACGGGGTTTGCCACGCCATGAGCACCCCGCAGACGTTCGCCGTGACCTGGGACTACCGTTGCCCGTTCGCCTTCAACGGCCACGAGCACATCCTGGAGGGCCTGGAGGATGGCGCCGAGTGGGACGTGACCTTCGTCCCGTACTTCTTGAATCAGGGAATGGGTCACGAGGGCCAGGACACCTGGGACGATCCGGCACACCAGGCCGACTTGTTGGCCCTGGCGGCGGGGGTCGCCGTGCGGGACCGCTTCCCCGAGCAGTTCCTGGCCGTCCACCGATCGCTGTTCGCCGCCCGCCACCTCGAGTCATCGGACCTCCGCCACCGGTCTGTCGTCCACGGTGCGCTGGCCCGGGCCGGTGTCGACGCCGACGCCGTGCTGGCCGAGGTCGATGCCGGGTGGCCGGCCAAGGCCATCCGCGAGGAGCACGAGCGATGCGTCGAGGAGTTCGAGATCTTCGGCGTCCCCACCTTCATCGTGGGCGAGGACGCGGTGTTCGCCCGACTCATGAATCGCCCCGAGGGCGACGGCGCACTGGCCCGTGCCACCATCGACCGGGTACTCGGCCTGATCGGCGACCATCCGGAGCTCAACGAGTTCAAGCACACCCGCCAGTCGCGCTGAGCGCCGGGTCCCGTTCCCACACGAGCGGTGTCGTAACCGGCGCCGGGGCCTAGGACCCGACCAACCCGGCCAGCACGTCGATCGAGGCCCGGATCTCGTCACGGGTGCCGAACGGCGCCCCGCAGAAGTCGGTTGCGCCGATGTCGGCCAGCCGGCCGACCCGGGCCGCCACCTCGGAGGCCGAACCCACGATGGCCACGTCGGCCGGGCCGGCGGCACCCTCACGGTCGAGCATGGCCCGGTAGGACGGGAGATGGCCGTAGATGGCGAACTCCTCGGCGGCCTTGGCCCGTGCCGCGTCCGGGTCGTCGGTCACACAAACCGGCAGCCCGACGCCGATCTGGGGCACCGGCCGTCCCGCCTCGGCTGCGGCCGCGTTGATGGTGGGGGCGATGTGCAACTCGATGGTGTCCGGGCCGGTCATCCACGTGATGGTCCCTTGGGCGAGGTGGCCGGCGATGGTGAGCATGATCGTCCCGAGGGCGGCCACCAGGACGTCGGGGGCCGGGGCGTCGATCTGCATCGGTCCGAACGTCGAGGCGCTCATGGTCTCACCGGTGAAGGTCACCTGCTCGCCAGCCAGGACCGGCATCAGTATCTCCAGGTACTCGCGCATGTGACGGGCCGGCTTGTCGAACGACATGCCGAACACGTTCTCGATCACCATCTGGTGGGACAGACCGATACCGAGTGTGAGGCGATCGCCGCTCGCCGCTTGCACGGTCAGCGCCTGGGCACCCAGCATCACCGGATGGCGGGGGTAGGTCGGGACCACCGCGGTGCCGAAGTGGATGGAGGGCACCTCCCGGGACAGTGCAGCGATGGTGGTCAGCGCGTCGTAGGCGAAGATCTGGGACGCCCAGGCCGTCTCGATGCCGGAGTCGACCAGGCCGGCCACTTGGGCGACCACGTCGTCGAAGGGCTTCTCGGTGTCGAACATCACGCCGATGCGCATGGGTTCCTCGTCTCTCGTCGTCGGGCGCCGGCGCCCCGTTCACCGGGGCGTCGCCGGACCATCTGGGCGCCGGTCCGACATCCAGCCCACCGTACCGGGCGACCCGGCAACGCGTCGGCGGTCGGCGTCGACGTGCCGGGACCGCGACGGTCGGGCAGAATGCCTCCATGTCCGTAGCCATCCTCATGGGAAGTTCCTCCGACGCGTCCATCATGGACGACGCCGTCCAGATCCTCCGAACCTTCGATGTGCCGGTCGAGATCCGGGTCCTGTCCGCCCACCGCACCCCCGACGACACCCTCGCCTTCGCCCGAGCAGCGGCCGGCAACGGCGTCAAGGTGATCATCGCGGCCGCCGGCGGAGCCGCCCACCTGGCCGGTGTGGTGGCCGCCACCACACCGCTCCCGGTGATCGGTGTCCCCGTGGCTCTGGCCAACCTCGGAGGCCTGGACTCGCTGCTCGCCATGGTCCAGATGCCTAAGGGGATCCCGGTGGCCACCGTGGCCGTCAACGGTGCCCGCAACGCCGCGCTCCTGGCCATCCGGATCATGGCCCTGTCCGACTCCCGTCTGGCCACCGAGTTGGACTCGTTCATCGCCGACTTGGCCGAACAGGTGCGCGACATGGACGCCGAGATCGTCGCCCGCTACCAGCAGAGCTGACCAGGGTCCACGACCTGGCGGCCGTTCCACCCGCGACCCGTACCCGGCGTCAGCATCACCGGTGGTAGACAGCGCCTCGAGGTGCCGGCGCCACTGGCAGCCATCGAGTCCTCGTGCGGTTGCGACGGTGCCAACCAGACGCGGAGGACCTGCACCCGGACCGCGAGCGCGGGACGGCCTAGCCGGAGCCAACAGGTGAGGCTCAGCCGGCCTGAGAATCGCCCCGAACGTGTCGCCAGTTCGCGAGACATCACGCCCGGACCGGCGTCTACAGTCGCCGTGACCTCTGGACACCAGGTGGTCCGGGCATATACTAGAACGTGTTCTAGTATAGTCCGCCGACCTCCTGGAGGTTCCATGCAACGCATCGACGAGCACGACGGACCGCGGGTTCCCTCCGGTTCGACGGCGCGGATCGCTTTCATCCAGTCCGAGTGGCACGGGGACATCGTCGATCGATGCCGGGACGCGTTCCTAGACGAGATCGTCCGCCTCGGGTTCGAGGTCGGGCAGATCGAATGCTTCCGGGTGCCGGGAGCGTTCGAGATCCCCCTCCACGCCAAGCGGCTGGCGGGCAGCGGGCGCTACGCCGCCGTGGTCGGTGCCGGTCTCGTCATCGATGGTGGCATCTACCGTCACGAGTTCGTGGCCGACGCCGTCGTCAGCGGGTTGATGCGCGTCCAGCTCGACACCGATTGCCCCGTCATCTCGGCCGTACTGACACCCCACCACTTCCACGAGCATGGTGAACATGACGAATTCTTTGCCCGGCATCTGGCGGGCAAAGGGATCGAGGCAGCCCAGGCCTGTGCATCGACCATCGTGAACCTTGCGGGACTGACGGCTCGGACCGCCTGATTCCTCGGGTACGTAGGGATCTACCGAGGGCTCAATCCCTCCACGGCCTCGGCCAGGTCCACCCCGAACGGCAGAACGGCCAACACTGGGATGTCGACACCATTGGCCACATACCTGCCGATCCGGTCGCGGCACTGCGCAAACGACCCGTGGACGACCAGGTCATCCACCACCTCGTCCGGAATGGCGGCCAGCGCACCCTTGCGATCCCCGTCCTGCCACAGCTTCCACATCGGACCGAGGACTTCAGCCCGTCCCAGCCACCGGTGGAATTCGGCGTAGACGCCGACGTTGAGGTAGGCGGTGATCATCCGGCGGCCTATGGCCCTGGCCATGTCGACGTCCTCGCTCGGGATCACGAAAATCCGCGCCGCCACCGGGATGTCCGCCCCGAGCTCGGGGGTGACCGTCGCCACGTCGTCGGCCGACAGCCAATTGATGATGACCCCGTCGGCGGCCCGGCCGGCCAGCCGGAGCATGCCGGGTCGCAGTGCGGCCAGGAAGATCGGCGGAGGCTGCTCGACGGGACGAGACAGCCGGAACCCACGGACCTCGAACGTGTCGTAGGCGGTGTCGACCTTCTCGCCGGACAGCGCGTCACGCAGGAAGGCGATGGTGTCGCGCACCCGCTTGTACGGCTCGACGAAGGGTACGTCGTTCCAGCGAGAGACGATCACGTCGGAGGATGTCCCCAGCCCGAACGTGAAATGGCCGGGCGCCGCCTCGGCCATGGCGGCCACGCTTTGGGCCAGCAGGGCCGGCCCCCGGGTATAGGCAGGAATGATGGCCACGCCCAGCTGCAGGGCCGGCGTCCAGGCGGCAGCCAGGGCCAGCGGCGTGAAGCCGTCGAGCCCGTCGGTCTCGGCCGACCACACATCGGTGTACCCGAGCCGCAACAGGTCCTCGTACCAGCGTCGGTGCTCGGTCATCGGCACACCGTCGAAGGGGATGGTGATGCCATAGCGCCGAACGGCCCCGATCGGGGGCGCAGCGGTGGTCTCGTGGGGGGGATCGGCCTCGGTCATGGCCCCCGTATTACACCCTTACGTCACACTGCTCACATGAGTCAGAACCCCGGGGCCCGCCTGCTCGGACTCCAGCCCCAGCTACCACTCCTCGACACCGGGCCCGACGACGCCGCCCACACCCCTGACCCCGACAGCGCTCGGATCGACCAGGACCGCGACTGGCGGCTCGACGAGCACACCCGGGAGGTCGGTCGCCGCGGCATCGCCGCGGCGCGGGCCCGCCTCCGCAGTTCCACCGGCCGCGCCGCCTGACCGACCGCCGACTACGGTCGGTGCATGGTGACCGTGGCCGAGCGGCTCGGGGCAGCTTCCGATGCCCGACTCCTGATCCTCAACTGTGCCGACCTCGGGTTCTGTCACGCGGCCACGACGGGTGTCTACGATGCCCTGCGCGACGGTCTCGCCTCGTCGGCGTCGCTGGTAGTACCGGCCCCGTGGGCACGGGAGGCCGCATCGCGGTTCCGTGGCGACGACGTCGGTGTGCGCCTGACCCTCAACGCCGAGCACGACCTCTATCGCTGGGGCCCCATCACCCAGGCGCCTTCCCTCCTCGACGGCGACGGCGGGTTTCCCCGGACCGTCACCGACGTGTGGGATCACGCCGACCTCGACGAGGTGCGCCGTGAGTGCCGTGCCCAGGTGGAGCGGGCCGTACTGTGGGGCTTCGACATCAGCCACCTCGACGCGCACATGGACGCCTTGCTCCTCCGCCCCGAGTTCTTCGACATCTACCTGGAGCTGGCCGTCGACTTCGGGCTCCCTCTGCGACTGCCCGACCGGTCGGTCGAGCCGAATGTCGGGTTTCCGATCCGCACGTTGGCCGCCGAGGAGGGCGTCCTCTTCGCCGACGTCGCCGCCACCGTGCCCGCCCGGGGAGGTCGCGAGGCACTGCTCGAGCTCATTGGGGGCCTCGAGCCGGGACTTACCGAGATCACCGTGCACCCCGCCGTTGACAGCGACGAGCTGCGGGCGGCAACCGACGACTGGCCGTCGCGGGTTGCCGACCGCGCCATGCTGATTGACGATCCCGAAGTGGCGTCCGCACTTGCCGCGTCCGGCGCCATCCGCATCGGCTATCGGCCCCTGCGCGACGCCATGCGGCACCCGATCCGGCCGTGACCCAAGTACCCGTGCCCGAGGTGCGGGAGCCGGCCGCAGGCCCCGCCCCGAAGCCGCTGACGGTCAGCGGACTCCTCCTCCTCGACCCCCACGGCTATGACGCCACGCACGTAGACACGGTGGTAGTGAACGATGCCGGCATTGGCGTGATCCGACGGCGAGGCGAGGCACCTCGGGTGCTCCCGTGGGAGTCGGTGGTGGCCCACGCCGTGGAGCACTGGCCTGGCGGAGTCATCCCCGACTGGTGGGTTGACCCTGGCGAGCAGCACACCGACGGTCCGCCTCCCGTCCCCGATGGATGGACCGTCGATCACTCCGCGCTGCTCACCGCCGCCCGCCACCTGCCCCACGCCGAGGCCGGCGCCCTGATCAGCATCCAGACCCGTACCGGCACCTACCGGTTCCTGCGCACCGGGGGCGACCCAGTCGAACTGACCGACCGGATCGGTGCCTTCGCCGTCCGCCATCAGGGTCCGGCCGGCCTGTCCACGGTGACCACGGTGGCACCGGCCCGGCTGCGGCGCGGCTACGTCGGAGGGACAGGCTGGTCCAGGGTCCGGCCCTACCTGGTGGTCCTCCTGCTGGTCGTCATCGTGGCGGCCGTCACCCTGATTCTGCTGCAGAGCGCCGGTATCGTCCATCTACCGTTCCTCGGCGGGAACACCACCTCGTCTCCGCCGGCCGGATCGGGCCCGGGCGGGATGCCTGCCTAGCGGCCGTCGAGTTCGGCGATCCGGGCTCTGCGGGCCCGCACCTCATCGGTTGCGGCCAGGGCCAACAGGTCGATGACAGGGCCCATCGCTCCCGCCACTTTCATGCGGCCCTGCATGAAGGCCACCGAGGGGTCGAGCCCGCCGGCCACGACGGCCCGGGCATCCGCGTCGGTCAAGGTGAGGGTCACGTCAGGGGACGGCACGGATCCGGCGCCGCTACCCACCAGATGCCCCTCGGCGAACACGGCGTGGATCGACGCATCGCCGTCGGGTCCCCCGGTTACCTCGACCACGACGCTGCCGGTCAACGTCGGCGGGCCCGAGACGCCGTCCACCTCGACCGCGACCTCGGCCAACCACTCCCCGGACAGCCACTGCGCCGTCACGTGGTCTCCACCGCCGGAATCCCGGCGAACAGGTCTGTCTCGACGGTGCCGTCCGATCCGGGCTCGGTGACCGTCCCGTCGGGGGCACCAACCAGGGCCAGCCGGTAGTCGTCCTGGGGGTGGATGGTGCCCATCACCTCGGGTGGCAGTCCGAACCAGAACTTCGACGTGGGGTCCACCTGGGTGGCGTGAGCCAGGAGGGCGAGGCGAAGCACGTCGGTGTAGTCGCTGATGTCGATCCGGGTGGTTGGCGCCTCGTCGGGCATCTGGTCCCATCGCTTGCGCCACTCCTCGTCGAACGGTGACTCGAGGCCCAACTCCTCGAACTTCTCATGGATGGCCCGGAAGCGGGCGGCCGAGTGGATCGTGTAATAGAGCTTGGCCGGCTGGTATGGCGTCCCTGCCTCGGGGTAACGAGTCGGGTCGCCGGCCGCCCGGAAGGCGGCCAGGCCGGCGTCGTGGACGCGCAGGTGATCGGGATGGGGATAGCCCGACTGGTCGTCGCCGTAGATGACCATGGCTTGGGGGCGGGTGCGCCGGATGATGGCCACCAGGCGACCGGTCGCCTCGTCGAGCGGCGCAGCAGCGAAGCATTCAGGGTTGCTGTTGGCCTCGGACCCGGCCATGCCCGAGTCGCGGTACCCGAGCATCACGACCTCGTCGTAGCCGATCACCTCGGTGGCCCGGGCCAGTTCCAGTCGTCGGACCCCGGCCAGGTCGGCCCGTACCTCGGGCGTGTCCAAGGCGGGATTGAGGATCTCCCCCTCGGCCCCGTCAGTGCAACAGACGAGGACGGTGTGCACCCCCTCGGCGTGGAAGCGGGCGACGGTCCCCGCCCCCTTGGAGGCCTCGTCATCGGGGTGGGCGTGGACGGTGAGCAGACAGCGATCCTCAGGCACGCCGATCACGCTACCGGGATGCCGGGGCCTACACTGCAGGTGAGCGTGAGGAAGGAATATCGCCAATGGGTGTCATGAAGCGGATGTCTGGGATCCTCCAGGCAAAGACCAACAAGCTCCTCGACAAGGCGGAGGACCCGCGGGAGTCCCTCGACCTCTCCTACCAGAAGCTCTTGGAGAACCTGCAGAAGGTCCGGCGCAGCGTGGCCGACGTCACCACTGCCAAGAAGCGCATCGAGCTCCAGGCCACCCAGCTCCAGGCCCAGGCCGACAAGCTCCAACAGCAGGCCAAGGACGCCCTGTCCCAGGACCGCGAGGACCTCGCCCGCGAAGCCCTCGCCCGCCGGGCCGCCCTCGCTCCGCAGCTCGCCGACCTCCAGACTCAGCACCAGCAGGTGGCTGACCAGGAGAAGAAGCTGATCGTGACCGCCCAGAACCTGCAGACCCAGATCGACGCCTTCCGCACCAAGAAGGAGACGATGAAGGCCACCTATACGGCGGCCGAGGCCCAGACGAAGATCGGCGAGGCCGTCTCCGGCATCTCCGAGTCGATGGGCGACGCCGGCATGTCGGTCCAGCGGGCCCAGGACAAGATCGACTCCATGCAGGCCCGGGCCGGGGCCATGGACGAACTCCTCTCCTCGGGCGCCCTGACCGACCTGACCAACCCGGTGGACGACATCCAGGCCCAACTGGACCAGGTGTCGGCTTCCAGCACGGTCGATAACGACCTAGCTGCCCTGAAGGCCGAGATCGGCGCCGGCACGCCGGCCCAGCTCGGGCCGGCCGAAGCCCCCGCCACCACGGAGTCCGGCGAGGCGCCGGCATGATCGTACGCATCCTGGGTGACGGGCAGTTCGACGTCCCTGATACCGAGCGGGCGACCTTGGACGGACTGGACGAGTCACTGAACGCCGCCGTCGAGGGACACGACGAGGCAGCCTTCGCTTCGGCCCTCGGCGCCCTCATCGCCGCGGTCCGCAAGGTCGGCGAACCTCTGCCCGCCGACTCGTTCATGAGTTCTGACCTGGTGGTGCCGTTCTCCGACGCCTCCCTCGCCGAGACCAAGTCCCTGCTCGAGGAGCCGGGCGGGGAACGCGCTTGACCGCGCCCCACACCCACCTGAGGAACCCGTCATGAGCACCGCCCGCAACATCCCCAACGACCGGGGCCTGACCCTGCGGATGTTCACCACCGGCCTGATGCTGGTGCTCCTGTACGGCGTCGTCATCGGCGCCCTCATCGCCTACGGCATCTCGTATTCGGTAGTTCTGGTCTTTGCCGCGGCCATCCTCTTCGCCCAGTACTGGTTTTCGGACAAGATCGCCCTCTACGGCATGGGCGGTCGGATCGTGACTCCTGAACAGGCACCCGAGCTGCACGGGGCCATCGACCGCCTGTGCGCCATGGCCGACATGAAAAAGCCGCGGGTGGCCATCGCCGACACCGACGTGCCCAATGCCTTCGCCACCGGCCGCAGCCCCAGCAACGCCGTGATCTGTGCCACCAGCGGACTCATGCGCCGGCTCGACGAGCCCGAGCTCGAAGCCGTGCTGGCCCACGAGCTGTCCCATGTGGCCCACCGCGACGTGGCCGTCATGACCATCGCCAGCTTCCTTGGTATGGCTGCCGGCATGGTCACCCGGATGATGCTGTGGACCGGGATGATGGGCGGCTTCGGCGGCGGGGGCCGCAACAACAACAACAACCAGGGCGGGGACAACGCCGCCCTGGTGGAGTTGGCCGTGCTGGTCGTGTCGGTGGTCGTCTACGCCATCAGTTTCCTGCTGACCATGGCACTGTCCCGCTACCGGGAGCTGGCCGCCGACCGGTCCGGGGCGCTGCTGACCGGGCAACCATCGGTACTGGCTTCGGCGCTGGTCAAGGTGACGGGTGACATCGCCCGGATCCCGACCCGTGACCTCCGGTCGACGGAAACGTTCAACGCCTTCTACTTCACACCGGCCATTGCCAAGAACGGGGTAAGCATCTCCACCATCTTCTCGACCCACCCCTCGCTCGACCAGCGTCTGGCCCAGCTCGCGTCCCTCGAGGCTGAGATGGGCCGTCCCTCGTGACCTGCAGGACTGACCGCCGACAGCCGCGCTGATGGGACTGTTCGACACGCTGCGCGGGCGCACCAAGCCGGTCCAGGCCGACCTCGACGCCCTGTTCGCCCTACCGTCGGCTTCGATCACTCTCCAGAGCGCGGCGGCCACCGCGTGTTCGGGACATGCCGGAGTGTGCTTCAAGCCGCCCACCGGCCAGGGCTTCGCCGACACCGAGTCCGAGGTGATGTCCCTCCTGTCGATGGACGACGCCAGCGGGCTCAGCTCCTCGCAGGACTCCTTCGGCTACCAGTGGCTGGTGATGGAGGACCCCGACATCGAACAACTGGTGACCCGGATCCACCTGGTCAACTCGTCACTATCCGACGCCGGGTGGGGTCCGCAGCTGCTCTGCTCGGTGTTCGGCCTGGCCAAGCTGCCGGACGCGTTGCCAAATGGCGCCACCCGGGAGGGCGCCTCAGTGGGAGCCGGCACTATCCTGGCTTCCACCGCGTACCTGGTGTACCTGTTCAAGCGGGGCACGTTCTACCCCTTTGTGCCCACCGGCCACGAGCAGCGTTCCACCGAGGAGGAGTTCAAACTCCGCAGCCTGGTGGCCGACGACCTGTCCGTAGAGACCGACCTCGACCGGTGGTTCCCCCTGTGGGACCTCCCGGTTCCCTGAGCCGGGCCACCGTGGAATTCGTCCTCGACCCCGACCGCTGCGCCGTGTGCCGGCTCGAGCCCACCGCGCCGTGGCCCACACCACCGGTCGGCACGACCCTCTTCTCGGCCACCCTGTCCGTCGACGAGCTATCCGTTGTGTGCCACGAGGGCGACCAACCTCCGGGAGCCATGGTGGAGGGTGGCTGGCGGGCCCTGCGGATCGTGGGCCCCCTCGCTTTCGACCTGGCCGGCGTCATCGCATCGATCACCGTGCCACTGGCCGCCGTCGATATCGGGGTGTTCGTGGTATCGACCTTCGAGACCGACCTGCTGCTCGTCCAGGACGCCGACCTCGATGTCGCCATCGACGTGCTGGGAGGCGCAGGTCACCGAGTCGTCCCGCCCCCGTCCTGAACGGCCGTACACATTTCCGATGTTGATCGACAGGCTCCTGACCTGGGAGGACAAGTTAGTTATCCGCAGGTTATCCCCATCCAGGAGGCACGGAGTGGGCAAGCCAACTACCGATCGGTGGACAACCCTTGTACACTCAACCACTTCCGACGGCGGGTAGTGTCCCGATGGCCCCGGACCAAAGGTCCGGCCTGAACACACCCGTCCGCTACTGTCGGCACTCCGTACGACACCGCTGAGGAGCGCTCAACTAACCACACCACCCGCTTACCGGACATGAACACCCGCTAGCACACCCGGCTCTTGAAGCCAGGCCGGCTCACCCTTCCCGGTGCCCGGTTGGGGCGTGAATGCACAGACGTGGGGTCCACCCAACCAGAAGAGAGTCAGAGCGCATCGCGTCACCCGACGCGGTTCTGACCGACCGAGGAAAGGTCACCCACGATGCCTTCGGCACCTGTAACTATCCCTGTATCCCCACGTACCCGTATTCGCACCTCTACCCTGTCGCACACGACCAATTCCGTGCGTCGACGATCCAGAAAAGTCAGAGCCGCGGCCGCCGGTTTGGCCACCGTGGCCTTGTCGGCTGCGGCCATCGGCTCGCTGGCCGCAGCTACTCCGTCGTCTGCTACCCCGTCGCCTGCCACCCCGTCCTACCCGACCGGGGCCGGCCTCGTCCTGAATGCCCCGATCGTCTCGGGAGCAGCCCTCCCCAATGGCCGCGGCTACTGGTTGGTCGGAACCGACGGAGGCATCTTCTCCTTCGGCAACGCCGGCTACTACGGCTCGATCGGCGGGCACCCCATCAGCAGCCCGATCGTCGGGTTGACAGCCACGTCCGACGGCCGCGGCTACTGGGAGATAGCCGCCGACGGCGGTGTCTTCGCCTTCGGTGATGCCGGCTTCCACGGTTCGACCGCCGCCAACGCACTCGGCGCCCCCATCATCGGGATGGCCCGCACCGCCGACAACGGCGGGTACTGGCTGGTCGGTGCCGACGGCGGCGTCTTCGCCTTCGGCGACGCCGGCTACTACGGCTCGGCCATCGACATGTCACCCACCAGCCCGATCACCGGCATCGCCCCGACCTCGAACGGTCGCGGCTACTGGGAGGTGGCAGCCAACGGCAGCATCTACGCCTTCGGCGCCGCCAGCTTCGACGGCACCGCCCCGGTGACCGCACCGACGGTCGGCATCTACAGCGCCAACGGCGGGTACCGCGTGGTCTCCCGTGACGGCGGCACCTTCGCCTTCGGAGGCGCCACCTACCACGGGTCATTGGCCGGCCTTCCCCTCAACAAGCCGATCGTGGGCACCTCGTCCACCGCCAACGGCTACCTCGACGTCGCCTCCGACGGCGGCGTATTCACCTTCGGGTCAGTCGGTTACTACGGCTCGCTGGGTGCGGCCACCGTCTACACCCCGCCGCCCCCCGTCGTGGTCACCACGCCGGGCCTCCCCTACGGCCTCACCTCCTACCAGGTGGCGGCGTGGGACAAAGTGAACATGTGCGAGGAAGGCGGCAACTGGAGTGTCAACGGTGCCGTCTTCGCCGGCGGCCTCGGCATGAGCCGGGCCAACTGGGCGCAGTTCAACACGTTCGGGTTCCCGGGCAATGCTGCCTACGCCACGCCGTACCAGCAGATCCGGGTGGCCGTGGCCTTCGCCACCCACTACTACGGCAGCCCGAATGCGGCCCCGGACCAGAACGGCTGTTCGGGCGGCTACTGAGCGGGTCCATGCCTGGAGTGGGACGGGGCCTCGGGGTCCCATCCCACTCTGGTCACCCGACGGGAGTACCCCCAAGAATCTCAGCCCAGGGCGTCGATGGCCCGGGCCAGGGCGAAGTCCAATTCGGTGATTCCGCCGGCATCGTGGGTCACCAGCGCCAGGTGCACCGTGCGCCAGCGGATGTCGATGTCCGGGTGATGGTCGGCCTCCTCGGCCAGGGTCCCCACCGCCACGACGAAGTCCAGGGCCGCCGGAAAGCTCGCACACTCGACCACCTTCACCAACTGCCCGTCGACCAGGTCCCACGCCGGCGCGTCGACAGCGGACAGGGCGGCGGCCACCGCCCCGTCGTCGAGGGCGGTCGGGCGGGCCATCAGGCCGTCGCTCCGACCGGCGCGGTGGGCGTGAAGGTGACCGGCATCGTCTCGTAGCCCGACACGAAGTTGGCAGCCCGTTTGGGCGGCTCGGTGTCGGAGGCCAGTGCCAGGTCGGGCAGGCGCTCGAACAGCTGGTCGAACATGACCGCCAACTCCATCCGGGCCAGGCGATTCCCCAGACAGAAGTGGGCGCCGAATCCGAACGCCATGTGGTCGTTCGGCGTCCGCGTGACGTCGAACTGCTCGGGTGCGTCGAAGTTCCGTTCATCACGGTTGGCCGACGGGTAGAGCAGGAGGAGCTTCTGGCCCTCGGCGATGGTCTCGCCGTGGAGGTCCACGTCCCGTGTGGCGGTGCGGGCCATGTTCTTGATCGGGCTGACCCACCGCAGCATCTCCTCGACTGCCAGCGGACGGCGCTCGCGTTCGGCCATCAGCAGCGCGTACTGGTCGGGATGGGTGAGCAGTTCGTACATCCCGCCGCTAATGACGTGGCGGGTGGTCTCGTCACCTCCGATCAGGATCAGGAGCGACTCGTAGATGATGGAGGACTCGTCCAGCCTGTCGCCTTCGATCTCGGCATGGACCAGCGTGCCGATCAGGTCGTCGGTCTGGTTGTCGCGACGTCGCTGCTCGGTCACCGCGGTGATGTACTCGGCGTACTCCATGGCCGCCACCGTGGCACCCTCCATGGCCTTCGGGTCGGGCGAGCCGAGCGCCTTCAGCATGTCGTCCGACCAGCGCAGCAGGGCGTCCCGGTCCTCGGGGGCCACACCCAGCATGTTGCCGATCACGATCATGGGCAGCGGGGCCGCGATGTCGTTGACGAAGTCGGCCGTACCTCGTTCGCACACCCGGTCGATGATGGCGTCGCAGATGGTGCGGATGCCCTCCTCGCTCTCCCGGATGCGCTTGGGAGTGAATCCCTCGCTGACCAGGCGCCGGCGGCGCACGTGCTCGGGGGCGTCGAAGTCGATCATCATCGGCAGGGCGTCGGAGTCGGGGCGGATGCCCCCGGCATTGGAGAAGGTCTCGGGGTCTTTGGAGATCTCCTTGATGTCGGCGTAGCGAGTGATCCCCCAGATGCCCGACGTCTCGTCGAAGTAGGCCGGGGCCTCGGACCGCATCCAGGCGAACGCCGGAAAGGGGTCACCGCCGTAGAAGGTGCCGTCGGTCAGTCCGATGTGCAGGTCGGCTGGGGGTGTGATCGTCACGCTTCTACTCCCTACTCCGTGGTCCCGGGTCCGAGTACATCGGGAACGGCTGAAGGATAGTGCGCTGTCTGACGGTCCGTCAGTTGGCCGTCGCCTGAAGAGCCACGGCGCCGCACCAACACCCGCGCATGAATAGAAGTATGCGGGCTGTATCGCCCTAGTGATCTACATTGCGCAGAATCCGATGCACTCGCCTCCAGGATCCCGTGGGGAGGGTCATCGAATTGCAGGACGCATTCGGCGCGATTGTGCGGTGCAATAGTGGATGATGCCCATTGGTTGCACGCCAGGTGCCGGTAGTCGCCATCAGCTTCGACGGTTTGGGGGGCTTCGCTCAGCCCGAGTGGGTCGTTCCTGATGCTTCGCACCTGCAACGACGTGCCGGACACATGTCCCAGCCCGTTGCTCGTGTGCGCTTGGAGCCCGGAGATGACTGGAGTGGTCGATGCCTGAAGGTCTGTCACCTTCGGAAGTGGGTACGAAGATTGCGGAGCACAAGGCCCATTACGCAGAGGACGGCGATGCAGGTCGTGACCATGCCAGCGCAGGTAGTGACCATGCCAGCCGGCGCCTGACCATCGTCGAGGCGTCGCTCCTCGCCCTCGTCGCAGTGCTCGCTGCTTATTCAGGATTCGCCTCAGCCAAGTAGGGCACCGATTCGTCCCTCAAACTGGCCAAGGCGGCGACAGAACGCAACTTCGCCAGCCGGGCACAGCTCAACGGCCTCTCGACGAAGAACCTTGACGGTCTCTCATTCAACGCGTGGTTTTCCGCCTACCTGGCCGGCGACCAATCGGGCATGACCGTGGCTGAACGCCGATTCCGACCTCAGTTCGACGTCGCCTTCAAGGCGTGGTTGGCCACGGACCCGTTTACCAATCCGAATGCGCCGAAGGGGCCGACCTACATGCCCCAGTACGTCGTACCCGGCCAGAATCAGTCCGCCGCGTACGACAACACGGCGGATGCGCTGTACGCGGAGGGGTCTCAGGACGGATCCAACTCGGACAACTATGTCCGCACCACCGCCTTCCTGGCCTCGGTGCTGTTTCTCATCGGAATCTCGGGGCACTTCCGGGTCCGTTCCGCCCGCATCGGACTCATCGTGGTGGGCGGTGCCATCTTGGCGGTTTCGGTCGTGTTGTTGATCACCCTTCCGAAGCCGTTCTTCTGATCTCGGTGGACCCCGACCGCTGATCAGTCCAGCTGCCGGTCACCCGGCGATTCCTCCGCCACTGCTACCACGTTGTCGAGAGCCTGTGAGGTCGCCTGACCGGCAACGGGTCCCGATCGATCGGCTCGCCGACCTTTCAGATCAGTGGAGAACCCCGGACCGTCCATTCGAGACTCCCCGGATTGCCGCGATCCCATGGCAATTCCTTCATGGCGACCCTCACGGGTGGGTCATCGACTCCGGGCGAACCGCCTCGTCGAACTGCTCGCCGGTCAGGTAGCCGAGGGCGAGGGCCGACTCCCGCAGGGTGGTGCCCTCTTTGTGGGCCTTCTTCGCCACCTCGGCCGCCTTGTCGTAGCCGATGATCGGATTGAGGGCCGTGACCAGCATGAGCGAGTTCTCGAGGTGCTGGCGGATGCGGGCCTCATTGGGCTCGAGCCCCTCCACACAGAATCGGGTGAAAGCGGCCGACGCCTCAGTTAGGAGCTCGACTGAGTGGAGGACGTTGTGGATGATGACCGGCTTGCACACGTTGAGTTCGAGGTTGCCCCGGGCCCCGGCCATGGCCACGGCCGCGTCGTTTCCGTAGACCTGGATGCAGACCATGATCATGGCCTCGCACTGGGTCGGGTTGACCTTGCCGGGCATGATCGACGATCCGGGCTCGTTCTCGGGCAGGTTGAGCTCGCCCAGACCGCTGCGGGGACCTGAGCCCAGCCACCGGATGTCATCGGCGATCTTGATCAACGAGGCGGCCAGTGTGCGCAGGGTCCCGCTGGTGCTCACCAGGGCGTCATGGGCGGCCAGGGCGGCGAATTTGTTGGGAGCGGTCACGAAGGGCAGTCCCGTGAGCTCGGCGATGGCCTCGGCCACCCGTACACCGAACTCGGGGTGGGTGTTGAGCCCGGTGCCCACCGCGGTCCCACCGGCCGCCAGCTCGTACAGGTCGTCGAGGGTGGACTCGATGCGCCGCAGGTCGGCGTCGAGCTGGGCCACATACCCCGAGAACTCTTGACCGAGGGTGAGCGGAACGGCGTCCATCAGGTGGGTGCGGCCGATTTTGGTGATCGAGGCGTAGGCCCCGGACTTGGCCTGGAGCGCGTCGCGCAGGTGCCGGACGGTGGGTAGCAACCGGTGGGTGATCTCTTCGACGGCGGCGATGTGCATGGCCGTCGGGAAGGTGTCGTTCGACGACTGCGACATGTTGACGTCGTCGTTCGGGTGCACCGGGACCTTCGAGCCCAACACGCCGCCGGCCATCTCGATGGCCCGGTTGGCGATGACCTCATTGGCGTTCATGTTCGACTGGGTGCCGCTCCCGGTCTGCCAGACGCTCAGGGGGAAGTGGTCGTCGAGCTTGCCCTCGGCCACTTCGCGGGCCGCGGCGACGATGAGGGCGGACGTCTCGGGCGACATCTTGCTGAGGTCGGCGTTGACCTGTGCCGAGGCCTCCTTTAGCACGCCGATGGCCCGGATCAGCGGCTCGGGCATCCGGTCGTCGCCGATCGGGAAGTGGTACAACGACCGCGCCGTCTGGGCCCCCCAGTACCGGTCGGCGCGGACCTCGATGGCCCCCATGGAGTCGGTCTCGGTGCGGGTGTCGTCGCTCATGCTGGTCTCCTTCATCTCGGCGCCCGTCGGCGTCTCGTCCCGGTGCCCATCGGGCAGCAGGTCGCCGTCACGCCTGGTCGACGGACGGCATGGTAGAAGCTTCGACTGTCTCCTGGCACGCCGCACAGGTCCCGACCAGGTCGAACTGGTGGCCGGTGATCACATAGCCCTGCTCCTCGGCCACCACCCGTGCCGCCTCGCCCATGGCCTGCTCGAGCCGGGGCGACGGGACCACGTCCTCCACCGTTCCGCAGGTGGAACAGGCCAGGTGGTGATGGTGGCCGGCCAGCTCCTCGGCCAGCTCGAATCGGCCGTGGTCGTCCACGCCGGTCACCCGGTGGACCACGCCGGCCTCCATCAGGGCGGTGACGTTGCGGTAGGCGCTGGACTGCGGAAGCGCCTCGTTGGCCTCCAGGATCTCGGGGATCGACAGTGGCCGACCGGCCGTGGCCAGAGTGGTCACCAGGGATCGGCGGGCCGGCGTGTAACGCAGGTCGTGGCCACCGAGGCGCAAGGCAGCCTGTTCGTGCACGGACGGGGCGACGGTCACGCCGGACACACTACGGCGTGGGCCGGGTGATGCCCGACGCCTGGATAGGGCTGGGACCGGACACAAAGGGAGATCCGAAGATGACATCGGCCGGGGCACGGTCGGTCCCCCGATGGACCATGCTTTCCCACCGGCGGGACAGGCCGGTCCAGGCGAACGTGCCCAGGTAGACGGCGGTGGCCGTGCCGATGATCCCGAAGCTGGGGGGCACGGTGGGCACCAGGTAGGCCACGGTGAGCCCGATCCACATCGACGCCAGGGCGAAGGCGGCCGACAGCCACATGGCCCGGAACGGCCGGGCCGTGAGGCGCTGGGCAGCTCCGGCCGGGGCAGCCAGCAGGCCGAGCAACAGGAGTGCCCCGACGGCCTGAGTGGCCACCCCTGCGGTCACCCCGAGAAGCACGAAGAACCCGATCGACAGTGCCCGGACCGGCACGCCCCTTGACCTGGCCACCGCCGGGTCGAGGCTGGCGAACACCAACGGGCGGGCCATCGCCACCACGGTGGCCGCCACGGCCAGCGAGATCACCGTGTCGGCCAGAGCCTGCCCGCCGGACAGACCGAGGATCGACCCGAACAGGACGCTCACCCCGGTGGTCCCGCCCGAACCGCCCACCCCGGTCGACGAGGTCGTGAACAGGCTGAGGAAGAGGGCCCCGAGCCCGAGGACCCAGGCGAAGACCGACCCGATGACCGTGTCGTCGGGGCCCTGCTGTCGCCCGAGAACGGCCAGCAGCAAGGCGAAGGCGACGCATCCGCCGTAGAGGCCGAGACGCAGGTCGACACCGAAAGCCAGAGCGGCCAGTGCCCCGGTGAACGCTACGTGGGACAGGGCATCTCCTGCGAACACCTGGCCACGGAGGACCACGAGGTAGCCGACCAGGCCCGAGACCACGGCGATGGCTGTGCCGGCCCCGTAGGCCGACTCGAGGAACGGATGGGCGAGGACGAAGAAGGCGGCGGTCATGCCGCGGCCATTCCGGGGGACGCAGGGGTGCGAAGCGGTACCGTCCCTCGGGCCGTCCGGCGCCGGCGGCCGGCGGCCAGGCGCACGGCATTGGCCGCCACGTAGACCACGAACCCGAACGTCGACACGAAGAAACCCACCGGCCATGTGGAGTAGAAGGCCACGCCGAGCGCCGCCCACACCACGACCAGTCCCAGCACGACGGACAGGCACAGCCCGAGCACGGGACGGGCGGTCAACTGCTGGGCCGCGGCGGCCGGCATCACCAACAGCGCGAACACCAACAACGTGCCGGTGACCTGGCTCACTTCGGCAGCGGTGCAGCCGAGGATCACGAGGAAGGCCACCGACAGCGCCCGCTCGGGCACCCCGCGGGCGACAGCCACTTCACGGTCGACGGTGGCGAACAGGAGTGGGCGGGCGAGGACCGCCATCGCTACCAACACCACGCCGGCCACGACCACGAGCGCGACCACCTGGCCGTTGGACACGCCCAGGAACGAGCCGAACAGCAGGCCGGTGATGCTGTCGAGGAAGCCGCCGTACAGGCTCACGAACAGGGCCCCCGAGGCCAGGGCGAACGCCTGGACGGTGCCGATGACCGCCGACTCCTGGCTTCCGGCACGGCCGGCCTGGGTGCGGGGGACAAGGGCGATGACCAGGGCGGCGGCGATGCTCCCGGCGAAGTAGCCGGCGGTGGCGCTGACCCCCAGCCAGATGGCTGCGGCCGCCCCCGGAAAGGACACCACGGCCAAGGTGTGGCCGACGAAACTCTGGCGCCGCAGCACCATGAACCAGCCGATCACCGCGCCGAGCACGGCGGCGACCGTGCCGGCCCGGATGGCGTTGACCATGAAGTGGAAGGTCAGGATCTGGCGCACGTCGTCGACCAGGTTCCACCTCGGCCCGGCCAAGGTCACCGCGCCCACGAGGTGTGGCGTCATCCGTGGTGGTCGTGGTCGTGGCCGTGCCCGTGTGGGCCGGCGTGGTGCGACGAGGCGTCGGGCTGGCCGACCACCACCCGGCGACCGTCGCTGGTGGTGAGCACCTCAATCGGCGTGTCGTAGAGAGCCGACAACGTCTCGGTGGTGATGACATCTTCGGCGGTTCCGCTGACGGCCCGACCCCGGGCCACGTAGACCACGCCGTCGAGTGCGGAGGCGATGGGGTTGACGTCGTGGGCGACGATCAGCACGGTGATACCGAACTCGTCACAGATGTCGGCGATCAACGACGCCATCGCGCCCTGGTTGGGCAGGTCCAGACTGTCGAGCGGCTCGTCGAGGAGGAGGAGGCGGGGGTTGCGCACCAACGCCTGGGCGATCAACAGACGCTGCTGTTCGCCGCCCGACACCTCGCCGATCGGCCGTCGGGCGTAGGAGCCGGCGCCGACCAGGTCGATGACCTCGGCGACCCGGATATCTCTGGCCCGACGGGTCGCCCCCCACGGCAGCGGCATTCCCCATTTGTCGCCGTCGGCCCCGAGGCGCACCACGTCGATGCCGCGGACCCGCATGCTCGCGTCGAAACTGCGCCGCTGGGGCAGGTAGCCGATGTCGCCGCCCGCCTCTCCCGGCGGCCGCCCGAGGACCTCGACCTGGCCCTCGGCCAAGGGCAACACGCCGAGGACAGCCTTGATGAGGGTCGATTTGCCGGCTCCGTTGGGCCCGAGGACGGCGACGAAGGTGCCGGGTTCGATGGTCAGATCGACGTGGGACCAGATGTCCCGGCCACCGAGCCGGGCCGTGGCGTCTTCGAATCGCACCGCCGGAACCGCACCTGCGGTTCCGGCTGACGGACTCGTGACGTCAGCCACGGGGGCGGTCCGGTGGGTCGACCGGGTCCGGCCGGACTGCGGTGGCAGAAAAAGTCCGGGGCACCACACCACCCTATCTGGGAATCATTCTCATTACAACTTCCCAGCGACGCCCTTCCGGGGGTTCGCCCGGAGTGTCAGCTCGAAAAGGGCCCGTTCAGCGCCGGCCCGGTCAGGCCCGCAGCGCCAGGCCGGACTCGAGCACGCCCCGGGCGGTGGTCACGTCCCCGGTGCGGGGGCCGTCGCCTTCGCCTGGCACCTCGAGGATCGCCGGCAGGCCCTGAAGGGCCGGATGACCGAGGAGAGCGGCCAACCCGTCGGTGCCGATCGTGCCGTCGCCGATGTTCTCGTGGCGGTCCCTGTTGGCCCCGAAGTCCACCTTGGAGTCGTTCAGGTGCAGGCATCGGAGTCGGGACATGCCCACGGTGGCCCCGATCAGGTCCACCAGGGCGTCGGCGTCGACCACCGTCCCGAACGGGATGCCCGAGGCCCACAGGTGCTGGGTGTCGAGGCAGACCCCGAGACGCTCATCACCTCCGGCGGCCTCGATCACCTGGGCCAGCTCCTCGAACGACCGACCCACGGTGTCGCCGGCCCCGGCCGCGTTTTCCAGCAGGATCGGGCATCCCTCCACGTCGGCGTCGACCTCGTCGAGCGAACCGACCAGCGCCTCGGCAATGGCAGGGAGAGCTGTCTCGAACCCGCTCCCCCGGTGGCTCCCGATGTGAAGCACCAGGCCATCTGCGCCCATTCCGTCGGCCGTCGCCAAGTTGGCCGACAGGCACGTCCGCGACTTAGCCGCTAGCTCCGGATCGGGCGAGGCCAGGTTGATCAGGTAGGTGGCGTGGCAGAAGGTCGAGACCACCGAGGGGTGCTCGGCCTGGGCGGCCCGGTAGCCGGCCAGCACCTCGTCGCTGTACTGGGAGGGCTTCCACATCCGGGGGCTCTGGGTGAAGATCTGGACGGCATCCGCCCCGATGTCGGCTCCGTGTTGGAGGGCCGGAACCAGACCCTTTCCTGCGCGAACGTGCGCTCCGATCAGCATGTCCGCACCGTACCAGCGCGGTGCCGCCAATCCCCCGGGAAGCCGAACGACCTCATGCCTCCTCCCTCTACCCTGGCGACGGACGGCCGACGGATGCCGCCGTGTACCGGGACCCCGGTCACCGAACCATCGAGGAGGACACCATGCCCACCGAGCTGACCGACAAGGCCAAGGCACTGATCGCCCGGCCGGTCCTCGCCAACATCGCCACCGTCGACCACGTCGGCCATCCCCAGCTGACACCGGTGTGGATCGACCTGGTCGACGGCGACCTGGCCTTCAACACGGCCAAGGGCCGGGCCAAGGAGGCCAACCTGACCAAGAACCCGTATGTGGCCGTGTCGGTGGTCGACCCCGAGGACCCCTACAACGTCGTCGTCGTGCGGGGCCGGGTGGAAGCGGTCGAGGAGGGTGCCGATGCCCACATCGATGCCTTGGCCAAGAAGTACCTGGGGGTCGACACCTACCCGATGCGCCAGCCGGGCGAGGTGCGGGTGACCTATGTGATCAAGCCCGACAAGGTCGTCATGCAGCCGACCGACGCCTGAGCCCCCGCTGGTGACGGACGAGCGGCGTCACCAGCTGACCTGGAGGCCCCGCACCTGGTCGTCCGACCACGGAGCTGCCATGCCGACCAGGCACCCGTCGGCACCGGCGTCGCGCACGGCGGACACAGTGGTGGCCAGTGGGATGTCCTCGTCGGCACCCAGCCACCCGAGGACAGCCACCCGGTCACCGGGCCGGTGGCGATCGCCCGTCCAGCCCTCGAAGAACGACACGGCGGATCCCACCGCCGCCACCCCGCCGCAGGCGACCACTGCGTCGGCCGAGTCGGCACACACCTCGAGGACGGCTTCACCTCGGCCCGCACCGTGGAGGAACACCACCAGCGGTACCCCGTCGGCCTGGACGGGGGCCGGTCGGTTGACCGCGTCCGTCACCGAGTAGATCCGTCCCTTCACGGTCGGGTGCTCGTCGTCCAGCACGACCCGGGCGACGTCGAGGGCCTCGCGGAGACGGGCTGCATCGGCCGGTTCTGATCGGTCGCCGTCCAGCGACAGCACGGCACGTCCGTGGGAGATCACGTCAATGCCGGTCACGATCTTGGCCAGGATCGACGGCGCTCGGCGCTGTCCTCCGTCGGCCACGGCACCGAGGTGGACGGTGAACGTCGGGAGTGCCAGGGCGCCAAGCAACGAAAACGCCTCGTAGGGCACACGGTCCGGCGGATCGGCTGACGGCTCGGTGACCCACAGCGAGGTGAAGCCCGACTGTTCGGCGGCCCTGGCCACAGCCGTGGCCTGGCCCAGCACGTCGATGTCGGGGCGCCGCGGCTCGGGGTGTTCGAGACAGAGGCCGAGACCGCTCAGTCGCCGGGCCGCGGGGGCGATCGGTGTCATTACTTGCACAGTAGCGGTGGCCCGCCGTGATGACACGACCGGCTCACGCCCTCGCCCACCAGCCCGCCCCGGCCACCAGGATCCCCCGGTCAGCCAGCGCCTCTCCCACGTCGGCCAGCGACGACAGTGACAGATTCGTGCGCAGCAGCACCGTTTCCACCGGGGTCGCCACGTCGTCGACCGCGTCCCATACGATCCGTTCGACCCGGTCCAGGCGGTGTTCCGGTCGGTCTCCTTCCGGCGGGTCGCGCCACGTGCCACCAGTGGCAGTCAGTGGCGCTCCGCCACGGGCGAGGGCCAGCGCGGTCAGCACGTCGTCGACGTCCCGGATCGGCATGCACCCGTCAACCAGCAGCCCGTTGGTGCCCCGCGACGCCGGACTGTGGACTGCACCGGGTACCGCACCCACCGGAATCGACCGGCGTGCCGCCGCTTCCACCGTGTGGAGCGACCCACCCCGACCGTGACACTCGACCACCACGACGATATCGGACAGGGCGGCGATGATGCGGTTGCGGGCCGGGAACACCCGCGGGTGCGGTGGCGTTCCGAGTGCCGCTTCGGAGAGCACCGCCCCCACCGACGCCACCTGCTCCCACAGCAACCGGTGCTCGTTCGGGTAGACGACATCGAGCCCCGTGCCCACCACGGCCACCGGCGGGGCGGACGCCGGGGTGGCGGACAGGGCACCGGCGTGGGCGGCGGCGTCGATCCCTTTGGCCAGTCCGGACACGACAACGACGCCGGCCTCGGTCAGCCCGCGGCCCAGGTCCGAAGCCACTCGGACCCCGTATCGGGTGGCCGACCGCGTCCCGACCACCGCCACTGCCGGGCGGGCAGCGAGGACCGACGGGTCACCGGATGAACACAGCACGGCCGGTGCTCCCGGGTCGCCGATCAGGGCGGCCGGGTAGCCGAGGGAATCGGGCAGGAGGATCTGCACACCGGCGGCCGCGTAGCGTCGGGCCACCTCAACAGGTTCGACACCCCGGGCGTTGACGGCGAACCGTCGACCCCGATCAGCCGGATGGGTGCCGGCTGCCACCGCCCGCCAGGCCAAACCGGGACTGAAGCCGTCGAGGAGGCGGGCCAGTCGCACCGGGGTCATGCCCGGGAGGTCGACCAGGGCGGCGGCGCTGGCCAAGTCGACCGTGGACGGGCTCATCGGACCTCCTCGCCCAGCAGGGCGCTCCGGCTGCCCCGTAGGAACAGTGCCTCGGCAACGTGAGCGGGACCCACCGTGCGGCCCGCTCCGTCGAGGTCGGCCGCGGTGCGGGCCAGTCGGCGGACCCGGTGCAGTCCGCGGGCACTCAGGCGACCGGTGCGCACGTGCCGCTCGAGCAGCGCTGCTGCCCGAGGGTCGAGCGGTGCCACGTCATCGAGGCAGGAGGCATCGAGCTCGGCATTGGCCCGGACCCCGCGGTCGCGGGCCCTCTTCCGCGCGGCCGCCACCCGCGCCGCAACCACCGCGGTCGACTCCTCCGGGCCGGTGCCCACCAACTCGGCCGGTTCGGGCCGGTCGACCCGGACGGTGAGGTCGAAGCGGTCGAGGAGGGGACCCGACAATCGACGGGCGTAGCGGGAACGTGCACCGGACGAGCACCGGCACGCTCCCGGCACACCCCCTTCGCCGCAGGGGCACGGATTCATGGCCGCAATCAGCAGGAACCGCGCCGGGCAGATGGACGACCCCTGCGACCGACTCACCCGGACTACGCCATCCTCGAGCGGCTGGCGGAGGGCATCGAGGACGGCCGTCGGGAACTCGCCCAACTCGTCGAGAAAGAGGACGCCACCATGGGCCAGGCCGATCTCGCCCGGTCGGAGCGCCGCGCTCCTTCCGCCGATCATGGCCACGGCCGACAGCCCATGATGGGGTGCCCGGAACGGTGGTCGATGCAGGAGTTCCGTGGTCACCCCGGCCGCACCGGACGCCGAATGGATGCGTGTGGCCGTCCGCGACGTCTCGGCGTCGAGGTCCGGGAGGATACCGGGCAGCCGATTGGCAAGCAGTGTCTTGCCCGCCCCCGGCGGGCCCACCATCAGCAGGTGATGGCCACCGGTGGCCGCCAGCTCGAGCGCCCGGCGGGCGACCCGCTGGCCCCGGACGTCGGCAAGGTCACCGGCGACGGCTGTTCCGCATAGTCCGTGCTTCGGCCCAGGGGCCACTGTCAATGGGGACGACCACGGGAGTCGACCCGAGCACCGGGCCTCGACGTCGGCCAGGGTGGCGGCCGTCTGACAGTCACCACCGGCCAGTGCGGCCTCCACTCCGTTCTCCTCGGCGACCACGACCCGGAGGCCGACGAGTGCCTCGGCAAGGACCAGTGCCCCTGGAATACCCCGCAGCGATCCGTCGAGGCCGAGTTCACCCACGAATGCGTGCCCGGCCACCGCCTCGGCGTCCAGCACGCCCGAAGCGACCAACACTCCGATAGCGATAGGTAGGTCGAGTCCGGAGCCGCCCTTCCTCATGCCGGACGGAGCTAGCTTTCTAATAGGTAGGTTGCTGAGCTGAGCCTCGGATGGCTATACGAACACATGTTCGATACGATCGCCAGCATGCACTTCGAGGTGGACGTCGTCGTCCAACACCCGCTTGACCAGCAGGCGGAACGATTTCTCACGAGCGTCCAGAGTTCGGCCAATCGGGTCGTCCGGTTCAGCGGAGACGATCAGCGCATCGTCATCACGGTTGAGGCTCACGCTTACGACCGAGAGGGTGCGGTGCGAGCTGCCGTCAGGGAAGTCGCCAGCATCTATCCCTTGGCGAAGTTCGAGGCGAACGTGGAGCCAAGGCTGCTTTCCTAGTTGGCAGCACTCCGCCGCAGGATCAGTGGATTCCGTTCACCTAGGTGGCCAGAGAAGTGGGGTCCGAGACCTGCCAAGATGTCCGTTGCTCTGCAATGGCGTGTGAGTAGGAGGCGGATGTGTCGGTTTCAATGACTCCCGAAGGTTGGTACCCGGATCAGGAGATCCCCAACACTCTTAGATGGTGGGACGGCCAGCAGTGGACGGAGCACAGGGCACCAGTGGTGCAGGCTGCTCAAGAAGCGGCACCCGTTCAGCCCGTCGCACGAACCGTCGAGCCAGGTCCAATGGCCTCGCCACCCTCGACTCCCGTGACCGCCGAGACGACGGTCGCCGCACCGTACCCTCAGCCCGCAGGTCCAACTCAACAGGCCGAATCTCGACACAGGGGTGGACTGTTCGGTGGCAAGAAGGAACTTGAAGAAGAGGTCGCTCGGCTACGCCAGCAGTTGGATGCGATGGGGGTAACTGAGCGGGATCAACTCCGCATCGAGCTGGTTGACCTTCAAGGTCAGATCCCAGCGCTCCGACACGAGCAGACAACTCTGCTTGCTGACGTAGAACCCCTGCGTGCGGAGACCACCGAACTCCGGGCAAAACAGCAGGAGCTGGTAGCCGTTCGATCTGAATTGGATCGACTCCAGGGCCAGCGTGCAGGACTTCAAGCGGAAGTGGATCAACTCCAGGTCATCCACGAGCAGAGCCAGGCCCTTCGCACGGAATTCGCCCAGTTATCAACGTTGGTGGTTGAGACCCGTGAGACTGCCATCCTCCAAGAGGTCGGTGTCTACGAATATCGACACCCCCTCGACGATGCACCCGCCTACAAAGCCCGGCTTTCCGGCATCTCCGCTCAGATCAAGGACTCTGTGAAGGCAGGGTCGGCTGTGCAAGGGACCACCAATTGGACTGTCAACGGATCGGCAGCGCAGGGAAACAAGATGGTCAAGGAGTTCTCGAAGCTCATGCTGCGGGCCTACAACAACGAAGCCGACAATGCAGTGCGCTCGATGAAGCCTTATGCCCTCGAATCCTCCATTGCACGACTCGACAAGGTCAGAGAAACCATCGTCAAACTCGGTGCCACCATGAATATTCGGGTCACCGACAGCTACCACACCCTACGAATCCAAGAACTTGAGCTGACCGCTGACTACCTCGCCAAAGTTGCCGAACAGAAGGAGCGGGACCGGGAAGAGCGTGCTCGCCTCAAGGAGGAGGAGATCGCCAGGCGGGAGTTCGAGCGTGAACAGGATCGACTTCGCAAGGAGCAGGCTCACTACGAGTCCACGCTCGCCACGGTGCGTGCACAGGGTGACGAAGCGGCCATTGCGGAAATGGAAGCCAAGGTCAACGAGATCGGGGATGCGCTCGACGGTCTCAACCGAAGGTCGGCAAACATTCGTGCGGGCCACGTCTATGTGATTTCGAACGTCGGCTCGTTCGGACCCGAAATGGTCAAGATCGGAATGACCCGAAGACTTGATCCCATGGATCGGGTGAAGGAGTTGGGTGACGCCTCGGTTCCATTCCACTACGACGTTCACGCATTGATCTTCAGTGACGATGCCGTCGGGCTGGAGACCTCGCTTCACCACGCATTGGAGGACCACCGGGTGAACTACGTCAACATGAGGCGAGAGTTCTTCCGTGTTCATCCAAACACCGTCAGGGGAATGCTCGACGGCTTCGGTGCGACAGTCGTTGAGTACGTGGATGACCCGGAAGCCATTGAGTACCGGCAGAGTGAGAACACTCGTCGGGATCGATTGGCGGCTAAGGCAACAGGAGCCTCGTCTCCCGTTTCGTGATCGGACCGGACCGGACAGAGTCGACGCACCTCAAATGGATGCCGGAGATGTCCCCGTTGCATGCTTCACGTGGAGCGTTGCACCCGGGCGATACCGTGCCCGATGATGCAAGCGGGTGACCCGATAGTCGTTGCTAGACCGAGCTTGGCTTCACTGAGCGTGTGGCCAAGATTCGATGGCACGATCCTCTCCTCGGCCACAGCATTTGTTGTGGGCCGTGAAGAGGATCCATGCCGATGGCTGATCACGAACTGGCATGTGGTGACGGGACGGGACCCTGCCACGGGATCGCCACTCGACAGGGAAACCGGTGGCGTTCCCACCGAACTTCTCGTGGCCCATCACATCAAGGGGCGAATGGGTAACTGGGAGCCGATGAACCATCCTCTCTATGATCCTGAAGGCAATCCGCTCTGGCTCGAACATCCCAACTTTGGCAGGCAAGTTGATGTGGTGGCTCTGCCGATCGAAGTGCACGCTGACGGCTGGAGGAACCTCGATTACTACGGCTACGACCCGTGGCATGAAGACACCTTGGACAGCGTGGACAGGGAGCTTCCGGTTCAGATTTCGGGACCGATAAGCATCATCGGCTTTCCGTTCGGTCAGACTGGCGGCGGATGGCTACCCGTCTGGACACGAGGTTGGGTGGCCACCGAGCCAGATGTTGATCTGGACGGACTTCCACTCCTGTTGGTTGATGCTCGTACACGGCACGGCCAGTCCGGATCACCCGTGATTGCATATTCTCCTGGCGGTCCGACAGCATTGGCTGGTGGTGCCATGTCGCTATTGGGTCAGCCAGTCGAGCGATTCGTCGGCGTCTACTCCGGACGGTTGAACGAGGAAGCCGACATTGGTCGAGTGTGGAAGAGACATGCAGTCGTTGAAGTTGTTGACGGAGCCAAGCGAGGGCCTCTTCCGTAGCTCCCGTCCCCGAGTACTCCCACTCTGACCGGTGCGGAGTTAGGACACCTCCGTCAAACCGAGGTCGAACAGCCCTCCTCGTGCTCCCTTTCGAATCACAAAAAGCCGCTGCGGAATGTCACCCACTCCGGGAAGATTCGATGGGCGAGGCAGAAGACCCCAGTTGAGTTCGATGCGAAAATCATCTCTGATTGGGGAGAAGCTGCTGAACGTGGGGTATTCGGGATCAATCACCAGGATTCGACGGTCTTTACTCCGGTTAGTCCATCTACGGATGACTTCGTTAACATGGTCATCCTGAAATGAGTAGCCAATCGTGACAAGCCAATCGCTCCGAGCCAACCGTTTGGAGAACTCGCTAAATATCTCTAGAAACGGACCTTTTGCACGCAGCTTCTCTCTCCGACCAAACACAACTGCCGGAGGGAAGTGATCGTTGAGAGGGTCACTAGACTCAACGACGCCTTCTTCGGAGGGCAGAGTGGCGTCCGTAGCCGACTGGACAAAACTCCATCCGACTGAACCGTGAAGCTTCAGCAGGACCACCGCTGAATCTGACCATTTCATTTCCTCGGTCGTACCCCAAGATTGGATGCCCGTGTCGATTGTCATGCCCAACTGCTCAGCTTGACCTTCCAGGCTCAAGTCATAGTTGAGGGTACAGATTGACAATCCAGCATTGCGGTGTGCAGTACTGAGCAACGGAGACAGATATGCGAACTCAGCGTGATTCGGAATATGTACCCACTTTCGGAGACCGTGGACAAGCCTGAGAAGGAGTTCGCCATAGATCTCTCGCTCCCCAGTACCTATCTCGCTCCGGATCGCCTCTCGTAGCAGTGACTCAAGTTGGCCATGGAAGTCCCCATCGAGCGCTTGCCGGAAAGATCGTTCGAATCCGAGAGGCCATCGTGCATGCCCGATCTCGTCCGCACTCGGATCCCACGAGCGAACGAACGGGGAAACTTCAAGATCGTCCCGCTGTGAGAGAAGCTCAACTGCGGAGACCAATCGTTCAATGTCTGGAAGGTCGGTGGGCACACCACCTCGGTCGCTATCGAACTTGATGAGGGCACCGCACACGTAGCGCAGTGCGGCGGAAATTTCCTGCCGGTGATAGCGCCCATCTTCGAAGTCAAGGTCCTTCAGGGCGAGTCGGGTGATTTCTCGACTTAGCGGCAGGCCACCCTCCGCAGATGCGCCAGCCCCGAGAAGAAAGAGCACCCTGTCACGTTGACAGTCGATCGGAATGGCCAAATCCGAATCTTCGTTGGGGATGGATGCGGAGTCAGTTCCCTCGATCTCAGTCACTCAGCCATGATTGCTCAAGCGCCTCGGCAGTTGCTGCAACTCCTTAAGGTAGGTCGATTTCCAGCACCCTGATACCCGTAGATCGACTTTCGACTTACGCCAACGGTTTGGAGATGGCCTCAACCGTGTGCTCACGAGAGTCATACATCTGCCGGGCGATCTTGGTCTTGTCGGGGGTCATCACCAGGGGGCGGCCCTATTGTTCGCTCCCGTGACCGTGGCGACCATCATCCCGTCGTGAGTAACAGTGATGCGCCAACATTGATGGGACCCCATTGACGGCAGCCGTGGCGCAGGGAGATGGACGTGACGGGCGAGAACCTGACGATTGAAGCCAAGTTGACGGTCGACCTGGACGATCCTGCCAGTCGGATGCAGCTCGTCAAGGAACTGGTCGCATTCGCCAACACTCAAGGTGGAAGCCTTCATGTCGGTGTTGCAGATGACGGATCCAGGCCCGGGATCGATGCTGACCTGGCAGGGAAGCTGGATCCGTCACGACTGTGTGACGTGGTCAACTCGTACATCCATCCTGACCATCTTGAGATAGACGTGGTGCCAGAGTCCTCAGACGACAGTGAACGCACAGTCGTTCGCATATCTGTCCGCCGCTATCCAAGTCCGCCGATCGTCATTGCGAAGCAGGGCAACTATCAGGGTACGGACGGGAACCAACCGAGCGCCTTCCGGGTGGGAGACGTACTGGTGCGCAAGGGCACCAAGGTTGAGCGTGCCGCTCGACCTGACTATCAGAACTGGATCCAAGAATCGGCAGAAGCAGCCCGCCGACTTCTGATGGAGAGAGTCGCCCTGATCACCAGAATGCCCGAAGGAGCATCGCTGCAAGTTGTCACGGAGGACGAGGAGATCGATGAGCCGTCATCCCTTCTCGCTCGAAGTCTCCGTGCTTGGCGACGAGATAGTTCCAAGCTTCTCAGCGGGAGAGAACTAGCTCTCCTCCTCCTGACCGCCGACACCTTGAGCTTTGATGACGATGCCGAGCGACTTGTCGTAGGGAGCGCCCTTCGCCGCAAGGCCACACTCTGGCATTGGATGGCTCAGTTCAACCCCGATCCCCTATGGACCGAACAAGCCCTTCGTGACGCAGTGGTCGGACGTGACAGGGACAAGTCAGATGCCGGAAGGGCAATCGTGGACCTCGGTGCGGCCATACTCGATGACACTGCGTACCGGGGCATCATCGACGAGCTTCAGGGATCCACGTATGCCCACTTCAAGGATGCGGCTTCCGTTGGTGCTGACCAAGAGGCATTAGTACGCACGCTTCGGGATCAACGGGCACTGCCCCTCGATGGCGGAAGCCTTGAGGCGGAGTCTGATGCCGATCTGCGTCTTGCCACGACTGGGCTTGCTACGTCATTACTGGGGGACGGGCGTCACCAAGGTGAGGCAAGGAAGCTTGGCAGGCTAGGACTAGAGCTTTTTGCCCGTTCGCCCGGAGGCGTTCGGCTTCGTTAGCGCATGGTGTGGACTTCGCATTCAGAAGCGGACCAGCGTGACTCAGCCTGATGCCACTTCCGGCTTGAGGTGGCGGTAGATAGTCGCCACGCTCACGTTGAGCATCTGAGCGATCTCGGCCACGTTGTGCTGGCGGGAGTCGTAGAGCTTGCGGGCGGTTGAAATCTTCTTGGCGTTCATCACTGAGGGGCGACCACCGACACGTCCCCTGGCCCGAGCGGAAGCCAGTCCAGCCAAGGTGCGCTCACGGATCAGGTCCCTCTCGAATTCAGCGAGCGAGGCGAAGATGTTGAAAATCAGCCGCCCACCATTACTAGTGGTGTCAATCTTTTCCGTGGTCGACCTGAACCCCACGTCCCGCTTCGCAAGATCGTCCACCAATGCAACGAGGTTCCTCAAGGAGCGACCTAGGCGGTCGAGCCGCCAGACGACCACCGTGTCACCGGGCCGAAGCTGGTCGAGCATCTTGTCCAACTCGGGTCGGCTCGCCTTCGCACCAGAAGCATGATCGGTGAAGATCTTCACGCAACCCTCCTTGTTGAGGGCATCCTCCTGAAGATCGGCGCTCTGAGAATCCGTGCTGACTCTGGCGTACCCGATGAGCATGTTGGTCATTTTGGGAGATTATCACAAAGGATCAACGGGGGACATTATGAGAGCTTGATTGTGCAATGGGTTATGCGATCGTCGCTCAGGCACCAGGCGGGGGTCTCGCCCGGCCCCTCGTTGGCCCTCTCAGAATCGACCGATTGTGACCTTCCACTGAGCCTGCGACGGATGCCGCCTATGCTCAGTAAGC
>Ga0097691_1000054_pt1 | contig 101216 bp, 100 predicted proteins | sample NGESurdeep072012_8_FD_72858 | JGI IMG/M metagenome (GOLD analysis project Ga0097691, IMG submission 72858) | Arctic peat soil microbial communities from Barrow, Alaska - NGEE Surface sample 210-1 deep-072012 | ecosystem: Environmental > Terrestrial > Soil > Wetlands > Peat ... | reverse complement strand
CTAGCTTTCGCCAACTAAAAGGTAGACTGTGTATTTGGCGAATAGTTCCGCCAAGTGCTCATAATTGATCTTCTCTTATGGGCCGGTCACAACACATCGCCAGCGTCAACTATCGGGTGAGCCGAATAAATTGGCGCGAGCGCGTAGTTTCAACGACCGCTTCCAGGAAGGAAATCAATATGAGCGGTGGACAAGACCATACAACCATACAAGCGGACATTCAGCACTACCGTGATATCGAAATCATGGCTTTCTATTTTCTGATCGAGCAGCGGTTTGAATTACGGCCCCAGTGAAAAGTTATGCACTACATCCACCGTTGAAATGTCCACTACGAACGGCTGGGTCACATAGCTGGTCGCGGAAGCCTCGACGGTGTATATGCCCGCTACGCCAGATTGTGCGTTGGTAAATGCAATCGGCAGCGTACTGCTGTATGGGCCGAGCTGCGGAGCGCCAACGGGCAAGGTCAGCGTATAGGCACCGGACGCCAAATCATCGGCGGCTACTGTCTTCACTGTTACGGCCGGAGGGACGGTTTGCTTTGCAGCCACGTAAGCGACTTCAGTCGAGTTTAGCAGCAAGGTTGCCGTGCCACTGACGGTGTGGATTGCAGACACCGGCAACGTGATCGGCGTGACATTGTCGCTTACGTTAACCACGCTGGTGGTGCTCGCGACTGGCACAGCGGTAATGACTGCCGTGGCATGGTTGTCTGCGGTGATAACGACATCGTAGTTTCCGGGCGCAACACGACTGAGAAAAAACTCGCCGGTTGTCGTGTTCGGAGCCGTGGATTGAACTACCACACCGTTCTGCTGCGCCGTAACCATGACGTTGCTAGGCAGTAACGCGTGATCGACAAAACCGTCAATACCGTTCAACGTGAAAGGCATGACCTTGATCACGGGTTTCAGCGCATAGGTTCCGTTACCGCGCAGCACGATAGACTTGCAGGCGTTGAAATCCAGCACCAAGTCGACACGCTGTCCGGATGTCATGTCGAACTGGCTGATCAGCTTGATCCCGCTTTGCACCGCGCTTGGTGTGAAGAGCGGGATCTCAGTGGCGGTGTTCGAAAGGACAACCGAGTTGGCCATGCCACCCACTACGGTGTTCGGATCCACCACCAGGCGCAGTTGCGTGTAATGCCCGGCTGCCAACGGTGTCTCGCCAAGATTATCGAGCACGCCATTGTTCAGGCTGAGCAAATTGATTTTTCGCGCAGGGTTCAGCGTAATATCAGTCCAACCGGCAGCGGTATCTGAGGCAGAACTGCTCTGGTGCACCCGCACTTTGACAACAGTCACATACACCGCATCAAAGCCGCAGGCCGGCGCATCGGTCAGTGAAATGCCGAGCATGCCAGAGCCGGCGCCGTTACCGCTACCGCACCCGGCTACCAGTGCCGCCAATAGTGACGCCATCAACCAGGCAAGTGGCTTGGATTTGGAATAATTGCCGAATTTTTTCATATTCTTTTCCTTTTAAAGTGACCGCGAAAGTCGTTGGCGGAAACTATAGATTGATAATCATGAATTACATGCGCAAGTCATCGCGAGCGTCGTGAATTTGTAATATGAGCTGTTATTACATGCCTTATCGGTGCGGTAGCACACACAGTGCGATACGTCTCGTTACTCAGGAATCAAGACGAGTCATATTTGCGGAATGTTTAGGCGCGGGTCGAGCAGCGTGCGCTATGAACCCCTATACGCTCTTAAAGCGGTTGAGCAGGCTCTCGATCGGCGCGTTACCGTAACTTCCCTCGAGTGTCCGCATTGAATCGATGGCTGATTACCGCAACTGGCAGCAATGTGCCAAGAGCTGATGGTGGTTAATGTTGCGGAAAGCAGACAGCAACATTCGACTAGTGGTGGCTCGCCGGTTCGGACAATCTAACTTGTTTAGCATGATGTTGGAGGCTCACATAAAGCCATCCGATCGTTCGGCTCTATGGTCCGTTTATCCTTCTGCACCGGCGTAAAATTGATTGAACATATGTGCGTTAGCGTACGGAATATTCCGGATGTGGAGGGGATACTTGCTGCCAGTAGTGGGTAATAGTCAGGGCAGAGCCGGGAGTTTATCGTGAAAGAACTAGCTGGATCGCCCAAGCAAAATCCAAGGAGCAGCGATCATGAGCGAAACCTTCAAAATTAACGGGCACATCTACCGGGCTTACCCGACACGCTTCTTTTGCGACGGCATCGAAATCTCACCGGCCGAGTTCTATGCCGCATGCAAGTCGCTTTACGCCAGAGTTCAACATTATTAACAATTCGCTTACGACCAACCTATCGTTCCACCGGACCAGCGTGAACATTGGGACTCTTCCTACGACCGGTCGGTTTGGGTCGAAAACTGACTGACACCAAGTTCCGCTATGTGTCGGGGCCGAACTTCACGACATGCCGCTTTCGGGAGTCGTAATTTTAATTTCAAGTTAGTATGGCTGAATGGTGTCGAAAGCTGAAGGTCAGGGCAGTAAAACAACCGTTTCCCAGTGCCCAGATTCATCGCTTCGGGCACGCCAAATCAAACAGGCTGTTGCTTCTACCATCTATCAGCTATAGCTGATCGCATGCATTTCTGCATTACCGTTGCAATACGCGGCCTTATCGAAAAAATATTAATTCTCTACCGAGAATGGTGCGATTGGGCGGGTAGCGTCGATTGGTAAATGAACGAAAATCCCACCATCCACAGTGCCATCACCCAGTAGCCAAAAGCAGAAGTGAATTGGGCCAGTACCATCACTGCCGCAGCGCTGGGTATCCAATGCCAGGCAAGCTGAAAAACAAACAAGGCTGCCGCCAGAATATTTCCCGTCAAAATCAAACGATGCCCGAAACGGTAACCGTTGCCGTCCGGATTCCCAACGATGGGCAGCGTGCCACCGAGCAGTCGGCGTAACACCAGGACCACGCCCAGCAACAGCAACGCACCGACGATGCGCCCGGGTATCCCTTCCTCCTGCGTAACTGTGCCAAACAATTCCAGCAACATGCGCCCGACAGCAGCCACCCAGCCCATCGCCAGTGTTTGCGGGATCAGGAACCAGGCCATGAAGATATTCAGTTCCGGGAGTTTCATGCTTTACCCCAGATCAACAACCTGTTCAAGTACGCCACGTTCTTGTTCGACATGCTGCTTTCCTCGCTTCCTGTCCGGGTTTGCTGTATGGCGACGCCGCTTGCGGAGCCGCCGTCATTTCAAGAGTTGGATGATACAGCCCAACACCAAGCTGCGCCTGTTCGTTTACTTGCGCATTATTCGCACAGGTGTTTTGCATTAGAATACGGCGCTGTCTGTCCCTGTGGTTAAATGGACATAACGAGTCTATAAGATCGATTCAAATGGCTCAAGGATTTGAACATGCTTCGGGAGATTATATGCACCAACAATTCAATGTATCGCCAGCGGAAGCCCAGCGTGCCAAGTGGCCACACGAGATATTCCTGATCAATCTGATCTTCAATCACATATTCGTATTGGCCGTCACTATCTCCGTGATCGGCACTTTCCCGCTGCTGCCGGCACTGGTGCCTGTCATTTCAATTGCCATCATCGGCTACATTCTTGTCAAGTCCAAACAAGTCTCCGCCAGCAACGAGACATGGTTCGTCAAGGCGCACTGGCAGATCTGCGCCAGGCGCAACCGGATTTTCATATTGTTGCTGTCTGTTCCTTGCGTGATTGTCGTCGGCGGGCTGTGGCTTTCCAGGACGCTAGGCTGGGCCAAAATACCGACCATCGCGCTGATCGGCGGCGTGGGTCTGCTGCCGTTCATGGTCGCTTTGCTGATTCTGATCGTACTGGGCAACGAATCGGTGCATCTGGCGCGCAGCGGCAAATTGCCGAAAAGCTTCGTCGAACAGCACCCTGATTTGCAGGCTGCCTCTGCCCGTTAATCAAACTAAGCAAATAAATGGAACGTAAAATCTATTGGGGAATCGCGCTTATCGCGTTGCTGATCCTGGGGGTGGCTTTTCTTCAGGGGGATCAGCCCGCCGAAAAATCGGACTTGCCTTGGCATATCGAACATCCGACTGCGGACACCAGCCGGATATTCGGCATCACTTTGGGACTAAGCAACACCAACGAGGCCGAGCAGCATTTCAAGGAAGCGGCCAAGCCCATCTTGTTCAAATCGCCCAGCGGTCAATTGGTCGTGGAGGTTTTCTTTGAAGAGGTCAACCTGGCCGGCCTGAAAGCCAGGGTTGTGCTGAATATTGCAGTTCCGGATGCGGAACTGCAAGGCATGTTCGAGCGCGGCTTGCGCATGAATGCCACGGGCAGCGGCAAAAAGGAAATCACCCTGACTCCCGATGATACCGCCCGAGTATTCACGATGCCGATCAGCAGTCTGACCTATATGCCTTCCGTTCGTTTGGAAGACGCTGTTTTCGCCAAACGTTTTGGGCAGCCGGCGCAACGCATCAGGGAAAAGAAAAGCGGTGCAGTCCACTGGCTGTATCCGCAGCACGGCCTGGATATCACCCTGGGCGGCGGAGAGAAACCCTTGCTGCAATATGTCCCGCCCAAGGATTTTGACAAGCTGATTCAGCCACTATTGGCCAACGGCGAGATACTCAAATAGATTTCTTGGCGTCGCCATCCTTAATATCTTCAGGAATGGGATCTTTTTGGGGATGGGGATCTTTCGGCTGTTGAATCATCATGTCATCATCGTCATCCAGCAGAATGCGGCTGGCATTGCCTTCCATGTCTTCATACTGACCCTTCTTCACTGCCCAAATCAGCACTGCGAAAAACAGCAGACCTAAGAACATCATGCCTGGAATCAAAGTGTAAATTACTTCCATTTCACCCCCTGGGCTTTTCATTTTTAAATAAGTTGCGGATGCGTGCCGCATTGCCGATCACCACCAATGAACTGATAGGCATGGTGATCGCCGCCACCAGCGGATTCACCTTTGCCATCATCGCCAGCGGCACCATGATAGCGTTATACATAAAAGAAAGCCCGATGTTTTGCTTGATGGTGAGCAAGGTGCGGCGCGACAGCAGCGTTGCCAACCGCACCTTGTCCAGCTCGTTGTGCATCAGCACGATGTCGGCACTTTCCACCGACACATCGGTTCCCGAGCCGAGCGCGATACCCACATCAGCACGTATCAAGGCTGGCGCGTCGTTGACGCCGTCACCCACCATGGCGACCACCGCGCCGCGCTGTTGCAAGCGCTGAATAACCTGATCCTTGTCCTGCGGCAACACTTCGGCGATCACTTCCATTCCGCCCAACTGCCGTGCGATGGCCTCGGCCACCGCCTTGCGATCCCCGCTCAGCAGGGTCATGCCAATGCCCGCTGCACGCAACTCATACACCAATTGTTGCGCATCTTCGCGCAATTTGTCCGCCAGCGCGAACACGGCAACATGCGCAGAGTCCAACGCGCAGTGCACACAGCTCATCGCCTGTGCTTCCAGTTCCAGCGCCTGCGCTTGCAACCCGGCATCCAGATTGATGCCGCTGCGGGTCAGCCATTCGAGGCTGCCCAGCAACACAGTTTTCCCATCTACATTAGCCTGTACACCCAGCCCGGCGGTGGCATGAAACCCTTGCACTGCGACATCGCGATAATTCAACTGCTGCGCTTCCGCCTCGGCGATGACGGCCTTGGCTGTGCCATGTTCACTATAACGTTCCACCGCCGCAGCGCTGAGCAATATTTCCTTTGCGGCAAAGTCGTGGGCGGTACGCATATGCGCCACGCTCATTCTGCCTTCGGTCAGTGTGCCGGTTTTATCGAATACGAAATGCGTCACCTTGGACAAGGTCTCCAGCACCAAACCATTCTTGACCAATATGCCATGCCTGGCCCCCAAGCCGGTGGCCACGGCAACCGACATCGGCGTCGCCATTCCCAGCGCGCAAGGGCAGGTGATGATCAGCACCGAAGTCGCCGCCATCAGGGCAAGCTCAAAATTTTCGGTGTTCCAGATGAAAAATGTGAGTGTCGCGCAAATCAGCGTCACCAAAACAAACCACGGCACGATGGAATCGGCCATGCGTTGTATCGGAGCTTTGGAAGCTTGCGCTTCTTCAACCAGCCGGATGATTTTCGCCAGCGTGGTGTTCTGCAATGTCGAACTCACCTCGACCAGCAGCGCGCCATTGGTGTTCACCGTTCCGGCGGAGACCTTTGCACCGACGGACTTGCTCACCGGCGCGGATTCTCCGCTCAACATGGATTCATCGACTGCACTGTGTCCTTCGAGCACGATGCCGTCCACAGGCACTTTATAACCGGGCTTGATCAACACATGGTCGCCGAGTCTCACCCCGCGTGTCGGCGTAATTTGCTCTTTGCCATCCTGCATCACGGTTGCCACGCGCGGCTGTAATTCCATCAACCGCTTGGTGGCGGACAGCGCCTGATGGCGGAACATGCCTTCCAGATAGCGCCCGATCAGGATCACGAATATCAGGTTGGTGACCGTATCGAAATACACTTCGCCGACTTTATTCGCCGTCACCGTGATGTAGGCGGAATAGGCATAGGTCACGCTCAGGCCGATGGCGATCGGCAAGTCCATGGTCAACTGCCAAACGCGCAACCCGCCGATCGCGCCGCGATAAAACGGATAACCCGCATACAACAGGGTCGGGGTGGCCAATGCCAAACCCATCCAGTGGAAGAACTCGCGGAACTCGCCTTTATTCGCACCGCTGTATAGCGCGATGGAAATCCAGATCATGTTCATCATCGCAAAGCCGGCGAAGAACAGGCGGAAGAGCATACTGCGATTGGCCTTTTTGATCACACCTTCCGCACTTTCCGGATCGTAAGGCACGGCTGAGTAACCGATCCTGGCAAGGGCGCGAATCAGATTGGAAAGCTTGTTGCGCTTGCTGTCCCAGCGCAGGTGAATACGCTTGGCAGTCAAATTGACATTGGCCGATTGAACCCCGGGTTCGCGTTGCAGCCCGCGTTCGATCAACCACACACAGGCAGGACAGTGGATGCCTTCCACGAGCAGGTGAATATCGCGCAGGTCGCCGGAGCTGGTGATGAATTCCTGCTGCACCTCGTCGAAGTCATAGATCTCGATGTCTTTGGGCGGTTCGGGAGGAGGGGCGAGCAGTACCCCTTCCGGGGTGCGCTGGTAATAGCCTTGCAACCCGGCCTCGAAAATGGCAGTACATACGGATTGGCAGCCCAGGCAACAGAAGTCGCGCTCCGCACCGTCCAGCAGGGCGTGGCAGTTTGCCCCGGCAGTGACAGGCAAGGCGCAATGAAAGCAGCCGCCAGTGCTGTGTATGCTCTGCTGATTCATCGAGGCCAACGGTTAGTTTGCTTGCTATGTTTCTGTAACTAAAAACCTGTTGCTCTCCGCTTCGAACACATCTTTACCGCGTTTGACACGAATGCGTAATTCCCAGTAGCCTTTGAGCGGGAAGCTGATATAGCCCTGATATTTGCCTGAGGAGACTTCCTTGAAGGGAACAGCGAAGTCTTTGTCCGCGTCGGAAGGACGATAAGCCACCACTTCCATTTCGCCGCTGACCGGCGCACCCAGCCGATCCACTACATTGATTTCGTACGAGGCCGGCGTGGCGAGCACGACCATTTTCGGTAGCTTGACAGTAATTTTCCACGCCAGGGCATTTTGTGCCTGGATGTCGTCTATCGTTTCTGTATCGGACTTGCGATCCTTGGTGCTGTACTCGTGATCCACCAGGGTGGAACGGCCATGCAAGGCGTACCAGATCAATACGGAATTGACCAATAATGCCGTGACGACCACGCCCATAATGCCGATGAACCAGGGATTGCGCCAACTCTTCTTGTTGTTTTGTGAAAGCATTTGTTGCTCCTTGTTGAATCTCGTTCAGGGTTTGGGGCCGTTGAATTTGGAATCGTATTCCGCCTCGATTGTTGGATCTTCCGTGCTTTGTATATGGAACTCGATCCGCGTCACTTCCTTTTTAATGTTCTGACCGGGTGCCTTGACGAAGATCGTAAACGAAGTGCCGCGGCCATGATGGGTCAGCAGTGGCTGCTCGGCACCGATAATGATCTGCCCCGGCACACCTTGCTCCGCCGTCACTTGCACATGAAGATCTTTATCGGTCTTGTTGACCACCTTGAATTCGTATTTGTTCTGGATCGAGCCATCGCTCATGCTGACAAATAATGGCTGACGTTCCGGGATCACCCTGAGGGTCATCGCACCCAGATGGGTCAAGCCGAATATGATGCCGCCCAACGCGATAAGAATGATGCCGATGTAAACCCAGGTACGCGGGTGTTGGTAAAGTTTTTTAACCGGCTTGCCGTCGATCTCGTCCAGTGAGGCGTAGCGGATCAATCCGCGCGGGCGGCCCACCTTGTCCATGATGGAGTCACAGGCATCCAGACATAGCCCGCAGGTGATACAGCCCAACTGCTGGCCTTCGCGGATATCAACCCCGGTCGGACAAACCTGCACGCACTGAAAACAGTCGATGCAGTCACCTTTCCCATGCGCGCCGGCTTCGGCACCCCGCTGTAGTTTTCCGCGCGGCTCGCCGCGCTTGACATCATAGGTTGGCATGATGGTCTGGCTATCTGTCATCACCGCCTGGATGCGTGCATAGGGGCAAAGCCAGAAACAGGTTTGTTCACGCAACAATCCGGCCAGAATGTATGTGCCTGCTAAGAACATGGTCAATGTTACCCATCCCACCATCGGCAACTGGAAGGCTAGCAAGTTATTCCAATAATCGAAGGCATCGACGAACCAGATCGAAAAACTGATTCCGGTTAAAGCTGCGATCACCAGCCAAATCGAATGCTTGGTCACTTTCAGGCGGATTTTTTCAAGGTTCCAAGGTGCATTATCCAATTTGCGCCGCTGCGAGGGATTACCTTCAATTTTTTCTTCTATCCAGGTAAACACATCCGTCCACACAGTCTGAAAACAGAAGTAGCCGCAGAATACCCGCGATGCGACGGATGTCACCGCAAACAAGGTCATTGCCATCACCAACAGCAGTAGCGACAGCATCCAGATATCCTGGGGCAGCACAGTCAGATCGAAAAAGTGAAACTGACGGTTCCCGATGTCGAACAGTATGGCTTGCTTGCCCTCCCAACGTAAATAGGGGCCAAGAAAGAAGAGCAACCAGAGCGAGCCGGTCATGTATTTCACCGAGCGGAAAAACCCCGGCATACGCTTGGCATGGATGGTCTTGTCACCCAGATTGACACTCCAGGTTTCAAACTCCTGATAGATGGCGGTGACGCTGCCAACATCTTTTTGTTCGTTCTCTTTTTCCATGCCTTTACTCCTGATTTCCTGACTACACAATCGAGCTGATCTGCCAGCCTGACTTACGAATGAATGAATTGTGCAGCCCTACTCAAAAACTGCTTATTCAGAACTTGCTAATATAGCAGCGTGAAAAAAGGAGGAGGCAGCAGTAACCTCCTCCTTTCATACCCCGATACAATGTTATTGACTGTCTTTGCTTTGTTTGGTTGCATTTCTATACAACAAATACAACAAATACAACAACCAAACCAGTGCCGCAGCACTGCCCGCAACACCGATAATCACACCCCAAAACACCATGTCGTGATTCATCTGCATTTTCCCTCGGTAAGATACCGCACAGGGCATGATGCCCCGTGCAGGCATACAGATTACTTTGCGGTCACTGCTGAAGCAGCCGCTGCTTGGGCAGGTGCTGCGGGTGCATCAGCTTGACCGCCGCCAAACTTGTACACGTATACCGCCAACTTCTTGATATCTGCATCGCTCAATTTACCGGCTTCCTTGAAGCTGGGCATCATGGCGACACGAGTCTTGGGATCACCGGAGTTCACGCCATAAGTAATGGTGTGATTAATCCCCTCCAATGACCCGTCAAAACGCCAGACCTTGTCGGTCAGGTTAGCCGAACCCATTGCCTGCATTCCCTTGGCATCAGTTCCATGACAGCCAGTACAGTCACTTTCCATGAACACCTTCTTGCCAGCGGCAACTGCAGCATCAGTATCCGCTATGTCCTTGTGCTCGTCACTCATCGCCTTGACGTACTTAGCCACATCGTCAATTTGCTTTGCGGACAAACTGTCTTTGTGCGCAGTCATCATGCCTTGCCGCCCGCCTGAAATGGTGGTGTAGATGTCATCGATCTTGCCGCCGTACAACCAATCGTCGTCGTTTAGAACAGGCGCGAACAGGCCCTCCTTATCCTTGGTGCCAACACCGTTCGTGCCATGACAGGGTGCGCAGTTGTCGCCGAACAGCACCTTGCCGGAGCGTTTCACATACTCGGTCAGGTCATTGTCGGCAAGGATCGCCCCCGGTGTCATATCCTTGAGTTTGGCTTCATACTTGCCGCGCACCGCATCCACTTCACTTTTCTCGGCTTCCATTTCCTTGATCGCCGACCAACCCCCCAACCCTTTGAAGTAGGTATTGGAAGTGGGAACGGGGATGGATGGATAGAACAACCAATACACCACCACCCAGATTGAGCTGGCTGCCAGCCCCAGCATCCACCACCTGGGTGGCTGATTGTTAAAGTCAGCCAAATCATCGTCCCATACGTGCCCGGTGGTAGTTACACCGCCATCGGGGTTTTGATAGGGGTTTCGGTTGCCACCCTCTGCGCGGTGGATATGTTGTTCGCGTGTTTGCCCTTTCCCATCACGAGAAGGGTTTTGATCTTCACTCATTTTTATCTCCCACATTGATATGTTCTGCGTCATCCAGCGCCATACCGCGCTGGGACTCAAACTTGTCTTTGTTTGCAGGACGGAACACCATGAAATAAACGTAGATCATGGCGACGAATACAAATACGGCAAAAAATACGCCGAGCCAGTCATTCGTTGTCATGGACTCCACATCCATGTCCAGGTATCCCATCAGCTTAATCACGGTAATTCACCCCTTCGGTGAATTTGATCTGATTGCCCAAGCCTTGCAAGTAAGCAATGACAGCGTCCAACTCGGTCTTGCCTTCCACTGCATCCTTCGCGCTGGCGATGTCGGCATCAGTGTATGGGGAAGGGTAGAAAGGCATTTTACCCATCACTTTCATGGTATCGGCCACATTGACCGCATCCACTTTGTTGTTTTCCAGCCAAAAGAAGTTGGGCATCACTGACTCGGGCACGACATCACGAGGGTATCTCAGATGGCGGCGATGCCACTCATCCGAATACTTGCCGCCGACACGAGCCAAATCAGGACCAGTACGCTTGGATCCCCACTGAAACGGGTGGTCGTACATGGATTCTGAAGAAACCGAGTAGTGGCCATAACGATCCTTCTCGTCGCGGAACGGGCGGATCATCTGCGAGTGACACAAGTAACAGCCTTCGCGGATGTACACCTCGCGTCCGGCCAATTCCAGCGGCTTGTAAGGCCGTACGCCGTCGCCAGGTTTCCAGTCATCCAGGGATTCACCCGGCTTGCGATTCCAGACGATGGGTGCCGTGTCACCCGCGTTCTTCTGCGATTCTTTAACGTTGGGCGACAAGTGAGTCATTGTGCTGTCCAAATAAAATAATGGCACGATTTCCACTATGCCTGCCACCGACACCGCCAAGGCAACAACTACAAACAACAGGATGGTGCTGCGTTCCAGCTTGTCCTGCAACTTAGTTGAATAAATCTTGTCGTGATTAGACATGTCTCACTCCTTAGGCTTTAGCAGGAACGGCTTTAGTACCGTGCGCAGCACTTGCCTGACGCACAGTCATCACCACGTTGAACAACATGACCCATGCACCCAGATTGAAGATGACGCCACCGACGACACGCATCGCGTAGTACGGATGCATGGCGGAAACGGACTCCACGAAGGTATAGGTCAACGCGCCATATTCGTCATAATCACGCCACATCAGACCTTGCATAATGCCGGACACCCACATCGCCACGACATAGATCACAGTGCCGATCGTCGCCATCCAGAAGTGCACATTCACCAGGCTGTCGGAATACATTTCGGTATGCCACAGCTTCTTCACCATATGGTAAATCGCACCCACGGAAACCATCGCTACCCAGCCCAGCGCACCGGAATGCACGTGACCGATGGTCCAGTCGGTGTAGTGTGACAACGCATTTACGGTCTTGATGGACATCACCGGGCCTTCGAAGGTGGACATCGCGTAGAACGCCAGAGACACCACCAGGAAGCGCAGGATGTAGTCGGTGCGCAGACGATCCCAGGCACCGGACAAGGTCATCATTCCGTTCATCGCTCCACCCCAGGACGGGATGATCATCGCCAGGGAAATCGCAGCGGCCAAGGAGCCGGTCCAGTCAGGCAATGCGGTGTATTGCAGATGGTGCGCGCCCAACCACACATAACCGAAGGTCAGTGTCCAGAAGTGCAACACGGACAGGCGGTAAGAGTACACCGGGCGATTTGCCTGCTTGGGCACGAAGTAGTACATGATCCCCAAAAAGCCGGCAGTCAGGTAGAAACCCACTGCATTGTGACCCCACCACCATTGAATCATGGCATCTTGCACGCCAGAATAGATGGAATAGGATTTGGTCAGGCTAACCGGGATTGCCAAGCTGTTCACCACATGCAGGTAAGTGATCATGATGATCATGCTCATAAAGAACCAGTTCGACACATAAATGTGCGAACTCTTGCGTATCGCGACCGTCATGATGTAATTCAAACCAAATGCCACCCAGACCACGGCAATCAGAATATCAATCGGCCATTCCAGCTCTGCGTATTCCTTGCCTTGGGTCATTCCCAGCGGCAATGTGATCACGGCCAGCACTATGATCAGGTTCCAACCCCAGAAGGTGAACCACGCCAGGCCGTTGCTCCACAGCTTGGCCGCACCGGTGCGCTGCACTATATAATAGCCAGTGGCCATCAAGGTGGAACCACCAAATGCAAAAATCACCGAGTTGGTATGCAGCGGACGCAGTCGCCCAAAGGTGATGTAAGGTATATCAAAATTCAGAAACGGCCACGCCAATTCAGATGCAATATACACACCGAGCAACGTGCCTACGACCAGATATATAGCGGCCATGATGGTAAACCATCTGACCACATCCATATCGTATTTGACCGGTATCGCTTGAGTAGCTTCCACGGTAACCTCTCCTTCTAGAGCCTAAGTAATAAACAATGTGTTATTTACTCTCAAACTAAAAAAGTAAATGACGCACCCCCTTCTTCCAGCTTTCAAGCCGCGCGGTCATGGTACACCGTCCAGCGAGAAAAAAAATACAGGTCTACACCTTTTTATACCTTCATGATTTACTAGGTTATGGCAGCAATTGAATCGAGAAAATCACAAAAATTGAAGTCGATGAACTGGGGATTCAACAGGATGTAAATATATTCCTATCTGCATCACCCGGTCAGAATATGAGTCCCTCTACGTCAGGAATTAAACGATGTATCTATTATGCATCTTATCTGGGCGTACATTCTTTAGTCAAGCGAGAAAATCCAAAAGGGCAGGGCAGAATGGCCTGTTACCGATACCAGGTTTGCTTGTTTGATCAAGGGCAAAAATTTTTAGTGGAAGAAAGGTCAAACAATCACAGGAAAAAGCCGGCTTAACTCATTTCGAGTTTGGTCAGCGACCGATGGCCAGCAGCAATCGAATGTCCTGTGCCAGTTGTTCAGCGCTCTGCCCGTAAGGGGCAAGCAACAATGGTTTGCCTCTTGTGCCAAGCAGATACATTCCGGCGGTATGATCCAGCGTATAGCCGCCGTGTTTGTCATCCTGTTTCACATAATTAACACCAAAGGCATTGGCCGCTTGCTTGGTAGCTTGTTCATCACCATACAAGCCCAAGAAAGAAGGGTCAAAGGACGGGACAAACTTCGCGAGCAGCTCTGGACTGTCCCGTTCAGGATCCAGCGTGACGAACAAGACCTGTACCCGGTCCGCATCCTTGCCAAGCAGATGCATAACGTGCGCCAAATCGGCCAGCGTGGTGGGGCATATCTCGGGACAGTGGGTATAACCAAAGAACAGCACGACCACTTTTCCCCTGAAATCCAACAGGCTGCGAGGCTTGCCATTAAAATCGGCAAGCTGGAAATCAGCATGCGCATGTTGCCAGGAGACGTCTTTGGCATGGTAAGGCGACGGCATCTCCGGCTCCCCGCACGCGCCAAGCAGCAATATCAATAAAATTGAAAAGAAGTTACGCATCTTGAGCCACCTTGAAAGTTAATGTTTCTGATGACACTCCTAGCTATCAACGCCAGTTCTACGAAGGTATATGCAAACAAGAATTATAGAGCGCAAAGCCGTGTGGTGAAGAAGTAGGGGCGATTATGCATCTACATGACAGCTCCCTGCCCAACCGTGCACAGCAAAAACATAGCCTACCTTTATCAGCCCATATATGCCGAACGCCATCACTATCAGTCCGGCAAATAATCGAACTCTGGGTGATTGTACCCAATGGCGGCAACGTTCCCAGAACAGGCCGATGACCAGCAGATTTGGCAAGGTGCCCAAGCCGAATACCAGCATGATCAACGCGCCGCTTTGCGCGTGACCGCTGGCCAGTGCCATGACCAGCACGCTGTATACCAGCCCGCACGGCAACCAGCCCCATAACGTGCCGAGCAACAGGGCTCGCGCTGGAGTTGTTATGGGAAACAAGGGGCGTGTCAGAGGTTGTATGCGTTGCCATAGCATACTGCCGGCCTGCTCGATGCGCCGCACCATGCTCCAGATACCGGCGAGGTACAAGCCAAGCGCGATCAGCATCAAGCTGGATAGCGCAAACAGCAAATGCTGTATCGGCACCACATCGCGCAATAATAAACCGGCTTGTCCGATAGCACCGACCAGTAAGCCGGCCAAGGTATAGCTGGCGATGCGCCCGCTGTTGTAAGCAAGGTGAAACGGCCAGCGTGCACCGTCTTTCGGTAATTGCGCAGTAAGGATGCCGACAATACTGCCGCACATGCCAAGGCAATGTACGCCACCGAGCAATCCGACAAAAAATACCGCGATGATGCTGAATTCTGTCATGCGTTCTTTCCTGTTCCAGTGATTCCAGACCCGGAAGCTTCAAGTATGGAAACATCGTAACACTATGTGCATCGGCTCGTACCCGGTATAGAAGCACACCGGGCAACGGCACGTCAATGCGCTGCTACAACGAGGCGGCATCTTTCCCCCGATCAGCATACCAGCCTTGATGGCATCCGTTCATGTGACGATCGAAAATTTATGGAATGTTTTAAGCCTCGCTGGATCATCACCGATTCTAGCTGCCGCTGATCAGTTCGAGAATTTGTACAAATGGGAATCCGCGGGCTGATTGTGCAATAAAATCCGGGTCAAATAGTCACGCAAGATATCAGTGAAAAGCCCTTGCTTGCGTAAACAATTGTGCTACGATGAAATAAGCTTGATTAGTTTTTGTGTTCAATCTGGTTACCCGGGAGAAAAAAATGGCTATGATCGCAACAATCTGTGCAGTTGGTGCCGCAATTGGGGCAGTTCTGTTTACCTTGTGGATGCTTAAACAGCTGTTCGCCAGTAAGTGAGCAATACACAATAGATTAAAAAAACCAGCGCAGGCTGGTTTTTTTATTTTGGTTTAACCATGATAATTGATATCCGGATCCCGGCAAAACCAACAAAATAGGGCTGGGCCGGATAACTGCATTGGCGAATCTTTTTACAAATCTGTATCGAGCACTTTTTGATTGTCTACCCCTATTGTCCCACTTAAATCAATGAGCAAAGCATTCACACGTGAACGTGATTACGATGATGAGGATCTGGAGCCTGCAGAGCAGCTGCCGGTCGGCGTCAAAAATTACATCACGCCCAACGGTTATCGCAAGCTGCAAGAGGAATTGGATCATCTGTGGAGGGTGGAGCGCCCGGCATTGGTCAAGACCATCACCTGGGCCGCCTCAAACGGCGACCGATCGGAAAATGGCGACTATATCTATGGCAAGAAACGCCTGCGCGAAATAGACCGGCGTGTGCGTTTTTTGCGCAAGCGCCTTGAGTTGGCCGAGGTGGTTGACCCGGCGCAACGCGTAGAGTGCGAGCAAGTGTTTTTCGGTGCGACGGTGACGGTCTGCGACGCTAACGGTTGCGAGAGCACATATAGCATCGTTGGTGTGGACGAGGCGGATGTGGCGGGTGGCCGGATCAGTTGGGTATCTCCGCTGGCACGGGCATTGCTAAAATTGCGCGAGGGAGAAGTGGCGACGCTACGTACCCCGACCGGGACCAATGAACTCGAAGTGACTTGCATCGTTTATTGCGAGCTGGATTGAGCTTCGCAGTTGGGTGCCGGTGATAATCAAGGCAAAAGCTTTACGCTTTATCGGAAGTTTGTTATGTTGCCAGCCTGATGGTGTTTGAGTGGTCGGTGTTGATTCCGGCTTTTTCAAAATTTACGCTACCTTACTCCAAATCATGAACGAAAGACTGTTGAAGATTTTGAATAACCGCGAACAAAACTATCCCCATGGACTGGAAAGACAGTTTCCTCGGATCTTTGAAAAGATCATGTCGCTGTGGGATTCGCCGGAGCTTGATGCCTATCTTGCCGAATTGATGATGACTACGCGCTCCAATCGCCAAGGATTTCCTCAAGAAGTGGCTTCCGACATTATCTATTTGCATATGCTCCATGAAAGTAAAGATGCGCCTGGCGAGCCGGTTACCTGGGCTCAGCTTTTGAGAGATGACAAGGCATAAATAGACGCAGTTGCCGATTGCAAGGATGAACCTGTCCTGATGCCATGCGCACCATTCCAATCCGGATAAAAATCCAATCAATGTATTAGGGGACCCACCATGAAAAAAATAGAAGCTGTGATCAAGCCGTTCAAGTTGGATGATGTGCGTGAAGCACTTTCAGAAGTGGGTGTGAGCGGCTTGACGGTCACCGAAGTGAAGGGTTTCGGTCGGCAAAAAGGGCACACCGAGTTGTACCGCGGTGCGGAATATGTGGTGGATTTCCTGCCCAAGATTAAAATCGAGGTGGTAATCCCGTCTAATCTGCTCGATGCGGCAATTGACGCCATTATCAAGTCTGCGCATACCGGCAAAATCGGCGATGGCAAGATTTTCGTCTCGACAGTAGAGCAGGTGATACGCATACGCACCGGTGAAACCAACGAAACCGCTTTATAGATACCAGACCTAACTAGCGTTTACGGGTGTGCTCGACATGCGTATAATGCCCGCTTTGCCGAGGGCCGTTTCATGCGCATCATTCAAAAAGCATTAACCTTTGACGACGTTCTGCTCGTTCCCGCTTACTCCAATGTATTGCCTCGTGATGTCGGCCTGCGTACGCAGCTCACCCGCAACATCAATCTGAATATTCCGCTGTTGTCCGCGGCGATGGACACGGTCACCGAGACTCGACTGGCAATCGCTTTGGCGCAAGAAGGCGGCATCGGCATCATCCACAAGAACATGTCGGCTCAGGCACAGGCTGCCAAGGTCGCCAAAGTAAAACGTTTTGAAAGCGGCGTAGTCAAGGATCCCATCACCATCACACCGGACATGACGGTGCGCAGCGTGATCGGCTTGACGCGCCAGCACAAGATTTCCGGGCTGCCGGTGGTGCAGGGCAAACAACTGGTCGGGATCATCACCAACCGCGATTTGCGTTTCGAAAGCAATCTGGACCAGCCGATACTAAACATCATGACACCGCGCGAGCGGCTGATCACCGTCAAGGAAAATGCCAGCCTGGAAGAGGCGCGCACTTTGATGCACAAACACCGCATCGAGCGCGTTTTGGTGGTCAATGATGCGTTCGAGTTGCGCGGTTTGATGACGGTTAAAGACATCCTGAAATCCAACGAGCACCCGCTGGCATGCAAAGACGGTTTCGGACATCTCCGTGTGGGTGCGGCAGTCGGCGTGGGCGAGGGCACGGAAGAACGTGTCACGTTGTTGGCCGAGGCCGGTGTGGATGTGATCGTGGTGGATACCGCGCACGGTCATTCGCAAGGCGTGCTGGATCGCGTCAAATGGGTCAAGGATAATTTTCCTCGCGTCGAGGTGATCGGCGGCAACATCGCCACCGGCGGGGCGGCCATGGCTTTGCTGGATCACGGTGCGGACGGTGTCAAAGTGGGCATCGGTCCAGGCTCGATTTGCACCACGCGTATCGTTGCGGGGGTCGGTGTGCCGCAGATCGCGGCTATCCAGAATGTGGCGAAAGCCCTGCAAGGAACCGGTGTGCCGTTGATCGCCGACGGCGGCATCCGTTACTCGGGAGATATTGCCAAGGCGATTGCAGCCGGCGCGCATTCGGTGATGTTGGGCGGATTGTTTGCGGGCACTGAAGAATCTCCCGGCGAGATCGAATTATTCCAGGGACGTTCCTACAAGTCCTACCGCGGCATGGGCAGCCTGGGCGCGATGCAGCAAGGTTCCAGCGACCGCTATTTCCAGGATAACGAAGCCAACCAGGACAAACTGGTGCCGGAAGGTGTGGAAGGCCGCGTGCCTTACAAAGGCAGCGTGCTGGCGGTGATCCATCAGCTGATGGGCGGTTTGCGCTCCAGCATGGGTTATCTGGGATGTGCGGATATCGCCACCATGCACACCAAGGCCGAGTTTGTCGAGATCACTTCTTCCGGCATCCGCGAGTCGCATGTGCATGATGTGCAGATCACCAAAGAAGCGCCGAATTACCATATTGAATAGGATGCAGGATCAAGGATTCGGGATTCGGGAAGAGCCGGCCTTAATCCTTAATCCTTGACCTCGCTCCTCAATCCTTAATCCTCGCTCCTCAATCCTGAAAAATGCCCCATAAAAAAATACTCATCCTCGATTTCGGTTCGCAATACACTCAATTAATCGCGCGCCGTGTGCGCGAGACCCACGTTTATTGCGAACTTCATCCTTGGGATATGTCAGAGGAAGACATTCGCGCCTTTAATCCGGCAGGCGTCATTCTGTCAGGTGGTCCGAACTCGGTGTACGAGGAAGAGACGCCGAAGGCACCGCCGGTGGTGTTCGAATTGGGCGTGCCGGTGTTGGGTATTTGCTACGGCATGCAGACCATGGCCGCGCAACTCGGTGGCGCTGTGGAAAGCGGCAAGGTGCGCGAATTCGGCTATGCCGAGATTCGTGCGCAGGGCCACTCAACTTTGCTGCGCGATATCCAGGATAGAACCAATGCGCAGGGCCACGGCTTGATCGATGTATGGATGAGCCACGGCGACAAGGTGACAAAACTGCCGCCGGGTTTCTCGGTGATCGCCAGCAATGCTGCCACACCCATCGCGGGTATGGCGGATGAGGAGCGGCATTATTACGCGCTGCAATTCCATCCCGAAGTGACTCATACCCATCAAGGCAAGGCGATGGTGGGGCGCTTCGTGCACGACATCTGCGGCTGTGGTCAGGATTGGAACATGCCGGATTACATCAGCGAGGCGGTGAAAAAGATCCGCGAACAGGTGGGCAAAGATGAAGTGATCCTGGGTTTGTCAGGAGGAGTGGACTCTTCGGTGGCTGCGGCGCTGATCCACCGCGCCATCGGCGACCAGCTCACCTGTGTGTTCGTGGACAATGGCCTGTTGCGCCTGAACGAAGGCGCGCAGGTGATGGAGACTTTTGCCAAACACATGCACTTGAAGGTCATCCATGTCGATGCCAGCGGCGAGTTCCTGCATCATCTGGCAGGGGTATCCGATCCCGAGCAAAAACGCAAAATCATCGGGCGCGAGTTCGTCGAGGTGTTCCAGCGCGAAGCCAAAAAGTTACCGCAGGCCAAGTGGCTGGCGCAGGGCACGATCTATCCGGACGTGATCGAGTCGGCCGGCGCGAAAACCAATAAAGCGCACGCCATCAAATCGCACCACAACGTCGGCGGTTTGCCGGAAAGCCTGCACCTCAAGCTGCTTGAGCCATTGCGCGAACTGTTCAAAGATGAAGTGCGCGAACTCGGTGTGGCGCTCGGTTTGCCGCGCGATATGGTGTATCGCCATCCCTTCCCCGGGCCCGGTTTGGGCGTGCGCATACTCGGCGAAGTGAAGCGCGAATACGCCAATCTGCTGCGTCGCGCCGATGCGATCTTCATCGAAGAGCTGCATGCTGCCAAGGATGAAGATGGCAATTCCTGGTACGAAAAAACTTCGCAAGCTTTTACCGTGTTCCTGCCGGTCAAAAGCGTCGGTGTGATGGGTGATGGTCGGACTTATGAGTGGGTGGTGGCATTGCGTGCGGTGCAGACGCAGGATTTCATGACCGCGCACTGGGCGGAGTTACCACACGCGCTGTTGGGTAAAGTCTCAAACCGTATCATCAACGAAGTGCGCGGCATCAACCGAGTGGTGTACGATATTTCCGGCAAACCCCCCGCCACGATAGAGTGGGAGTAGCGCTTTCGGAGGGCAGCGCAGGGGCCCGGCTTGCGGCGATGCGACCCCGGACATGTCGATAGATGACTTCGGTACCGGTTATTCCTCGTTGAGTTATCTCAAACGCTTCAGGGTCTACAAACTCAAGATCGACCATTCCTTCGTGCGCGACATCACCGATGACCCGGAAGACAAAGCCATCGTCAGTGCCATCATCAGTCTGGCGAGCAGCCTCGGCTTGCAAACCATCGCCGAAGGTGTGGAAACGGAAGGGCAGCTGGCATTCTTGCGCGAACAGGGTTGCAACGAAGTGCAGGGATATTATTTCAGCAGACCTTTACACGCAGAAAAATTCGAGGAATTCGCACGCCAGAAGAATCAAGTCTGAGATTGCTGGCAATGTCAGCCGGCGGAAACGCTTACCGGTTCTACACCAGTTTAAATCACCCCCAGCACTCCCTCAAACTGTCAGCAGCGCTTTCCTAAGTTCATCCGTTTGCTCAGGCTGCGCGAGCGCTGCGCCGCTGATCCAGAACACATCTTCGGCACGGCTGCCCAAGGTGTTGATCTTGGCGCGGTGCAGTCGGATGTCGTATTTCTCCAGAATCAGCGCGATGCGAGCCAGCAGTCCCGGACGATCTCCGGCAATCAGGGATAGCACATGCATTCCTTTGCTGTCCGGCTTGATCTCGACCTCGGTGTTGATCGGAAAGTGCTTCAGTTGACGGCTGACACGTCCCGTCGCGGCTATGGTTAACGGCTTCGCTTGCTCGATTTGCTGAGCCAGTTCGAATTCGATGTAGTTCATGATGTCACGATATTCGGTATCGCTGCGTGTCGCTTCCATTATCTGAAAACTGTTCAATGCGTAGCCGTGTTGGGTGGTGTGTATCTTGGCTTCGACGATGGTGAAATTCATGCGTGCAAAAAAATCACAGATGCGCGCAAATAATCCGCGCTGATCCTGGCAATACACCACCACCTGCAAACCCTCGCCAGCGCGGCTCAGTCGCGCCTTTACGATGGCGGCGGCAGTGTTCACCTTGAATGCCAACAGGCGGGTATGCCAGGCGATTTCCTGTGCTTCATGATCCAGAAAATAGCTGTCGTCGAGTTGTGCCCAGAACAATTGGTAGGAGTCCGGTGACAGTGCATAGAGATTCAACGTGGTAACGGCTTGATTGCGGATTTCATCAAGATGACCCGCGATTTTTCCATCACTTATGTAGCGGCGTGATGCCCGGTAGAGGTCTTCAATCAGCTTTGCCTTCCAGGCATTCCATATTTTCGGGCTGGTGCCGCGCACATCGGCAACCGTCAATAGATACAGCGCGACAAGATAGCGGTCGTTTTTTATTTTTCCGGCGAAGGCCGCGATCACATCCGGATCCGACAAGTCCTGCTTCTGCGCGGTCGCGGAAAGGCTGAGATGTTGCTCGACCAGCCACACCACCAAATCGGTATCGTCACGACTGAGCTGGTGCCGCATGCAGAATGCGCGCGCATCTTTTTTGCCGAGTTGCGAATGATCACCACCGCGTCCCTTGGCGATGTCATGAAACAGACCGGCAATATAAAGCACTTCCGGGCGCGCAAATTCGCTCATTAATCGGCTGCACTGCGGTAATTCATGGGCAAACTCCGGCACGGCAAAGCGGCGCAGATTGCGCACCACCATCAGGATGTGCTCATCCACCGTGTAGACATGAAACAGATCATGTTGCATCTGCCCGACGATGCGCCCGAACGCTGGGATATAACTGCCAAGAATGCCGTATTGATTCATCCTTCGCAGGGCATGCAGAACCCCTTTCGGTTGCCGCAGGATCTTCATGAAAAGAGACCGGTTCAGCGGATCGCGGCGGAATGCAGCATCGATATGGTGCTGTGCACGCCACAGCGCGCGTAGTGTCTTTGCGCTGAGATCGGTCAACTCGGGGTGTTGTTGCATCAGCAGGAACAATTCAAAGATCGCCCCGGAAGATTGTTCGAATAAGTTCTCATCGCGGATATCAAGCAATGTCCCGACAACCCTGAATCGTTCGTTCAGTGCGTGTTGCGGAGGCACTTCACGGAACAGGTGGTCGTGCAGGTTTTGCAGCAGGATGGAATTGAACTGGCGCACCGCAACCTTGGTGCGGTAGTAACGCTGCATCAGGTGTTCGCTGGCACGCCGGTTTGTCGAAGCGGTGATGCCCATTTGCTCGGCGAGCGGGGTTTGGAACTCGAAGATCAGACGATCTTCGCGGCGCTGCGCGAGATAATGCAATCGGATGCGCAGCGTTTGCAACAGCGAGTCATGCCGGGCGATCTGGCGTGCCTCGGCAATGCTGATCAAGCCTTCCCGGGCAAGCTCGGTCCAGCGCGTGCCCAAGCCCGCTGCACGGCTGATCCAGGTAATGGTTTGCAGGTCGCGCAAGCCACCGGGGCTTTCCTTCAAATTGGGTTCCAGGTTGAAATCCGTTTCCACGAAGCGCGCATGCCGTTGCTGTTGCTCGTGCAGTTTGGCGAGAAAAAACTGGCGCGGGTCGAGGTATTGATGCAATACGTTTTTCAATTCGCCGAACAGCCTGGCATCACCGATGAGCAGGCGCGCTTCAAGCAAGTTGGTCTGCACGGTGATGTCTGCGGATTCTTTCAAACACTGCGCGATGGTGCGAATGCTGTGGCCGACTTCCAGGCCGATGTCCCACAGCATGCCGATCAATTGCTGCAATTTTTGTTGCAGGATTCCATCAGGTTCCGAATCCAGCAGGATCAGCAAATCAATGTCCGACTTGGGATACAACTCACCGCGCCCGTAGCCGCCTACCGCGACCAACGCGATATGGGGAGGCATTGCAAGTTGTTCCCAGGCGCGCAACAAATATAGGTCGACCAGCCGGCTGTGCGCGCTGAGCAGGCGCGCCGCTTTGCCATGTTGCTCAAATCTTTGTTCGAGAGCCAGGCGATCGCTGCGCAATGATACGCGCAGTTCTGCGATGGAACTATGACCAATGATTTGGCGAGCGTTAACCAATGACTTATTCATGGTCTTCTGATGAATTAGTCAGATGGCTATGCAAAGCTGTTTGCCCGCTTGGTCAGATGGTCAGCAGTTACATCATGTGTTTGGCGGGGGAGGGCAGCCATCTGAAACAGTCAATACTTCATAGCCGGTGTCGGTAACGAGTATGGTGTGCTCATATTGCGCCGACAGGCTGTGGTCTTTGGTGACCACGGTCCAGCCGTCGCCAAGCTGCTTGATGCTGGCTTTGCCGGCATTGATCATGGGCTCGATCGTGAAGGTCATGCCCGGTTCGAGTTTCAGGCCGGACTTTGGGCGACCGTAATGCAGCACTTGCGGTTCTTCATGGAAATTTTGGCCGATGCCGTGCCCGCAAAATTCGCGCACCACGCTGTAGCCCAGCGGTTCGACGAAACCCTGGATGGCATGGCCGATGTCTCCCAGATATGCCCCCGGTTTGACCACGCGTATGCCGCGCCACAGTGATTGATAGGTGATCTCGCACAAACGTTTGGCCTGAATCGACGGCTCGCCGACATAGAACATGCGGCTGCTGTCGCCATGATAACCGTCCTTAATGACGGTGATATCCAGATTGACGATATCACCGTTCTTGAGCACTTTGTCGCTGGGTACGCCGTGGCATACCTGGTGATTAATCGAGGTGCAGATGGATTTCGGGTAGGGTGTATGCCCGCCGGGTGCGTAGTTGAGCGGGGCAGGGATAGCTTGCTGAACATTGACGATCAAGTCATGGCAGCGCTTATCCAACTCGTTGGTGGTCACGCCAGCCTTGACGAACGGAGCGATGTAGTCGAGTACTTCGCTGGTCAATCGACCTGCGATGCGCATTTTCTCGATTTCTGATGAGGTCTTGATGGATACGGACATAATTCCTGGAGCTGATTATTGAATGTATGAGAATATCACGCGATGCTAATTGTTGACAATTGTGATGGGGGAATTAATTATTGGCGATTGGGGGTTTTATTGACGTAATAAAGAAAACGAGCCAGTAACGGCAATGGCCCATGCAACGAAATAACAAGGTATTTTTGGGAAGCAAAGAGCAGGCTGTTCCCACACCGCTCTTTCAAAACGCCATAGAACCTATCCGGACACGCTCACTTTCTTTTCTTCCTTGATCACCAAGTGTATCTCTACGCGGCGATTTTTTGCGCGGCCTTCTCTGGTCTTGTTATCGGCTACGGGATTGACAGATATGCGTTTCTGCGTCAATTTCTATTTATTGCAAACGATCAATTTATTCTTCGCCTGCCAGTTTAAGTGGCCCGCCACCTGAAAAGCGATCCAGATAGAGGTAGATCACCGGCGTGATAAAAAGCGTGATCACTTGCGAGAACAACAACCCACCGACCACGGCAAGGCCAAGCGGCTGACGCAGCTCGGCGCCCGCGCCAAAGCCAATGGCGATAGGCAATGCGCCCATCAGTGCCGCCGTGGTGGTCATCATGATCGGACGAAAACGCAGCAGGCATGCGGTGCGGATCGCTTCTCGCGGCGCCATGCCCTCGTTGCGTTGGGCGTTGAGCGCAAAGTCGATCATCATGATGGCGTTTTTCTTGACGATGCCGATCAGCATCAGGATGCCGATCATGGCGATGATCGAGAGATCTATGTTGAACAACCACAACATCGCCAGTGCGCCGACTGCAGCCGAAGGCAGGCCTGAAAGAATGGTGATCGGGTGAATGTAACTTTCGTACAACACGCCAAGCAGCACATAGATCACCAGCAGTGCTACAGCGACCAGTACCAACTGGCTCGACTGCGATGACTGGAATGCCGCAGCGTCGCCACCGTAACTTGTGAGAATGCTGACCGGCATATTGAGCTCGCGTTTGAATTGCTCGATTCGCTTGGAGGCATCGCCCAGTGCCGCACCGGGCGCGAGATTAAATGAGATCGTCAGCGCGTTGAGCTGTCCTGTGTGATTGATTGAGAGAGGCCCCACTGCGCGCTCGACTGTCGCAACGCCAGATAACGGAACCAGAGTGCCATTCTTGGATCGCATATAAATCTTGCCGAAAGCGCTTTCGTCGGCACGGTCTTCGGCGGGTACCTGCATAATGACCTGGTAACTGTCGCTGGAAGTGTAGATTGTCGAAACCTGGCGCTCACCGAAAGCACTATAGAGTGCGGAACGGATATCCGCGATCTGCACACCCAGCAGGTTGGCCTTGTCACGATTGATATTGAGGTGCGCCTCCAGGCCCTTCATTTGCGAGTCGCTAGTGACATCGCGAAAAATGGCTTCCTCGCGCATACGCGCCATCAGGCCATCGGCCGCTTGGCGCAGGTCCTGGGCGCGCACGCTGCGCATGACGTACTGATACCGACTCTTGCTGATGCGGCCACCGAGCCTGAGGTTCTGGATGGGATTCATGAAAACGTTGACACCGGGAATGGCACGCACGTCGCGACGCATGACTTCGAGCACCTTGTCGATGGGCGGACGCTCGCTTCGCGGTTTGAGGCTCATGAACAGGCGTCCGCTGTTGCTGTCGTTAGCGAAGATGATGAGCGTATCAACGGCTGGATTGGCGCGAATCACATCGCCGGTGCGCTGCAACAGGTCAGTTATGGCGGGAAAAGAAATGTCCTCGACCGCCTCTACGGTAATAATTGCCTGACCGATATCCTCATTGGGAAAGAAACCTTTGGGTAAGGCCATGAATAGCACGACGGTGGCGACCAAGGTGCCGATCGCAATACCAAGCACGATGCGATTATGGTGCAATGCCCAGTCGAGCGCGCGTTCATAGGACGCCAGCACTTTGGTGAAGCCACGCTCGAACCATGCTGTCCATTTCAGCCCATGCCCTGCGGTTTCATGCCGAGCCGTTTCGGATTCTTGCTGGACCAGGTAACGGCTGGCCAGCATCGGGATCAGAGTGAGCGACACCACGGCCGATACCATCACGGCGATTCCTACCACACCGGCGAACTCATGGAACAGCAGCCCGATCACACCGGGCATGAAGAAAATTGGGATAAATACCGCGACCAGCGAGAGGGAAATCGAAATGATGGTAAAGCTCATTTCCTTCGATCCCTGCAATGCGGCCTGCAGCGGCGGCATGCCTTGCTCGACGTGGCGCACGATGTTTTCGAGCATCACGATAGCGTCGTCCACCACCAGTCCGACCGCAAGGGTAATCGCGAGCAATGAAATATTGTCCAAGCTATAACCGATGGCACGCATCAATGCTATCGTTCCCAACAGCGAGATCGGCAGCGACAGTGCCGGAATGAGTGTGGCGGTGGGCTTGCGCAGGAACAGAAAAATCACCAGCACCACGAGGACGATGGTGATTGTTAGGGTCACCTGCACGTCGTGGATCGAATTGCGAATCGACACCGAACGGTCATTGCGCAGCTTGAGTTGAACCGACGACGGCATCTGTGCAATGAGTCCGGGCATTGCCGCCTTGATCGCATCCACCGTTGATACAGTATTGGCGCCAGGCTGGCGCTGCACCGAAAGTGTGATGGCGCGTTCGCCGTTGGCCCAGCTTGCCGTCTTCACCGATTCCACGCTGTCCTCGACCACCGCAACCTCGGAGAGCCGCACCGGACTGCCGCTCGGGGCGGTGGCCACGATCAGATTGGCAAATGCGGCGGCATTGTTCAGCTGCCGGTTGGCCTGGATGATGAGTGTCTGGCGCGGTCCGTCCAGTGTACCGACGGGCGAGTTGTCGTTAGCACTGTGCAGTGCAGCGGCAATGTCATCAACGGTCAGATTGCGTGTTGCGAGCGCTTCCGGATTCACGCGCACACGCACGGCATATTTTTTCTGCCCGTTGATGTTTACCTGCGCCACGCCGGGAAGCGTGGAGAGTGTCGGCGAAATGAGGTTGCTTGCGAAGCTGTTCAAATCCGAGAGCGACATCGATGGCGATGTCAGGGAGAGGAAAATAATCGGCGCATCGGCCGGGTTGACCTTTTGATAGGATGGTGGCGTGGTCATCTCAATAGGTAGTGAGCGTTGTGCGCGCAGCAACGCTGCCTGCACATCTATAGCGGCGCTGTCGATATTGCGGTCCTGATCGAATTCCAGCGTGATCGAGGTGTTGCCCAGCGTGCTCGTCGAGCTGATCACGGATAGGCTGGAGATGATGGAGAACTGCCGCTCGAGTTGCGTCGCGACCGAAGAGGCCATGGTCTCGGGACTCGCACCGGGAAGCGTTGCTGTAACCGAGATGGTGGGAGTATCGTAGCTCGGCAATGCTGCATTGGGGATGTCACCGTAAGCGATGATGCCGGCCAATACAGCGGAAGCCGACAGCAGCACCGCCATGACGGGGCGACGGATACACAGCTCAGAGAGGTTCATAGCTTGCCGGTGCTATCAGGTTGTACGGTGGCTTTGTCGGTCGTGCCTGTTGTACTCGGGGCAGAGCCTGCCGGCTTGACAGTTTTTTTGCCCATTGCGCTGCCACCGGCTTCGACTACGACGCTATCCGGCCTGAGATTCTGCGCACCCTCCACGACGACACGCGCGCCCAACGCGATGCCCTCGACCACAGCGATGCCGTTTTGAATCAAGCGCACATTGATAGGCAGTGATGCCACCTTGTTATCTTCCCCGATCACGTATAGGAATCGATTTTCCGGCCCGGTCTGCACTGCCTGCGCAGGAACTGTCAGGGCACCAGCCAGTGTGCGCGGTGCAAGCTCCACGGTAACAAACATACCGGGCCAGAGGCGATGGTCAGCGTTGGGAAATTCTGCCTTGAGCCGAATGGTTCCGCTTGCCGTATCCACCGTGTTGTCGATGAATACCAGACGGCCTTTCAGGTCTGTTTGGTTGGCCAGATCCTGTTTTGCGCTGACGGGCACTTCGCCTTTGGCAAATGCTTGCTGCAAGCCCGCAAGTTCCCGTTCGGGCAACGTGAAGCTGACGTTGATCGGATCAAGCTGTGTGATGCTCACCAGCACGGCGCCAATCGCGGTCGAAGTGCCCGGTTGCACCAGACTTCCCGGATATACCGCAATGGTACCCGTGCGCCCGGCAATCGGGGCGTTGATCTGGTCGAAACTGCGCGCCACACGGCTTGCCTCCACGGAAGCCAGGTCAATCGCAAGCTGGCCGCGCAAACCATCCACCAGGTTCTGTGCTGTATCAAATTCGGACTGCGATACATACTCCAGTTTTAATAACCCCCGTTCCCGTTCAAGGCTGCGCTTCGCGTTCATCAGATCGGCGCGGTCCTTGACCACCTGCGCCTCTGCTTTGCTGAGATTGGCATCCTCGGTGCGGGCATCAAGGGTGAACAACCGGTCGCCCTTGTGTACGAACTGCCCTTCTTTGATATGCACAACTTTGACCGTGGCACTGATCTGCGGCCGCACATCCACAGTTTGCAGAGCTGATACCGTGCCGTTTGCTGTGAGCCTGACCGATACATCAGCCTGTGTAACCGGGGCACTCACCACTTGAAATGCGCCCGTTCCCTTGGCGTTTCCGGGGGTGCTCCGGACGTGCCAGATCCAAATGCCGGCAGCCAGTGCGATAAGTGAAATGGCGGCCATGGAAACCCACATGCGCCGCTTGGCGCGTGGCGAAGGTTTTTCGTGAGATACAGCTTCCATTTAACAGGTGCTCCAAAAAGTTCCATTTATCAACAACAGGGAGGTGGGGTGAAATCCTCCTTATTGATAGCGCAACGCCTCTATCGGATCGAGCTGTGCGGCTTTGTGTGCGGGATAATAGCCGAAGAAAATCCCCACCGCTGCCGCGACGCTGAATGCCACGAAGACCGAACTGCCCGAGATGATAACCATCGTGCCGGTCAGCGCGTTGGTTAGCAGTGCGCCGCCGATTCCCAATAGCAGACCGATGAAGCAGCCGATCACCGAGATGATGATGGCTTCCAGCAGGAATTGCAGCAGGATGTCCCTTTCACGCGCGCCGATCGCCATGCGGATGCCGATCTCGCGTGTCCGTTCGGTGACTGAGACCAGCATGATGTTCATGATGCCGATGCCGCCGACCAATAGCGATACAGAGGCAATTGCGCCGAGCAGTAGCGACATGACCCGCGTGCTTTCTGCGGCGGAATCCGCCGCAGCGGTGAGGTTGCGCAGGAAGAAATCGTTATCCATGCCTTCGCGTATCCGGTGCCGCTGACGCAACAGATCGGTCATGGATTTTTCTACTGCAGGCATGATTTCCTGGGTGGTGGTCTGTACCATCATCATTCGTACCGAACCCGGAAACTGGGAACCGAATACCTGGCGTTGCGCTGTAGTGAGCGGGATGAGGATGGTGTCGTCCTGGTCGCGCCCATCCATTCCCTGGCCTTTGATTGCCAACGTCCCGAGAACGACGAATGGGCTTTGCCGGATGCGGAAGGTCTTGCCAACAGGATCTTCGTCACCGAATAAATTGTCCGCAGCAGTTTTTCCGATCAGTGCGACTCGAGTGCCTGAACGTACATCCGAATCTGTGAATGCATCACCGGAGGCTATAGGCCAGGACCGCGCTTCAAGATAGGCTGGTGTTGTGCCGAGGACGGAAGTATTCCAGTTGTTCGGTCCGTACACGATTTGCGCACTGCCGGGATGGATCGGCGCGACGGCTTGTACGCCGGGCAGTTCTGCGATGGCATCCGCATCGCCGACATTTAACGTATATCCGCCGCCGCCGCCGGAACGAACACCACCTGTCGAAGTGCTCCCTGAAAGCAGGATGAACAGGTTGCTGCCCATCGCAGCGATGGTTTGTTTGATTGCATATTGTGCGCCTTGTCCGATTGACATCATCAGCACCACCGCACCGACACCGATCACCATGCCAAGCATGGTGAGCAGCGTGCGCAGTCGGTTCGCGCCCATCGCACGCCAAGCTTCGCCGAGCATCGCGATTATCATGCCGTCACCTCATTAGTGAGTAATATGACTCCTAATTCAGCAGATTCGGTGTCGGGCGCCATTACCCGAACTTGTGCTGTGCGTACCGTGTTCATGCAGCCTCCTGATGTTGCGTGGCTTGGTCGCTGACGATACGCCCATCAAAGAACCGCACTTGGCGTTTGGCATGGCGTGCGATGTCATCTTCGTGTGTGACCAGCACGATAGTGATGCCTTCGCTGTTCATCTCCTCAAACAAGGTCATGATCTCTTCGCTGGTATGGCTGTCCAGGTTGCCGGTGGGTTCGTCCGCAAGGATCAGGTGAGGGTGGTTGACAAGGGCACGCGCTATCGCCACGCGTTGTTGCTGGCCGCCGGAAATCTGGTTAGGCAGTGAAGCCGCTTTATCTGCCAGCCCGACCTTGGCGAGCATTTCTTGCGCGCGTTGCTGACGTTCCCCATGTTGCAAACCGCAATAGATCAGTGGCAGCGCAACATTGTCGAGCAGCGACATGCGCTGCAACAAGTTGTAACCCTGGAACACGAAGCCGATGGTGCGATTGCGCAACAATGCCAGTTCGTCCTTGCCCAACTCCGCGACGCTGCGCCCATCGAGAAAATAGTGGCCGGCACTGGGCTTGTCGAGACAACCGAGGATATTCATGAAGGTGGATTTCCCCGAACCGGATGGGCCCATGATCGCGACAAACTCGCCGGTGATGATGCTGAGGTTCACCTCTTTGAGCGCGGGGAATAATCCGGCCGAAGTCTGGTAGGATTTGTTCAAGCCTTCAATACGGATGACGGTGTCGCTCATCAGAACATTCTCATCGGGGGCCTGCTGCTGGAGCTTTTGGATTGATCCGCAGCCTGTGCTTCGCCAATCACGACTTGGTCACCCGCCTTGAGTTCGCCGCCGACGATCTCGGTATTGCGGTTGTCGGTGATGCCGAGCGACACGCTGACCGGTCTAAGCGAGCCTTGCTCCAGCACATAAACCTTGCCGGAAAATGCGTCACGTTTGGGTTTGGCACCAGACGGTGATTCTCCGGTAGGGCTGCCGCCGCCCTTCTGCGAGCCAGTGCCTTGATTGGTGACAGGTTTTAGTACTTCGGCATTGGCCGGTTTGAAACGCAACGCGGCATTGGGAACCAGCAACACATCCTTGCGTTCAGCCACCGCGATGTTCACATAAGCGGTCATGCCGGGTAACAGGATTTGCTCGGGATTGTCGACATTGATCACCACGTCGTAGGTAACTACGTTTGATACAGTAGTGGGATTAAGCCGTATCTGTTTAACGTTGCCTCGAAAACGGCGTTCTGCAAACGCATCGACAGTAAAGCGCACGGTCTGTCCTACGAGTATGCTGCCAATGTCCGCCTCGGCAAAATTTGAATCAATCTGCATCTTGGACAGATCCTGCGCGATCTTGAACAGCGTCGGGGTCTGCAAACTGGCGGCAACGGTTTGGCCGACATCTACCGAGCGGTCGACCACCACACCAGACACAGGCGAACGGATCACCGAGTAGGCGAGGTTGGCGCGATCTTTTTCCAATTGCGCGCGAGCCGATAGCAATTGTGCTTCAGCGGATTTTTTAGCTTGTATTGCGGTATCCAAATCCTGTTGGGCGACATATTCCAGCGCAAACAAATTGCGTGTACGTTTTTCGTTTGCAGTCGCAAGATCCAGCGATGCTTTGGCATTTTGTACATTGGCTGCACTCTGCTTCAGTTGTGCCGCGAGCAGGGCATCATCGAGTTCCAGCAGAATCTGACCTTTCTGAACCTTGCTGTTGAAGTCCACATAAAGTTTCTTTACCGTGCCGGAAACCTGCGTACCGACACTCACCAGTGTCACCGGATTGATCGTACCGTTGGCCGAGACGGTCTGGCTGATGCCGCCTTTTTCCACTGCCTGTGCACGATATTGCAGCGGCGCAGCCTCATATTGTTGCCAATAAATGGCGATGCCGGCGCCGATGACCGCAACAGAAAGAATGATCATGGCAAGCGGAGATCGGAATAGTTTTTTCATGGCTGGTTTGTTTGTGGTGGATTTTCGCCGGGCTGCTGATCGCCGGTAACCGGCTTTTGACTGCTGACATCCGACAAGGTTTGCAGCAAGCCGGCATCCAGACTACCCATTGCCTGGGCTAGCGTGGCGCGGCTGACATTCCAGTTGAAGGTTGATTGAATACGTTGCTGACGCGCGCTGGCCAAAGCGCTTTGCGCATTCAGCACATCCAGAATGCTTCCCACGCCGGCCTTGTAGCGGCCCAGCGCGACGCGTCCCGATTGTTCCGCGCTGCTTAGCAAATCGGCGCTGGAGCGCAGCGATTGTGTCGCAGTGGTGAGGTTCTGATAAGCTGTCCAGACATCCAGCGCCACCTGTAAACGCAATTGCTCCAGTTGACCGTTTCTGACATCCATTTGCGCTTCTGCAGCGCGCACGCGATAGGTCGTTGCGTAGCCGGAAAAAATAGGCACGCTCAGGTTGATTCCGACCAGCGAGCCGTGCGAGTTGATACCTGAGGTATTGTATCGATCTGCTGAAGCGGTCAGGGAGATGGAGGGCCTGCCCGCTGCACGTGCCGCATCGGCGCTGGCTTGTGCAGCTTTTACTTGCGCGGCGGAGGCCAGTAAATCCGGACGACGCTGACGCGCCTCTTCGATCAGCGCGTTGATATCGCCCTCAAAATCATTGGGCATCGCCGTTGTATTGGCCGTTGTCAACAAGACATGCCGATTGGCATCCAGACCGAGCATGTTTGCCAGCGCGCCTTGAGCATTCTTAAGGTTGCCATCGGCGGTGATGCGATTCAGCGTGGCTTGCGAATAAGCGGTCTGAGCTTGCAGCTTGTCGGCAGGCGTTGCGGTCCCGGCGTTATAACGAGCCTCAGCGGCGGCAAAACTTTCCTTGGCGGCTCGTTCCGATTCTATTGCCGCATCAAGCGCGGCAAGTGTTGCCTGAGATTGATAAAAGGCCTGAACCGCGGCAAGGAATATCGTCTGCACCGTGCTGTCTTGCGTCGCACTCGCAGCAGCGAGCAACTGGCGTGCATTTTCCAGGTTGGCGCTTCGCAAGCCGAAGTCATACAGCAGATATGAAAGCGTAACGCCAATACTGCGCTGATTCACGCCAGGAGTGTTCACGCCATAAGTGGTCCCTGATATGCGATTGTCGGAAGCACTCAGACTGACACTGGGCAAATAACCCGCCTTGCTTACGCCGACTTGCGCTGCCTGAACCCGCGAAGTCGCCCACACCACACGGGTTTGTGGGTTATTGCATAACGCGAGATTGACCACTTCCAGCAGGTTAAGCGCGTGATCGAGTGATTGCGCTTCGCACGGGTCGCCAACCGTATCGTCCAAGCGCAATGCGGGTTTGAGCGGCAACATCGCATCGGTACCGAATGGGTCGGACGTTTCACTGGCAAGCACGAAGCTGCTCCAGAGACAAAGCAGGATGAAAATAGCCAGCCACTTGGCTGCCGTTAACCAGCGACTTGCAACTTGTTGCTTGGTCGATTGGCTATGCAAATCCTTTTGGTTGGCTAATCGTTTCACCATAACCAGCGACTTGGTTGGCATCTTATGACGACCTAGTCGAATGGCTAGTAGTTCTATCAGTCGTTCTTCCAGAATTGAACGCATGGTGTCAGTATTTATGAGCAAGAAATATCATTCTTCAAGTATATCTTTTAGTGATTATCCAAAGATACTTCATTTGTAATGATTTGTAATGAAATTGATTTTACTAAATGATGACAGAATCAGTGTGTAAATGAATACGATACAGACAACAAAAAAGCACGCCAAGGCGTGCTTTTTTTTTGGCATCAAAAAGTCCGATTAACGGGTGTTGCCATTGTTGCCGCGACCAAGTGTATAGCTTGGGCGATCACCGGTACGGCGTGGGGCACTGTTGCCGCCGCGATTCTGGTTCTGACCGCCGAAGCTGCGCTCCTGGCTGCGCGGTTGTCCGGCACCCTGGTTGCGAGCTTGCCCGCCAAAACCCTGACCACCGCCAACACCCAGAGTATGACCTTGAGTGGTGTTGCCATTGGCTTGGCCGTGCCATTGACCGTGGCCTTCTTTGCGTTCGGTATGGCTATGACGGCTGTCCGGCGCGCTGTGGTGAGAACCATTGCCGGTTTTGGCAGGGAAACCACCCGTGCGGTTGCCGCCGAAGCCGGCATTGTTGCCGCCGCCGAAACCGCCACCGCTGCTGCGGCGCGGGCCGCTATTGCTGCGCGGACGATCCGAAGTAGGGCCACCGGTGCGCAGTTTGTACTTGGGCTCCAGTCCTTCGATGGTGTGCATCTTGATGCTTTGCTCGGTGTAGCGTTCGATACGCTTCAGCAACTGCGCATCGCGGTTCGAGGCGAACGAGATGGCAATTCCGGACGAGCCGCCGCGACCGGTACGACCGATGCGGTGCACGTAGTCTTCGGCGAATTTTGGCAGGTCGAAGTTGATCACGTGCGAAATGCCGCGCACATCGAGACCGCGTGCGGCCACATCGGTGGCGACCAGAATTCGCACGTTACCATTGCGCATATTGAGCAGGGTGCGGTTGCGCTCGCGCTGGTTCATGTCGCCATGCAATGCTGCAACGGAATGGCCTTGTGCCGAGAGTTGATCGGCAATGGTGTCGGCATCGCGCTTGGTGGCGGTGAAAACCAAAGCCTGGTTCATTTCCGCGTCGGTCAGCAAGTGGCTGAGCATCTTGTTCTTGTGCGCCACGTCATCGGCAAACATCATGCGTTGCTCGATATTTTCGTGTTTGTCCTTGGCTGCTGAAACAGAAATTTTCTTCGGAGCCTTGAGCAGGCGCGAGGCCAGATTGCCGACCACGCCATCAAGCGTCGCGGAGAACAGCAGGGTCTGGCGCGTGGATGGAGTCGCTTTGGCGATGCGTTCCACATCGTCGACAAAACCCATGTCCAGCATGCGATCCGCTTCATCGAGGATCAGAATTTCCAAGCGCGAAAAGTCGATACGGCCGCGTTCCAGATGGTCGATCAAACGACCCGGTGTGGCGACCAGGATATCCACATGGCTGGACAATAAACGGTTCTGCACCGGGTAAGGCATGCCGCCCAGGATGCTGATGATCTTGAAGCGCATGTTCTTGCCGTACTTGGTCGCGGCATCACAGACTTGCTGCGCCAGTTCGCGGGTCGGGGTCAATACCAGCACGCGCGGGCCTTTGCCAGGCAGTGCAGATGGCGTAGCCAAACGGTTCAGCGCGGGCAGAATGAACGCGGCGGTCTTGCCGCTGCCGGTTTGCGATGAAGCCATCAGGTCGTGACCGGCCATGATTTCGGGAATAGCTTGCGCCTGGATCGGCGTAGGCTCGGTGTAGCCGGTTTCGGCAATCGCCTTGAGTATGGCGGCGTTTAAATTTAAATTTTCAAATGACATCTTGCTTCCTTTTTTATAATCAAAGGGAATCCACTTCGAAATGAAGACGCAAGCCAACACCCAGTTAAAAATATAACTGAATGCCGAATCGAGTCCAGCATGACGAACTATTAGTAGTTCCCTAAGGTGAGCGCAGGTAGTTAAAACTACACGTTGGAACGGGCAGACAGATTAACCGGCGCATAAAACATCGTTGCTAACCGGAAAACCCAAGAGAATCCTGTGGGGCTTTTAGACAGGCGCGATTTGCATACGCGCGAGAGATAGGTCAGAAAACGATGAACCAATGCCGCTTTAGTGGCGACAAGGCGCGCATTATACTGACGGAAAAAATAAAAGCCAGCGGAAATTTGAGTTAATTGGCCTGTGCAAGGCCTCCGCACAACGTAACGAGCGCAGGTGCGGGCATGACACGGCGTTGCGAAGCATCCGGGGCGGGAATGCCCGCTGGCACCAGCTCCCGCAATCTGGCCTACGGCTAATGTGTCGCAAGTGCCACGAGGAGAAAAACAGCGAAGTGGGTTAGGCAGGGATGGGTGGCTTGCCGTTTCCGCACAACTCGCAAAAGCCGGAGTGTATTCTTTAATACATGAGGATTTTGAGCTGCTTTTCGACGAAGTATCACCAAGCGTATAACCAATGACTTTGTTGGCGTAGTTTGCCAACTTAGTCAGATGGCTATAACCAGCCGCTTGGCCACCGTTTTTTGGTGGCTTAGCGGAATGGCTAGTAATTCCATCAGTAGTTTATCAGTAGTTGTGAGGTGGCATTGTGCTAGAATGCGCGCCCTTTTCATAAGCAAGGCTGTATCCATGTCCCGCCAACTCCGTAATATCGCCATCATCGCCCACGTTGACCACGGCAAGACCACTCTGGTGGACAAGCTGCTTAGTCAGGCAGGTTCTTTTGCTTCTTATAAACATATCGCCGAACGCGTGATGGATAGCAACGATCTGGAAAAAGAGCGTGGCATCACCATTCTGGCGAAGAACTGCGCGGTGGATTACGAAGGCGTGCATATCAATATCGTGGACACGCCCGGTCACGCCGACTTTGGCGGCGAAGTGGAGCGCGTGCTGGGCATGGTGGACGGCGTGTTGCTGCTGGTGGATGCGGTCGAAGGTCCGATGCCGCAAACCCGTTTCGTCACCAAGAAGGCGCTGGCATTGGGTTTGCGTCCCATCGTGGTGATCAACAAGGTGGATCGCGACGGTGCCCGCCCCGATTGGGTGATCAACCAGACCTTCGACTTGTTCGACAAGCTGGGTGCGACTGAAGAGCAACTGGATTTCCCGGTGGTGTATGCCTCGGCATTGAACGGCTACGCCATGCTGGATCTGGCCCAGCCCAGTACGGACATGCGCCCGCTGTTCGAAGCAGTGCTCAAGCATGTTCCGGCACCGGATACCGATGTGGACGCGCCGCTGCAATTGCAAATTTCCGCGCTGGATTATTCCAGCTTCGTGGGCCGCATCGGCGTGGGCCGCGTGCGCCGCGGCCGCGTCAAGCCCGGCCAGGATGTGATGGTGATGAATGGCGATAAACCCCCGAAGCGCGCACGCATCAACCAGGTGCTCGGCTTTCGCGGTGTCGAGCGCGTGCCGCTGGATGAAGCGCTTGCGGGCGACATCGTGTTGATCAACGGCATAGATGAAATCGGCATCGGTGTAACGATTGCCGACGTGAATAAGCCAGAAGCATTGCCGATGCCCAAGGTGGATGAACCTACCCTGACCATGAACATGATGGTGAATACTTCACCGTTGTGTGGTCAGGAAGGCAAGTTCATTACCAGTCGTCAGATACGAGACCGCCTGAACAAAGAGTTGTTGGTGAACGTGGCGTTGCGTGTCGAAGAAACGGACAACACCGATGTGTTCCTGTTGGCCGGTCGCGGTGAGTTGCATTTGACCATATTGTTGGAAAATATGCGCCGTGAAGGTTTTGAAATGGGCGTTGGCAAGCCGCGCGTGGTGTATCGTGAAATCAACGGCGAGAAATGTGAACCGTTTGAAGTGCTGACCGTGGACGTCGAAGATGCGAACCAGGGTGCGGTGATGGAAGAGTTGGGGCGCCGACGCGGCGACCTGCAGGACATGCAGCCGGATGGTCATGGTCGTGTGCGCCTCGAATACCGCATTCCGGCGCGCGGCCTGATCGGCTTCCAGTCTGAATTCATGACCATGACACGCGGCACCGGCATCATGGCGCACGTGTTTGATGACTATGCACCGGTCAAAGCCGAGATGCCGGGTCGCCGTAACGGCGTGCTGATTTCTTCCGAGAAAGGTGATGCGGTGGCTTACGCATTGTGGAAGCTGGAGGATCGCGGTCGTATGATTGTTGTTCCTGGCGATAAGTTGTACGAAGGCATGATTATCGGCATCCACAGTCGCGACAACGATCTGATCGTCAATCCGATCAAGGGCAAACAACTGACTAACGTGCGCGCTTCCGGCACCGATGAAGCGGTGCGTTTGACGCCGCCGGTGCGCCTGACACTGGAATCGGCGGTGGAATTTATTGACGATGATGAATTGGTTGAAATCACGCCACTATCGATTCGTGTCCGTAAACGTTTCCTGACGGAGAATGAACGCAAGCGCGCAGGCCGTGGCTTGTAATTAAAGCGAATTGTTCTCCGCCCTTACGACTGGCTCAGGATAAACTGAACTGCGGTCAAGCGGGAATTACGGAACTAAATGAAACGCCGTGCAGTGCTATACTGCACGGCGTTTTTTATGGTCTGCCGGATAACGAGATATTTCATGACGCAAATAGAACTTATTCTGCTGCTCGTTGCAGCAATCATCATCTTGCAGGTTATCGCTCTGTTATGGGGGCGGAGAACGGATGTAGCGTCGCAACTGGCAAAACTTCAAACAGATTTACAGCAACATCAACAACAAATCAGCGAACGCAGCGAGCGAGAATTGCGGGCGCAGGTGCAAACCACAGCCCAAAGTACGCGGCAAGAATTGACCGGCAACTTCGCACAATTGCAGCAAACGCTTGCGGCACAATTGACGAGTGTCGCAACCTTACAGAACAATAAAATTGATGGTTTTTCGCAGCAGCTTACCAAACTAAATGAAGTCAATGCGCAGCAGCTTGAGTCGATGCGGCAAGCAATTATGTTGCAAGCGCAAACCGGCCGGGAAGAACAAGCGAGTGCCCTCAAACGCTTTGGTGACACGCTGAACCAGACTTTGACCACTTTGACGGAATCGAATGCACAACGCATGGAGGAAGTGCGTACGACGCTGGAATCAAAAATAAAAGACTTGCAAACCGACAATGGCATGCGGCTCGAAGAGATGCGTAAGACGGTCGATGAGAAGCTGCACGCGACACTGGAGCAACGGCTGGGCGAATCTTTCAAGCTGGTTTCCGACCGTTTGGAAAAAGTGCATCAAGGCTTGGGCGAGATGCAGCAATTGGCAATCGGGGTGGGTGACTTGAAGCGGGTATTGACCAACGTCAAGACCCGCGGAACTTGGGGTGAGGTGCAGCTGGAGATGCTGCTGGAACAAATACTCACCCCTGAGCAATATGCGAAAAATGTGGAAACCGTGCCGGGTACAGGTGAACGCGTCGAGTTTGCGATCAAGCTACCCGGCACGGACAATGGCCTGACTCCGGTATGGATGCCGATTGATGCGAAGTTCCCGAAAGAACAATACGAGCGCTTGGCCGAAGCGGCCGATCGCGCCGATGCGGAAGGCGTCGCGGTGGCAGGCCGTGAGTTGGAACGAGCTGTGCGTCTTGAGGCCAAGAAGATTGCTGAGAAATACCTATCTCCTCCGCTGACCACCGATTTTGCGATTCTATTTCTGCCGACTGAAGGCTTGTACGCCGAGGTGATACGCCGCCCTGGGCTATCCGATGAGCTGCAGCGCGTGAACCGCGTTAGCATCGCTGGCCCTTCCACCTTATCGGCTTTGTTGAATAGTCTGCAAATGGGCTTCCGCACCCTTGCACTTGAAAAGCGCACATCCGAAGTGTGGCAAGTCCTGGGTGCGGTCAAAACCGAATTCGGCAAGTTTGGAGATGTGCTGGCAGCGACTAAGGCAACGTTGGAACGCGCCGCGAAAAATATTGAGATGGCCGAAACCCGTAGTCGCCAAATGGCGCGCAAACTGAAGTCGGTGGAAGCTTTGCCGAGCGAGGCGGCACAGCGTTTATTAGCGGCGGAGCCCCTTGATGCAAGTGAAGAAAAAGAGAGTGATCCAGATTAAACACTCTTGAGTAAGCGAAAACGACTTTCTGATGTAAGCCAGTGAGGGTAGTGTGATTTTTGCCGCATGAATCTTTGCAAATGGCTAGAATGCGGCGGGCGTTTGTTTTAATAACTTTCGGAAGTTTGTGCTCATGGGTGGTTTAAGTCACGCTGTTTTGCCAGCAGCCGATCTGAATTGTGATGCTGCTAAAAAGTTCGTGGATACCTGACCAGTCTTCTGGTCGTGATTCTGATAAGCCACCCCCTTGAAGAATCAAGGAAAGTCGAGCAAAAAATACATCGCATAGAAATTCACTCGGTGATCAAAGGAGAATATGTGTGGGAAACTATGCAGCGTTCTCTGGCATCTTGGTGCTTTGGCGCCTTGCGAAAGCGGATTGGGAACATCCCGCCTTTTTTGCTGATAACAAGCAGGCATCACGATGGTAAGATACACATCCTTAATATTTTTTCAGCACAACGATGAAACTGGCAATCGCGCAAATCAACTGCGTATTAGGCGATCTAGAGGGAAATGTTGCAAAGATTTTGCAACACGCCGAACAGGCCAGGCAACAGGGTGTGCAATTATTACTGACACCCGAGCTCTGCTTGTGCGGTTATCCGCCGGAAGACTTGCTGCTGCGTGATGGGTTTTACGATGCGTGTTCGCAGGCGCTGGATGACCTCACCGCAAAGATTTCGGGCATCGCCGTGGTGGTGGGGCATCCGCATGAACAGGACGGGAAACGCTACAACGCTGCCTCGTTGCTGCGGGATGGGGTGGTTGCCGCGACATATCTCAAACATGAACTACCTAATTATTCGGTGTTCGACGAGGAGCGCTATTTCGATCATGGCAGCGAGCCTTGCGTGTTCGAAATGGAAGGCATCCGCTTTGCGTTGAATATCTGTGCCGATATTTGGGAGCGTGAGACAGCGCTTCGCGCACGTGATGCCGGTGCGCAGGTGCTGCTGGTGTTGAATGCATCTCCTTATGCTATCGATAAGCAGGAATCCCGTCATCACGTCATTCGCGAGCGGATCGCGGAGACCGGCATGGCTGTTGTTTATGCCAACATGGTCGGCGGTCAGGACGAATTGATTTTTGATGGTGGCTCGTTCGCGATGGATCGCAACGGTGTGTTGACCGCACAGTGCGCAGTTTTTGAAGAAGCGTTGGCTACACTTGAAATGCAGGATGATTTGCGTCCGGTCGGTGAAATGGCCGCGGAATTGGGCGAAGAGGCTGGCGTCTATCGCGCCCTGTGTCTTGGCGTGCGGGACTACATCAACAAGAACCGCTTCCCCGGGGTGCTGTTGGGATTGTCAGGCGGGATCGATTCTGCATTGACCCTGGCGATAGCGGTCGACGCGCTGGGTGCGGATAAAGTCCATGCAGTGATGATGCCGTCGCCCTATACCGCGCAAATCAGTCTGGACGATGCACGCGAGATGGTGAAGATACTCGGCGTGCGTTATGACGAGTTTCCGATCGAAGCGATGTTCCAAAGCTATTCGGCCACACTGGAAACGACTTTCGCCGGGCGTGCGGTGGATACCACCGAAGAAAATCTGCAGGCGCGCATACGCGGCACCTTGCTGATGGCCTTGTCCAACAAGCTCGGCTCGCTGGTGTTGACCACCGGCAACAAGTCCGAAATGACCGTGGGTTACGCCACGCTGTATGGTGATATGGCGGGGGGCTTTGCGGTACTGAAAGATGTCAGCAAAACGCTGGTGTATCGCCTGTCTCGTTATCGCAACACCTTGGGGCATGTGATCCCCGAGCGCATCATCACGCGCCCGCCGAGTGCGGAATTGCGCGCCGACCAAACCGATCAGGACAGTCTGCCGCCATACGATGTGCTGGATGCCATCATGGCGTGTTATGTTGAACAGAATCTTGCGATCCCGGAAATCATCGCGCGCGGCTTTGCTGAACCAGATGTGCGCCGCGTGGTGCATCTGATCCGTATCAGCGAGTACAAGCGCCGCCAATCTGCGGTGGGTATCCGCATCACGGAGCGCAGCTATGGTAAAGACTGGCGTTATCCGATCACGGTGCGTTATCAGGACGACTTCTAAATCTAATTCCATTTGACGGCGAGTTTTGTTACAATGCGCCGCGTTTTGAGATGGGCTTCGAGCCCGTTTTTTATTTGTGGGGCATAATTTTTGAATGTGGTGAAGCTGGATTTATGGATGTGGTGAAGCTGGTCGAGACGACGGTAAATGGCTTGGGCTATGAATTGGTGGACCTGGAACGCTCTGGGCGCGGCATGTTGCGCGTGTTCATCGATAAGCCGGAAGGCATCTCGGTGGATGATTGCCAGGTGGTGAGCAACCAATTGACGCGCCTGTTCCTGGTTGAGAATGTCGATTATGACCGTCTTGAGGTTTCGTCGCCGGGCTTGGACAGACCGCTGAAGAAGGAAGCAGACTTCATGCGCTTCGCCGGTGCAAAAGCTCAGCTCAAGCTGCGCATGCCGTTGGCAGGACGCAAGAATTTCGTCGGCGTGATAGGCGGGGTAAGCGATGGGATATTGCAATTGGATGTGGACGGCAATCAGGTAGCAATCGAATTGTCGAATTTGGATAAGGCGCGTTTAGTGCCGACTTTTTAGTTTTTGATGCTTGTCATTGTTGATGTATCTCTTTGTTGATGCATGGCTGGGACAGGCGAGTAGATAGCCGGAGAATAGTATGAGTCGTGAAATTTTATTGCTGGTGGATGCGCTGTCCCGTGAAAAAAACGTGGACAACGAAGTCGTGTTCGAGTCGCTGGAGTCCGCACTGGCCTCCGCGACTAAAAAACGTTTTTCGGACGAGGCCGACGTGCGGGTAGAGATCGATCGCAATACCGGTGAATATGCATCCTTCCGCCGCTGGGAAGTGATGGACGACGAAACCTTCGAGACCCCTGATCTGCACATCAAGCTGGAAGAAGCGCAAAAGCGCAATCCTGCTATCCAGGTCGGAGAGTTCATCGAAGAGCCGCTGGAATCCATCGATTTCGGGCGCATCGGGGCGCAAGCCGCGAAACAGGTCATTTTCCAGAAGATCCGGGATGCCGAGCGCGAGCAGGTGTTGGCCGACTTCATGGATCGCAAGGAGCACCTGGTGTCCGGCACGGTCAAGAGACTCGAACGCGGCAACGCGATCATCGAATTCGGCAAGATCGAAGCCTTGTTGCCACGCGAGCAGATGATTGCCAAGGAAAACCTGCGTGTCGGCGATCGTGTCAAAGCACATCTGCTGCGCGTGGATCGCAGTGCACGCGGTCCGCAAGTGATCTTGTCGCGCACCTCGCCCGAATTGCTGGTCAAGCTGTTCGAACTGGAAGTCCCGGAGATCGAAGAGAAGCTGCTGGAGATTGTCAGTGCCGCTCGCGATCCCGGATCGCGCGCCAAGATCGCGGTGTTATCGCATGATCCGCGTATCGATCCTATCGGCACTTGTGTCGGAATGCGGGGTTCGCGTGTGCAGGGCGTGACCAACGAGTTGGCCGGTGAACGTGTGGATATCATCCTCTGGGCGGAAGACCCGGCTACTTACGTCATCAACGCGCTGGCTCCCGCAGAGGTGAGCAGCATCGTCGTGGATGAGGAACGACACAGCATGGATGTGGTGGTCGAGGAAGAAAATCTGGCGCAAGCTATCGGACGCGGCGGTCAGAACGTGCGCTTGGCCAGTGAATTGACCGGCTGGGAACTTAATATCATGACGGTTGAGCAGTCCAGCGAAAAGCATAACGAAGAATTTTCCAAGACCCGCGCGGTATTCATGGAAAAACTGGATGTGGATGAAGAAGTTGCCGACATTCTGGTGCAGGAAGGCTTCAATACGCTGGAAGAAGTGGCGTATGTGCCGCTGGATGAGATGCTGGAGATCGAATCTTTCGACGAAGCGACGGTGAATGAGTTGCGCAGCCGCGCGCGCAATGCACTGTTGACGGCGGCGATCGCCAGCGAAGAAAAAGTGGAACACGGTATCGAGGATCTGCTCAAGCTGGAAGGAATGGACGAGCAAACAGCGCGCACCTTGGCTGCCAAGGGTATCGCGACACAAGAACAATTGGCGGACCTGGATGTGGATGAGTTGGTGGAGCTTTCCGGCATGGATGGCGAGCGTGCCAATACATTGATCATGGCGGCACGCGCACCTTGGTTTGCTTAAGTTGGTAAGGGTAGTTTAAAGGACGGTAATGGGAAAATTGAACGTAACGCAATTTGCGACTGAACTGGGATTGCCGGTTGCCTTACTGCTTGAGCAGTTGAAGGCGGCGGGGATGGACAAGGAGCAGGAATCCGATCCGATGTCGGAAAAGGACAAGGCGAAATTGCTGGAACATTTGCGCCAGGCGCATGGTGCCGAAAAACCTGCCAAGAAGATCACGCTGATCCGCCGCGAAACCACCGAAATCAAGAAGGCTGATAGCACCGGTCGCGCGCGCACCATTCAAGTGGAAGTGCGCAAACGCCGCGTAGTGGCTCCGGTCGCCGCCGCTGATGCCGCGGCACCTGCAGCACCACCGGTTGAAGCAGCGGCTCCGCCCAAGAAGGGCAACGCCACCAAGGTGGTAAATGAGCAGGAAATGGCGACGCGCGAGGAAGAAGCACGCTTGCAGGCAGAATTGGCGGCGCGTCAAGCAGCCGAGGTGCAAGTCAAGCAAGAGCGCAGCAAACGCAAGACGGCGCAGAAAACCGTTGAGCCTGAGCCGCAACCTGTTGTGGCAGCGGTGATAAAGGTTGCAGAAGCAATTCCTGTGGTCGCTGCACCGATCGTCAATTTGGCGGAAGGTACATTGCACAGGCCGGCGCCCAAGCCCGGTGACAAGATAGCCAAGCCGAGCAAAAAACCAAAGCCTGAAGCCAAGGCCAGCCCGTGGGACGAAAAAGGACACAAGAAGCGTACCCCGGCCAAACCCGGTGATAAACCGGGTGTCTGGACAACACCGGTGCGTGCACCGCGCCATGACAAACACAGCAAGCATGCCGTTGAGCCTGAGCACGCATTCTCGTTGCCGACCGAACCTATCGTGCATGAAGTGGCTGTTCCCGAAACCATCAGCGTCGCCGAATTGGCCCAGAAGATGTCGATCAAGGCTTCTGAAATCATCAAGGTATTGATGAAAATGGGTTCGATGGTGACCATCAATCAAGTGCTCGATCAGGAAACCGCGATGATCGTGGTGGAGGAGATGGGGCACGTCGCCAAGGCTGCCAAGCTGGACGATCCGGATGCCTATCTGATCGATACCGAAGCGCATCATGATGTGGCACTGGAGCCGCGTGCACCAGTCGTTACCGTGATGGGTCACGTCGATCACGGCAAGACTTCCTTGCTCGATTACATACGCCGCACCCGTGTCGCATCAGGTGAAGCGGGCGGTATCACCCAGCATATCGGCGCGTATCACGTCGATACCCCGCGCGGCATGGTCACCTTCCTGGATACGCCTGGTCACGAAGCGTTTACTGCAATGCGTGCACGTGGCGCCAAAGCGACCGACATCGTTATTCTGGTAGTGGCCGCCGATGACGGCGTGATGCCGCAGACCAAGGAAGCCATCGCGCATGCCAGGGCCGCCAACGTGCCGCTGGTGGTGGCAATAACCAAGGTCGACAAGCCCGAAGCCAACGTCGAGCGCGTCAAACAGGAGCTGGTCGCAGAAGGGGTGACGCCGGAAGATTGGGGTGGCGACGCGATGTTCGTCGAAGTTTCATCCAAGTCCGGCCAGGGCATAGACCAATTGCTGGAAGGCGTGTTGTTGCAAGCCGAGGTGCTGGAACTGAAAGCGCCGCGTGCCACGCACGCCAAGGGGCTGGTGATCGAAGCGCGTCTGGACAAGGGCAAAGGGCCGGTGGCTACCGTACTGATACAGTCCGGCACGATGAAGCGCGGCGATGCAGTACTGGTTGGTTCGGTGTTCGGCCGGGTGCGCGCGATGCTGGACGAGAACGGCAAGACCATCAACGAAGCGGGCCCATCGATCCCGGTGGAGATACAGGGCTTGTCCGAAGTGCCCGCTGCCGGTGAAGAACTGATGGTATTGGCAGACGAAAAACGCGCCCGCGAGATCGCACAGTTCCGCCAGGGCAAGTATCGCGGTGTGAAGCTTGCCAAACAGCAGGCCGCCAAGCTGGAGAATATGTTCGAGCAGATGGCCGAAGGCGAAGTGCGCACCTTGTCGCTGATCGTGAAATCCGACGTGCAAGGTTCTGCCGAGGCGATCGCGCAATCCCTGCAAAAACTCTCCACCAACGAGGTCAAGGTCAATCTGATCCACGGCGGTGTGGGTGCGATCTCCGAGTCGGATGTCAATCTGGCGCTGGCCTCCAAGGCGATCATTATCGGCTTCAACACGCGTGCCGATGCGGCCGCGCGCAAACTGGCGGAATCTTCCGGCGTGGACATCCGTTACTACAACATCATCTACGCGATGGTGGACGAGATCAAGGCGGCGCTGTCCGGCATGCTGGCTCCCGAGAAACGCGAAAGCATCATGGGCATGGTCGAAGTGCGCCAGGTGTTCACCGTTTCCAAGGTGGGCACGATCGCCGGTTGTTATGTGCTGGATGGCATGATCAAGCGTGGCGCGAGGGTGCGCGTGTTGCGCGACAACGTGGTGATCCACGACGGAGAATTGGATTCGCTGAAACGCTTCAAGGACGACGTGAAAGAAGTCAAAGCCAATTTCGAGTGCGGCCTGTCGGTGAAGAATTTCAACGATCTGGTGGTGGGTGACAAGCTCGAAGCCTACGAGATCGTTGAGGTTGCGCGCGCGCTTTAATTAAGTTTCTGCCGGCTTATGTCACCGTCTTTAGGTGACTTAGTCGATGGCTATGCAAAACTCGCCCGACAACCCTTCGACAAGCTCAGGACAGGCTTAATCCGGCGGGCAGCACCCGCAAGGGGTACGCCGTGGTTGTAAGGGGCTGAAGCCCCAACAACACACGCAGAGCCCACCCTACAAAAAAGCACGTTACGTAACTAACGAAAGACGGCATAATAAAAAAACAATGGGAAATTTTGCAAGAACCGACAGAGTAGCCCAGCAAATGCAGCGCGAAATTGCCGAGCTGGTGCGCCTGCGAATCAACGATCCGCGTGTGCGTCTGGTGACCATCACCGGCGTTGAAGTGGCGGGCGACTATTCTCATGCCAAGGTCTTTTTCACCCGTCTGGATGGCAAGCACGAAGAAGCCCAGCAAGGTTTGGAGAGCGCCAGCGGTTTTCTGCGCAGTCAGTTGGCGCACAGCATCAAGTTGCGCATCATGCCGCAATTGCATTTCGTCTTTGATTCCTCCGTCGAGCGCGGCAGCCATTTGTCGCAACTTATCGACGAAGCGGTTGCCAGCGACAAGCTACATCCCGATAATTCATAAATTCTGATGGCGCGTACCTTTCGCCCGTTAGACGGAGTGTTGTTGTTCGATAAGCCGCTGGAACTCAGTTCCAACGATGCGCTGCAAAAAGTCCGCCGCCTGTTCCAGGCTGAAAAAGCCGGGCACACCGGTACGCTCGACCCCCTCGCCACCGGCCTGCTGCCAATCTGTTTCGGTGAGGCCACCAAATTTTCGATGATGCTGCTGGATGCCGATAAAACCTATCGTGCCTTGTTGCGCCTTGGACAAACTACCACCACAGGCGATGCCGAAGGCGACATCATCGCCGAACTTCCGGTCAAGGTTCATCAGTCCGATGTCGATAGCGTGCTGGCCAAATTCCGCGGCGAGATCCAGCAACTCCCGCCCATGCACAGCGCGCTCAAACACCAGGGCAAGCCGCTCTACGAATACATCCGCAAAGGCGAGACCATAGAGCGCGAATTGCGCAGCGTGGTGATACACGAGCTGCGGCTGAATTCTTTTTCCGGCAACGAGTCCGAAGAACTTTTGGCCGTGCACACGATGGACATCACCGTGCGCTGCAGCAAGGGCACATACATCCGCACGCTTGCCGAAGACATCGGCGCGGCACTCGGCTGCGGAGCCCATCTGATCGGCCTGCGCCGCACTGCGATCGCCCATTTCGATTTGAACGACGGCTATACCCTGGTGCAACTTGCGGCGATGACCGATGCCGAGCGCGATGCTTGCATCCTGCCGTTGGTAAGCCTGATGCCCGACATGCCCAAACTGCAACTGGATACCGTGCAAATCAAGCGCTTGGCGCAAGGGCAACGCTTGGCGCTGGACACCGGTTTACCCGATGGCAAGGTTAGTTTGCATGGCCCGCAGGGATTCATAGGGGTAGGACTGTTGCAAGGACGCCGTCTCGCCCCAGACAGGCTGTTGTCCGGTGTGGCAAAACAAGCTGCACAAACCAGCTCGGGGGCAAATATTGGGGTTGAGCAACAACCCCGTTAAAGGGTAGAATGCGGCACTTTTTTTAGGAGAGCAAAACCAATGGCAATTACCGCGGCGCAAAAAGCGCAAATCGTTACCGACTTTCAACGTGCCAAGAGCGATACGGGTTCCCCCGAGGTGCAAGTAGCATTGATCACTGCACGCATCACTTATCTGACCGAGCATTTCAAAGACAATGTCAAGGATCACCATTCCCGTCGCGGTCTGCTGCGCCTGGTAAGCCGCCGACGCAAGCTGCTTGATTATCTCAAGCGCACGAATGATGCGAGTTATCGCACGTTGATTCAACGTCTGGAAATTCGTAAGTAAAAACTTATATTCAGCGGGTCGCATCAGCGACCCGTGTTGTTTCGTCTTGTCACAACGTGTGCCGCGATTGCGCGTCATGCCATGCACAGAGAGGTCTATCTTGAGTCACTATAAAAAAACATTCGCGTACGGTAACCATCAACTCACGCTGGAGACAGGTGAGATCGCACGCCAAGCCAGCGGCGCGGTGATGGTCAGTCTGGATGACACTGTGGTGCTGGTCACCGTGGTCGGCAGAAAAGATGCCAAACCCGAGCAGGACTTTTTCCCGCTCACTGTGGATTATCAGGAAAGAACTTACGCTGCGGGCAAGATTCCCGGCGGTTTTTTCAAGCGCGAAGGCCGTCCAAGTGAAAAAGAAATTCTGACCTGCCGTTTGATCGACCGTCCGCTGCGTCCGCTGTTCCCGGAAAGTTTTTACAACGAAGTGCAAATTGTCGCGACGGTGATGTCTTCGGATAACGAGATTGATTCAGATATACCCGCCATGATCGGCGCATCTGCCGCGCTGGCATTGTCCGGTATCCCGTTCGACGGCCCGATTGGCGCGGCGCGCGTGGGTTATGCCAACGGTCAATATCTGCTCAATCCGACCGCCACCGAACTTCTGACTTCGCAAATGGATCTGGTGGTCGCGGGTACCGTGCGCGCAGTGCAGATGGTGGAATCCGAAGCGCAACAGTTGTCTGAAGAAATCATGCTGGGCGCGGTGATGTTCGGCCACGAGCAGATGCAAGTCGTGATTCAGGCGATCAACGAAATGGCCGATGCGGTGGGTGCCGATGCCTGGGATTGGACTGCTCCGGCCACGGACGAAGCCTTGATTGCGCAGATTTCCAGCATAGCCGAAGCTGAACTGGGACAAGCGTATGCGATCCGTTCCAAGCAAGCGCGCACCGATGCAGTGGCTGCGATTCACGATAAAGTGATGGCTGCAATGTCGCCGGAAGTGATTGCCATTCATAAGAACCACATCAATGATTTGTTCAGCGCGCTGGAAGCCAAAATCGTGCGCGGACAAATTCTCAGTGGTGAACCGCGCATCGATGGCCGCGACACGCGTACCGTGCGTCCGATCACGATCCGTAACGGCATATTGCCGCGCACCCACGGCTCTTCTTTGTTCACCCGCGGCGAAACACAAGCCATCGTGGTGGCGACTTTGGGCAGTATGCGCGACTCCCAGAAAATCGACGCGTTGCAAGGCGAATACACAGACCGCTTCATGCTGCATTACAACTTCCCGCCGTACGCCACGGGCGAGACCGGTCGCGTGGGTACGCCCAAGCGTCGCGAGATTGGTCATGGCCGTTTGGCCAAGCGTGCGCTGGTTGCAGTGTTGCCCAGCGAAGAAGATTTCGGCTACGCAATGCGCGTGGTATCGGAAATCACCGAATCCAACGGCTCCAGCTCGATGGCCTCGGTGTGCGGCGGTTGTTTGTCGCTGCTGGATGCCGGTGTGCCGCTCAAGGCGCATGTAGCGGGCATTGCCATGGGTCTGATCAAGGAAGGCAATCGCTTTGCGGTGCTGACCGATATTCTCGGCGATGAAGATCACTTGGGCGATATGGACTTCAAGGTGGCCGGCAGCGAAGCCGGTATTACCGCTCTGCAGATGGACATCAAGATCAACGGCATTACGCGCGACATCATGCAGGCTGCGTTGATCCAGGCTCGCGAAGGCCGTATGCACATCCTCGGCCTGATGAAGCAATCCATGCCAAATGCGCGTACCGAAGTTTCCGAATTTGCGCCGCGCATGATCAAGATGAAGATCAATCCGGAAAAGATCCGCGACGTGATCGGCAAGGGTGGCGCAGTGATCCGTGCCCTGACTGAAGAGACCGGCACGACGATCGACATCGATGACACAGGCAACATCACTATTTCCTGTGTGAGCGGCGAAGCCGGCGAATTGGCCAAGAAACGCATCGAAGACATCGTGGCTGATGTGGAAGTCGGCAAGATATACGAAGGCCCGGTGGTCAAGTTGCTCGACTTTGGCGCATTGGTGAATGTGTTGCCGGGCAAAGACGGCCTGTTGCACATTTCCCAGATCGCCCACGAACGCGTCGTCAGCGTGGCAGATCACCTCAAGGAAGGCCAGATCGTGCGCGTGAAGGTGCTGGAAGTGGACGACAAGGGCCGTATGAAACTGAGCATGAAGGCGTTGCTGCCTGCGCCTGTTGCTGCTCCCGTCGCCGAGTAATTTGTTGTTTGTATAAGTAAAAAGCCCCGCCATTTTGGCGGGGCTTTTTTTATTTCAATTCAAAATCCTGCGATATTCCGCTTCTGATTTTATTTTGCTACCTGTTTTTCGCGAATCTCGTCCAGGGTCTTGCAGTCGATACACAAAGTGGCAGTAGGCCTTGCTTCAAGCCGATTTAAGCCGATCTCGACACCGCAATTATCGCAGTAGCCATATTCACCCGCATCGATCTTGGCGAGCATTTCATTGATTTTCTTGATCAACTTGCGTTCGCGGTCGCGGTTGCGCAGCTCCAGGCCCATGTCCGATTCTTGCGTGGCGCGGTCATTCGGATCGGCAAAAACAGTTGCCTCGTCCTGCATGGTATGTACGGTGCGATCGATATCCTTACCCAGGCCAGCCTTGATGTCGTTCATGATCTGGCGGAAGTGGTCGAGTTGTTTTGGGTTCATGTAAGCCTCGCCCTTCTTGGGTTTGTAGGCGACGACGGGTTTATGTGACTGTTCCAGCATTGCACTTCTCCAACGGGATAAAAATTAAAGTCTGCCTTAATACCAGAAAGCGGCTGGTTGGGCAACTAAATTAACTTTTACCAAGCAGCAGAAACAGGCTCGGACGCTTGTTCAGTTGCGGGGTAGGCAGTGATTTCCACTGCGCGATGGAGCGCGTCAGGATTTGTTCGCCGGGCGATGTGATGTCGGTGGCGACGCACAGCAGCGTTTCCGGGCGGCACTGGGCGAGCAGTGAACTAAACATCCTGTCGTTGCGGTATGGGGTTTCGATGAACAACTGGGTTTGCTTGAGTTTTGCCGATTCTGCTTCAAGTTTCGCAATCACCTTGTTTCTCTCCGCTTCTGCTATGGGCAAGTAGCCATGAAAGGCGAAGCACTGGCCATTCAGGCCGGAAGCCATCAATGCCAGCAAAATAGACGAGGGACCGACCAGCGGCACGACCCGGATGCCGTTGCGATGCGCCAGGTTCACCAAGTCTGCACCCGGGTCGGCGATGCCCGGGCAGCCCGCTTCCGAAATGATACCTACATCGTGCCCAGCCAGTAGCGGGGCAAGCAGATCAGCTAGTTCGTTAGCGGCGGTGTGTTCATTCAGTGTGGCGAAATGCAACGACTGGATCGGCTGTTCAGGTTTAAGCGTGGAAAGAAACTGTCGTGCTGTTTTGGGGTGTTCCACGACGAAATGACTCAATTTGCGAGCCACGGCTATGACGTGCTGCGGCAAGACCTGCTCGGGGAGGGTGTCGCCCAGCGTGCATGGAATCAGGTAGAGCGTGCCCAGCTTGGTCGTCATAATCAGAACAGACGCACGTTTTCACGGCGCAGCATTTGGATCAACAAAATCAGCGGCAGGCCGATCAGCGCGTTTGGGTCGTCGCCGGTCATTTTGCTGATCAGCGCGATACCCAGCCCTTCTGATTTTGCACTGCCGGCGCAGTGATAGGGTTGTTCCTTGTGCAAATAGCCTTCGATCTCCGCATCGCTGAGGTTGTGCAGGGTGACGTGATTTTCCGCCACCTCGGTTTGCATATTGCCGGTCTTGCTGTTCAACAGCGTCAGCGCGGTATAGAAACAGGTGGTCTTGCCGCGCATCGCGCGCAGTTGCTTGACTGCATTGTCATGGGTGAGCGGTTTGCCAAGTTGCAGGCCTTCCAGCAGGGCAACTTGATCGGAGCCTATGATAAGAGCATCGGGATAATTATCGGCCAAGGCACGGGCTTTTTCCTGAGCGAGGCGCATTGAGGTTGCGCGCGCGGATTCATTCGGAAAGGGCGTTTCATCCACATTGGGTGCAGCGGCCTCAAAAGGCAGTTGAAGTCGTTTGAGGAGATCGTTGCGGTAAATGGAGCTGGAGGCAAGGACAAGCAACTGAGAATTCAACAATGGGGAAACCTCTAAAAATTCATTTATCGGGCGAATCCACCCGCAAGGGGTAGGCCGGCGGGTGCCCCACTGCTGCGCAGCGACCCTATCGCTCGCTGCGTTGCGTGATCGCTCATTCCTGTCCGCAACGGCCGTAGCTTCAGCTACGGGAACCGCGCGGCCTACCCCTTGCAGGTGCGTCTATCCATGCGATATGCCTCGTCATTCGCTGCGCGGCTCCTTGCGGTGTCCGCGCGACACGGTGGGGTGCAGCCCCCTCTAGTGCGGGAGCGCGGAGCAGCAGGCCTGCCCGCCCCAAATGCTTCGCATCGCCGTGTTCGGCCTGCCATCCCGCTAAATAAATTCTAGAGACATCCCATATTCCTTAGGATTTTTGACAGGGAGCGGCGAAAAATATATCATGCGCGCCTCATGTATGCACGGCCTTTCATCGATAGCTTGGATTTTGCCCAAAATGGGAAGCATATAAGCGGTGAATTGCCGATTGCCGATCTGCCGCGTTTGCTGGAGATACTGGAAAACTCCCAGGGAGTTTTGCATTACACAGTGCAAGGCGCTGTGGATAAGCAAGGCACACATTTTCTGGCTGTGGGTGTGGTTGGGCAATGTCGATTACGTTGCCAGCGTTGCCTGAATGGCCTGGATTATCCGGTGCGGCTTGAAACGCGCTTATTACTCCGCGATCAGGCAAGCCTGGACGCGTTGGACGATGATGTTGCAGGCGGGAAGGAAGAAGAGTTCGATAGCATCCTGGCGGATACGCATTTGAATGTGCTGGATATGCTGGAAGAAGAGATTTTGTTAAGCCTGCCAATCGCACCCAAACACGAGTTGGGTGCTTGTCAGGCGACAGATGGCGAAAATGCTCACAGGGAAGAAAAAAGCCCTTTTGCGGTTTTGGCGAAATTGAAGCGTAATTAAACAGTTTTTTTAGGAGTAGTTATCATGGCAGTTCAGCAGAATAAAAAATCCCCATCCAAGCGTGGCATGCACCGCGCCCATGATTTTTTGACCAACCCGGCGACAGCGGTTGAACCGACCACGGGCGAAAACCATTTGCGTCACCACATCAGTCCAACCGGTTTTTACCGTGGCAAGAAGGTAGTCAAGACCAAGGGCGAATAGCACCTTAAGTTACGCAGCCGATCATTACGGTCGGCTGCGTTTTCTTTTTTGTAAGTCTTAGCCAAGGATCGCTTAGTGGATGTCACATTAGCCATAGATGCGATGGGCGGCGACCACGGCACTACGGTCACCATACCCGCTGCAGTTGATTATCTGAACCAGTTCCCCGACGATACCATCATTCTGGTGGGTATCCCCGATGCCATTGAAAGCGAGCTGCGTGCGCAGGGTGTAAAGCCAAGCGTGCATTTGCGCATTCATCCGGCCAGTGAAGTGGTGGGCATGGATGAGCAGCCGCAATCCGCACTACGCGGTAAAAAAGATTCCTCGATGCGGGTCAGCATCAATCTGGTCAAGAGCGGTGAGGCATTCGCTTGCGTCAGTGCGGGGAACACCGGTGCGCTGATGGCAACGGCACGCTATGTGCTGAAAACCATCCCGGGCATCGACCGCCCCGCGATCGCATCTTATCTACCGACCAAAAAAGGCCAAGTCTGTATGCTGGATTTGGGGGCCAACACCGATTGCAGCGCCGAACATCTGCTGCAATTCGCCATGATGGGTTCCACGCTGGTCACCGCTTTGGAGCATAAGCCCAATCCTACAGTTGGCCTGCTGAATATCGGCAGTGAAGACATCAAGGGCAACGAGGTGGTCAAACAGGCCGCTGAGTTGCTGCGTGCCAGCGATTTGAATTTTTACGGTAACGTCGAGGGTGACGATATCTTCAAAGGCGTCACTGATGTAGTGGTGTGTGATGGGTTCGTCGGCAATGTCGCGCTGAAAACCGCAGAGGGCGTGGCGAAAATGATGGGCGGTTTTCTTCGCGAAGGCTTCAGTCAAAACATGCTCACTAAATTCGCTGCGTTGGTATCAATGCCGGTACTTAATGCATTCAAGCACAGGTTGGATCATCGGCGTTACAACGGTGCGAGTTTTCTCGGTTTGAAAGGCATCGTTGTAAAGAGCCACGGTTCGGCGGATATATTCGCGTTTCGCTGTGCCATAGAGCGCGCGGCAGAAGAAGCACGCGGCGGAATGTTGCAGCACATCAGCGAGCATATAGAAAAGTGGCACCACCAGCGTCAAAATACTGAGCAAGGAGCGGCCTGATGCATTCAAGAATTATTGGCACCGGCAGTTATTTGCCCGTCAAGGTGTTGACCAATTTCGACCTGGAAAAAATTGTAGATACTTCGCACGACTGGATCATGTCGCGTAGTGGCATCGTCGAGCGACATATCGCAGCTGACAACGAGTTCACCAGCGACCTTGCCCTGCAAGCCAGCCTCAGGGCCATCGAAGCTGCGGGTATCAGCGTGGATGAAATCGATCTGGTGATCGTCGCGACCACTACACCGGATCAGGTTTTCCCCAGCACCGCCTGCATCCTGCAAGACAAGCTCGGCATAAAAAACCACAGCGCGGCATTCGACATGCAAGCGGTTTGCGGTGGTTTTGTGTATGCGATGAATACCGCTGATCTGTACATACGCGGAGGACAAGCCAAGACAGCGCTGGTAGTCGGCGCGGAAGTGCTATCGCGCATATTGGACTGGAATGATCGCACCACTTGCGTATTGTTCGGTGACGGAGCGGGAGCAGTAGTGTTGCGCGCTTCTGAAACGCCCGGCATCGTCGCAGCGAAGTTGCACGCCGATGGCAGTCATCGCGGCATGTTGAAAGCAGAAGGTAATATTCGCAACGGGGAAGTGCAAGGTGATCCATTCATCAAGATGGAAGGCCCGGCGGTGTTCAAGTTTGCCGTCAAAGTGCTGAGCGAAGTGGTCGAGGAAGTTCTGGCAGAAAATAATCTGCAAGGTTCGGACATTGCCTGGCTGGTGCCGCATCAGGCCAACATCCGTATCATGGAAGCCACCGCCAGGAAACTGGGATTGAGCATGGACAACGTGATCGTTACGGTCGCCACTCACGGCAATACCTCGGCGGCATCGATCCCATTGGCATTGGATACTGCGGTGCGTGACGGGCGCATCAAGGCTGGCCAGCATATTATATTGGAGGCCGTGGGTGGCGGGTTCACCTGGGGTGCAGTTTTAATCAAGTGGTAGGTTTTAGAGATGACTAAATTCGCTTTCGTATTTCCCGGCCAAGGTTCGCAATCGCGCGGCATGATGAATGGCTACGCTGACTTTGCCGCGGTGCGTGACACCTTCACCGAAGCCTCTGATGTGTTGAAACAAGACCTGTGGCAACTGGTCGCGGAAGGCAGCGATGCCGATCTGAACCTCACTGTGAACACGCAGCCCATCATGCTTACCGCCGGCGTGGCGGTGTATCGCGCCTGGCAGTCACAGAATGGTGCAAAACCAACCATGATGGCCGGACACAGCCTGGGTGAATACACCGCGCTGGTCGCTGCGGGTGCGTTGCGCTTTGCCGATGCGCTGCCGCTGGTGCGCTATCGTGCGCAGTGCATGCAGCAAGCCGTGCCGGAGGGAGTGGGTGGCATCGCGGCGATACTCGGACTGGATGACGATGTGGTGCGTGCCGTATGTAGCGAAGGCGCGCAAGGCGAAGTGCTGGAAGCGGTGAATTACAATTCTCCCGGACAAGTGGTGATCGCCGGGAATCGCGCGGCAGTGGAGCGTGGCATGGAACTGGCCAAAACCAGGGGCGCGAAGCGCGCGATCATGCTGCCGATGAGCGTGCCGTCGCATTGCATTTTACTGAAGGACGCGGCGGAGCAGTTGCGCGACTATCTCGTCAATGTCGCGGTGCATGCTCCGGCCATTCCGGTGCTGCATAATGCCGATGTGAAAAGCCATGCAGATGGAGCCTCGATCAAAGATGCACTGGTGCGTCAATTGTATTCGCCGGTACGCTGGGTCGAAACCGTGCTGGAATTCGGCAAACAGGGCATCACCCACAACGTGGAATGTGCGCCGGGGAAAGTATTGGCAGGCTTGAACAAACGTATCGATACCAACCAGCAAGCATCCGCCATTAACGACGGCGCAGCACTAAAACTGGCGCTGACTACATTTGTACAGGAAGCTTCAACATGACACTGCAAGGAAAAATCGCCTTAGTGACCGGAGCCAGTCGCGGCATCGGCCAAGCCATCGCGCTGGAACTGGGCAAGCAGGGAGCGACCGTGATCGGAACGGCCACCAGCGACAAAGGCGCTCAAGCGATCAGCGCTTATCTCGATGCGGCTGGTATCAAGGGCATCGGCATGACGTTGAACGTCAACGACCTAGCACAAACCGAACAAGTACTGGGCGAGCTGCGCAAACAGTTCGGCGAAATCTCAATACTGGTGAATAACGCCGGCATCACCCGCGACAACCTGCTTGCGCGTATGACCGACGAAGAGTGGGACGACGTGCTGGCGACCAATCTTAAATCGGTGTTCCGTCTGAGCCGCGCGGTGTTGCGCGCCATGATGAAAGCCAGGGGCGGGCGCATCATCAGCATCTCCTCGGTAGTTGGCAGTATGGGCAATCCCGGACAGGCTAACTATGCCGCTTCCAAGGCGGGCATGATCGGATTCACCAAATCTCTCGCGCAGGAGATCGGCAGCCGCAACATCACCGTGAACTGCGTCGCCCCGGGCTTTATCGATACCGACATGACTCATGCCTTGGGCGAAGAACAACGAGCCAAACTGATCGAACACGTGCCGCTGAAGCGTCTCGGCCAGCCTGCCGACATCGCTGCTGCCGTAGCCTTTCTGGCGGGTCCTGGCGCAGCTTACATCACGGGTGTTACCTTGCATGTGAATGGCGGGTTGTACATGGAGTAGGATGGCTGTTGTAATTATTTTGGGGAAGTCATGCTGAAATTCGATTTCTCCGTGAAGACACGGGATGGGCAAAAAGTCGAGAGCGTCCATGATTCATGGCAAGGATTTGCCGGATGCAGAACGCAAGTTGCGCCAGATGTACCACCATTGCGAAGTGACACAATGCAGGACAATTAACCTCGATAAAACAGATGGCCAGTCATTGGATATAGAAGAGGTGCTGTCGCTGATTGTTAAACATGACTGAGGGGGTATTCCAAGTGCATGTGACGACTATGGCAGGTTTTGGAACCCTCACAGGTTGCAGGATCGCCTTACTACTTTATAAATCCGTCAGCCAGTAATTCGTCCAGCAGCGCGTTGTAATCCTGCGCTCCGCGGCTGTCGGGGGCGTGCTCGAAGATGTTTTTGTTCAATGCCGGACTTTCCGCCAGGCTGACGTTTTCTGCGATGATGGTTTGGCACACTTCCGCACCAAATTCTGTTTGCGCATTGTTCAAGATAATCTTCGCCATGCCTCTTCGCGTATCAAAACGGGTGATCAGATAACGGCGATTTACGCGGCGCTTCAGGACTTGCTCCAGCGCATGCAGCGTTTTCCTGATCTTTATGGCGCCATTCATGGATAAGTAGTCGGCCGAGATCGGAACGATGACACCATCGCAGGCGAATATAGCATTGAGATAAAGCACCCCAACCAACGGGCTGCAGTCTATTATTCAGGGGGTGTTCCCGGCTCTGTCTTTTTCCGCCAGTAAACTGGTGTTCAGCTTGTTGATTGCGTTGTAACCCTTGCCATGCAACGCGTCCACTTTGGACAGTTCGACGTGTGACGGGATGACACTGATTCCGCTGGCGGATTCGCGTATCAGCTCGCGCAATGGGCGATTGCGCTGAAACAGGCTGTAAATACTGTCATCGCCGGAATGGGCGGTGTGCCGGTAACGGCGCTGATTGAGCCTGCGGATCAAGGTCGAACCAATGGGTTGCCGGCCACGACGAGCCAGCGCAGCAGCCAGATTAAGAACCGTAGTGGTTTTTCCTACTCCGCCCTTCTGGTTAAATACAGCGACTATAGTCATTGTTCAGTGAGAGTCGGAGTTGATTTCCACATTGCTGTTGGAACTATGCTGTTGGAACTATTCTAGCAGACAGACTAGACTATCTTGTCCTGCGGACTTAAAAGTCATTAAAGAAATAAGTACCTGTTATTATAGTTCACCCCCAACCAAAATTTATATTGAAATAGGATCGCAAATGGCCAAAACAAATTACACGTTCGAAAAGCGTCAAAAAGAGATCGCCAAGAAAAAGAAGCAGGAAGAAAAGCGTCAGCGAAAAATCGCTCCTCAGGGCGAGCAGCCGCAGAATGACCAGACTCCGCCGCCCGCTGAAGAGATGACATCGGTCTGATTCTCCAATCTGCCTTCCTCTCCAAAGGACAGGCTGATCCGGCCAGGAATATACTTAAAATAACCTGGCCGTACCCAATACAAATTGTTTGGACAAGTTGTTTGGAATTTTGGGCAAATTTGATACAATGCCACTGCTTTTTCGAATTTTAATCATGGTGGGAGGATAAAGATGTCTATTGAACAACGCGTTAAAAAGATCGTTGCCGAGCAATTGGGCGTAAACGAAACTGAAGTCAAGAACGAATCTTCTTTTGTCAACGATTTGGGTGCCGACTCTTTGGATACCGTTGAACTGGTGATGGCTCTTGAAGAAGAGTTCGAATGCGACATTCCGGACGAAGATGCAGAAAAGATCACCACCGTACAACAAGCCATTGACTATGTCTTGGCGCATCAAAAGTAATCCTCTTCTTTTTCTGTTTGCCTATCCCATCCTTTTTGTCCATCCTTTTTGTATGGCGGAGTAAATTTGTCTAAGCGTAGAGTCGTCATTACCGGGCTGGGGATTATCTCCCCGGTCGGGATAGGGGTTTCCTCGGTCTGGCAGAATATCGTCGCGGGAAAGTCCGGCATTACCAAAATCACCCACTTTGATGCCGGCGCAATGGCCGCGCAGATCGCTGGTGAAGTGAAGGATTTCGATGTCACGCAATTTCTTTCCGCCAAGGATGCTCGCCGCATGGACAGGTTTATCCATTTCGGCCTAGTGGCCGGAATGGAGGCGTTCAAGGACTCCGGGCTGGAAGTATCCGAGCAGAACGCCGAGCGTATCGGCGTGAACATCGGTTCCGGCATCGGCGGCCTGCCGATGATCGAGGACACGCATAACGATTACCTCGCCGGAGGGCCGCGCAAAATCTCGCCGTTCTTTATCCCCGGCACCATCATCAACATGATTTCCGGCAACCTGTCCGTGATGTACGGGTTGAAGGGCCCGAATCTGGCGATGGTTTCTGCCTGCACAACCGGCACGCATTGCATCGGCGAATCGGCGCGCATCATCGAGTATGGCGATGCGGATGTGATGATTGCAGGCGGCTCTGAAGCGACCTTGTGCGCGCTGGCAGTGGGCGGATTTTCTTCCGCACGCGCGCTCAGCACACGCAACGATGATCCGGCTACAGCCAGCCGCCCTTGGGACAAGGATAGGGATGGTTTCGTAATGGGGGAAGGCGCGGGCGTACTGGTACTGGAAGAGTATGAACATGCCAAGGCGCGCGGAGCCAGGATATACGCTGAACTGACCGGTTATGGCATGAGCGGCGACGCCTACCATATTACTTCGCCGAATAGCGATGGGCCGAAGCGCAGCATGCTGAACGCGTTGCGTAACGCCGGGCTGAATCCGAGTGATGTGCAGTACGTCAACGCGCACGGCACCTCGACTCCGCTGGGTGACAAGAATGAAACTGAAGCGATCAAGCTGGCGTTTGGCGATCATGCCAGGAAGCTGGTGGTGAATTCCACCAAGTCGATGACTGGTCATCTGTTGGGCGGCGCGGGCGGGGTAGAGTCGGTGTTTTGCGCGTTGGCGGTGCATCATCAAATTTCGCCGCCAACCATCAATATTTTCGAACAAGACCCGGAATGCGACCTGGACTACTGTGCGAATGTGGCACGCGACATGAAGATCGATGTCGCGATGAACAACAACTTCGGTTTCGGTGGAACCAACGGCACGCTGGTATTCCGCAAGGTTTAGCATTCCAGTTTACGATGCTGGTCAATGGCAAACAGGGCAATTTGATCAGCATCCGCGATCGCGGTCTGCTTTACGGCGACGGGGTGTTTCGCACCCTCCGTTCATTACATGGCAAGGCGCAGCACTGGCCGTTGCACTATCAAAAACTCCAGCAAGATTGCGCCGCGCTAGGTATCCCTTGCCCGGATTTTGCCTTGCTTTCCGCAGAGCTAAACGGTTTGCTGCTGCAATATCCCGACGGAGTAGTAAAACTGATCGTCACAAGGGGCCAAGGAACACGCGGCTACGCACCTCCAGCCCGTGTTGATCCGACCCACATATGGGATATCACTCCTCTGCCTGATTATCCTGCCCACTGGGGGATACGCGGGATCAAGGTGCGTTTGTGCCAATTTCGCCTCAGTCAGCAGCCGCGCCTGGCCGGAATCAAGCACCTCAACCGCCTGGAAAATGTGCTGGCGACTGCCGAGTGGAACAATACCGACCCGAATGGCGCGGATGTTGTCGAAGGGCTGTTGATGGATCCGGAAGGCAATGTCATTGAGGGCACACGCAGTAATATATTTTTGGTCTCCCGTGGGAAACTGATTACTCCGGATTTGTCGCGTTGCGGCGTGGCGGGAGTGCAACGCGATCGCGTGACGGCTTGGGCGGCACAACACAACATGGAGCTGCAAGTGCGTGATGTCGGACTGGATGAAGTGTTGCATGCCGATGAATTGTTTGTGGTGAACAGCATCATCGGCATGTGGCCGATACGCGAACTGGATCAACAATACTGGAGCGAATTTCCCATCGCCGCGAAAATTCGCCACGAACTTAACGGACAGGACGCGTGATGCGACGGATATTCAACTTGATCATTTTTCTGGTATTGCTCGCCACGGCGGGGTTCGGCTATTACGTCACCCGTCCGCTGCCGTTGCCAACCACACCATTTGTGTTCGATCTGAAGCAGGGTCACAGCCTGAAGGGCACCGCGCGGGAATTCCAGCAGGCCGGCCTGCTGGAACAAGACTGGCCGTTCGTCTGGCTGGTACGGCTGTTCGGTAAATCAACACAGCTCAAGGCGGGCAATTACGTGCTTGAGCATCCGGTGTCGCCGCTGGAACTATTGCAGATCATCAGCAAAGGCGAGGTCAGCCAGCGGCAGGTGAGCGTGATCGAAGGCTGGACGTTCAAGCAATTACGCGAAGCACTGAATGCCAACCCTGATATAGCTCATGCCACGGCGAACCTGACCGATACGGAAATCTTGCAGCGTATCGGCGCGAAGGAAAATCATCCCGAGGGCTTGTTCTTTCCAGATACCTATTACTTTGCGACGGGCAGCAGCGACTTGGTGATATTCAAGCGCGCCTATCAGACCATGCAAAAACATTTGCAGCAAGTTTGGCTTGCGCGCGCGCCTGATTTACCCTTGCAGACCCCTTACCAGGCCCTGATCCTGGCCTCCATCGTCGAGAAAGAAACCGGTGTGCCGAACGACCGGAGTATGATTGCGGGCGTGTTCGTGAACCGCTTGCGCAAGGGCATGTTGCTGCAAACCGATCCCACCGTGATTTATGGCATGGGCAACAAGTTCGACGGCAACCTGCGCAAGCGCGATCTACTCAAGGACACTGCCTACAACACATACACGCGCCGCGGACTGACACCCACGCCGATCGCTTTACCGGGCGTGGCGGCTTTGCAGGCTGCCATGCATCCGGCACAGACCGACGCGTTATATTTCGTGTCGCGCGGCGATGGCAACTCGCAATTTTCCAGCACCTTGACCGCGCATAACCGCGCGGTGGATCAATACCAAAAATCAGCGAGCGCGCGCCGATGAGTTTCGCCCGAAAAACGGAATCATGAGCAAGTTTATTACCTTTGAGGGTGTCGATGGTGCCGGTAAAAGCACCCATCTGGCGTGGTTTGCAGATGCGCTGCGGCAGCGCGGTCTCGATGTGGTGGTCACCCGCGAACCGGGCGGTACGCCGCTGGGAGAACAATTGCGCGAGATATTATTGAACCAGCCCATGAGCATCGGCACCGAAGCGCTGCTGATGTTTGCGGCGCGTCTGGAGCATATCGAGCAAGTCATCAAGCCGGCGTTGCGCGCCGGCAAGTGGGTGATTTCGGACCGTTTCAGCGATGCCAGCTTTGCCTATCAGGGCGGCGGCAGGGGCATGGATTGGGAAAAGTTGCACCAGTTGGAGCAATGGGTGCATCCCGATCTGCAGCCTGACCTGACCCTGTTTTTCGACGTTCCGGTCGAAGTCGCGCGGCAACGCCTGTCTAATAATGTTTCGCTGGATCGCTTCGAGCAGGAGCAGTCCGATTTCTTCGAGCGGGTGCGGGCCGGATACCATAGGCGAGTCCAGGAAAATCCGCAGCGATATGCTGTGATCGATGCGGCGCAGACCCTCGATTCAGTTAAACACGAACTTGAAGTAATTATCTCAATACTTTGATATGAAAGTTATTTATCCTTGGCAGGAAAACGACTGGGCGCGCTTGCAGGAGTTGCGCAAGCGTCCGGCGCATGGTCTGTTGTTCAAGGGAACCAAGGGCATCGGCAAGCTCGAGCTGGCGATCAATTTTGCCCAAAGTCTGTTGTGCCAACATCCGGACGAGTCCGGTTTCGCATGCGGGAAATGTCCTTCCTGCCACTGGTTCGAGCAGGGCTCGCACCCTGATTATCGCTTGCTGCAACCCGAAGCTTTAAGCCAGGATGGTGAAGAAAGCGAGGATTCTAAGTCTGTATCTGGCAAAAAACCCAGCAAGCAGATTTCCGTCGATCAAATACGCGGCTTGGCCGATTTTTTCGGCATGTCCGCGCATCAAGGAGGCAGGCGCGTGATCGTCATTCATCCTGCCGAGGCAATGAACCCCAATGCCGCGAATGCCTTGCTCAAGAACCTTGAAGAACCGCCTCAGGGGCTGCTGTTCATCCTGGTTTCGCACAAACCGCAGCAATTGCTGCCGACTATTTTGAGCCGTTGTTTGTCCTTCGCGCTGCCGGCTCCCGATGCGGCGAGTGCCACGCGCTGGCTGACAGAGCAGGGCGTAAAAAATCCCGCCGAAGCCCTCGCAGCTTCTGGTTTTGCACCACTACAGGCCGTTCAACTGGACGAGCAACTGGGCAGCGAAGAACGCGACAAGTTGCTGCGCGCGGTGCGTCTACCCGCTGCACTGGATGTGTTTGCGCTGGCCGAAGCGCTGCAAAAGACCGAGCAGGTGCTGGTCGTGCAGTGGCTGCAACAATGGTGTTACGACCTAAGTTCGATGAAGCTGGCAGGCAAGCTGCGCTATCACCCTGGAGAAGAAGCCACCATCAAAAAGCTGGTTGAATCTGTCGCGCCATTGAATTTGGCACGCTTGCAAAAATACCTGCAAACGGCGAAACGCGAGGCACAACACACTCTCAATCCCAAGTTATTTTTTGAATCGTTACTGCTGGCGTATTGCCAACTGATGCTCGAATAATTCCGATACTAGATCAATAGTGCGTTTTCGTAGTGCGGGCTGCGCCCGCCGGATCAGGTTGTCGGACACAGCCCGACCTACAAATTACTTTACCTTTGAAGTGGAAATAGAATAACCATGCCATTCGTCGATTCTCACTGCCATATCAATTTCCCAGAACTCGCCGCGAACATCGACGATGTCCTGTCACAAATGCGCGACAACGAAGTGATCAGCGCACTTTGCGTATCGGTCAACCTGGCCGATTTTCCGCAGGTCTTGGCGCTTGCCGAGCAGCATCCGCACATCTACGCTTCGGTGGGCGTGCATCCCGATCACGAAGGTGTCGAAGAACCTGATGTCGCCCGCCTGGTCGGATTGGCGCAGCATCCCAAAGTCGTCGCCATCGGCGAGACCGGCCTGGACTATTTTCGCCTCAAGGGCGACCTGGAGTGGCAGCGCGCGCGCTTTCGTACCCACATCCGCGCGGCACGCGGGAGCGGCAAACCGCTCATCATCCATACCCGAGAAGCAGCGGCGGACACGCTGCGCATCATGGAGGAAGAAAAAGCTGCCGAAGCGAGCGGCGTGATGCATTGCTTCACCGAAACATGGGAAGTGGCCGAAGCCGCGCTGGCGATGGGTTTCTATATCTCATTTTCCGGCATCATCACGTTCAAGAATGCGAAGCAGCTCAAGGAAGTCGCCCAGCGCGTGCCTCTGGAACGCATCCTGATCGAAACCGACGCGCCCTATCTGGCTCCCGTGCCGCATCGCGGGCAGCTCAACCAGCCGGCTTATGTGAAGCACGTCGCCGAGGAGATTGCCATGTTGCGCGGCATCAACCTGGAAGAAGTGGGACGGAGCACCACGGAGAATTTTAAACGCCTATTCAGGCTGTAAAAGATTGTCCAGTAATATTTGCGAGCGAAATTATTGACAGGAATTCGAATATCCCTATAATGCGCAACTCGTTTTGCGGGAGTAGCTCAGTTGGTAGAGCGCAACCTTGCCAAGGTTGAGGTCGAGAGTTCGAGACTCTTCTCCCGCTCCAAATCTGAGGGAAAGCATTCTGGCTTTCCCTCAATCATTTCAAGCTGTTGATTCGCAGTAGGGCGAGATAGCAAAATGGTTATGCAGCGGATTGCAAATCCGCCCATCCCAGTTCGATTCTGGGTCTCGCCTCCAAATACCCGCCCGGGTGGTGAAATTGGTAGACACAACGGACTTAAAATCCGTCGCTTGGGTAAAACCAGCGTACCGGTTCGATTCCGGTTCCGGGCACCATCAGGTAGTTTTATACAGTCCAAAGAAGTCCACCAAACCCGCATGAGTAAAGGCTTGCTGGCTTTTTGTTGTCCAACGCGATGCAGTAACATCCCTTGCAATCCAGCGTTTTTTGCAGTAACTTATGCAGTAACTCGCCTTGTTGCTGTTTTCCCTTTGGTGAGTTACTGCATTTCACTTGAGGAGTTACTGCAATGGCGCGACACACAATCAAGGCGGACGTGACAATCAAGAACGCTAAACCCAAGGCGGCGATGTACCGCTTGAGTGATGGCGATGGGCTTTATGTTCTGGTCAAGCCGGATGGTGCAAAGTGGTGGCGCTTTGATTACTCCATTGGCGGCAAGCGCAAAACCCTTTCTTTGGGGGTTTACCCTGACACAAGATTAAGTGCAGCGCGGAAGAATGCCAACGATGCCCGCGAACTGGTCGCGGCTGGGACTGACCCCAGCGATATTCGCAAGGCGGGCAAGCAGGTACAGGCGAAGCGGCTGGAAGCCGAACGGCGGATAGATGAAGGCCTGCCTGCTGCCGGTTCTTTTGAAGAGGTTGCGCGCGAATGGGCATCTGTCCCAACAGACAGGCGATCCGACAAGCAAACGGAAAGAATTATCGGCTGGATGGAAAAGGACATTTTCCCCTGGCTGGGGAAACGACCGATAAATGAAATCACGGCGCCTGAAGTAGATGCAGCCGTTCAGCGCATTGTAGACAGGGGCGCACTGGATATTGCCCGCCGCGTCCTTTGGAACTGTGGCCGGATATTCGGATATGCCGCCAAAAAAGGTTATTCGCAAGGCGACCCGACTGCGCGTTTATCCGAATACATGCCAAGCAAGAAAGTGGAGCATCACGCCGCCATTACCGATCCCAAGGCTGTAGCAGGGCTGCTACGCGCCATAGATGGCTATGAAGGCTATTTCGTTACCAAGTGCGCCCTGCGCCTTGCCCCGCTGTTTTTCGTGCGCCCCGGCGAATTGCGCAAGGCAGAATGGACGGAAATTGATCTGGACAAGGCGGAATGGAACATACCCGCCGAACGGATGAAGATGCGCGAGCCGCACCTTGTCCCCCTATCCACTCAAGCGGTGGAACTCCTGCGCGAACTTCACGCGCTGACGGGCAGCGGGCGCTATGTGTTTCCGGGGGCGCGCACCGATGACAGGCCGATGAGTGATAACGCCGTGCTGGCCGCTTTGCGGCGCATGGGCTTTGCCAGGGATGAGATGAGCGGGCACGGCTTCCGGGCGATGGCGCGCACCATCCTTGATGAAGTGCTGGGGGTGCGCCCGGACTTCATCGAACACCAGCTCGCCCATGCCGTGCGCGACCCGAACGGGCGCGCATACAACCGCACCGCGCATCTCGCGGAACGTCGAAAAATGATGCAGCTATGGTCGGATTATCTGGATAAGTTGAAGGCCGGTGCGGAAGTAATACCGCTGCACGGCCAAGTGGCCTGACGTTCGCCGCATTAACCGGGTTTCTGTCGGCTTCCTGAGGTGTAATAGCACTACGTCACGATTGATTGCTTTTAGGTAGTCAAAATTTTCCAACCCACAAAATTTTCATTGCCCGAAAGCTGTCGTTCGCCAATTGAAGCTCACCACACAAAGCGGAAGTTCAGACTGCGCACTCCGACCGTCTCCTCCTCGGCCAAAGCAGTCACCCGCAGGTTATTTGAATCCGTTTGCTGCGAGCGTCTGCTTCTTTGAATATCGGGGGGCAGTTCCCGACATGTTGCGGACGTTCACTTTTGCCAACAGCGGACGTTCAGCTTTCGATCTGTAGTTGGCTCGCCGATTCGGATATGCCACTGTTAGCGCCGACGCGTTCTTGACCCAAGCTGCCGGAATTCGTTGACCCAGTCGAATGCTGAGCAAACGACTGTCCTCTATGGGATTATAGAAGTAGTATATGGTGCAGCCAAAATCGGCAGGTTGGGTCAAAAACACATCGGCGACAACACCGCAACAACACAAATCACATCATCATGGCTGCTAGAGCGTTAATCAGCGCGCAAAACTTACCTGATTCTGGAGTGCTCCCCGGTAGAGCGCGCTGCGTCATTACCGGAGATTTATCATGAGCATACAAATCGAACTGCAATCCACTATTGCTGATCTGGTCGTCAAAGGCAAAGGCATACTTGCCGCCGATGAGAGTCATCCGACCATAGCCAAGCGCTTTAAAGCGATCAAGGTAGAATCAACTGAAGAAAGCCGCCGCATCTACCGCTCATTGCTGCTGACTACGCCGGGCTTGGGCGAATTTATTAGCGGCATTATCCTGTTTGAAGAAACGCTGGGGCAAAAAACCGACAGCGGCAAGCTACTTCCGCAAGCGGCGGCTGATCAGGGCATAGTACCGGGCATCAAAGTAGATAAAGGCACCCTGACCCTGGAAAATGCATCTGGGGATTTGATTACCCAAGGTCTGGACGGACTGGCTGAACGGCTGGCAGGCTACAAGGAACAGGGCGCGCGATTCGCCAAATGGCGTGAGGTTTATGCTATCAGCGCACTTAATCCGACTCAGCTCGGCATAGATGCTAACGCTGAGGTGTTGGCGCGCTACGCGGCTATTTGCCAGTCACTGGGCATCGTGCCTATTGTCGAACCGGAAGTGCTGTTAGACGGTGATCACACCATTGAGCGTTGCCTTGAAGTGACGGAAGCTGTCCAACATGCGGTTTTTCATGCTTTACATAGACATCGGGTGGAACTTGAATATATTGTGCTCAAACCCAGCATGATCGTGCCGGGTAAGGATGCTCAACGCAAAGCAAACCCTGAAGAAATCGCCGAAAAAACCCTTGCACAGTTGCGGCGTTCAGTCCCCGCTGCAGTGCCGGGAATTAATTTTCTTTCGGGCGGACAGACACCAGAGGAAGCCACGGTAAATCTTAATGCAATGAATGCTATGGCCGGCAATGCACCGTGGCAATTGAGTTTTTCCTACGGTCGGGCATTGCAGCAACCGGTGCTGCAAGCGTGGCAAGGAAAACCGGAAAATATTAAGGCAGCACAAAATGCGCTTTATAAACGCGCAAAACTCAATGGCGCTGCGCGCTACGGAAATTACTCAGCGGAGATGGAAAAAGAATGATCCCGACAGTCATGTAAGGTAAGCACGATGTGTTTTTCAGCAACAGCAAGTTTTGTAGCCGGAGTTTCATTGTCCGCACTCGGTGTGGTAACTCTGAAAAAGCTGAAACGAAAGCGACACGATCCGATAGATCAGGTTGGCGCATGGCTTACACGAGTCCTGCGCGGCTACTTCAACTATCATGCGGTACCGGATAACCTGAAGAGGTTAGCTGGGTTCCGTCTGGAAGTCTGCCGTGCGTTGCTCAAACAACTGCGTCGACGTGGCCAGAAGCACAAGATGACATGGGCGCTATTTGGCCGTCTGGCAGAACAATATCTGCCTCATCCGCGACAGGTACATCCTTATCCGTCCGCGCGTTTTGCGTCATGACTCAAGGCAGGAGCCGTATGCGGCAATTCCGCAAGTACGGATCTGTGCGGGGGGTGTCGGGCAACCGGCTTCTCTACCGCGACCATCCAGCAAGCCGCACTTCCATAAAATTCCCACAGTCCGGTTTGGCCGAGAAAATGACGGTCAGGTTCTAAACTAAAGCGGACCGTTACATGGTAAATTCCGCCAATACTGAATGCCTGCTTTGTAGTGCTTTGGCTAGAGGACACTTTGTGCCAAGAGGAGACATTCAAGAATCTAAATTAGAGAGGCCAGTGTCGATATATTCTGTTCAGCTTCTCAAAGCTGGAATGCTAACCAGAGCACCAGACCTTCAGTCAAATCGCGCAACAGCCCCGGCTTGCGGGCTTGATAGCGTGTGGCCGCCTCGCGGTGTTCTTCGATCACGCTGGCAAAGCGCCGAATATCGGCGAAGGCATAGAACGCCACCATCAATTCGTAATTGAGGAACAGGCTGCGCGAGTCGAGATTGACCGAGCCTGACAAGGCCAGGCCATCGTCGATCACCACTGCCTTGGCATGCAGCATATACGGCACAAGCCACACGCGTCCACCGGCCGCTGCAAGTTCCCGCAGCGCCCGGTGGCGTGCAAAATCGGCCATAGTGTGATTTGAATGTCTGGGCAAGATCAAATCCACAATCACCCCCCGCCGTGCGGCGAGCGACAGCGCCATAAGCAATGCGTCTCCTGGCACGAAATACGGTGTCACGGCAGTAATGCGGCTGCTCGCCTTAAAGCATGCGGTGACCAACAGGTCGTGCACGGTGTCGTCGGTCTGGTCCGGGCCTGAAGCAATCACTTGGGCGAACGGCTCTGGAGCAATTTGTCCCTCCTGTGCCCTTTCTACCCGCGGTAAGCCGGTTGCAAATGCCCAATCGCGCTCGAACAGATCCCGCGCCTGTGCGGCGAGCGGCCCATCCAGATCAAAGCTCAGGTCTCGCCATGGGGCATGGTTACGGGATCCCTCAAAGTATTCCGCGGCAAAATTTCGTCCGCCGCACCACAGGCGCACCCCATCAGCCACCAACATCTTGCGATGGTTGCGCAGATTGGTGCTGCTCTTGAATGGTACATGCAAAATCGGTCCGTACAACGCGACCTGCACACCGGCCGCTTTGAGCTGGTGCAAATTAATCCCGCCACCCATCATGCGGCCCATACCGTCAATCAGCAGCCGTATCCTGACGCCCCCGCGTGCCTTGCCGATGAGGCGCGCCATCAGCGCCTCGCCTATTGCGTCGCGCCCGAGGAGGAACGTGCACAAGACCAACTCACGCTCGGCGCTGTCGATCAATTCCCACAAGGATTGCAGCGCCTGCTTGCCGTCGGCGTGGATACGCAAGTTCTGGTACGACGCTACCGGCGGTTGGCCCATTGAGGCCGCCAATTGGCGCGGCCACGCCTCATCCGAGTTGAGGTCTGGTGAGGGCGTTGTACCGAGAATACGGCTCCCGGAATGCACGAGTTTGCGTGTGCCGAACAACAGGTAAAGCGGCAGCCCGACATAAGGAATGAGCGCTATTGTCAGGACCCAGGAGATGGCAGAGGTGGGAGCACGCCTCTGCTTCAGCGAGTGGGTTGTCAGCACATAGATGAGGAGTCCAATCACTACAATCAGGACATGCACCGAAAGCCATTGTGGCGATTTCAAGATTGTAGATATCATATGCGACTGAGTGATTTGCATTCGAATTTGACCATTTTCTTGAAGTGTCCCCTCTATGAAGAGACGTCAGATTTCGGTGGAAATTATATCTGGATGCATAATAACCATGGAATCTAATCAGTATCACACATCGGATTGCCAACGTCTGCTTTCTGGAATCTCGAATGACTGCTATCGTGTCGAAAGTGACTGTTCGAAAAACTTGAAAGCGGACCTTCCCGCAGGCTGAACCGACCGCCTTTTCAGAAAATCGCCAACGTCTGGTAAGGCCGACAACCGGACGGACACAGTGCCCCTTCTGACATACAGATTTTGGCAAGCTAATGGGGTAAATTTTCCCCTTCGCTATACGCTATAATCTCTCGTCCTATTTACAATCAATTGAACAGGGTAATAACTTGGCATCGAATAAAGCACGCGCCCATTTCACACTCAGTGGTTATCATTTCGATCCTGATGACATCACGCGTCTGCTGTGCATCGAACCTACCTCGGTTGATGCATCCGGCGCGCACAGTGCCCTGGATAAACCCGTGATCAGTTCATGGGAGTTATCAACGGAAACGATGACGGACAATATCGACGTTTATAAAATGACGGAGATCATCATTAAAAAAATAGAACCGGCCAAGGAAAAAATCCTGCAAGTCATTAAAAGCCACAACTTATCGCCTAGAATCTGCGTGGTCCTGGTTTTATCTATTGATAAAAATGAATCGGTGCCCGATGTCGGATTCGGTGCCAGAACGATTCGTTTTCTCGCAGATATCGGCGCATTTATAAATGTTGAATATAAACTTGCTGAGCGTATTTAAGCTTTAAATATCACTTTATATTAAAAAGAAAAGCACGCTATAAAAGCGTGCTTATCATCAATCAAATCCAGGCTTGAGTTGTATAGCGTAAACCGCGCGGCCTTCGACCCTCTATCAAAGTGCCGCGCAGCTGATTGCCTTGAATATTCTTGTTAGGGCTTCTTGGGCGTGGTGTATGGAACTTCTTTCTGGTGCGGTTCCCATATAGTTTCATAGCCAACAAAAAACTGCCCCGGTACAATTTCTTTCTGACGAGTTGTTACGTGGAATGCGTGGCCATCTGGAACCTTGGGACGGGTAAAAGGCTTCTTGTCATCACTCATGATCATATCTCCTTGCTGGTTGAAAACGGGAGGAATTTCAACAGGGTTGCCAGCCCCTCCCACTTAACTGGCTAAATTGTACTATCTAGCGCGTGTAATGTCCCTTCTTTGGAATCACATGGCGCACACCGCCCTGTGGATTCTCGACATCACCCTGGTAGCGCGGAATGATGTGTATATGGGCATGGAATATACTCTGCCCGGCCGCCTGTCCTACGTTAACGCCGATATTGTAACCATCAGGCTTGAATTCCTCGTCCAGTCGCATGCGCTCCTCGGTGATCAGCCCCATGCAGGCATTGATCTCTTCGGGCGTCAGGTCGAAAAAGCTGGCTACATGGCGCCGTGGGATAACCAGGGTATGGCCCGGGCTCACCGCGTAGGTATCACGCGCACTGTAAGCAAGTTCATGCTCCAGTGATACGCCACGCGGATCTTTGCAGAACAGGCATGGATCGTTCGGATCTCGCTTTTTTTCTTTTTTTTCTACAGCCGACAAACTTCGACTCCCTTATCAGCGGCTTGCGCTATTGGCAAGCGCCAGCGATCTTGCCTTGCTCATTTGCTCTTCGCAATGCCTTAAACAGAGTGGCTGAAGGGCATGCGAAAAACATTCGATAATGACTTCAAACTCATCGGCCACTTCTTCTGCAAGCCCGGTATCGTTTGTTAATTCTGCCAGTACATTCTGTGCGGTCGTCTTATTTACCCTGCATAGTACCGCCAGATGAATAGGAAGTTGCTGCTCCATACTGACCGTTAACGCCTTTTCATAAGATCTTATTGCTTCCTCCAGGCGCTCAGGGTTTTCTTCTGTCTCTCCGAGATGATGTAATGCAGCAGCACGGTTATTATGTGTAGCGGTTAACTCTAATGGATAATTATCCGCATCGAGTACGGCAAGCGCATTTTTATAGGCGACAACGGACTTTTGAAGTTGACGGTTACCTTTAAGCAGTTTTCCGAACGCATGGAAAGTATCTCCAAGCTGATGCATCGTAAACATCCAGTCTTCCGGAGACTCATCTCGCGTCCAAACCAGCAAAGCATTGGTATACGCATCTACAGCGATTTTTAACGGCTGTGTAGCATCAAGTAGCCGACCAAGCGCCTGGTTAGCCGTGCCCAGGTTATATTGCGTAGCGGCCCACTCCAATGGTGAGTTTTCCTGTCTGAACTCCTCTAATGCATTGCTAAAACACTGAATGGCCCGTTCAAACAATTCAGTATCTCTGCGCTGCTGTCCCAGTGCCGCCAGAATGTTTCCAAGATAATTCTGAGTCTCAGCCCAGGCCAATGGCTCCTGATCGCGGCTTATGTTTGGAGGGGGGGCTGTCAGCGATCCCTCAAGCGCCTCACGCACACGCTCAAGAATATTGGAGCTGAAACGATGCTGTTCAAAATTTCCCCGCGTGTAAAGAAAATTATCAGCGACGGTTACCTTGGTATCCGGCGTAGCCGCCTTAACCCATTCATCGCCAAGCCTGCCTAAAGAATTTGCTAAAGCTCGTTCCAAGGCCTTGTTGCGAGGGTAAAGCAGGTAATTCGTTGAGAATTTCATGTTGCCCGGCCGAGTATTTCATTGATGTCAGGATTGGCACCGACCGCTCCGCCAAGCTCGATTTCTTCCTCGGTCGCTTCACGTATAGACAGGACTTCCAGCATGAAAGTGACTTCTCTGCCGCAAAGGGGGTTGTTGCCGTCGACAGTTAATGTCTTGTCATCGAATCGGGTAACGATAAAGTTTCTGGGCTCACCTTTTTCATTTTCCATGGTGATGGTCATACCAATTCCCCGATATTCTTCCGGGACATTTTCTATACGATCGGTAAATACCAGTGATTCATCTCTCTCACCGTATAACTTTGTAGTGTCTACTGGCACTTCGATGATATCGCCAACTTTTTTACCATACAGTTCCTTTGTCACTTCTTCAGACATTACATCATTCACACCATGCACATAAGCCAGCGGATAATCTACAGTAACAAGTATGTCACCGGTTTTGTTATCGATGACTTTATAATTTAGTTCAACGAATTTTTCGTCTTCAATTGTATCTGACATGACTGGAAAGGCCTGGTAATGATAAAGTTTTCTTAGAACAGCGTAGCGCCGAAGATTTTCACCTTGTCCTTTTCATAACCCAGCACCAGTCTGCCCAGCCATTCACTTTTATTTTTTTTGTTTATCACTTTATATAAAACAGTGACATATTCTCCACGGCGTATCATGCCAAGATACGAATAATCACCTGACAGGTTTTTCGCAAGGTCGCTTCTCGCAAACTGCTTACCCATTTCAACCTCATTAGCACCCGCAATAAAAGAGCTCGAAAAATTACGCGTGAAAGCACCGTAGTTTCCTTCATTAGAGTACTTGATAAGATCAGCCCACATCGGGTTGGCCAACTCTAAAATCTCTTCATCTGTTTTTTCAAGAATGTTCATAAAATATTTCACCTGCACAGTGTTTCATAATTTTCCATAGCGAGGCCAAACCACTCTCTGGATAGATAAAAAAGGACCAACACCTGACATGTCAGTCCTTTTTTCGCAAATATATTTCACGGCCTGTAAAAATCAAGCCACTATTTGCTTAGTGCCCTTCCGGGGCCGCTTTCTCTACATCACCTACCAGGTGGTAAAGCGGTGCTTTTTCCATCGTATACTCGCCTGTCTTGGGGTCACGACGGGAAACTGTCAGTACGTGCCAGTTCTTATCATCCAGCTTCATTGCATCACCACGGTAGTAGTATCCCGGCCAACGTGTTTCCTTACGGAACAGCGTATGATGGAATACACTTTCAGAAGTAAGGAAACGATGCTTCAGCTCCCATGCACGCAGCAGTTCATGGATATCTGACGCAGCAACCTTTTCCAGATCTTCCCCCAGAATCGACATCTTCTTCAGACCGATATTCAGGAGCTTATCGTTGGTCATGTAGTTTACGCCAAAACCACCACAGTACTCATCCATCAACTTCTGCAAACGATCAAGACCCTGTTTCGGATTGATGAAGTTCGGATTGACTGAACCCCCAACGACTTCGTTTTTATATACAGTGTATGTCTCTAATGGTTTGTAGATCTTTTCTTTCAGGTCGGCAATTTGCTTGTCAGAAACGACAATGCCTTCGCCCTTACCGTCGTCGATATACTTGCACGCCGCTTTAGCCGCCAGACGACCTTCAGTGAAAGATCCCGATGAGAACGCGTGTGGTGTACCACCAGCCGCATCACCCGCACCAAACAGACCTTCAACGGTCGTCATGCGGTTGTAGCCCCAGAAATACTCGGGTGGAGACAAGTCTTCAGGGCCTGAACACCAGGCGCCACAACCGGTGGCATGTGAGCCCATTACGTATGGCTCGGAAGTCGTCAGTTCAGGGTTTTCGTATTTCGGATCAACGTCTGTGGCCGCCCAAAGTACCGCTTGGCCAACGGTCATGCCCAGGAAGTTGTGCCAGCCGATCTCTTCAAGATGAGGATCCTGGAATGCTTCCATGGTCACCATGTGAATTGGACCGCGACCGGCATTAACCTCAGAGATTATTGCGTGGTTACGCAGACAAGTCGGAATGGGTCTATGAGTTCTGTGCGAAACTTCCGGGTCCAGGTATTCCTTCCCGACCATTTTCTGTAGTTCCGGGAACCACTTGGACTCATACTCTTCACCATAGGCATTCTGGGTATAGGTCTTGAGATGCAGGAAGTAGGCGCCGACAGGACCGTATCCATCCTTGAATCGAGCCAGTACGATACGGTTTTCCATTTGTGTCATCTTCGCGCCTGCTCCGATCATCAGACCATAGGCAGATCCCGACGACCACGGTGCGTACCAGACGCGACCCGCACCTTCACCGACTGAACGTGGCTTAAAGATGTTGGAAGCCCCACCGGCACCACAGATAACGGTCTTGGACTTGAATACGTGGTAGTTACCCGTGCGTACATTGAAGCCTACAGCACCCGCGACGCGGTTCTCTTTGGAATCATCCATGAGCAGATGGGTTAAGCAGACACGGTTGAATACCTTGTCTGCTTGTTTCTTCGCCGCTTCAGCAACGATAGGCTTATAAGATTCACCGTGAATCATGATCTGCCAACGCCCCTCACGCAAAAATGAACCCTTCTTCTGGTCGCGCATGATGGGAAGACCCCACTCTTCAAAGTTATGCACCGTGGAGTCAACGTGACGCGCCATATCAAAAGCGAGGTCTTCACGCACCATACCCATCAGGTCGATACGTGCATAGCGTACGTGATCTTCGGGATTGTTCTCGCCAAATCGTGTACCCATGTAGCAGTTGATCGCGTACAGGCCCTGGGCTACCGCACCAGAACGCATGATGTTTGCTTTTTCTGCAATAACAATCTTTTTGTTCTGGCCCCAATATCTTGCTTCAAATGCAGCACCGGTGCCGCCAAGGCCCGCACCTGCAACCAGGATGTCGATATCGTCTTCAATGATAGTTTGGTATGCCATTTTAGTAGTAAACCCCTTTTTTAAGTGTCAAGCCATTGGATTCCAGTGTATGTAAACCACCTTCATCCATGCGGATATACTTAGGCTCGTTAAACAATAACTCACTGTCACGCATTTCCTTGCTTGGAGCAGGCTCGTCTGCGAGTTTAGGTGTCGCCGAGCCCCAGGGCTTAGTTGTGATAGGCGCTAACAGCTCCATATCTTTTTTACCGTTGCGGAACTTGATGCGCCACGCAATCGTGCCTTTCTCTTCATCACGGATCACTCGAACACTGTGTCCAAGTGGTGCAAAGTCGGCATAACCGCGAACATCAATCGCCTGGTGCGGGCAGGCTTTTACACAGGAGTAACACTCCCAGCACATGCTGGGTTCAATGTTGTAAGCACGTCGAAGGGTTTTATCGATGTGCATGATGTCGGACGGGCAGATGTCAACGCATTCTCCACAACCATCACAACGCGTCATATATACAAAGGTTGGCATAATATATTCCTCTATTTCTTATAGTTAATTAGTCAAGTCAGTGTTAGTAGTGGTTTGGTCTTTCAGCCTTGATACAAAGCCCCATGTTTGGCGGGTTCTTGCCCATATACATAGGGATATCCGGAAACTTTCGCTGTACTTCAGGATCCGTCAAATCATAGTCAGGAGGCAAATTCTCTCGAGAACCATCGGCCCGGGTAATTTTTTTCTGGTAGGCCGCAGCAGGCTTAAAGAACATATGGGCGAACTTGGAAAAATATACGCCGCCAAATAGAACTGTGCTCGACAGGATGAACAAGGCAAAGAATATGGTTAATCCACCGCCAGTAAATGACCAGATTAATGCGAAAGTCGAGGTAGCAAGAAGCGAGAGAATAAACAAATCCGCACGCTCGAACCGAAACCATGGAAGGCCTTCCGCAGACACATCAACGCGGATAAAAATCCAGAACCAGTATCCACCAACGGCCAACATCAGTGCGCCGATATGCCATAGCTGTGGCAGCAAGGCAGGTGTGGGCGTTGCCGGCGTGGGATAGCCAAAAATCATAATCGCGGTAGTCACAACGAAAATAATGAATCCGTACATGGTCAACAGATGGGAAAGCCTGCGTCTTGTATTGCTGAATTCGCCAGAAGTTAATACTTCGTTCACCAGCACTGAAGCGGCAATCGATGCTTTTTCTCCAGCACCCACTGACCGTTTTGCGCTCTTCTTCGCTTTTTTCGCATTTTCGAAAAAGTACTGCGCGCTTTTCTTATGCATCATGTCAAGTATTGTCCCGCCTATGACCAGCAGGACCATCAAGACGATATACCCCTGCATGACGACGGTTGGAATTGATGCCGAAAGTTCGGCAAAGGGGTTGCTCGTGAACATTAGGTTCTCCTCAAAAATTTTAGACGCAAAATTATCATTAAATCGGTTGGCCGTCGAGTATAGGAAAAGTTACCCCCCACAAAAATTCTTCACCCTACGAACCTACCACCATTACTTTACTTAATCAGCCGGAACAAAAATTGGTAAAAATGGGAGTCAAAGAAGAGCGTCCCCTCTCCCCAGCCCTCCCCCATCAAAGGGGAGGGGTGTTTTCTAGCGTCCCGAATGACCACTGAGTTTTATCACCACTTTTTCACTCTCTTCGATAGTTGCGTAATAGGCACGCAGTATTTCCAACACCTCGGGCCGGCTGAATTCAGCGGGAACCTCGGCGCCTTCAGAAAGCATCTTGCGCAGTTTGGTGCCGGACAGCAGCAGGCGGTCGCCCTCATCGTGCGGGCAGGTGCGTGCCGAAGCCATGCCGCCGCACTTGTAGCACCAGAAAGTCCAATCGATCTTGAGCGGCTGTGTTTCCAGCGAGCCTTTGGGGATATCGTCGAAGATGTGATGCGCATCGAACGGGCCGTAGTAATTACCGACCCCGGCATGGTCGCGTCCGACGATCAGATGCGAGCAGCCGTAGTTCTGGCGGAACAGCGCATGCAGCAGCGCTTCGCGCGGACCCGCGTAACGCATATCGAGCGGGTAACCGGCATGCACCACCGTTTTTTTCACGAAATATTTGTCTATCAATACCGAGATCGCTTCGGAACGCACATCAGCGGGAATATCGCCCGGCTTGAGGTTGCCGAGCAGCGAGTGGATCAATACGCCATCGCAGATTTCGATGGCGATTTTTGCAAGGTATTCATGCGAGCGGTGCATCGGATTGCGCGTTTGAAACGCCGCGATCTTGCTCCAGCCCATGGATTCGAACAGATCGCGTGTTTCGCGCGGCGTCATGAACAACTCGCCATATTTCTGATCGAAACCACCCAGTGAAAGTATCTTGACCGGACCGGCGAGGTTGACATCGCCCTGCGCCATGACCATTTTCACACCGGGATGCTCGATGTCGACCGTGTTGAAAACCGTTGCGCATTCGTGCGCCTTGTCGATGGTATACTTTTCGGTGATGCGCATCGTTGCCAGAATGCTGTCGTCTTGCAGGTCGACCAAGGCGATCTCGCCACCGGTTTCGATATCATTTGCCGTGATGAAGTCGGTGGAAAGGGTGATCGGGATGGGCCAGAACAATCCATTGGCCATTTTCATGCCGGCGCATACGCCCTGCCAGTCGGTAAACGACATGAAGCCGTCAAGCGGAGTGAAGCCACCGATGCCCATCATCACGAGATCGCCCTTTTCACGTGAACTGACTTTGATTCGTGGCAAGGTAAGTGCCCGTTCAAACTCATCTGCAAGGGCCTTCCCTTTGAGCAATAAAGGATTGAGGTTGCCTCCACCGTGCGGTCTTACGAGTGCCATTTCTTCTCTCCTTCTCTGTCAATCTAACCGGATTGACTGTAGGGCCATGCTAAGACTTTACCAAGAAGACTACGATACCCCTTATGGGTTATACACCAATAGCTCATCACGGCTATGGTTGGCGGGACTGGCAATTGCGCATACTATTGTACCTCCAATGAAGACGCGTATTCCTATGGAAATGGTCAAGATTGAGCACTCAACTACCGATGGATTTCAATGAAGACCCATAATTTTGGCGACTCGCAGAGCACAATCACTCCGCTGCACGATCCGTTGGCATCGCCTGCGCTGGATGCCAAGAACGAAGTGCGCAACACGACTTGTTACATGTGCGCGTGTCGCTGCGGGATTCGCGTCCATCTGCGCGATGGCGAGGTGCGCTACATAGATGGCAACCCGGATCATCCGCTCAACAACGGTGTGATTTGCGCCAAGGGCAGTTCCGGCATCATGAAACAGTATTCGCCCGCGCGGCTGACCAAGCCGCTAAGGCGCAAGCCGGGAACAGATCGCGGTGCCGGCGAGTTCGAGGAGATCAGCTGGGAAGAGACCTTCGATATTCTCGCCGAGCGGCTGGCAAAGATACGCGCCACCGACCCCAAGAAATTCGCCCTGTTCACCGGACGCGACCAGATGCAGGCGCTGACCGGCTTGTTTGCGCGCCAGTTCGGCACGCCCAACTATGCCGCTCACGGCGGGTTCTGCTCGGTGAACATGGCGGCCGGAATGATCTACACCATCGGCGGTTCGTTCTGGGAATTCGGCGGACCGGACTTGGAGCGTGCCAAATTGTTCATCATGATCGGCACGGCGGAAGACCATCACTCAAATCCGATGAAGATCGCGATCTCGAAATTCAAACGCGAGGGTGGCCGCTTCATTTCCATCAACCCGATACGCACCGGCTACTCGGCAATCGCCGACGAATGGGTGGGTATACGTCCCGGTACCGACGGCGCGCTGTTGCTCGCGCTGATCCACGAGATCATCGCGCTCGGCCTGTACGACCGCGATTTTCTGGTGCGCTATACCAACTCCGGTCAACTGGTGAATCTCGACGACAAGCATGACGAATTCGGCATGTTCGTGCGCACCGAGGTGCCGGAAGAGGAGGGCTGTTACGATCCGCAAAACAAATTGTGGTGGGATCGCAACAGCAACAAGCCGGTGGTCACGCACAGCGAAGGAGCCGATCCATTTTTGTTCGGCGAATTCAAGCTGTCCGACGGCACGCCGGTCAAGCCTGCCTTCCAGTTGTTGCAGGAACGGGTGAAAGATTACACCCCTGAATGGGCGAGTCAGGTCACCGGCATTCCGGTCGAAACAATCCGCCGACTTGCTTACGAAATGGGGATCACGGCGCGTGACGAGACCATCGAATTGCCGATCGCCTGGACCGACTCATGGGGCAAGGAACACGAGAGTGTCACCGGCAACCCGGTGGCTTTCCACGCGATGCGCGGTTTGGCGGCACATTCCAACGGTTTTCAGACGATACGTTCGTTGGCCATTCTGATGACGCTGCTCGGCACCATCGATCGTCCCGGCGGCTTTCGCCACAAGACACCGTTCCCCCGTCCTATTCCGCCCTGCGCACGCACGCCGAATACGCCGCTGGCAGTCAAGCCCAACACTCCGCTGGATGGTATGGCGCTGGGTTGGCCGTCCGATCCGGACGATCTGTTCGTCAATCCGGATGGCAGTCCGGTGCGTATCGACAAGGCATTCTCGTGGGAATATCCGCTGTCGGTGCACGGCATGATGCACAACGTCATCACCAATGCCTGGCGCGGCGACCCGTACAAGATAGACACCCTGCTGATCTTCATGGCCAACATGGGGTGGAACTCGACGATGAACACCGTCGAAGTCAGGAAAATGCTCAACGACAAGGAGGAGAACGGCGAGTACAAGATCCCGTTCATCGTGGTCTGCGACGCATTCCATTCCGAGACGACGGCCTATGCGGATATGATCCTGCCCGACACGACTTATCTCGAGCGCCATGATGTGATGTCGATGCTGGACAGGCCGATCTCGGAGTTCGATGGCCCGGTGGATTCGGTGCGCATTCCGGTGCTGCCGCCGACAGGAGAGTGCAAGCCTTTTCAGGAGGTGTTGATCGAACTCGGTTCACGCCTGAAGCTGCCCACCTTCGTCACTAAAGAAGGCAAGCGCAAGTATCGTGACTATCCTGATTTCATCGTGAACTGGGAGAGCGAACCCGGTTCCGGCATCGGTTTTCTGGCAGGTTGGCGCGGCAAGGGCGGCGAGAAATCCCTGGTCGGTGAACCCAATCCGAACCAGTGGGAGATGTATGAAAAGAACAATTGCGTGTTCCATTATGAGTTGCCACGCTCTTACCAGTACATGCGCAACTGGAACAAGGGCTATCTGGAATGGTCGCAGCGCAACCGCATCACGCGCTATGGCGAACCTATCCTGATCCACCTGTATTCCGAAGTGTTGCAGAAATTCCGCCTGGCGGCCCAAGGCCGGGGCATCACGCGCAAACCGCCGGCACATCTGGCCAAGCGCATCGAAAACTATTTCGATCCGTTGCCGTTCTTCTATGAGCCGCTGGAAACCCAATCCAGCGACAAGCACAAGTATCCGCTTGCCGCGGTGACCCAGCGGCCGATGGCCATGTACCATTCCTGGGATTCGCAAAATGCCTGGTTGCGCCAGATCCATGCGCACAATTATCTGTACGTGAATCCGCTCGCCGCACAGGACGCGGGTATCGCGGACGGCGGCTGGATGTGGGTGGAATCGCAGTGGGGCAAGGTGCGCTGCATGGCGAGATATTCCGAGGCGGTCGAACCGGGCACCGTGTGGACCTGGAACGCGATCGGCAAGGCGGCGGGTGCATGGAATCTGTCACCCGATGCGAATGAATCGCAGAAGGGTTTCCTGCTCAATCACCTGATCTCCGAGGAACTGCCAGCCAATCCTGACGGCTCGCGCTATTCCAATTCAGACCCGATCACCGGACAGGCTGCCTGGTACGACGTGCGGGTGCGCATCTACCCGGCGGGAGCCGATGAACCGCAGCAGACCTCGCCGCAGTTCGAGCCGATGAAAGCTGTGCCGGGTATGGGAAAAAGTCCAAAATGGTTCGCCTATTTCGGCGGTGGCAAGAAGGGCGGAAAAAAATGACCCAACTCGGCCATATTGAAAAGAAAGGCTCGCTATGACTCAGCTCGCCTTGGTCATCGATCTCAATGTTTGCGTGGGCTGTCATGCCTGCGTGACCAGTTGCAAGGAATGGAACACTTCCGGTTCGGCCGGGCCGCTGTGCGACGAGAATCCCTATGGTGCCGATCCGACCGGTACGTTCTTCAACCGTGTTCAGACTTTCGAGGTTGGACAATATCCCAACACCGAGACGGTCCATTTCCCCAAATCCTGTCTGCATTGCGAGGATCCGCCCTGCGTGCCGGTCTGCCCGACAGGCGCTTCCTACAAGCGCAAGCAGGACGGCATCGTGCTGGTGGATTACGACAAGTGCATAGGCTGCAAATATTGCGCATGGGCCTGTCCTTACGGTGCACGCGAGATAGACGAGAAACAGCAGGTGATGAAGAAATGCACCCTGTGCGTGGACCGCATCTACGACACGACACTGCCGGAAAGAGACCGCAAACCGGCGTGTGTCATGGCCTGCCCGACTAGCGCACGGCTGTTCGGGGATATTCATGATGCCGAATCGGCGGTGTCGAAGGCGATCCGCGAAAGCGCGGGTTATGCGCTGATGCCGGAATGGGGCACCCATCCGGCCAACCATTATTTGCCGCGGCGCAAGACCAATCTCAAGATACACGAGGACGAACTTGAACGTATCGACAACCCGCTCAAGGTTGACGGAAAATTGCCCAAACCGAGCAAGACCGATCCTACTCTGGACGATGTTACATCCTGGTAATCACTGAAAAAATTATGGGAACCTCTATAAATCCATTTTCCGGGCAAATCGCAGTGTCGCGTGCTCTCTTACTCCTCACCTATCAATTCGATATGTCTCGTCGTTCGTTGCGCGGCTCCTTGCGCTTTATCCCGCAAAACGAATTTCTAGAGGTTCCCGTATGAATCCAGCCCTCTCAGTCATCTTTCTCACCACCTTGATCGGTGTCGGTCAGGGTCTTTTTTTGGCGCTGTTCACCCAGCAGTCGTACGCGCTGTTTGATTTGCTGCCTCATCAGGACGCGCGCTTTTACGGATGGGGAAGCCTGTTGGCACTGGTCTTCACGATGACAGGATTGATCGCCTCTTTCCTGCATTTGGGCCGCCCGGAGCGTGCCTGGCGCGCTGCCGCGCAGTGGCGCACCTCGTGGCTTTCCCGCGAGGTCATCGTCTTGCCTGCATTCATGGTGATATTGTTTCTGTATGGAGCGTGCCACTTGACCGGATTCGATCCGGTGCTGGTGATATTGCCCAGCGGACTGGGCATCCATGCCACGATCGTATTGGGATGGGTAGGTACGATAGTGGCCTTCGCACTGTTCGTGAGTACCGGCATGATCTACGCCTGCTTGCGCTTTTTGCAGGAATGGCATTCCCCGCTGACGGTGATCAACTTCATCCTGCTCGGCAGCGCATCCGGCTTTACGTTGGCAACGCTGTATGCCGCGAAGTTCGCGCCCTCGCAGACCGGATTCTTCGGCGGCTGGGCGCTGATTATTACCCTGCTGGGATTGCTGGGCCGCAGCGCATCGTTGTGGCGCAACGCGCGTCTCAAGCAGAAATCAACAACGCAAACGGCGATCGGTATCAAGCATCCGCGCATCGTGCAGAAGGCGCAGGGCGCGATGGGTGGATCATTCAATACGCGGGAGTTTTTCCACGGCAAGAGCGCATCGTTTGTAAGCAGGGTGAAAGTCAGTTTTCTGCTATGTGCTTTCGCGCTTCCTTTGCTGCTGTTGACCGTTAATCTGTCTTATCAGTCTGTGCTGTTACTGGCGATTGCATTCGTCGCACAATACGCAGGCTTGCTTGCTGAGCGCTGGTATTTCTTCGCAGAGGCGAGGCACCCGCAGAATCTCTACTATCAAGGCGTCTCCTGATGCTGAAAGAGGCGGTATTGATGATGTGCAAGGATGGATATAGCTTGATAATGGCGAAGATGAAACAATGAACCTGCGAGTTTATTGGCACAATTTTGCCGGGCGATTCGACATGCGAATCGGCCCACTTAAAGCCGATCTGGTTGCGGGCATCACTGTCTCGCTGGTCGCCATTCCGCAGTCATTAGCTTACGCTCAACTCGCGGGTGTTCCAGCCTATTACGGTTTGTATGCGGCTTTGATACCCACGGTGATTGGTGCCTTGTTCGGTTCCTCCAATCAATTGTCGACCGGCCCTGTCGCTATGACATCCTTGTTGACCGCAGCCAGTATTGCACCATTGGCGGCCCATGGCAGCGAGTTGTTTTACTCGTATGCGATTCTGCTGGCGTTGGTATCCGGCTTATTTCAAATTGCTTTCGGGGTTTTGCGGGTAGGCATACTGCTCAATTTTTTGTCGAATCCGGTGCTGATGGGGTTTATCAACGCCGCCGCGATTATAATCGGCCTGTCGCAATTACCGACCTTGTTAGGCATTCCAGCCGCGCAGTCGGAACATTTTCTGCTCGACATCTCGCGGATGCTTTTCCACATCGACACTGCGCATGAGCTTTCTCTGGGATTTGGTATAACCGCCATCATCATGCTGGTTTGTTTCAAAAGATATGCGCCGAAGCTGCCCGGCGTGTTGATTACGGTAGCATTCTTGACCTGGGTCAGCTACGTGATTGACTATGTTAATTTGGGTGGCAGGGTGGTCGGAATCGTGCCACAAGGGCTGCCAACCCTGAGCCTTCCTCCGCTGGATTGGCATGCAACGGTTGCGCTCTTGCCAGCCAGTTTTGTGATTGCGTTGATCAGCTTCATGGAAGCCATGTCGAGTTGCAAGGTGATCGCGATTAAAACCCGTCAACCCTGGGATGAAAACAAGGAACTGATCGGGCAGGGGCTGGCCAAGGTTGCGGCCGCTTTTTGCCAATCCATGCCAGTAAGCGGCTCATTCTCCCGATCGGCGCTTAACCTCGCTTCTGATGCCAGGACGCCGCTAGCGTCGATCATCTCCGCGATTTTTGTGCTGCTCACACTGCTCTTTTTTACTTCTCTGCTCTACCATCTGCCCAAACCGGTTCTTGCCGCGATCATCATGATGGCTGTCATGAATCTGATTAACTTTCAGTCCATCAGGAATGCCTGGCGGGCGAGCAGGGATGATGGCGTTGCCGCGATCATTACCTTTTTGGCGACTCTCGCTTTCGCGCCGAATATTCAAAACGGCATTCTTACAGGTATCTTGCTGTCCCTCTCGCTTCTGCTCTATCGCATGATGCGCCCTAGGGTGGCGGTACTGGGGCTGCATAGCGATACCACCTTGCGCGATGCTGTACGCCATAACTTGCCCCCATTGCACCCCAGGTTGGGGGCGATCCGTTTTGACGGTGCTTTGCGCTTCGTGAATGTCTCGTATTTTGAGGATGCGCTGCTGAAACTGGAGCGGGAGAATCCGGAAATGGCCTGCATTCTGGTTCAGTCAAGCGGCATCAACGAGATCGATGCATCAGGTATCGAGATGTTGCGCAATCTGCTCGATCGCTTCAAGAGTAGTGGAATCCAGCTTGCTTTTAGCGGACTGAAGAAACAAGTATCCGATGTGATGGATAGAACCGGACTGACAGGAAAGATTGGCGAGGAAAATATTTTTGGTACCGAAAGTGTGGCTATCGATGAAATCTGCCGGCGTCTGGACAAGCAGACAACAACCATCTGATGCCATGAAAAACCAAATATTTTGAACCTCTCGCAATATTTCAACCCCTGTTTGCTTGACTCGTTGCGCGGCTACTACGACTGGTGCGCTTGGTGGTGAAACAGACGAGGGTTGCGCTCAAGCGGGACTCAAGGCCATCTCCGATGCGATCGAGTTCTAACACAACATACAACTCTGACTGGCGGGTATAAACCGAAATACGCAATTAGGGCAGCTTCACCAGTGCCGGCGTTTCAACGCGTAATGGTTCCTTGCTTGGAAATACCGCATCGACTGGGTAAACCCATTCTTCTTTTATTTTGATGGGCTCCAGCCCCAGCGTTTTAATTTTTCCGGTGTAGTTTATTCCGGCGACGCTCACGGTTACTGTCTGACCGGTTTTTAAATTGTCCATCTGGTGGGAGGAGAGGTGCATGCGCGCAATCATTTCCCCTGATCTGGCCAGCGTCAGCAGCATCTGTGGCTGTAACCCGGCAGCCACGCTTAGTCCTGTCTCTGCCTGTCGGAGAACCACGACAGCATCGAAGGGGGCGCGCAGGGAGGCATCATCCAGCACTTTCTGGTTCTGCCGCAGGCGTGCACGCGCTTCGGAAAGTGCGGATTGGCTCTTCACCAATCGCAACTTGGCCTGATCCAGATCTGTGGTGGAAACGACGGTGCGCTCATACAACTCCTGCACGCGAACCAGATCTCGTTTGTCCTCTTCCGCTTCTGCATTCAAACGGGTTATTTCAGATTGACTCTCGGCTACTTTTGCCAGGTATGCAGTGCTATCCAATGACAGCAAGACCTGGGCCTTTTTAACAAGATCACCCACTTCAACGTTTACCGCCTGTACGACGCCCGATACCGGCGTGGAAAGTTCAACCCGTTGTGACCACTGCAAGGTTGCCTGAATATCAGCCGCCCATAGAGTCTGCGGGAAGAGTGTTGCTGTGACCAAAACGATCCATTTTTTCATTTTTCTATTTCCTTTGTTGTTTATCCCCGGTCTGGCTCAGAGGCCTTCCCATCAATGCCTCCAGGTGCACGAAACTCAATGCCAGTTGGTATTCGTTGCGGCGGGCACGCAGCTTGGCATCTGACGTTTCCACCATGGAAGTACCGAGGTTGCTTTTCAGCTCCAGCTCATACAAGCCGCGGCTGCGCTCCAGTCGCAAGTCGCGATAATCAATATTTTTTTGGGCAGCACTGCGTGCTGTGCTCTGCAGCTGGGTAATATCAAGGCAGGTCTCCAGCAGCGCCTGAGTCAGTTCCATTTTCAGCTTTTCGGCGCTGGCCTGCAGTTTGTTGCGCTGGGCCATTTCGCGCGCGACGCGGGAGTCTGAGCGATTGCCCTGGTACAGGGGCCAGGACAGTATCAGTCCCGCACTCAGGTTATCCCGTGTTGTTGCAGTGCGGCTGTAATCGGCGGCCTGTACTTCGGCATCCAGCGTAGGGCTTTTTTCTGCACGCAGCGATTCCAAACGTTTCTGTGACGCAGCCAGCATTTCCTGTTGCGCGTGCAGGCGCGAATTGTTGCCCATCAGTATGGGGAGCAGCGTTTCATAATCGGGCAGGGCGCGCTGATTCCCGGGGAGTTTCGGGTCTTCCAGCTCATCGGGCAAATCGCCCGGATGGTTCATGGCATTGGCCAACAAAGCGCGCGTAATACGTTGTCGCTGTGCGCTGGCATTGCGTTTCTCCAAAGTGTCGCGATAGCGTGATTCCAGCTCAGTCAGTTCGAGGCTGGATATCTGCCCACGTGCCAGCCTGTCTTTCCCTTGGTCGAAGTTGACGTAATATACCGACATCAGCTCGTTATCCACGGTGTACTGCATATCTGCAAGCAGCACGTCAAAATAGCGCGCCATGATCTCCAGACGGCGATTGTCCAGCGCCGTGGTGAGATCGGCCTCGCGTGCGTTCAACTCATAATGGGCAGCCAGTTCGGCATTGCTGCTGCGACCGAAATCATAGAGCGTCTTGCGTGCTGTCAGGCGGACGCTGTTGTCGCTGACAAAATCGGGAGTCCATGGAGTCGGTCGGCCACTGCGCAAGATGCCTTCAAGATCGACGCTGGTGTCCTGGCGCGAGTTGGCGATATGCTGGTCTGCCAGCGCGCTGTCCCGTTCCGCCTGTGCCAGCAACAGGTCAGGATGGGCTGATTCCGCTGTGGCCAGTGCGGCCTCCAGCGTGAGTGTGCCGGCCAGAGCAGGGGTGCAGACGGCAGAAAAGAGTAGCAGGCAAGCGATGCAGTTCAGCCTTGGCTTGCTTGGGATACAGCTCATTTCGCCAGTTGTCTCTTGTAAGCGTTGAACGACATTGTTTTGCAGGCGCCCTCCACAACACAGCGGCCCAACAGCAGGAACTCATCAACATCTTTTGCCGTTCCGGGAAAGCGCGTGATCAGTTTTCCGTCCAGATCAAAAAAATCGAAAACAGGTGTTCCGTATACACGGTGCTCTACGCTGAAGGCCTTTTCCGTGGTTTCCCTGCCCTTGAAATCTTCCATGGGAAGACTGCCGCGGATATCGAGCAGGAAGATCAGAAAGTGCTGATGGTAGTAATCCTGCACTTCGTTCTGGTTGAGGATGCTGTGTTTCATGCGGTAGCAGAAGGGGCAATCCACTTGCTCGAACATGATCATGATGCCTGTCTTGCCTTCCTTCTTTGCAGTGGCCAGCTCGTTCTGGAAGTCGCCCATTTTTAAATCAAAGAAGTATTTCTCGGCATCGCGCGTTTCAGCAAAGCATGTTCCCAGGCTGAATATGAATAACAAACTGGCGGCAAATATTTTCATGGCCTTATCCTGTCCGATTCAATTGAGCCTTTGTAGCGCGTGCGTCCGCGAACAAAGGGGCACCCATTAGTAGTGGAGAGACGGGCAGCTTCCGACACAAGCAGTCGTTCGATCTCCTCAGCTCATTAAAGAATATTTGATCAGGCTTCCCGCATCATGATGCTGTATTGTATTTTCATCGTAATGACGGAACCCGTGATAATCGAAGCAAGCGCCAGGAAAGACCCCAAAGACAGGGTCGACACGCCGGTTATGCCCTGACCGATGGTGCAGCCCATGGCTGTGACACCGCCGAATCCCATGAGTGTGCCCCCGATGATGTGGTAGAACATGTCCTGCGCAGAGGAAAAAGCTTCCCAGCGGAAAGACTTGGTGAACAGGGCGTAGAGGAAAGAACCGATGCCGACGCCAAATATTGTGGCAACGCCAAAGGTGACGATGTTCGAGGCATCGGTCCAGTACGCCCAATATTCCAGGGTGTAGGCGGTGGGGGCGACAAAGGACATCGATTCTGCCAAGTGGGAATTGGTGCCCAAATAGGTCATTTCAAGCGTATCGGGGTTCTCGCCAAAGCCGAGATGCCCGGTAAGATACCAGCCGCCTATCACGAGCAGGCCGACGATCAGACCGGCCAGGTTGTTGTCGAGGCTTTTACGGAATGCCTTATCCTTGAAAACAAATATCAGGATGGCTAATCCGATCACGCAGGCAATCGCCAATTGGAGTGTGCTGGATGAAAGGCCGCCGATGCCGGACAACAGGGCGGGGAGGGTTTGGCCATGTTCGAACTGGATGGTGACAGCGGGGGCTTGCAACACATTGACGCGGAATGCGCCAAGGATTCCTCTCAGCGTCACCAATGCGGCAAACCCCAGGTAAATGAACACGACAACCGATCTCAGATTGCCACCTCCGACGCGCACCAGCGTTCTGTTGGCGCAACCGGAGGCGAGCGTCATGCCGACGCCGAAGCACAGTCCTCCCACGATATAGGCAAGCCAGGGGAAGTTGTTGCCGGTATATAGGGTCTTGGACAAATCCAGATAACCAAAATAGGCGAGCACATTGGTGCCGATCATCGCCACTGCAATAGCGAGTAGCCAGGCGCGCATGCGCCCCCAGTGGCCCATATTGACGACATCCGAAACGGCACCCATGGTGCAGAAGTTGGTCTTGTTGGCGATGAACCCGAATACGATGCCCAAACCAAATCCCCACCAGACTATCGTTTTGATCAGAACCGATGCATCCATATAGCGTCACCTCATAAAAATTATCGAGAGTTTCCGAACAAAAAAACTTATGCTCGCTTCATCAACTCAGCTGTGTATGCATCAACACCCGGTTCAAGCGATGCCCGCGTTGTCTTCCACGCCGATCAGTTTTGGCAGATTGAGCTTGCGCGGAGCGATTACTTTTTTGTCCCGCAGGTAGCCTGCCACGACATCCCAAATCGGCTCGCCGGTCACGCCTTCGGCCACCGGCGCCCAACCTGCCACCTTGTATTTCTTGTTGGGATCGAGCGCCTTGCCATTAAGCATCATGTTGTTGATGCGCTTGCCGATGCTCTGCCGCAAATCGCAGGTATAGCTGATGCCGCCGACGCGTACCATGTCCCCGCCTTGCTGCTTGTAGGGATCAGCATTGAACAGATTGTCGCAGACGTCTTCCATGATGGCCTTGATGGTTTCGCCGGTCATTTCGGTCAGCGTTGTTTGGGGATAGGTGATCGCAGTCTGGTCCATCACGTGCTCCAGGGTGATTGCTTCGCCCGGCAACAGCGAAGTGCCCCAGCGGAAACCTGGAGAAAATGCAGCGTCCGCACCCTTAACTTCCATCAGTGCATCCAGGATCAGTTGATCGAAAGTGCCGTTGAAGTTACCGCGGCGGTAAAGCGTGCCTTCTGTGACAGCAAGCTTTTCGGCCAGCTTGGCTTCATAGGGTGCGCGCACATTCTTGATCAAGGTTGTCATTTCCGCATCCGGCTCGATCAGGTTGGCAAATACCGGCAGCAGCTTGTATTTGATGTCGGCGACCTTGCCACCCTTGACTTCGAAATCCATCACGCCGAGAAACTTGCCGTTGGAGCCGGCATTGGTCACCAGGGTTTGTCCGCCGGCATTCTTGACTATGATCGGTGCGGGTATGCCATCATGGGTATGGCCGCCCATGATGGCGTCGATACCGCTAACCCGGCTCGCCATCTTCAAGTCCACATCCATGCCGTTGTGTGACAGCACCACAACCACTTGCGCACCCTTGGCCCGTGCTTCGTTGACGACCAGTTGCATATTGTCATCCTGGATGCCAAAGCTCCAGTCCGGAGTCATGTATCTCGGGTTGGCAATCGGCGTGTAGGGGAATGCCTGGCCGATGATCGCGACCGGAATGTCGTTAATGTGCTTGATCACGTAAGGCTGGAAAACCCGGTCACCGAAATCGTTGGTCTTGATATTCTGTGCAACGAAATCCACTTTACCCTTGAAGTCGTTGTCAACGACCTGTTTGACCCGCTCTGCACCCAGCGTAAACTCCCAGTGACCTGTCATCACATCGACGCCCAGCAGTTTGCCGGCGTCCACCATATCCTGCCCCTTGGTCCACAGTGCAGTGGCGGAGCCCTGCCATGTGTCCCCGCCGTCGAGCAGCAAAGCGCCGGGGCGGCTGGCGCGGATTTTCTTGATCAGAGTCGATAAATGAGCGAATCCACCCACTTTGCCGTAAGTGCGGGCGGCATTTTCAAAATCGAGGTAGGTGAATGCATGGGCCTCACGTGTTCCCGGCCGGATGCCGAATGCCTTGAGCAGCTTTTCACCAACAATATGTGGCGCCTTGTTCAGGCTTTGCCCCAAACCGATGTTGACATTGGGTTCCCGAAAGTAGATCGGCAGCAACTGGGCATGACAATCGGTGATATGCAGCAGGGAAACATTGCCAAAGGAAGGCAAATCGTAGAAGCCGCCTGTACTGTCTGCGGACAGCGCAGAGCGACTATTCAATGCAAAGCCTGAGGCTGCCGCCACCGCCAGCATCTGCATAAATTCGCGACGGTTCATGGACATGGGGGCACTCCTGAAAGGGAATTTTGGCTACGAGATATAAACGGATTAACCGGACGAAAAGTCCGTGTTAATCCGTTGCACGGGTTTTACTTGCGGAACACCGGAGTCTGCATAGGCAGACCGTTGCTCATATAAGTAAGGTAATATTCCAAGTTGTTGTATTCCTCACTGTCTGCTTTCTTCGGCGTAGCGCGTACGTTTTTTTCGCATTGCTTGAAACGGCCTTGCAGCGTAACGATGTCGGTGCCGCCGCGGAATTCCGGCCAGTGGGATGCCTGGCCGATCATCATCGAGAGTTGATCGCTGCGGATGAATTTTCCGGCATTGTCAATATGGCAGGTTGAACAGGCAAAATTCAGTTGGCCGTTCCGCGTAGCATAATATGTTTTGCCTTTTTCATAGGCAGCCAGCGCACCCTTGCCTTTCACTTTGACATTGACTTTCATCCCGTCCGACAGGCTTCTGGCGTAAGCGGTAAGCAAGCCCATTTCCGATTCGCCGTATTTCAGTTCTTCCTCGCCGTTCGCTTTCAGGCAAGCGTTGATGGCGTTCTCGAAAGTCACTACACGGTTAGAAGCATTATCGAAATAGGGATAGTTTCCGGCTACATTCTTTCCGCCATTTGGGAAGCAGGAGGAAAATTTCTTGCCGTTCTTGAACGGTGTTTCCCATGCTTTCTGGCCTTTGTCCAAATCGATGGAGTAGGATGGAAACGCCATAAAGTCATCGTACTGACTCTTGGCATCCGGATTCATGGCCAGTGCGCCATATATATAATTCTCGAACTTGATGTCAGGAAGGATCTGCTTGTAGTAATCGATCAAAGCGCTGCGGTCCTCTGCGGGACCTGCCTGAGCAACAATGCCGGTGCCGAGCAACAGTCCCGCCACTATGTATGTGAGATTCCGTTTCATGTCGTACTTTCCTCTTGGTTGGAAGAATCAAATGTTGTCAAAGCCTTTAGCCTGAATCAGGCAACAACCACTTCGCCATCAAACTTGGTGCCGAGATTGTCCACAGCGTTGACGCCGACTTTGTCGCCGGGCTTGGCACCCTTGATCCTGAAGCCGATAAAGGGGTTCTGCGCAATTCCTACACCCCACTGCGCATCCAGCACTATCTTGCCGTTCAGTGTGGCAACGACCTGATTGATAAAGTGTGCCGGTATCAACTTCTCGGTTTTTGCATCCTTGCGCAGCCCGGTTTCCATTGGATGCTGGATCAGTACTTTCACGTCGACAACATCGCCTTCCATTGTCGCGCGCATTTTCATTGCTTCAGCCATGTTCGTATCCTTTTCAAAATAGTCCAATTAACAGATCAGGTGAATTTCCAAATCGTTCACACCGGATCAGCCGCCGCAACCGCCGATCGTAACCTTCACTTCACGGCTGCTGGTGTAATTCTTGCCGCCCGCCTTCACCGACACCCGCACGATGGAAGTCTTGGCCATTTTGACACGCGTGGAGATGTACGGCTCGGCACCGTTTGAGAATGCAAAATCGGCAATTAGGGGGGCGGGGTTCTTTTCCACAAAAATGGCCATGGAGGTGGTTCCGGGAATATTGCTGGTGGCTGTAATCGGCACCACAGCGCCATTTTCCGCGATATCCGGCGCCTTGATCACGATGTCGCTGCTCTCGGCGGCTCCGCTGTAGCCTGCATTTTTTATCGCTTCGGCCGGGTCCTTTGCAGTGAAGGCTAGGCTGTTCCACGCTGCGGCAAATACTGCACCGGGTTTAAGCAAGCCTGCGGCGATCGCGACAGCAACCGTTCCGACGGCACCAGCGTTTTTCAGAAACGCTCTACGTAATTGATTCATCTCGCACCTTTCAAATTTAAATCCAACTTAAAGACCTTGTATGTAATCAGTAACCAGATCGATTTCCTGCTCGGTCAGTATCTTGTTCCTGCCAAAAGGCGGCATTGAGGAATTGGGGTTGGTCACGGTGGCGTCCCAAATCTGGGCGCGCAATTTGGCACGATCAGGATAGCGTTCCTTCATCTGCACAAGAGGTGGGCCAATATTGCCCGGTGACTCGGCCTTGGGTTCGCCGGGTATCGCATGACATGCGAGGCAATTACCCTTCTTGTTATCGAAAGACAAACTCCGGCCATCCGCTTGTTCAGTAACTCCTTCCGCCGCATAACCCAGGCTTGCTATGCCCAGAGAGGCTATAAGGGAAAACAAAATAGTCGTTTTATTGCGCATTACAATCTCTCCCTCTTCATCAGAAATTCTCAGTTGATTAACCTTATTATATTTGTGCCATTATTACAATCTCTTTCTACGCATATCTTGGTTTGTTGTTCCGCGTACCTGGTTTCATTACTGATTAATAGTCTGACTACACAACAAAATCCAGATTCGGGTATTTTGCTTTCATCAGATCAACGCACTTTCCATAAGGCGACACATCTGAGCAGCAAATATATGCACAGTCATTGACGATGATTTCCACCTTGTGCCGCCGATTAGACTGCCTGCAGTTTTCCAGTAGACTTTCAGTCTCATCCATTGCTTCTTGAGTCCGACGGGGTTGGAATTGCAGACCTGAACAATGAACTTGCCTGGCTTTCCGGCAATGTCGTTGTTTTGTATCGACTGAAAAAGGGTGGCCCGCAGGTATGGGCGCTGCAATGCCATTGCATTACAATGATTTTTTAAGCAGAAGGAGTCAACAATGTTAAGAAATGCATTGGCAGCGGTTCTGCTGTTCGCGGGTTTAGTACATGGCGCCTTGGCGGCGGGCGATTACATGGCTGTTTTCACCAAAACAGGCAGCTTTGACGACGTCAGGGACGCGGTCGAGATGGCGATCACTGACCGCGGGATGGTAGTCAATAATGTTTCCCATGTGGGCGAGATGCTGGAGCGCACCGGCAAGGATTTGGGGGAGACCAGACATATCTTCCTCAAGGCCGAGGTACTGGAGTTCTGCAGTGCCGTGGTGTCGCGCAAGATGATGGAGGCCGACCCGGACAACATCGTGTTTTGTCCCTACGCCATCTCTGTTTACGTGGTGCCGGAAAAGCCTGAAGAAGTCAGGGTGGCTTACCGCAAGCCTCAGGTAGTCGGCTCCCCAGCTTCGCAGAAGGCGCTCAAGGCGGTAGATGAACTTCTCTCGGGCATTGTTAAGGAGGCGTTGCAGTAATTCTTCGCCTGCGGGGACGGCAACAAACGGGTGTTTCTACTAAATGACGGCATTACGGGCGAGGACATCAGGAGAAGGCGCCCGCGCAGTTTATGCACGCTGGCAGACCTTAATTCATCTGACTCGATGCTGTGAAATGTTGGTCAATCTGATCCAGCGTCAATGTGCCAGGCCTGATGACGCCGTCCTCGAAAATCAAGGTGGGCGTTACGTTGATTTTCAGCTTTTTCGCCAGCATTGAAATTTTGGTCAATGCTGCTGTATCGCACGTCTTTTCAGATTGCGGCTCCACACCCCTCAACATATGGTCCTCCCATGCCTTGAGGCTGTCGGGTGAGCACCAGATTTCCTTGGCCTTCTCTTCGGAGTTGGGCAGTATCGGAAGCACGAAAATGTAAATCGTTGCATTGGTCAGATTGACCAGCTCTTTTTCCAGTTTCTTGCAATACTGGCAATTCGGATCGGTGAAGACCGCCAGCTTTCTCTTGCCGTTGCCCTTCACGTTCTTGATAGCAAGGTCGATAGGCAAAGTGTTGAAATTGATTGCATAAAGCTGTTTTTCTCTTGCCTCGGTCAAATTCTGCATCGTATGCATATCGATAATGTTGCCCGAAAAAAGATAAGTCATTTTTTCGTCGGTATAAACCAGCTGGTCATCGAAAGCCACTTCATACAAGCCGAAATAAGGGGTTTTGCTGACACTGATGACCTTTGAATAGGGGAACTTCTTTTCCATCTCAGCCCTGATGCCGGCTTCGCCGGCGTAAGCAGGATTGGCTAAAAACAGAACAAGCAACACCAAATAATCAAATGGTTTCATCATTCTTTCCTATTGCACGTTAGTGGAGGCTACTCCTCGGGCTGGATCAGCGGGTTGATCAAATTTAAGCCGCCTGCTGAACAAGTTTCGTTTTGAATTCGCTGGATGATCGATACCTTAGCCCAGAGTATATCCGCTTGCCGCTCAGGCGAATAACGGTCTGACTGTATTCGACAGTGCGACTACTACGCTATGGAACAGGCAATAGATGGATCCACCCAGTCCGGACAAGGTAAATGGGTATTGTTCGATATCGTCAATAGACGTAATATCCGTCTCATTTCCCCGGTGCTGTTATGGGAGTGTGTTCAGTACCATAACCGGGCAAGGTTGGAATAAGTAATGAATAGTTGAGGAATAACCCTAACGGGTTATCCCGCAAACACTTCGTGGGTATGGACGCTAGTGAGCTGCTTATTCCTATAATGAATCTGTTACATTTGTTTATGTGTGATATCGAAACTGGTTTTTGCGGTAATTTTAATAATTTTCAGGAGATGGAATTATGAACTTTGACAAAGAATTTGATGCGAGTGGTTTGTCCTGCCCTTTGCCTATCCTGAAAACCAAAAAGGCACTCGCCGATATGGCTTCCGGGCAGGTACTCAAGCTGGTTGCAACCGATTGCGGTGCAGTCAAGGATATGCAGGCTTTCGCCGATCAAACCGGCAATACCTTGCTGTCCACAGAAGAAGCAAATGGCTCATACACGTTTTACATGAAGAAAAAATAAATAAGTTTTTTAATTTCGAACCAAAACCATACGCGAAGGGGCAAACATGAGTTCTAAAAAAATGGCGATCATCGCCACCAAAGGCACGCTGGATATGGCCTACCCGCCATTCATACTTGCCTCGACTGCCGCTGCTCTGGGTTATGAAGTGCAAGTGTTCTTTACCTTCTACGGATTGCAGTTGCTGCGCAAGGACTTGTCCACTGTGATGATCAGCCCGCTGGCCAACCCTGCGATGCCGATGCCCGTGCCGATGCCGGTGATGGTGCAAATGCTGCCCGGGATGGAATCCATGGCCACCATGATGATGAAGCAAAAACTCAAAAAACATGGCGTTGCTTCGCTGGAAGAGTTGCGCGACTTGTGCTTGGAGGCTGAGGTTAAATTTATTGCTTGCCAGATGACGGTCGATCTGTTCGAATTCGACAAGAGCGAATTTATTGATAATATAGAATACGGTGGTGCCGCGATGTTCTTGGGGTTCGCGGGAGATACCGATATCTGCTTGTTTGTTTAAGTTGGTAATAGCTGGGCAGTAACTGGGGTTTGTTTTATAAATCAACTTGGGAGTGTTGTTATGAAAATGAATAAAATTGTCGTATCTTTGCTGGCTGCCGGCATCATGGCATCACCGCTGGCGTACGCCACGAACGGTTACTTGCCGATCGGCTATGGCCAGAAAAACGAAGCGATGGGCGGGGCAAGCATCGCGCTGCCGCTGGATTCTCTCGCGGCTGCCAACAACCCGGCCGGGATGGTGATGGTGGGCGATCGTGCCGATCTCGGCCTGACCTTGTTCAGGCCAAATCGTACCGCTGAGATCACAGGTAACAATTGTGCACCCGCAGGTTGTGGTGGTGGCACACTGAACGGCACCTATGACGGCAATGGCCGGAGCAACTTCTTCATTCCTACCTTAGGCTATAACAAAATGATCAACGCGGACACCTCGCTTGGCGTCTCTGTGTTTGGCAACGGCGGCATGAATACCCAGTACAACACCAACCCGTTCGCCCCCTTTGGGGCCAACGGCAACCTCGGCATCAACCTTGAGCAACTGTTCGTCGCACCGACCTGGGCGATGAAGATCAACCCGACCAATGCGGTCGGCGTCTCGCTGAATCTGGTCTACCAGATGTTCAGTGCGACCGGGGTAAATGGAGCATTGGCTGGGTTGTCTAGCAATGCAACTGCTTTAAGCGATAATGGCACGGACACAACCACGGGTTACGGTGTCAAGATAGGCTGGACCGGCGAAGTCACCCCCCTCGTGACGCTGGGTGCGACCTACCAGAGCAAGACCAAGATGGGCAAGTTCAGTAAATACAGCGGCTTGTTTGCCGACCAGGGCAGCTTCGACATACCGTCCAACTATGGTGTGGGCATCGCGGTCAAAGCCACGCCGGCAACCACGGTCGCGTTCGATGTTCAGCGCACCAATTATGCGGACGTAGCCTCCGTTGGCACCCCATTTACGGCGGTACCCCCAACTTTTCGTGGAACAGGTCCCTTCCTTGGAGCATCCAATGGCCCCGGTTTTGGCTGGAAAAACATCAATGCCTACAAACTCGGGGTAAGTCATGCTTTTAGTTCGGCGTTCACGTTGCGCGCCGGCCTGAATCATTGCGACCAGCCGATACCAAACAACCAGACACTGTTGAATATGCTGGCGCCGGGCGTGGTGCAGAACCATCTGTCACTGGGCGGAACCTGGACGCTGGCGAATAAGTCTGAAGTGACGGTAGCCTATGTTCATGCCTTCAAGCAGACCGTCAATGGTTCCGGATCCATCCCGCCGCAGATGGGTGGGGGCGAAGCCAACATCACCATGCATGAAGATTCGCTCGGCATTTCTTACGGCTGGTAATCGCTTGGCAATCTGAAAGTTGTAAAAACCTGAAGCCCGCCATCGCAAGATGGCGGGTTTTTTAATCGGCAACGAATGAGTTCTGGCTAACTGTAATCAGCTTTCCGCAATCCGCTCGTGATAGCGTGCCCGGTACAGCAGGCGCGGGGCGGTCGCATCGTCATCGAAGGCTGCGCGGTCATGCAGCACGTTGTTGCACAACAGCCCCATGCCGGGCTCGAGCCGCGTGCGGTGGATGTGCGGTGTATCCGAGGCGAGCAGCTTTTCCAAAGCCGCTACAGCCGACAGTGTGGTTGCATCCTGCTTCCATTCGATGCTGCGGGTACGCGCGGTATAGCGCATGTGCAGTGTCCCGCTAGCCGGGTCTATCGAGAACACCGGGCCGGTCTGAGCGGCGCGCGCCACACCTTGCTCATCGGTGCGTTCCGGTATCGTCATCGCATCCGCTGCGGACAGCGCGCGGATGAAATCGACATTACTGTCGCGCAACATCAGGTAAGCGATCTCGTGATCCATCAGTCGATTCTCGCCGCCTTGCCCGGCACTGTGCACGCAGTGCAATATCATGCCACGCACCTGCCGTTCGGGCGGATTGTAATAACCGTCGGTATGCCATTTGATGGCGCGGTCTGTATAGGGGATATAAGCCTGCCGCTGTCCGTCGTCAGTACATACGGTCACGCGTGTGATGCCTTGTTCACCCGCCAGCCAGTTCGCATCCAGACTGGCCAGTCCGAACTGTGATCCGAATTGTCTTACCATGTCTTCATCAACGGGATCGGCGTGAGTGGCGTAAACCACCATGTTGCTGTGCCGGCAACGTGCCAGTAGGGCGGCGTGTTCGGCCTTGGTCAGGGCACGCGGATCCTTGATTTCGACGATCAACTCGTCCGTATTGGTGATGGCGCGTGCCAGCTTGAGTTCGCGCCAGCGCAGATAAGCATCAGTGTTGTCGAGATCAAAATGAGTTTGCATATCTGGGTTGTCGCAATGTGGTTTAGGGCGTCTCGAAAAACTCAATTTTTTAAGCTAGGCAAGGCGCGAGCAAAAAATAACGACGACACATATATCTGATATGTTAGGAGTAATTTTTTGTGAGCAACACAGCATCGCGACAAAAATTGGGTTTTACGAGATGCCCTTTAATCGCCGCTGGTGACCTTGCGGATGCGTGTCTGTGTTGGTTCTGCTTTAAACAAGTTCTTCATGGTTTTCTCCACCATGTCCACGGCTTCGGGTGCTTCGATGCTCATCATCTGATCAATCACCCATTCGACATCTTTTTTATCCATGACTTCGCGCATACAGTAGGCAAGGTAACGGGTGAAGGCAAATTCGGGGCCATCGACCCCATAGTTAAAGTCGGCATACTCTCCCGCGCGCTGGTTGAGTTTGTCGATGAAAAGCTGCTTATGATCAGTGATGCTGTCATCCATCAATCGGCTCTGGTTTTCGGCCAGCGTTTCCGCCACACGATTTGCCAATGTACTGGTAAATGCAAAACGAGCTTCGGCGGATAATTGGCGATGGGCGATACGGTCCGCGACCTGGATCAGGAACACCAGAAATTCAGTGATAAATGAAAAGTATTGCGGGCCGATGGCGATCTCGAAATTCGCCCTGCGGGTATTCTTGAGCGCGTTGTCGGCGATACGCCAGATAGTAAACGCCATTGCTCCCGCAATCTCTTGAGGAGTTTTTTCGCGGTCACTTTTGAACCATTGGCTTTTGATGCGCATATCAGGTGAGCCGGCGGTTCCGGTCAGCCCTTTTGCAGAAAAAACTCATACTCGCCAGCGGCCGTTTCGACAGTACTGATGATTTTTATTCCGGTCGTCTCCGTCCAGCCAACGATGTCGGAACGGATGCCGGGGCAGTTGCTGATGAGTTTGAGAATTTCGTCTGCCTTCATGCCGTTCAACAGCTTCTTGGCTTCCACGATAGGTCCCGGGCAATGTACGCCGCGAATATCGAGAATCACATTCGCCTGGTGCGATTCTCCTTTGCCCTTCATGACGTAGTAGCCCGTGCCGCCATCCGGCATCGCTTCCGTTTTTAATACTTTGTTATGGGTCTGTTCCGCCCATGAGAAAAGATCATCCTTGGTGCCCGGGCAGTCTGAGATCAACAACAGTATTTGCTCTTTTTTCAGATCGTCGACCACGCGCTTGGCACCGATCAGCGGTGCAGGGCAGGTTTGGCCGCGCATATCCAGCGTTATATTGGCGTGCAAGTCTCGAGTGCTCATTTTAGATGTCCTGTCAATTTCTGAAACTTCATTGTTTCAATATCCGCCCTTGCCGTATGGCTGCGGCAGGCCGGCGACTTTTGCACCTTGTTTGGCCGGGCCGGTCGGAAATAAATCATACAGTGCTTTGCTATCTGCCTCCGGCCAGAATTCATTAACGCCTTTCAGCATATTGCGGAAATTGGGCGTGTGTCCGTGTTCGCGATACTGATCGCGCATGTATTTGACTACTTCCCAATGCTTGGGCGTTAACTCTATGCCTTCCGCTGCGGCGATGACGTTTACTATTTCATCGCCATAATCCGGCTCCAATAAGTAGCCATCAACATCGGTTTCGACTTCTTTGCCTGCAACTGTATAGCCCATGACTGACCTCCATCAAAAAAAAGGAAACAAAAAACTTAATCTTCACTTAAACCCGTAATGACTTTATATGGTACAAAAATGCCGCAACCAAATTGACGGTCATCCCCCAGGCCAGCATATTGCAATTGTAGCGATGCTTCGGGTTTCAGGTCATGCAGAACCAGACTGTAACCATGGATGGATCTTTGACCGCCGTTGATGGTGAGGTGTTTGCCGCAGATCAATTTTCCTGTAACGCCCAACTCTCCCATCTGTTTCCTGATGTCTTCCACAAAAAGCACTTCATCACTGGAACCGGTTACCAGCTGAGCGTGAATTGTGGGGTAGGGCTGAATCGGGCGTGTCTTC